>Ga0302278_10004579_pt1 | contig 14186 bp, 13 predicted proteins | sample III_Bog_N3_2_FD_194543 | JGI IMG/M metagenome (GOLD analysis project Ga0302278, IMG submission 194543) | Peat permafrost microbial communities from Stordalen Mire near Abisko, Sweden - III_Bog_N3_2 | ecosystem: Environmental > Terrestrial > Soil > Wetlands > Peat | place: Sweden: Abisko... | reverse complement strand
GCGTCCGCACAGAACGCCGTTGAACTTCGTCCCAGACTCGCCTGCCAGCTCCAGCGTCTCGATGAACACCGGGTTCGACACGCCCGCCGAAAGGTAGATAAACGGCTTGTGCGTCATCGACTCGGCATCGCGGAAGTGCTGCAGCGCCTCGGCCCGCGTATACGCAGCCTCGCCCTTGAAGCACTTGGTCCCCGCCACAAACTCCGTGATAATCGGCACCTCTACCTTCAGCACGTCCACGTTGTAGCGCGCCTTGCCGAACTCCGCCATCGCGCCGGAGACGATCGACGGCTTCTTCTTGGCGTAGGCCACGGTCTTCTCATCGCCGCCCTCGGCGTCGTAGCCCACAAACTCCAGGAAGAAGGGAATGTCGTGCGCCAGGCACTCGTCCCCGATGCGCTCGATCCACGCCTGCTTCAGGTCGTTCACCGCCGGCTTCTCGAACGGCGTGTAGTACAGCAGGATCTTGACGCAGTCCGCGCCCGCTTCCTTTAACCGCCTCACCGACCACACATCCAGCAGGTCCGGCAGCCGGCCCGGCGTCGTCGAGTCGTAGCCCGTCTTCTCGTAGGCCAGCAGCAGCCCCTTGCCGTGGCGGTGCTTGCTTGCCGGCAGCCCGTACTCAGGGTCCAGCAGGATGGCCGACGCATGTTGACACAGCACATCGGTCACCAGTGTCTTGAAATCTTCCAGGTCCTTGCCTGTGGCGGCCGATCCGCGTTCCTTGGCCAGCGACTTTTGCAGCGATCCGCGCTGGTCCATGGCGGCGGCCGCAATCACGCCGCGCTCGTTGGAGACGGCCTTCAGTCCTGCGAGTTTTCCGGGGGTAAGCTTCATGTGCGATCTTCTCCTGTGTCCAATGAAATTTGCGCTTTTAATCTTCACCTGCCATTTTACACAGCACGCGCACCCTCGAATGTGACGGCGGTTACGCCTGCATTTTTTCCCGCATCCCTCAAATCCATTTCGGAACCGCCCTCCCTCACCCTCGCCTCGCGCCCGTCCCCGCCAATCATGTAAACTACCAATAGATTCCCGCCGCGCCGCTTCTCCTGCGATTTACTCCGCGAGAAGTCATCCGTACTCCGGCTGCGCAAGCGGGAGCCAACAGTTCAACAACCAGGAGATGTGACTAAAATGGCCAAGATTGCCAAGACCGGCGACCGCAAGAAAGCAATGGACACCACCAAGAGCACAGACTGTCCCAAGTGCTCCAAGCCCACCCGCATCGTCAAGCGCGTCAAGGACCGTGAGCGCGGCATTCCCGGTGGAGTCTATATCTCCTGCTCCGCCTGCGAGTTCTTCGAGAAGCTCTAGCTCACCGCCGCGCCACGAACACCGCAGCCACCTTGTCCTCATACACGAGTTGGAACCGCGAATCCATCCGCAGAACCTGGTTCAGCGGCGCCTTCACCGGCCCAATCACCACCCCTGCCTTCATCAACTGCGCATCCGTTGCCCAGTCCGGTTCCGCGTTCCATGTCGCCACCGAGCGGTCGATCCGCTGGTCTCCGTACAGGTTCTGCCGCCCGTCGATGCTTACCGGCATCCGCAGCGCCCATATCAGGTATCCGCCCCAGTTGTAGTCGTTGTAGAGTGGCCCCGGGTAGCCCTTCGCCCGGATCGCCTTCACTGCATCCACCGGCATGTTCTTGGCCAGTTGCGTCTCAAGCTGCGCATCGTTCACCTGCATCGCGCAGAACCCGGCCGTCACGATCAGCACCGCCGCAAGCGCCGCCGCCGCCTCGCCCAGCTTCTGCAAACGCATCGCGGCCTTCTCGCTGCCCGGCATCGTGGACGCCAGAATCAGTGCCCCAACCGCTGCCATCACCCACACGTCGCGCTGCGAGCGGAACGCCAGCACCGAGGCAAACGCCAGCAGCGCCGTCTCGAACAACACAAACCGCCGCCGCCACGCCAGCGCTGCCGCGCTTCCCAGCGCCAGCAGCAGCACCGTATAGTCCACGGCCCCGCGGAAGGGTATCGCCTGCAACTCCGAAACCTTGTTCAGCGCGCCGCCCTGCGTCGCCAGGTCGTACGCCGCCCGGTAGATGTGCCAGCCAAACGGATTCGCCAGTGTCGCCAGCACGCTCGCCGCCAGCATGGCGCCCATCCACGCGGGCCGCACGCGCGTCTCAGCTGCGCTCCACCAGCGCGCCGCCTCCGCCTCCACCCATGCCAGCCCCAGCACCAGCAGCCCATCCACAAACTCAATATGCACGTTTGCCCACAGCGCAAAGATCACCGGCAGCCACAGCAACTCGCGCACCCGCCCTGTCCTGCGCGCCTGCATAAGGATGTCCATCTCCAGAACGAAAAACAGGATGGTGAACAGCCATGGCCGCGGCGTATATAAATGCCCCATGCTGAAGCACGCCGCAAACGTCAGCAGCACCGCCAGCGAGAAGTCTCGCTCCAGCCGCCGCACCATATGAAACAGCGCAACCGTAATCGCCAGGATCATCGCGCTGGTGTACGTCGCAATGCCCGCCAGTCCCAGCCAATCGAACAGCTTCCCCACCACCAACTCGAAGACCCAGCTATAGGCCAGCCACGATCGTCCCGCCAACTCGGCGGAGTACAGATCCACCCTCGGCACGGCGTGATGCGCCAGAATCCACTCGCCCGTCCTCAGATGCCACCAGATGTCCGGGTCCGTCACGCACGCGGCATGTGCGCACATCAGTGCCGGAACGGCAAACAGTACCGCCAGCACCATCCCCTGCGCAACCTGCTCGGCCCGCCCGTTCGTGCCCTTCGCCGCGGAAGCCCCCGCCTCCGCATCTTCGATCGGCAACGTCTCGTCCTTCACTTCCCGCGCATCATCGGCCGCAATTGGTTGGTCTGCCACACCCTCACTATATCGTCTCTTTGCACAAACACAATCCACGAATGGGGCCGAACCAAACCACTTACTCCGCCCCGGCAATCTCCACCAGAATCCCCGCCGCTACCCGTGCCGGGTCCGCCGCCTGGGTAATCGGACGTCCCACCACAAGCATCGACGCGCCGCGTGCGAGCGCCTCAGTCGCACTGGCCACGCGCTTCTGGTCGTCCCTTCGGCCAGCCGAGCCCGCCGGACGAATTCCCGGAACCACCAGTCTCATATCCGGCCCCATCGCCGCACGCACCGCCTCAACCTCCTCGGCAGAACAGACCAGCCCGTCGATCCCCGCCGCCTGGGCCAGCCGTGCCAGCCGCAGCACCTGTGAATGGAGCGCGTTGGCGGCGCCGCCCACTCCCACCGTGCGCAACTCCGCGGCGTCCATGCTGGTCAACACCGTCACCGCCAGCAACTTCGGTGCACCGGGTGCGCGCGCAGCCTGCGCCGCCGCACGCATCATCTGTTCGCCCCCGCCAGCATGAACCGTCAGCAGCGACGCGCCCACCCCGGCAACCGACCGCACCGCGCTCGCCACCGTATTGGGGATGTCATGCAGCTTCAGGTCTAGAAACACCTCGTACCCGCGCTCCCGCAGCCCTTCGATCACCCGGTTCCCGGCCGCGTAGTACAGCTCCATCCCCACCTTGAACCACCGGCAGCTGCCATCCAGCCGGTCCACCAGATCCATCGCCCGGTTGGCGGAAGGGAAGTCCAGCGCAACAATCAGCCGCTCCTTCGCATCCACCCGGTCACTGTTTTCCCCGGCTTTTACGCCATCGCTCGGAGCCTGCTTGTGCGCGCCCGCAGCTTCCTTCTGTGCCTGTGGTCGAACCGCCTTCTTGTCCATTGCTCCAATTTAGAGCAAATCCACATCGATTGTCCCGCCTTTTTTGCATTGCTATTTACTTGTCGTTCCCGAATGCAAACTTCCGTCACCCGGCCGCAGCACTGCAATGCAGCCCTCATCCAGTCCGGAGCGCACAACAATACCCGTCATCCCGACCGCATCACTGCATATATTTCCGTCATCCCGACCGGAGCGCAGCATCGCTGAGCGCGTCTTTCGAGCGCGAAGGACCCCGGCGAACTCACGCCCGACCCAACCGCGCGCACCGTTCTCCCACAAAACTCCCGCCCATAGCTCATGGCCGAAACAAAAAAATTGCCGCATCCCACCCCACCAAATACCCAGCAAATCCGCATGTCAAGCCCCTCGACGCCCCAAAATCCCCCTAATCGGCACCAAATAAATCACTTCCCCCATAAATATAGTTGGCATAGTAGTCTCCCTCCAACGCGTATCATTAAATCAGTAAGCAAAACAACAAAGACCCGGCCAACCCGCCGGGTCTTCGCTTTTAATGCGTCTCACGCGCTTAGCGCGATCTTAAGCTGCGTTTTTTGAATACTTTACGCAATTTGCCCAGGGGGGCACAAAGGCACGAGCCCAGTTAAGACGCAGGGGGGGGATGGGAGGATATGTGTGGGGAATCAACAGCAGCAAGCCGGGCAGGCTCAGCGAACAGGCGGCACTAGGGTCACCGGAATCTGCAACTGCGCTACCAGTGCCAGCGCCAGAGCTGGATCGCCATTGCCGAGCGGCTCCAGACTCACCTTGCCTATGCCGTCAAGCCCCAGCGTCCGTGCTGCTGCACGCGACAGATCGACGATCCGTCCCTCCAGAACAGGGCCGCGATCATTCACCCGTACGTAGGCCGTCCGGTGGTTCTTCAGATTGGTTACCCGCAGCCAGGTGCCCAGGGGAAGGCTGCGGTGAGCGCAGGTCATCCCGTTCATGTCGAAGCGTTCGCCCCCGGCCGTCTTGCGCCCTTGGAACTTTTCGCCGTACCACGACGCCACGCCGACCTGAAACCGGTGCTTCGCACTCGGCTTCGCCTTCACTACCGGCGGCGGGGCTGTGCCGGAGGGGGAACCGTCCTTGGCCGACGCGCTGAGCGCCAGGCCCATCACCAGGATCCCAGCCCCAAGCCGCCGGGCGGTCCCTGTTGATGCAGTTCTGAAAGTAGTCCTTTTCATTGGCACGCTCCATCTGTTATTGTCTTTGACGGAACAACTCAAGTCAATCATCCGTAAGCGTTTATCGAGTTCCTCGACTTGCCGGAACCACCCTTTCTGTGATATAGAAGATACTCGGCCGCGGCCCGTGAAACTCCCTCTAAGTTTGCATTTTCAGCGCAGAAACCTTAGATGCGGACTGCTTCTCGCCTGTTTGCCGGAAACTCGTTTTTTTTCATAATTACTGCTTTTGCCCCTCTTGCTTTCCCCGCCGCCCATGCAGACCGTCCTCACCATCGCCGGCTTCGATCCTTCGTCCGGAGCCGGAGTCACCGCCGACCTCATGGTCTTCGCCGCCCACGCGCTCTTCGGCACCGCCTGCATCACCGCGCTCACCGTGCAATCCACCCTCGGCGTCCGCTCCACCCACCCCACCCCTGCCGCTGTCCTCCGCGCCACACTTGACTGCCTGGACCAGGATCTGCCCCACGCCGGCATCAAGATCGGAATGCTGTCAACGGAGAATAACGTACTTGCAATCTGTGAGTACCTTGAAAAATATCAACTAAAGCATTGGCATTTGTCCGAGGGCTGGGTCCCTGTCGTCCTCGATCCCGTCCTGCGATCCTCCTCAGGCAGGGAACTGCTCGATCCGGCCGGCGCGACGATCCTGCGCGACCGTCTGCTTCCCCAGGTCGACTGGATCACCCCGAACCTGTCCGAGCTTGCCGTTCTCTCCGGCGTCGACGTCGCAGGCCGAGACGATCTGCCTCGCGCCTGCCGCGCCCTGCAGACCCGCACCGCAATCACCCCGGACGGTCATCGTCTGGGAATCTTCGCCACGGGAGGTCATCTCGACCCGCCCGACGACTACCTCCTGCTGCCCACCGGCGAGGGACTCTGGCTGCCCGGCACCCGCGTCGTCACCCGCTCGACTCACGGCACTGGTTGCGCCCTTTCCAGCGCCTTCCTCAGCCGTCTGGTGTTGGGCGATACGCCGCGCCACGCCGCACAATCCGCCAAACTCTATGTAGCCACCGCACTTCAGTCGGCCGTTCAAATTGGCACTGGTCACGGTCCTATCAATCACTTATGGCCAATATCTAAACCATAAGTTCACCCATGTAGCGAGTTAGCCTCTCCCGCTGTTTTTCGTCGCACTCTCTCTGCTAAACCAAAGTAATCTGTTCCCACAACAGATTCAGGACTTGTTCTCAAGTCCGGCGCAGCGATGCCGATAGAAGCCACAGGTTCAATGCGAGGTGCTTCTATGTCCACTACACCATCGGCCGGGCAGATTCTCGTCCACACCATGCCCGTGATGACTTCGTCGCGGCGCGAGCGATCAGCCAGCCAGGCACTTCGCCGTCGGCCCTCCATGGATCAGGGCCATGCTCTGGAGTCGCTCGGTCACTCCATCGAGTACGTTTATGATTCGCGGGTCTACCAGAACGACGGCGAGCTCTCGCCCAGCGATGTGGAAGCCGTGCAGCTCCTGATGCGGCTCAGCCGAGAGGTCTTCATGGAGTGCCGCGAGGTTGTTCCGGCCCGTCGCGGCTTCAAACTCTGGCTGCTCCATCTCTGGCCAGAGCGCAACGCCGCATAACAGAGTCGCACCCGCCCCGTCCCACACATGGCCCCCGCCACACTTCGACTCCTCAGTGCGGCGGGGTTTTCTATGCAGCAGCAGGGCAGATGGCATATCCTCCGCGGCGTCTTGCCGGGCCGCTTTGCTCTTCGCCGATTTCGTTATCGCAGCCACAACTGGAACCGCCAGGCCCGCCTCTGATACGGTGGTTCTCTTGAAGTAGTCTGTGGAGGCGTGCCATGAAGGTTCTGATGGGAATCGACGATTCAAAGTGCGCGGCAGAGATTGCCCGCGCGTTTGTCGAGCAGTTTCGTTCGCAGAACACCGAGGTGCTGGTCCTGCATGTTTTGCTCCCGTTGGGGCTCTCGGCGCCGCCGGAGATGGCCGCCGGCTACGCGCCGGAGCTTGCAGACCTGAAGCAGCCGGCCCACGATCTGGTCGAGCGGATTGCACAGCAGCTCCGCGCCGCGGGCTTCAAGGCCGAGACCGCCGTCGAGACGGGAGACGTCCGCGAGCGCATCCTCGACTCTGCAACCGAGTGGCGCGCCAATCTCATCGTCCTCGGCTCGCACGGCAAGCGAGGCATTCAGCGGTTCCTGCTGGGCAGCGTCGCCGAGTTCGTCGCCCGCCACGCCAAGTGCTCCGTCCAGATCATCCGCACCCCGCCAGGGAACTGACCCGTCCGCGCCCATTCATTCCGTCCGGCAGAAAGGCCCGCTCCCATCGAGCGGGCCTTCTTCTGGCGCGACAATAACTACGCGATCCGTTCGATCGTGACGGTCTCCAGCACCACCGGTGTCTTTGGCCGGTCCTGGCTGGCGGTCGGCACCTTGGAGATCTTCTCCACGATCTCGTAGCCCTCCACCACCTCGCCGAAGATGGTGTGTTTGCCGGTCAGCCAGCTGGTGTCTGCCACGGTAATGAAGAACTGGCTGCCGTTGGTGTTCGGCCCGGCGTTGGCCATGGCCAGCTTGCCCGGCTGCTGGAAGCCGTGCGGCGATCCCTTGGTCTCGTCGGCAAACTTGTAGCCGGGGCCACCCATGCCGGTGCCCTCTGGGTCGCCAGCCTGAATCATGAAGTTAGGGATGACCCGATGGAAGACGGTCCCGTCGTATAGCTTTGGCCCCTTCTTGGAGCGGCTCGTCCACTCTTTGGTCCCCTCGGCCAGGCCGATGAAGTTGGCAACGGTCTCCGGCGCGTCCTTCTCGAATAGCTTGCAGACAATCGTTCCTTCGCTGGTCTTGAAGGTGGCATAGGTTCCGGGCTTGGTTGGCATTTTTTGAACTCCAGTGGTATGGGATTAGTAGTAAGTGGTAAGTGGAAAATCCGCTGCACAAATCATTGCTTTCAAAGTCATCGTTTTGAAAGGGCGGGATTTTAGAAATCGCTGAGTCAGTCCCGTTTTGAAAGGGCGGGACTTTAGAAATCGCTGAGTCAGTCCCGTTTTGTAAGGGCGGGACTTTAGTCCCGCCGAAGGGGTTGAACAATCACCCGGGCTTTACAGGCTGCGGAAAAACTCCAGTTTTTGTCTTTCGGAGGGAGCAGGGGGCTTCAGCCCCCTGAATAAGGCCAATCGAATCAAGGGGCTTTAGCCCCGCGTCTTTTGATTGTAGCGCCAGACAAGCCTTTTTCCGCAGATTGTTTAGCCCCTGAGGGAATGTTGAGAACTATTTAAGCCCTTTCTAAGAACACTGATTTAATTTCAATACATGTCCTTATTTTTGACTTGCTGCTACAGGCGGAAGCGCGGGAAGTGGTGGCATTGGCTGGCCATCGCGCACGATCGTCACCCGCTCGATCACCACCGGCGTGGTGGGTTTGTCGTTGCTGTTGCGGTCGACCCGAGCGATGGATGCGGCCAGCAGCGTCGAGTGCGCGTCGCACTGGCCGAAGATCGTGTACTTGCCGTCCAGTTCGGCGAAGGCGTCTTCGGCGATGAAGAACTGGCTGCCATTGGTGTTTGGGCCGGAGTTGGCCATGGCCAGCCGTCCGGCCACGGAGAATTTCAGCCCCGGCGTTATCTCGTCGTCGAAGAAGTACCCGGGATCGCCCGTCCCGTCGCCCACCGGGTCGCCACCCTGGATCATGAAGCCGGGAATCACGCGGTGGAAGGTCAGCCCGTCGTAGAAGCGCTTGCCGTGCTGTTTGGCGTGGGTGGCGTTCACCGTCCAGTCCTTCGTCCCCTCGGCCAGCCCGATGAAGTTCGCCACCGCGTTGGGGGCCTGCTTGTCGAATGTCTTGCAGGTCAGCCGTCCCATCGTGGTATCAATGACGATCGTCGGCCCCGTGGGAACCGGCTCAGGCCGGCCCGCGGCGGCAACGCCAGGCGCATCCGGCAGATCGGCTGTAGATGCAGGCTGCGCAGATTGCGCAGACTGCCCAGCGACCGCACTCGCGGATTGCCCAGCGGCTGGCGGCGCAGATTGCGCGCGAGCAGGGAAGCCGGCCAGCACGAAAACAACCGCCAGTGGCAGCACAAAAAAAGTGCTGCGCCGCGTCACTCCGATGCGTGAGCTTTCTATAGATTCCACAGTGCATAGGTTAACCCACAACCGCCAACGCGGCAACATCGAGACAACTGCAAGCGGAGGGAACTGGAGCCCGGCTTCAACACTTCGACGATAGGCACGAACGGAAGGGTACGCGTTTACGCGTGCCCAATCGCACCCGCCTAAAATCTGTCATCCTGAGCGAGCGCAGCGAGTCGAAGGACCTGCGGTGGTTGTCTGTTTTACACCGTCATTCTGGCGCAGCCCCCACGAGTCGTCATTCTGGCGCAGCCCCCACGAGTCGTCATTCTGGCGCAGCCAGAATCTCTGTATTGGCCTTTGCCGTTGCTCTTTCCGTTGCTTGTTCTTTGTTTGTCATTCCGCAGCGCAGCGGAATCTGCTTCTTCCTTTGCCCTTGCCCATGTCTTTTCGGAGGGAGCAGGGGCCTTCAGGCCCCTGAATGCAGCCTGACGAAAAAGTGGCTTTAGCCACGGGCCTTTCCTCCACTCACCATCTACCGTCCCGCTGTCACCGCCCCACTCCCCTTCGCCACCATCACCGGAATCTGCAATGTCCCCACCTTGTTCGATACGCCGTCGAAAACGCCGATGCGGACGAAGAACCGGCCCGGCGGCAAATCAATCTGCTGAGAGAAATTAATCGGCTCATTGTCGGCTACCGTCTTGTTGTTCAGTGACATCTTCACGGTTTGGCTGAGACCGGTAACCAGCTTGCCCGTGACATCGAAGACGACGACATCCAGTCCGAGCGAACCGTTGTGCGTACCCCCTGGGCCATCGGTAAACGCAATCTGGCTGGGCAACACGTCGTACTGCAAACCATAGCGGGTGAGCGGCTTGTCTTTGAAACTGGCGTTGAGTGTGCCCATCACCGCTGGGTCGTCCGGCTTGGCAGCCATGCTGCTCGGCTCTACGCGCACGTCGAAGAGAATCTGTGTCGCGGGAGGCCCCCTCGGCGAGAGGACGGCGGCGAGAGTTTCGACCGCGGGTCCGGTTGGGCGAGTGTCGCGGGTAACGTGGCCAAGCAAGGTTTCGGGCGGGTGCGCGAGCAGCACGGGATCTTCGGCGCTGTAACCCTTGCGGTAGAGCACATGTATGCCTGGCCGGTCTACCTTGACGCTGATCGCATGGGTTCTGCCGTCGTATTCCACGCTGGGTGGTGCGTAGGAGAGCGTGTAGTAGCTGGAGCCAGCGTCGGCCGCGTTGGCGATGGCTCCGGCGATGTCATTGGTGTTGTAGAAGGCCTGCCCTCCGGTCGCTTCGGCGACTGCCTCCATGGAGAGGTGATTCGTTGCTAACAGGCTCAGCCAGTCCATGTTCTGCGTCGCGGATTGCTCACCCCAGGAGGATGCCGGTCCAGACAGTTTGGGTTCAGGGGGGGCCTCTATTCCGTGTGAGTCCAGCGGGTACGCCGTAACCTGCGCGTCCTCCAGCAGGTCGTAGGTCTCCTGCAGTGGCCCGTTCCAATTCTGGCAGCGATCGAAGATAATGTCCGAATTGCCGTGACCGATCCAGATCATGTTCTTCTTGCCCTGGATGCCCGACAGGTAGGCGCCCACCTTCTTCAACCCATCGAGCGTCATCCGATCTAAGGTAACCTGCGTATCGCAGTCCGCCTCTCTCACATAAATCGGCTCGTTACGAATGCCAGGCCCCACCATCCTTAGCAGAAGGGCTCGGTTAGAGGTTGGACCTGGACCTTGGACGGTGAAGCTGCCGCCTGCAAGTACAAGCAGAGCAACCCGGGTCCCGGGAGCCATGTTCTTGATAAACGTCGCCGCCGCTCGCCTCGTCTGAATAGTGTCGCCGCCACCATTGACGTTATCGAACAAAAGGACGTAGAGTGGGCCGGGCCCCGTCTCGATGACGTTGGTATAGGTGTTCGGTGGCAGCTTGCGTGGAGTGGACGCTGTGACTGGCGTGTCTTTGGAAAACTCCTTAAAGCTGCGGATCGACTGCGGCTTATCATCTTCCGTGACACTGAAGTCGGCCTGCGTCAGCCCATGCACGGGCTGCCCCTTGGCATCGGTCACGGTCACATCCACCATAGTCTCGCGGGAGTACACCTTGAGCGTCGTAATACTTCTACTCTCCGCATCCTGCTGCCATGCGGAGAACTCCGTCCGGTCCATCGCCTCCACCCGTCCCACCCCGTGCCGCGCTAACCCCGCCAGCGCCGCCATCACGCCAACCCCAACCAGAACCACTCTCCCGAGTCGCGCCATAGGTCCCCCTGGCTCCATGCTCAATTCTGCAACGCTACGCCCGTCCCTAAGAATCTTACAAGCCCTTTATGTGGTGCATGATCTGCCTTCTCAAGAAAATTAACCCGCAAAAACCCCAGCAAATCCGCTTGTCAAGCCCCTCGAAGCCAAAAAAATCCAATAACTCCCACCCCATCAACCACTTACCTCCGAAAAATAGTTGGCATAGTAGTTATGCTCCATCACGTACAATTTAAATAGGGGAGAATTGCCAGAAGCCGTCGGGTGTGGCGGCCTCTCTCAATTGCGCGATTGGTGCCATGTAAACTGTTTGTTTTCTTATCGATGATCCTTAACCCCTTGCAGAGGACTCCTTTGCAGGTAAATTCGTGCATCTATAGGAATCCGGCTATTTTAGCTGGGGGGGTGGGGGGGGGAGGGGGGGAGAAGAAAAAATGAATAGAAGGCGAAATAACGGCAACTCGACCGCGATTGACCTGAACCGTCTAGCCGTGGACCGAGATGCCGTCGAAGGTGAGCACGACGCGTCCGCGCACTGGAACGCCGAATGCGCTGGCGGGCTGGAAGACGCTGCTCAGAAGCTGGTTCACCACCTGGGCGCGAATGGCCTCGTCCCTGGGGCCGGCAACGATGGTGTAGTCGTAGACGCGGCCCAGGTTGTCGACCGAGGCCTCGACGATGATCGCGCTGTCGGAGCCGGTGACAATCGCCCCGGTCGATGCGGTGGAGTAGAGGTAGTGGGGCGCGGTGAGTGCTCCCAGCGGCTCGTCGTTGGCCTGCACCGACTGCGGCGCGGCAACCGCGCCCAGCAGAAGCGCGACGCCTCCCATCAGTGCGACCGAGCCGACGACTCCGCCGGTAACCTGCAGCAGCATAGGCCGCACGGCGTTGTCCCACGCCAGCGAGAGACGGTCCAGCAGACGGGAATCCTGGCGCGCGAGTTCGTGCGAGATGGCGAGCCGCAGGCGAAGGCCGAGGTTGGCGGGTGCCCGGGCCGGCCCAAGCGCGGAGATCGCATCCTGGCTGGCGCGCCATGCGGCAAGTTCGCGTGCGCAGTCCCCGCATCCGGGGATTCTGGTTCCGCTGGCGTCTTCAAAGCCCTCGATGTGGCGCGCAATCTGCTGCATCCGGAGGCCGCTGATTGCGCCATCGAGATAGTCGGAAAAGGAAGCTCGAATTGTTCTGCATGGAAGAGACTTCATAGCGAGACCTCCAGTTCGGAGTCCTGGTTGCATGGTTCATGGTCCAGATCGGCATTGGAAAGGGAATTGAGCCGCATTTCCGGCGGTAGGGAATGCGGGGCGCGGTGAGAGGCAGTGGCCCGCTGGCTGGACAATGAGATGCTGCCCGCGGGAACAAGCACGGCGCGCAGTGCGGCGCGGCCGCGCATCAGGCGGGATTTGACGGTGCCCAGATTCACGTGCAGCAGGTCGGCGATCTCCTCGTAGGCAAGGCCTTCGATCTCGCGCAGCACCACGACGGCGCGGAATGCCTTCGGAACCTGGCGGAGAGCGGCTTCTACGCGCTCGCGCACCTCCTGCTGCGCGGCGTAGTCGAATGGCGACGAGCCGGCCGCGGCCAGCGTGGAGCCAAGCGAGTGTGCGTCGGCGGAGAACTCGGCAGCGCAGTGCGAAGAACTGGGAGCGTCGAGATCAATCTCGCGCCGCCGGTGGCGAGACCACCAGCGGCGCTGGTTGGAGGCCTCGCGCAGTGCGATGCGGTAGAGCCATGTGCGCAGGCTCGACTCGCCGTGGAAGCCGCGAATGCTGCGGAAGACCTTGAGAAAGACATCCTGCGTGATGTCGGCGGCGTCGGCGGGATCCTGCAGGCTGCGCGCGATCAGCGAGTAGAGCTGCTGGTGGTATCGGTCGATCAACTGCGCAAAGGCCTGCTCGGAGCCGCTCTGAAGCTCGGCCACAAAGGCGGCTTCTTCGCTCGGAAGGCCAATCGAGATCGCCAGATCATCCACTGTTATGCCCGCCTGCATCTCCGGGTACCTCTAGCTTACGACTTCGCTAAAATGTCTGTAAACCTGTCGCAGACAGGACTGAATTGCTTCGGACCTGCCTGCCATCTCTGAACCGTAACACCTGAAACTGCGAAAGCAAGTGCGTCGCCGGCGACCGAGTGCTCGCTCACTCACCTGTTTAGACACCGGAGGATAGGGATTTGGTTCCCCTTGGTGCGCAAATTGTTGCGGACGGGCGGACAGATTGGAACTGCTTTCGGTCAAGAGACGGGGCTGGCTCGCATGTGTCGCGGGCTGGAGATTGGGGAGAAGTTTGACTCAACGGGCCGCAACCATGAGAATAGGAAATGTCCTTCCCAAGAGTGGGCCTGTGGCGCAGCTGGGAGCGCGCTTCCATGGCATGGAAGAGGTCACCGGTTCGATCCCGGTCAGGTCCACCAAAACATCCTTCAGCAATACAATGCAATGCAAAAGTCAGCGTACAGGCTGGCTTTTTCTATGTGCATCGTTCAGGCCTGGCAGCACTGTTACGAGAGGTGCGAAGCAATTGGGGAGTGGGGAGTACAGGTTGGATTGCGAATGTGGCGGAGAGACAGGGATTCGAACCCTGGATACCTTGCGGTATACACGCTTTCCAAGCGTGCGCCTTAAGCCACTCGGCCATCTCTCCGTTGTCGGCGAACCTCTATGAATCTACCACAGCGAGCGGTGGAGACGGGATGCCACAAGTGGCAGAGTCATTTTGAGGGGCAATACAATGTCTGATAACGGATATTATGTATAGTGAGACAGGCAAGCTGCGAAGGATGCTCTATTGCCATGCCGATCCCCTCTCTCCATGCTCTTGCGATGAGCTGCGGCTTCCCTTACGTTACGCTCCGCCGCCGACGAAGTGGACTACTTCCAGACGGTCGCCGGAGGAGACGGGGGTATCGGCCCAGCGGGCGCGCTGGACGATCTGGCCGTTGTGCTCGACGGCGATGCGGTCGCCTTTG
>Ga0302278_10004570_pt1 | contig 14200 bp, 13 predicted proteins | sample III_Bog_N3_2_FD_194543 | JGI IMG/M metagenome (GOLD analysis project Ga0302278, IMG submission 194543) | Peat permafrost microbial communities from Stordalen Mire near Abisko, Sweden - III_Bog_N3_2 | ecosystem: Environmental > Terrestrial > Soil > Wetlands > Peat | place: Sweden: Abisko... | reverse complement strand
CCACGCCCCCCCAACCGATAAACTGGAAATATGCCAGGCAACGGTCTCATCCTCGCCATCGAATCCTCCTGCGACGAGACCGCCGCCGCTGTCGTCCAGCGCGGCTCCCGAACGCTATCCTCTGTCGTTGCCTCGCAGATCGCCACCCACGCACGCTATGGCGGTGTCGTTCCTGAACTTGCATCCCGCGAGCATCTCCGCGCCATCGTTCCAGTCGTCCACGCGGCCATCCAGCAGGCAGGCGTCGCGCTCAACGACCTCGACGCCATTGCTGTCACCTCAGGCCCAGGCCTTGCCGGAGCCCTCCTCGTTGGCATCACCTACGCAAAGGCTCTCGCCTATGCGCAAAACATCCCTCTCATCGCCGTCAACCATCTTGAGGGCCACATCCACGCCGTCCTCCTCAACGAGCGCGACGCCACCGGCGAAGCCAACAGCTCGAAACTCGATGACGAACCCGCCCTCGCCCTCGTCGTCTCCGGTGGACACACCCATCTCTATCTCGCCCGCCCTGCCCACGGCACCTGGCACTACACCCTCATCGGTCGGACCGTGGACGATGCCGCCGGTGAAGCCTACGACAAAGTCGCCAAGCTCCTCGGCCTCGGATACCCCGGCGGTCCCTGGATCGATGCCCTCGCCCTGCACGGAAACCCACGCGCCGTCCCTTTTGCTTTTTCTCAAATCAAAACCAAACTTCACTTGGGCGGCAAGCCCCCGCGCACCAAGGCTGCCAAGACGGCACCCATCGCCAATCTCGATCCCCACTTTCTCTTTTCGTTTTCAGGAATTAAAACAGCCGTCCTTCGCTATGTCGAGCTCCACAATTTACGCCCTGAAGCAGAGGCCCGCCGCGAAGCGCTCTTTACCGGGCCCGACGCGACCGCCAACCCCACGATCGAAGCCGCCCTCGCCACCTGCGATCCCCAGACCCTCGACCTTATCGCCAGCTTTCAGCACTCCGTCATCGGCGACCTCGTCCGCAAGACCTTCGCGGCGCAGGGATCGCTTGGTGCCGCGCGCATTCTCGTCACCGGCGGAGTTGCCGCCAACCGGGAATTGCGTGCGCGCTTTACCGCTGAGGCCGCTCGCCGGCACCTCCCCATCGCCTTCCCCACCCTGGCTCTTTCCACTGACAATGCAGCGATGATCGCCGCAGCTGCTTGGCCTCGGTTTCAATCAGGCGATTTTGCCCCCGCTGACCTCTCTGCCGATCCGTCGCTCGCCTTGGGCTTATGACTCCCTGGCATTCCCGCCATCAAACCGACTCCACAGCCTTGATGTTCTTCCTCACTTCCGCCGTCAATGTTTCAAGATCCGGATAGAACAGCCCCCGCTCTCTCCCAGGCAACTCGTCCAGCAGATCCGCATAGGGCGCAGTCTCGCATCCCGCAAACGCCGGAAACCCTGCTGCATCCGCCATCCTGCAACTGGTCTTCACCAACTCAGGCAGGTCCCATGCGGCATCCTCGCTTCGCGCGCAATGATGTTTCGTCACCACCACGTCAAGCTCCGCTGGCAGCTTCCAGCTCTCAATTAGCTGTTGTCCCGCCTCACAGTGGTCCCACCCGAATAGCTCCCGCTCACCTTCAAGAATGCTCGAAGGAGTCCCTCGATAGGTTGCCAGCAGCTTGCCGTACTCCTTTGGTTGAATCACCGCCAGCCCCACGCGACCCACGTCGTGCAGAATCCCCGCTGTGTATGCACTATCCCTGTCCAGGAAGCCCGCGCCGGCAATGTGCTGCGCGATCATGGCGCACGCCAGGTTGTGCCGCCAAAGCGTCCGCATTGAAGGGTGGCTCATTGTCTTGCCCAGGTATGCCCGCACTCCCACCGTGATGCACATCCCGTGAAGCGTATTCGCGCCCAACACAGCAATCGCTTGCAGAATGCTGTTTGCCGGATAGCGCGGAGAATACAAAGCCGAGTTCGCAACCGTCAGTACTTCGCTCGCAAATGCCGAATCGGAACTGATCAAATCACAAAGCTGATGCAACTGCACGTTTTCGTTGTTTGCTAGTTGCAGCACTCTGATCGCTACCTGCGGAAACGGCGGAAGCCGTAAATGCGCCCAAGGCAATTTCGCAACGACCTTCTCTTCTGCTTCAGTCCGCAAATTCACAGCACCCTCCATCCGGAACGTCCTTGCGGCAACACGCAGTCACGCCAACTCCAACGGCCTGCACGTCGCATCCATCGAGCGCAAATCCCCTGCCTACTATGTCGGCAGCCAAACTTGTTTTCTAGAGGTTTTGTTGCATCAAGGCGCTCGTCGCAGCTCTTGCCGTCGGCAATTAAAGAACTTGCAAGCGCACTCAGCTCTTGAGAGGTTGGGAATTATTAGAAAGGTCTCACCACAAATTATGAATATCTCTGTTCTCGCTCTTCACTGTGCCGTCCAGACTCTTCCATCCGTGCTCACCCAAACTTGTCCCTGGTCATTCACGAGTTCATACGCGCCCGGCGCTTTCGCCTGCATGCGCACAGCCACCGCTTGGCCGCTCCATTGCTGCGTAACGCTCTCCCAGTGGCCTCCTGCATCCGTGCTCACAAACACCGCACCTCCCTTGTCCACGGCCACTGTCGCTTTCGATCCCGTCACCATCGAATTGGCCGGTAATCCGCTGGGCAGCAGCGCCGCCTTAGCTGAAAAGACTTTGGTCGGCGTTTTGCTTGCACCCACAGCAAGTCCGGCCATCGTCCTCGCACTTGCAGCGAATGCGGGAGCCGGGGCCGCTAGCACCGTCCTATGCATTCCTTCCTGCTCCCGCGCTCCTCTTTCCTCCGCGTTTGCACTCGCCCGTTCTTCCGTCTGCGTCGCGCGCGCGGCTTCATTTGATTGCGCGGTCGCTGCTTGCTGCCCCTCTAACGCATCCACCAGGCCCCGCGCCGGCACCATTGGCTCGACCTGGCTGGGAGGCGCCGCTACCTCCTCGCTGCTCTTTTTCAATCCCGGTTTTCCCATCCCAGCCCCGGATGCCACAACCACCGCCGCAGCAGCCGGCGGCGTCTCTGCCGGCCGCGCAGTTACCGCTTCATTCTGCGGCCTCACCAGCGGAGAAACCTCCTGCGTTGCTTTCGCCATCTCCTGATCCACTGCCGCGCGTCTCAGGTGAACATAAAATGCCAGCGCCACGACAGTCGCAAGTGCTGCCGCAGGGGCCCACACCAGCCACCAGTTCCGGAACCAGGCCCCCCGTTGTCTCTCGGTCCGCTGCGTCGAAGCGGCAGCCAATTGACCTTCCTCTGTCGCTGCCGCTTGCGCCAGAAACACCACCTGCCGGCACCGTCCGCAGATTGCCAGATGTGCTGCAATCTGCCCGCGCTCTTCCTCGGCGAGCGCCCGTTCCGAAAAGGCATTCAGACTTTCTGCGTCGGGGTGGAAATCGGGTTGGGTCTTTGCATTCATGATGCGGCCTTCTCTTGGAACGCGTCCGATTGAGAATATTGCAGCAGTTCTTTCAAATTCACGTCCAAGTCACGCGGATCGGCCCCCAACGCCTCCTCGCCCGCACGCCTGCTTAGCCCAAGCCCCTGCAGATTCTTCAAAACCTGTTTTCTCAAGTCCTGGCAAATGCGCTTCAGCTTCCGGCTCACGGTTGCCTCGTGCACTTGCAGCATCTTCGCTATCTCATGCAGCGTTCGTCCATCCAGAAAGTAGGCAGCCAGCAGTAGACGATCTTCCGCCTCCGCACTTGAAAGCGCCCCTTCCACCGCCTTCTCCAGAGTAGTTAACATTGCGGCGGGTTTTTCCTGCGCCTGTTCCGGAGCTGGAGCGTCAAACTCCTCCAGCGGTTCCTCCCTGTGGCTGCGCCGGTGATAGTCCACATGCCGCTGCGCCAGCGTGGTCCTCAGCCAGCCCATAAGCGAACCCCTGCCCCGGTACGACGCCAGCGGGCACCGCCGTTCTCCAGCCTTCTCTGTCAAACCGTAGAGCTCTGCATAGAGCTGGTCGGCCAGGTCGCGTCCCAGCGTCTCGCTGCCGGTGATCGCAATGGCCGCCCGCATCAGCGGCTGTCGATAAGTTGCAACAAACTGCTCCCACGCGCGATCCTTCCCGGCCGCGCACGCTTGCGCCAGCATCAGTTCGTTCAGCTTCAGTACTCTCAGGTAGCCAGCCTGTTGCTGCCGAGAGGCATTCGCTCCCTCTGCCAGGCCAAAGTTCTGTGACGCCCCAGCCTGCTGCAGAATCTCTCGGAATTCCACTCGCTCCAGCCCCAAGCTCGCTCCGTCGCACTCTTGCCAAAGCTCCTCCACGAGCGAACCATCCAACGCGCCCGGCGTCCAGGCCAGCCCTTCGCCGGCGCCGCCTTCCACGGATTGCGTTGGTGAACTCCCCACGCCCTCACAATACGCGATACGCGCTCCGCTCAACCACCTTGAAAAATTTCCTGCAAGAACTTCCTCAACCCGCGTTCCTTGCTCAAAGGCCGGCGACTCCGCGGCCGGTGGAGGAGAGAAATGAAGAATTCAGGCAGTTTCTGGCTGGCGGTAACGTCTCTTTGTGCGCTCGTGGCGCTGGCAACCTTTGATCTTGGATCGCACCCGGTCAGCGCCGCCGGAGCGCCGCCAGAGTCCTCGAGCGGTCAATACCGGGTTCTGGCCCCGATCGAGAGCGGTAACCTGTTGCTATTTCCCGTCGTCCGGGCTGAAGGCAAGTCCCCGGGCGAAACCCCCTTCATCACCCTCGATGAAGGCATCCGAGGCGGCGATGTCGAAGTCACTGAGGCAGGTCGCGTTCAGGGACTCGTTCGTCCCCGCCACCCCGCACCGACCAGTCCCGAGCCCCCCGAGTACCGCGGCGACGAGGTCAACACCCTCGTCCTCGTCAATCACTCCAGCAAGCCGCTGCTTCTCCTCGCCGGTGAAATCGTCACCGGAGGCAAGCAGGACCGCGTCATCGCCAAGGACCGCATTGTCCCCGTAGGTGCTGATCCAATCGACCTTTCCGTTTTTTGCATCGAGCCCGGCCGATGGACTGAGGACTCGCCCACCTTCGGCGCTGCCGCCAAGTCGACTGCTCGCGGATTCATGGTGCAGCCCACCATTCGCGAACGCGCAATGGTTCAAAAGGATCAGCAACAGGTGTGGGATTCGGTCCACGGTGCCATCAATCAGATGGAAATGGCATCTGCGCCTCACCCCACAATGCCCGCCAATAGCGGCGTTCAAAATAGCTTGCCCGTGCCTCGTTCCATCGCCACCACCAGTTATGCAAGAGTCATGCAGGACAGTGCCGTAAGCGAGAAAGTGGATGAGGCCGCTGCTCCTGCCATCAAGGCGCGCGACCAGGTTCTCGCCGAGCTTCGTCAGGAACACGCGGTCGGCGTCGTCGTCGCCGTTCGGGGCGAAATCGTCTGGGCCGACCTGTTCGCCGACACTGACCTGCTCTCCCGCTACTGGACCAAGCTCGTCCGGTCCTATGCGGCTGAGAGCCTCGCCGAAGGAGAAACCCTCTCCGCTCCCTCGCTCGCCGACGCGCAACATTTTCTTGATGCGCCCTCCAGCGGAAGCGAGTCTAGCCAAGGCGATGTAGGCGTCTACCGCTATCGTGAGCTCAAGTCGGTCAAAACTGAAACCTTCATCCTCGAGTCTCTCTTGCCCGGAACCGGCTACAACGTCCACATCAGCAAAATGAAGCTCATCAGCTCGTCCACCGAGCGCCCAAAGCCCCACCTGCCCATCTATCGGCCGATCTACTAATCAGCTATTGAATTGAAGAAGGATCCTCAGGCGCCCGGTTCTCGATTTTGCGACCCGGGCCTTGAGAGACAAGGAAATTAGTGCGATCCGACTCTCAAGTCCTCAGTCCTGTTCGCGCCACACGCGGAACCACGATCAGCGTAACTGCGAAAAGAAAGATCGATGCCGCAATGAACGCGAGGTGTCCGTGCCGCAGATCCTCGAAGACAAGCTTCACCGCCACCAGCGCCAACGCCGCATAGCCAATGCGCGTCAGTTCCCTCCGCCGCCAGTGCGCTCCGCTAAAAGCCAGCGCCAGCGTCGCTGCGCACACCGTAAAGGTGCGAACAAATGCCAGGTGATGCGCTCCCGGGATCATCTTCAACGCAATCAACCCCACCAGCCCTTCCACCAGCAGGGCCGCTACTGCGCCCATTGCCATTGCCGCAAACACTATTGCAATCGCCTGCCGCATCCAGGCCTTTTGCTCGCAAGGCTTCAAACCCGCATAGCAGGCAATCGCGCAGGCCGTTACCGCCAACACGCTCCACGCCGGCGAACCTGCAGTTGTTCCCGCCAGCCCACTAATAATCTCGTTCAACAATCCTGAAATCGCTGCCGCCGTCAACAGAAACACCACTCCATGCACTTCAAGCGTCAGCCACATAAGCCGCGTGCCCGCAATGGTCGCCGCAACCGCGGCCACGCCCAGCCACGGGCCCTGCCAGTGTTGTGGAAGACTTATCAAACTGCCTGCAAGCAACAGCGCGCCGCTCCAGTTCGCAAACACCAGCGCATTGCGTCTCTCTCCGCTGTCACCCATGCGCAATGTTGCTGTCGCGTATCCCGCACCCGCCAGAACCAGGCAGCAAATGCCCAACACAAATGTGCTTCCCGCCGGACCGAAGGTGATCAGGCCGAAAGCCGCCAACAGAAACGTAACCATCGCCTGCGCTGTCTCGAAGACAGTGATCCGTTTCCCCTTCAGCACAGTCCTGTACAGCACGCTCGCGCCCACAAGGCCAAATAGCGCCAGTCCCGGAGCCAGCAACCATCCAGAGCTCAGTGTCGGGTAGTCTGCGCGTGTAGTCTCCGCGCCCGAGTAGATGTAAATCTGCGCCCAGATTGCTGCGTCAGCCGCCAGCGCCGCCAGTACGCGTACCCCTGATTCGCGTTTGAACGTTGCCGCCCACTCGCAAATCAGAACCATCACCAGCAGCACCACGATAAACGGCATCATCTGGTGCGATGCAATTGAAAGAGGCAGCGCAATCGCTGCTGCCGTTACATTTGCCACCCACAACACCGGAGCGAATTCGCGCTTCCATGCCAGCGCTGAAGCCGCAATAACAAATCCGCACACCACCGCGGCGGTCACTGGCGCGGGCAGCACGTTGAAGCGCAGAGTAAGCTCCCAAAGCATCGGCGCCAGGATCAAGGCTGAAGTGCATGCATACACGGTCCCCGCCAGCCATTCCCCGGCCTTTGCCCAGGAGGCCCACACAAGCCACGCCAGTGCGTATGCAATGGCAATCGCGGCCACTCCAACTTTTGGCAGCGAACTCGATTCCGCAACCGCCCTCAGCAAGTAGGCCCCGGCAATGCCCAGCATCGCCTTGCCCAGTACAGGGAAGAGTCCGCCGCTCACAGTGACCGGGAACTCCTGGTTGCTTTCAGTGGTTGCTACGAGTGTCGGCGCGGCTTCGATCGCGACGACGGACACAGCATTCGCCGAGTCCCTCGGATGCTCCAGCGCAAGAACTCGATGTTCCAGCGCATCCAGCCGGGTCGTCAGGCGTTCCAATACCTCGGGAAGATCGTTCATCTCTTCCACCCGATTTCGGTCCGTAGGTCTCGTTCCCTCGATCTCGTCGCCTAAATCGAGTCGCGCTTCATCTTAGTCTCAGTCCGCTGCTGCGGCGGCCTTGTGGATGTTCGTATCAGGCCACGGTGGCAGCAACTTCACCAGCACCCAGAGAAAGATCAAGGGAAGAATCGTCAGCCCTATAGCCGCCAGCAGTCCTTCCTTCGAAACGAGATGCATTTTGTATGTTGTGTAGCCGAGAAAGCTCTTTGAGAAGAGCTGTCCCCCGATCACAACGTTCCAGCGCATCGCAAAAATGCCGATCAGGGCCAGGCACCCGGCTGTCGTATACATCCGCTTGCGCGTATTCTCCCCCAGCTTCACCACCTGCGTGATGCCTAGCAGGATCAGCGGTGTCAGCGTGCCCAGGCAAATCTGGATCACGATGTGCGGAATATAAAGTTGCGTATGCACCAGGAAGTTGAGGCTCCGGAACGATTCATCCGCCTCGTAGATCCGGTGAATCAGGTCAAGCATCTCCAGGCTGAAGTCGATAATGAAGATATAGAAAAGGTACATCGCGATCGCATCCACGCACTTCACGTCGATCGTGTGATGGCGTAGCTTGGTCACGCCCATGTAGAGCAGCATCACTGCCGCAATGCCTGACACCATCGCCGAGAAGATAAACACCACCGGCATCAGAGGAGACGACCACCACGGATTCGCCTTGATCGATCCAAAGATGAATCCAACATAGCCATGCAACAAGAACGCCGAGGGAATGCCGATAATCGTCACGATCCATCCCACGCGCTCATCCACCGCCAGCGCTTTCTCGTTGATGTTGCTCGACCCCAGAGTCATGATCTTGTAGACAATCCGCAGAAGCCCCTTCGACTCCTGCGACCACAAGACAATGTCCTTCCGGTAGTCCAGCCAGATCTCCAGCACCAGCACCGCCATCAGGTACCAGAGGTACACATACCCGAACATCGCCATAGCTGACGTGCTGTGCGGCGTAAAGTACATCTCCGGCGAGCGCTCCGGATGTCCTAGGTGCAATTGCAGCGGCAGAGGCGCATCCAGGAGAAATGCAAGCGCCGTCAGCAGAGCCAGCCGGTAGGTCGGCTTTACCGCTTCCACCCGGAACACCCGTTCCAGCGACGCCAGAATAAACGCGCCTGCCACCAATCCCGTAATAAACGGGTATAGAACGATCAGCACGCTCCACTGCAATGCAATCTCGTTCGGATACATGAAGCCTTCAACACCATTCATATCTCGCCACCCATCCGTGCTGTTAATCCCTGTTCCCTGATCCCTATTCCCTGCTCTTACCGCACCGATCCGTCCAGCCCGTTGTAGAAGGCCTTCGCTCCGGTGGCCATTTGCGGCTTTAATACCTGCACGCTGTGAGTCTTCAGGAACTCGTGAATCGGGTCCTTCGGATCTTTCAGGTCCACCAGTTGACGCGCGCCGGTTGGGCAGGCCTCACAGCAAGCCGTTGTCAAACCTTGCGTGATGCGGTGATAGCAAAGCGTGCACTTCTCCGCGGTCTCCTTCTGCGGATTGATGTAACGGCATCCGTATGGGCACGCCTGCACACAATACGCGCAACCAAGGCAGTACTTCTGATCGATCAGCACCACGCCATCCGGAGATACAAACGTCGCTCCCACCGGACAAACCTGAGTGCAAGGAGAATCCGTGCAGTGGTTGCACATCTTCGGAACAAAGAAGTATTTCTTGTCATCTTCCGCCGCTACCGGAAACCCTTCTTTGCCGCCGTCAGGCGAAATCACCTCGGGGTTGGTCATGTCCTCGTCTGACACGTGATACCGCTCAACCCAGGTCCTGAAGTAGCCGTCCGGCACGTCGTTCTCGGTCGCGCAGGCACGCACACAGTTGCCACAGCCGATGCACTTGGGAATATCGATCAGCATTCCCCACCAGTGATCGCTCATTTTGTAGTTCGGACTCTGTTCCGGTGTTCCCGCCAGCACAGCCTTCCACGCAACCGCCGCTGCCGGCATCAATATAAGCATCTGTCGCCGCGAAATATTCACTTCGCACCTCCCGCATCCATCGCCGGACTGTGTGGGTCGTGGCATGTCTTGCACGCCATGCCGTTTGAGTGGTCTGCCGGCACCACCTGGGGAAAGCCCTTCGGCTTGGCGGCGCTCGCCGTATGGCAACGCGCACACAGTACCGTCGTGTCCGGTAACTCCGGCACCACCGACGACGGGTCGTCCGCATGTCTCAGGACCGGCGGATCTTGCGGCATCGGTTTGATCACCAGGGCCACCATCCGCTCGTAAACGTTCGGCGTGGGAGGCGGTGGTGCAGGAAGAACCTTCACCAGCGCACCGTGGCATGCCTCGCAGTTCACGTGCGCATGTTTGCCCTTCGACTTTTTGTCCAAAACGTCTGAGTGGCACGCTTCGCACGTTTCGTGCCCGGCATACTTCGCCGGATGTGCAGCTATCTCGCCAATCGCGTCCGCCCGATAGTGCCCGTATTTGCCAAAACTCTTCGGGACAACGAAGTGGCGCACCACCAAAAACACCACAAATAAGAGGACAAACAGCCCCGCGAATCGGAAAAGATGTCCTGCATCCTTAAATTTGCTCATGATGAAGCCTGATCTCCGTTTACTGAATGCCGGAAGGTCCTGTGACTGGTTCCAATGTGATCTAAAACATTCCTTACCCCTGAACGTACGGGCTTCTAAATAGGGCCGTATGTGAGATGGATCACAAGCCACTGTGACGCCGCTCATCTGCCGCCTCCAAATCACATCTCCACGCGCCAACTCGTCTAGCCAGGTTCAGGTCAGGCCCCTTCCGGGCTGTGAGGCGATACGATGAAGCTTGGGAGGGGTAAATGCCAGTCATTCTCGACGGCGCGGCCATAGCCGCCGCCATCAAGCAGGAAGTCGCTGAGGAGGTCCGCTCTCTCGCCGCTCAGGGCATCCGCCCCGGTCTCGCAGCAGTGTTGGTCGGTAATGTCGCTGCCTCCGAGATTTACGTTCGCAGCAAGGTGCAAACCTGCGCTGAATTGGGCCTCTTCAGCGATCTCCTCACGCCGCCAGATACCGTCACCACGAGGGAAATGCTTGACCTCGTCGCCGCTCTCAATGCCCGCGACGACATCGACGGTATCCTCGTTCAACTTCCGCTGCCGGCCCAGGTTGATACCAAGGCACTGCTTGATGCGGTCGATCCTGCAAAGGATGTTGACGGTTTTCATCCAGTCAACGCGGGCCGTCTGCAGGCAGGCCGACCAGCTCTCGCCCCTTGCACACCCGCCGGAGTTATCGAGATCCTCAAGCGCAGCCACATTCCCATCGCCGGCCAGCATGCCGTCGTCGTAGGCCGCAGCGACATTGTTGGCAAACCCGCTGCAATGCTCCTTCTCAACAACAACGCCACCGTCACCATCTGTCACTCCAAGACCCGCAACCTTGCCGAAATTACCCGCCAGGCCGACATCCTCGTCGCAGCCATTGGCCGACCCGGATTCATCACGGCAGACATGGTCACGCCGGGCGCCACTCTCATCGACGTCGGCATCAATCGCATCACCAAGCGCGAAGAATTTGATCGCTACTTCGCCGGCAACGCCAAACGCGAAGCAACATTCCTCAAGCGCGGATCCACCATCGTCGGAGACATTCATCCCCAGGCATTCGAGCGCGCTGGTGCCTACACGCCCGTCCCCGGTGGTGTTGGCCCGCTCACCATCGCCATGCTCATGACAAATACGGTCCGCGCCGCCAAAATGCGCCGAGGTCTCTAGACCATGCTCCGCGTAGGTCTCACCGGAGGACTCGGCAGCGGCAAGTCGACCGTCGCCGCCTACCTGCGCTCGCTCGGTGCTGAAGTCGTCGAGGCCGACGCCCTCGGACGCCAGATGATGGAGCCTGGCCAGCCCGTCTTCGATCAGATTGTGCGTGAATTCGGAAGGGAAGTTCTCTCACCCGACGGCCGCTTGAACCGTGCGCAACTCGCGCAGCTTGCTTTTCAAGGCGGACGCATCCACCAATTGAATGCCATCGTCCATCCGGCGGTCATCGAGGCTCAGCGCCGATGGATGGAAGGAGTTTTTGCGCGCAACGCCTCGGCCGTCGCCGTCGTCGAGTCAGCACTCATCTTTGAAGTTGTCCGCGACGCTCAGGCCCGGGGCGAACAGGAGGGCGTCCTCGCCGACTGGCGGTGCCGCTTTGACCGGGTCATCCTCGTCACCGCGACTGACGACCTCAAAATCGCCCGCTACGTCGCCCGTCTCGCCCTCGCCTGCCCCACTCGCGAAGCCGTTGAAGCCGATGCCCGCCGCCGCCTCGCACACCAGATCCCAGATGCCGAAAAAGCCGCCGGTTCTGACTATGTTCTTGATAATAATGGCGATAAGGAGGCTCTCCGTGAGCAGGTCGCCCGTCTTTGGCCGCGATTGCAGGCTGACAGCAACAATTCTCCCAATATCTTGTCTTTAAAATAGCCACAGGCTGGCCGTTCGTTCCTTTTGGAACCGCCGCGTCGCTCAACCGTATCTAACAGGTAAGGAAGGTTTTCAGGGTCGAAAAAACATGAGAGCTCGCGCTATCGTCTTGATTCTTGTGCTGGTCGGCGGTTTCTGGTTCGTCACCACGCACCTTTCCCAGCACCTGGGACATTTTTCCTTGCTCAACACCAGTGCCTCCAGCTCGCCGCTCCAGCTCACTGAGGCTGAGGCTGCACCCGCCTACGATGTCGACGAGCAGAACAATATCGCCGTCTACAAAAAGGTGCTCCCCTCGGTGGTCAATATCACCTCCACCACCCTCGTCTTCAACTTCTTTTATGGAACGGTCCCGCAGCAGGGCCAGGGTTCAGGCTTCATCCTCGATCGCGCCGGCCACGTTCTTACCAATTTCCATGTGGTTGAGGGCGCAAACCGCGGCATCGAGGTCATGCTCAGCAACAAGCACCGCTACCAGGCAAAAGTCGTCGGCTCTGACAAGGTCCACGATCTGGCCCTCCTGCAAATTGACGCTCCAAACCTCGAGCCCGTCACGCTGGCTGATTCTTCCAACCTCAACGTCGGGCAAAAAGTCTATGCCATCGGAAATCCCTTCGGCCTAAGCGGAACCATGACCACCGGCATCATCAGCTCCATCCGCTCCATCCGCAACGCTGACGGTGCGCCCATTGAAGACGCAATCCAGACTGACGCCGCCATCAACCCCGGCAACTCCGGCGGCCCGCTCCTCAACTCGCATGGAGAAGTCATCGGCATCAACACCATGATTGCGTCCAACGGTGCCGATCAGAGCTCCGGCATCGGTTTTGCCATCCCCATCAACACCGCCAAAGCCGTCCTCGCTGACCTCACACGCTACGGTCGCGTCCGTCGGCCCTCGCTCGGCATTGTCTCCTTCGGCATCGGTCCCGATCTGGCTTCGCAGATGGGTCTCTCCGTTGAGAGCGGCGTCCTCATTCAGCGCGTCATCCCCGGTGGAGCAGCTGAGCGCGCCGGCATCCGCGGCGGCAACCAGCAGGCGTACGTCGGCAATACGCCCATCATGCTCGGGGGCGACCTCATCGTCGCCATCGATGGCGAAGAAGTCACCGACCCTGCAGACATCAGCGCAATTATGGACAAACACCAGGCCGGAGATACGGTAGCCGTCACCATCCTCCGCGGCAAGAAGCAGATCACCTTGAAGCTGATCCTTGGCGAAGCCCGCGACGAGAACACCTAATGGGCTCGTTCCTGCGTCTCGCGCAGGGATACAAGTGCAAAGAAACGCAAAAAAAGGCCCCGAAGCAGTCTTCCTGCCGCGGGGCCAACCGTTTCAACGCCAATCGCCTTCTGCTTTTCACCCGTTCATCTCAAACGTTCTCTCAGAACCCTGCTCCCATCTCGTTCTGCTCGGCCCTGGCCGTCTGCACCCGAGCCAGCGCCACAGGCTCGCCATAATGTTCGGCCACCATCTTTGCCGTCTCGATTTCATTTATGTACGACAGCACTTGTGCCAGCTTGATCGGAGCTCCAGCCGTCATCTGCGCCACAGCCGCTTTACTTGAAACAGATTGCACCAGCGCCAGAATCGAATTCACAACGGTACCCACAGCCTCAATTGCCGCCAGCGCATGTTGCTGGCTCGCAGGATTCACAATCCGTCCTGCCTGCAATAGAGCGGCATTCACCTGCTGCTCAAAGGTCACAATCTGATTCTGTAACTGCGCCAGGGTCCCCACCGACGGATTCGCAAGATAAGCCTTCGCTTGCGCCGTCAGCAGATTTGAAGCAGCGTTAAACCCCGCAGTCGCAGCGCTGAAAATGGGCGCATCGGCCGGAGCAAGCACAGCCGCGGCCGAGTCCACCGTAACCACCGCACTCTGCAATGCCGGTGTCCAGTTCACAATGTCCTTGGCTACGGTCGTCTCTGAGCAGCCTCCCATCAAAGGCAGCGGCAGCAGAAGGGCAATCAGCGCCCAGGCTCCAAGCTTCGCCTGCCCGCTTCCCACGCCACTCACTGCATCCGAGGGATCCTTCGCCAGCAGTCCCAGTAATGCTGAAGCAATTGCGCACACCAAGGTCACAACCGTCCCGGTTCCCGCCGTGCCCAGAGAAATCCCCTGTTGCGACAGCACTCCGCCAATCGTCACCACGGCAATCAGCAGCCCCGCCGTCGATGTCTTCGGATGAATCCAGATATTTGAGATCAAA
>Ga0302278_10004555_pt1 | contig 14229 bp, 9 predicted proteins | sample III_Bog_N3_2_FD_194543 | JGI IMG/M metagenome (GOLD analysis project Ga0302278, IMG submission 194543) | Peat permafrost microbial communities from Stordalen Mire near Abisko, Sweden - III_Bog_N3_2 | ecosystem: Environmental > Terrestrial > Soil > Wetlands > Peat | place: Sweden: Abisko... | reverse complement strand
GTTCTACGATCGACCGCACGGTATTGACGATAGCGTTGGCCGCGGAAGCAGCGCTTGACGAACCGCGGGCGTCAATCACGGCAGCCCCGCGCTTCTGCACAGTCGGGATAAACGTGTTCTTCAGCCAGTCATCATTCGCAATCACCTCGGTCGCGGGCTTTCCATCGATCCGCGCATGGTGAAAATCCGGATACTGCGTCGCCGAGTGGTTTCCCCAGATTGCGAGATTCGAGACCTGTGTCACATCCACGCCCGCGCGACGCGCCAACTGGAACTTCGCCCGGTTTTCATCCAGGCGCGTCATCGCAAACCAGCGGTCGGATGGAATCTCCTTCGCGTTGTTCATGGCGATGAGGCAGTTCGTGTTGCACGGGTTTCCCACCACCAGGATCCGCACGCTGGTCGCCGCGTTCCGTTGGATGGCCTGGCCCTGGCCCACGAAGATCTTTCCATTGATCCCGAGCAGATCCTTGCGTTCCATCCCCGCCTTGCGCGGCACGCTCCCGACCAACACCGCCCAATCGGCTCCACGGAATCCTTCGTCCAGGTCCGACGTGGCGGTAATCCCGTTGAGGAGAGGGAACGCACAGTCTTGCAGCTCCATGACGACACCACCAAGGCTGCCAAGTGCATGAGGAATCTCGATCAATTGAAGGTGCACCGGCTGGTCCGGCCCGAACATCGCGCCGGAAGCAATACGAAAGACCAACGCGTATCCGATCTGCCCGGCGGCGCCCGTGAGGGCAATCTTGATGGCTGCATTCATAGTTTAAATACTTTAAGTTCAAGCCGCCTTATTCAGCGCCGCGCTCCTCGCTGAGATAACGCCCATCAATTCGTTCCATGATTTGACGAATGATTTCGCGCCCTCGTCTTGAAGTTGCGCGGCCAGTGCGCCCACATTCACGCCCGCCCCTGCGAATTGCTCCAAAACCTCCTCACAGTCGCCACCGTCAGCCACCATGATCGGGCCGAGCTCGCCATGATCGGCGAACGCTTTTAGTGTGCCCTCAGGCATTGTGTTGATTGTGAACGGAGCAGCGAGAGCCGTTATGTAAAGAGTATCGGATGCTTTTGGGTCCTTGGAGCCAGTGCTTGCCCAGAGCAATCGTTGGGGCTGGGCTCCAGCATTGTAAGCCCGTTGCCAGCGCGAGTTGGCCAATAGTGCGACGTAGGCCTTATAGATGCGTCCCGCTATGGCGATGCCAAGCTGATTGTCCAGCAAGGCCGGAACTTTGCCGACTACCGCGACGTCCCAACGGCTGATGAACATCGAAGCCACCGAACCGACCCTGGGATTGAGCCCGGCGGCAATACGCCGTTCGATTCCACGCAGATAGGCCTCGGCAGCAGCCGTGTACTGTTCTGGCGAAAAGAGGAGCGTAACGTTCACCGGCACGCCCGCAAATATTGCCTCCTCAATCGCCGGCAAACCTTCCTTCGTGCCAGGGATCTTGATGAAAACGTTGGGCCGTCCTGCACGTGCGTGGAGCGTCTTGGCGGCGGCAATGGTGCTCACGGTGTCATGCGACAGCAGCGGGGACACTTCCAGGGATACCCATCCGTCCACGCCGTTGGTCCGGTCGTGAATCCCCCTGAAAAGATCCGCAGCCCGGGTGAGATCATCGAGTGCGAGATCGAAGAAGAGGTCTTCGACGGCTTTCCCTTTTGGCAAATCCCCGCGGATCGCAGCGTCGTAGGATGCGCTGTTCTTGATGCTATGGTCAAAGATCGTCGGATTGGATGTCAACCCAGTCACCGACAATTCTTGAATGTAGCGTTCGAGGGTTCCGCAATTGAGCAGGTCTCGCGTGATATTGTCGAGCCAGAGGCTCTGGCCAAGGTTGTGCAGCAGTTCAGTAGGTTTCATATTGTTGGTGAGGTTTCCTATTCCATTCGGTCTTCGGTGAATCACGGCGGACTGTCCGAGTCCCAAGTGGGCGATGCAGGCGCGACCTTACGACCGCATCTATTTTACGAACTTGTTTGGGAATGTCGCCTTCGCGCCCAGTTCGCGTTCGATGACTAGAAGCCGGTTGTATTTCGCGATGCGCTCACTGCGGCAAAGTGAGCCTGTCTTGATTTGGCCCGCGTCGGCGCCCACGGCCAGGTCGGCGATGAAAGTGTCTTCCGTTTCGCCGGAACGATGCGAAATCACCGCTCCGTATCCGGCCTTCTGCGCCATCGCCACGGTCTGCAGCGTTTCGGTCACCGTGCCAATCTGATTAAGTTTAATCAGAATCGCATTTGCAATTCCGTCGCGAATTCCCGCGGCGAAAATCTTTGGATTGGTCACAAAGTTGTCATCGCCCACCAGTTGCAGTGTGCCCCCCAGAGCTTTGGTCAGCGCTTTCCATCCTTCGTTGTCTTCCTCCGCCATACCGTCTTCCAGCGAGGCAAGCGGGTACTTCTTCGCCCACTCCGTATAAAGCGCGATCATTTCATCTGGCGATTTGCGCGAATGGTCCGATTTGGTGAACACGTAGCCGCCCTTCTTAAAAAACTCGCTGGATGCTGGATCGAGGGCGATTGCGATATCCTTGCGGGGCTCGTAACCCGCTGTCTTTATCGCTTCGACAATGAGTTCAACCGCCTCCTCGTTGGACTCGAGATTGGGAGCGAATCCGCCTTCATCGCCCACGGCGGTAACGAGGCCGCGCTCTTGAAGCAGTTTCTTCAAGGTGTGAAACGTCTCCGCGCCATAGCGCAGCGCCTCGGCAAACTTCGAGGCGCCGATTGGAAAAATCATGAACTCCTGAAAGTCCACGTTGTTCGTCGAGTGCATGCCACCGTTGAGGACGTTCATCATCGGTGTCGGAATCACGAATGGCGCGTCGGCCTTTCCTCCATGGAGCTTGCGGATATGCACATAAAGCGGAACGCCGGATGCAGAAGCTGCCGCGCGGCAGAGCGCCATCGAAACGCCAAGGATCGCATTCGCTCCGAGTTTGGATTTGTTCTCCGTGCCGTCCAACTTGCACATCACTTCGTCAAGCTCCTGCTGGTCGTGGGGGGATTTGCCCTTGATCGCTGGCGCGATGATTTCGTTTACGTTCGCCACCGCCTGGAGCACACCCAGGCCTCCGTAGCGCTTCGCGTCCCGATCACGAAGTTCCACCGCTTCGCGGGCGCCCGTGGAGGCGCCCGAGGGGACGCACGCGGTGGCGGTAAGACCGTCGCCAAGCTCGATTGTGACCATCACGGTTGGGTTGCCTCGGGAATCGAGGATTTCCTGCGCGTGAACGGCGGTAATTCTTGTATTCATGGTTTCTAATGAGTCGATGCTTGTTTGAGCGCCGGAGTTGCGAGGGTCCGACTAAGGGGGACCGCAATGAGTGAGTTAAGCTTGCTTTGCTCCCGGGGTGCATCGGGAATTTAGTTTGAATAATCAAACAGGCACGGGCGCGAGGGCGCTGGCAGGTCGAGCCTCAGGCGTTTCGGCATTGGGCGCGCTCTTCGGCCCCGCTTCCCTCACCTCGTTCGGCGCGTCGCCGGCATTTTCCTTGAAATTGCGCTCGAACATTCCCGCTAATTCTCTCGCCTTTTTATCATAGGCCAGTGGATCTTTCCATGTATTACGGGGCGCGAGGATCTCCGACGGCACTCCCGGACAGGAGAGCGGCACGCTAATGCCAAAGATAGGGTCCCTATTCATGTTCGCTTCCTTGATTGCTCCGGACAACACGGCTTTCACCATGGCGCGGGTGAAAGAGAGCTTAATGCGCTGGCCCTCTCCATATGGACCGCCGCTCCAACCTGTGTTGACCAGCCAGACTGCCACGTTGTGCTTGGCGATCCTTTCGCCAAGCAACTTCGCATAGGTCAACGGCGGGAGCGCCATGAACGGCGCGCCGAAGCATGCGCTGAATGTTGCCTCTGGCTTTGTCACTCCCGCTTCCGTTCCTGCCACTTTGGCAGTATATCCGGAAATGAAGTAATACATCGCCTGTTCAGGCGTGAGCTGCGCAAGCGGAGGCAGCACACCAAACGCGTCGCAAGTCAGCATGATGATATTCTTGGGATGGCCTCCTTTGCCCGAGAGCGCCATGTTTGGGATTTGCGTGATCGGGTAGGCGCCGCGTGTGTTTTCCGTGAGGGATGCATCGTCCAGGTCCACGTGCCGCGTGCGGGTGTTGATAGCGACGTTTTCCAGCACCGTGCCGAATTGCCGGGTGGTTGCATAAATTTCCGGTTCACCCTCTGGCGACAGCCGGATGAGCTTCGCGTAGCAGCCGCCTTCAAAATTGAAGACACCGTCATCGCTCCAGCCATGTTCGTCATCGCCGATCAGGGTCCGGTCAGGATCGGCGGAGAGGGTGGTTTTGCCGGTGCCAGAAAGACCGAAGAAGACTACAACATCATTTACATCCCTGCCGTAGTTGGCAGAGGAGTGCATCGCCATCACGTTGCGCTGAGGCAGGAGATAGTTCATCACCGTGAAGATCGATTTCTTGATCTCCCCGGCGTAGGCGGTGCCGCCGATGAGGATGAGTTTCTGGCCGAGGTGCAGCAGGATGAAGGCCGCGGAGCGCGTCCCGTCGACCTCCGGTTCCGCGAGAAAGTTTGGCGCATGAATGACGGTGAACTCTGGAACGTGAGCGTCCAGTTTTGCGGCATCGAGTTCGCGGATGAACATATTGCGGGCAAACAGGGCGGGCCAGGCATGTTCGGAGATAATGCGAATCGGCACCCGGTAGCGATCGTCGGCGCCGGCGTAACAATTCTGGATGAAGAGATCCTTCCCCTGAAGGTAGGCGCAGAGGCGCTCTTTGACGACGGCGAACTTTTCCGGCGCTATCTCCCGATTTACCTTGCCCCAGCCAATTTTGCCTTCGCTGGAGGGCTCGCGCACGAAGAATTTATCGTGCGGCAGACGCCCGGTGTATTGCCCGGTGCGGACAACGAGCGGCCCGAGATGACTCAGCACGCCCTCGTGGCGGCGGATGGCCTCCTCATAAAGCGCGGGCGCCGGTAAATCCCAATAGACGTTGCCAAGGTTTTCGAGGCCGAGATGGGTAAGGCTCTCGATTTTGTGTAGCGGTGCAGTGTTCATATTTATATTTCGAAGAAATGTTAAAGCAAATAGGTCAGAGCCATTTTCGCAACGTCGGCCGAACCCATCCAATACCTCCTTGGCGGCGGGGTGATAGCTTCCAGCTATACAGAAATCAGCCCCAACGAGCTTCTTCTCTGGAAACGCCAGCCAGACGTCGGTCCTTGCGATCGTTAAGATTGTAACCTGCTCGCGATATTTAACTGATCGGAAGCTCAGTTAAGCAATTTTGCGGGCGATTGCCTGGAATCCGCTGGCCAGTTCGGTAAAGGCGGCGATTTGCTGGGTTTGCCACTGGGAATCGTAGCCAAGTTCCCGCGCCATCAGCTCGGCCACGCGCGGGGCCATGCGCACGGCTGCCTTCGCATTTAGAAATAACGCGCGGGTGCGACGCGCCAGGACGTCTTCGATGCCGCGCGCCATCTCCTCGCGGGCGGCCCAGACGACTTCCGCAGCCAGATAGGGGAGTTCCCCATCAAGTTGCTCGCCCAGTTTCGAAGATTCCGCAATAAGCGCCCGGATGGCGACGGCGTCCGTTCCATAAACCGAGAGGGAACCGAAAATCGAGGAGTCGAGATGATAGCCGTGGACGTGAAGGGTCTTGGTGCTGCAAGGGACATCCGGCAAGTCACCCAATGTCGCAGCATGGTTCACGCAATCCTCCGCCATATTGCGATAGGTAGTCCACTTGCCTCCGGCGATGCTCAACAGGCCGCTGCGATCGATACGGATTACTTGATCCCGTGAGAGTTTGGCGGTGTTTTTACCTTCTCCCGATTTCGCCAACGGACGGATGCCGGCAAAAACGCTGAGGATGTCTGCGCGAGTTGGCGCCTTGGCCAGATAAAGAGCGCCCGTGCTGAGCATAAAATCGATCTCCTGATCCAGGGCTATAGGCTCGATGGGTATATGGTCCATCGGCGTATCCGTGGTGCCGACGAGCGTATGCCCGTGCCAGGGGATGGCGAACATGACGCGCCCATCGCTCGTGTGCGGCACCATGATGGCGGTGTCGCCGGGCAGGAACGAGCGATCCAGCACAATATGCGCGCCCTGGCTTGGCGAGATCATCGCTTCGGCTTCGGGCTCGGCCAGTTTTCGCACGGAATCGGTAAACGGTCCGGTCGCATTGACGACGGCACGGGCGTGCGCGATCCTTTTCTCGCCGGTCTCCGTGTCTTCCCATTCCACACCGCTTACCATTCCGTCCTTGCCCTTCTGCAACGCCGTGACGCGGGCGTAATTGAGGAGCGTGGCGCCATGCTCCGCCGCGGTCGCGGCGAGCTGGATCAGCAGTCGGGTATCGTCAAACTGACCGTCGAAGTAAACCACTCCTCCCTGGAGGCCTTCTGTCTTCACATTCGGTAGCCGCCGCGCGGTTTCTTCGCTGGATAGATATTCCGAAGGTCCGAATCCGTACTTGCCGGACATCAACTGATAGAGCTTGAGTCCGACCCCGTAAAACGGCCCCTCCCACCATGAGTAACTGGGGACGATAAACGGAAGATCACTGACCAAATGGGGCGCGTTCTGGCGCAGCAACCCACGCTCCCGGAGCGCCTCCATGACCAGCGAGAGGTTGCCCTGTTCGAGGTAGCGCACGCCGCCATGCACGAGCTTGGTGCTGCGGCTGGAGGTGCCTTTGCCGAAGTCTCCTCGCTCCAGGAGAAGTGTGGCGTAACCTCGCGCCGAGGCATCGACGGCAGTCCCGACCCCCGTGGCGCCGCCGCCGATGATAATGATGTCCCATGGCTCCGTGCGAGCCGTGGCTTGTTGCAGCATGGTTTTACGTTTCATAGATTATTTTTTCTTCCGGCTTTTTGTTTTCACAGGCTTCTTATCCTTCGGCGCCCAGCCTTCCGACCTTACCAGCGCCTCGTTCCACTGCCCGCGCAATTCCGCGACACGGGATGCCGCCATTTTGGGTTCAAAGGTTTTGTCCACCTTCCACTGAGTGCTGATCTGTCCGATATCCTTCCAAAATCCAACTGCCAACCCTGCGAGGTAGGCCGCGCCGAGCGCAGTGGTCTCGATGATCGCCGGGCGCACAACAGGGACACCGAGCAGGTCGGCTTGGAATTGCATCATCGGCTCACTGCGAGATCCGCCGCCATCCACCCTCAGTTCCTTGAGGTGTTTGCCAGTATCGGCGCGCATTGCGTCCACGAGGTCAGCGACCTGGAAGGCCACACCCTCCAGCGCTGCCCGGGCGATTTGCGCGGCGCCGGTGTCGCGGGTGATGCCAATGATCATCCCGCGCGCATAGGCGTCCCAATGCGGAGCGCCGAGTCCGGTAAATGCGGGGACCATGATGACGCCTCCGCTGTCAGGCGCCGAGGCCGCGAGCATATCCACCTCCTGCGCGGAGCGGACCAGTTGCAAGCCATCGCGCAGCCACTGGACTACTGCCCCACCTATGAAAACACTGCCTTCCATTGCAAACTCGCGTTTTTTCCCAATTTTCCATGCCACCGTGGTTAACAGCCGATTCTTGGAGGCCACCGGCTTTGTGCCGATATTCTGGAGCAGGAAGCAGCCCGTGCCGAAGGTGTTCTTGGCGAGGCCGGGACTGACGCACATTTGGCCAAAAAGCGCCGACTGTTGATCGCCCGCTGCGCCGGCGATCTTCACGCCGCCGAGTCCAAGCGAGGTGCTGACTTCGCCATACACTTCGCTCGATGTCCGAATCTCCGGGAGCATGCTCGCGGGGATTTTGAAAAGGGCGAGCAATTCCTTGTCCCATTCTCCCGTGTGGATGTTGTGCAACAGCGTCCGCGACGCATTGCTGGGGTCCGTGACGTGGGCGTGATGCTGGCTGGTTAGTTTCCAGATCAGCCATGTTTCCACGGTCCCAAAGAGCAGTTCGCCGCGTTCCGCCCGGGCTCGCACGCCGGGGACATTGTCCAGGATCCAGGCAATCTTGGTCGCGCAGAAGTACGAATCAAGCAGCAAGCCGGTGCGCTTCTGTATCATAGGATCGTGACCCGCGGTACGCAGATCGTCGCACATCCCGGCGGTGCGGCGATCCTGCCAGACGATGGCGTTATGAACGGCGTCACCGGTCTTGCGATCCCAGACTATCGTGGTTTCGCGTTGATTGGTGATGCCCAGTCCCACGACGTCGCTGGGCCGGATGCGAGCGCGCCCAAGCGCCTCCACGGCCACGGACATTTGCGTAAACCAAATCTCTTGCGGATCGTGTTCCACCCAGCCTGGCTGTGGATAGATTTGCCGGATCTCTTTTTGGGCTACGGCGCGGATCTTGCCGTCGTGATCGAAGAGAATGGCGCGGACACTGGTGGTTCCGGAATCGAGAGCGAGGATGTAGGGCATGATGTTGTTGGGGGTGAAGGCGTGCCCCGCGTCAGCCAAGGAGCGCCTTGTAACTCAATGCGCCGAAAACGCCGCCGACGATCGGGCCTGCGATTGGAACCCATGCGTAGCCCCAATCCGATCCACCCTTGCCGGCAATCGGCAGAATGGCATGCGCGATTCTCGGACCGAGATCGCGCGCCGGATTGATGGCGTAGCCCGTGGGTCCACCCAGCGAGAGACCGATGGCGAAGATCAGAAGTCCGATCAAGAGCGGCCCCAGTCCGGTCGCCCATCCGGGCTGGGTAAAGTTGTCTTTGGCCGGTATCGCGAGCGCGCCAAAGACCAGCACCGTAGTGCCGATCATCTCACAAAAGAAATTTGCGATCGGGCATCGAATCGCCGGGACCGTGCAAAACACCGAAAGCTTCGCGTTTGCGTCCGGGGTCTCTTTCCAATGCGGGAAATACGTGAGCCACACCAGAGCCCCGCCCACGGCGCCGCCGGCGATTTGTGCCACGATATATCCCGCGACCTTCCACCAAGGAAATTGACCGATCGCCGCCAAACCGACGGTGATGGCCGGGTTGAGATGTGCCCCACTGAGGCTCGCGACTGAGTACACGCCGACCATCACCGCCAATCCCCACCCCGTCGTGATCACAATCCATCCGCTGGAATTCCCCTTCGATTTCGCAAGCACCACATTGGCGCAAACTCCGTCACCCAGGAGAATCAGGAGGGCCGTACCGAAGAATTCCGCTATATAGGGGAGCATGGTCTTGTAGGGAGCATTGGGCTGCCCCGGCCGAGTCGCATTGGGGCGACTCGGCGCGCGGCGCATACCTTTTGCGAAACTTGCTTAGCTTAGCGCATCCGGAATCTTGCCGACCAATACCTCTTTCGTGCCCACGTCATAGCCTCAAGCTATGCGGACTCCTCGGCGGGTCACGCCTTGTCGGAGAAACAGCGGAAGCTAAATATCACCGTCCCATAGCCGGCGGCTATACCGCCGCTGAACCTGAAGCCTCTGGAGCTTTGTCATTAGGCCTACCCCGTTCAGGTGATGGTTCCATTTTCCATCAGATTCCGCCGGCGCCATGGGCGCGGCATAGCTCATAGCTATGGTTCGGTGATTCGGGAAGTATTGGTCCCTCCGCGAGTTCTCTTGCATGGTTCGTTTCTAAAATGCGCTTTGTACGCCAAACGAACGCCTGGGACTCCGAAGAACAATCAATTTATGACGACTAAAAGAATGCTGAAGCCGGGGTCATCGTGGATGGAAGCTCTGGGCCGTGCCCAGCAGGCCCTCCCCGCGGCATGGGATGGTCCGAACAAGTCGCTGCTAAATCTGATTGGCGGCAAGTGGTGCGAACCCGGCCGTCCTCGGTTGCTCCTCTCGCCGATTGACGGGACGCCGCTCGGCCCCTATCCAATGATCGAGCTTGATGCAGCGAGGCAAGCGGTGGCGTTTGCCGCGGGAGAAGCCGGGGAATGGGGTCGCACCGCCATCGGCGAGCGAAAACGCAGAGTCGCGGCGTGCGTGGAGCAACTTCGCCGGCATCGCGAACTTCTTGCGCTTCTCCTCGTCTGGGAGATCGGGAAGCCGTTTCTGCAGGCGCTGACCAGCGTGGACCGTTGCATCGCCGGCGCGGATTGGTACGTGGAAAACATTGTCGATATGCTCGGCGACCGGAAGCCGCTCGGCTTGGTCTCAAATATCGCCTCCTGGAACTACCCACTTTCCGTCCTCGTTCATTCGCTGCTTGTCCAGATGCTTTGTGGAAACGCGGTCATTGCGAAAACTCCCACAGACGGTGGCATCTTTTCTCTCACCCTCTCTCTTGGTCTCGCGCGCCAGTGCGGTCTGCCTGTGTCTCTGGTGAGCGGAAGCGGTGGCAGACTCTCCGACGCCTTGGTCCGCAATGATGCGATTGCCTGCCTCGCATTCGTCGGGGGCAAAAGCAACGGGGGAAAAATCGCGGCCAGCCTCTTCGATCAAAAGAGGCGCTACATGCTGGAGATGGAGGGCGTAAACACCTATGGGATCTGGGGCTACCGCGATTTTGCGGGGCTTGCAGAGCAGTTGAAGAGGGGCTTTGCCTACGCCAAGCAGCGCTGCACCGCCTACCCGCGGTATGTGATCCAGCGCGATCTTCTCCCGAAGTTCCTCGGCGCCTACCTGCCGATGTTGCGATCCCTCAGATTCGGCCATCCACTTCTCGTCGAGCATGCGGATCATCCGCTGCCGGACCTTGATTTTGGGCCGCTGATCAATCGCGCAAAAGTGGACGAACTTCATGTCCGACTCAGCTCAGCAAGGGGGCTTGGAGCAGAAATCATTTACGAGGGAGAAATGCGGGAGGAGATGTTCTTTCCCGATCAGGAAATATCCGCATATTTGTCGCCGATTGCGGTGATTGATCTGCCCAGGGGGTGTGATCTCTATCACCGTGAACCTTTCGGGCCCGTCGATAGCATTGTCGTGGTGGATACCGTGGAGGAGATGATCACAGAAATGAACATCTCTGGCGGCGCGCTCGTCGCTTCGCTCGCCACTGACGATCCGGCCATCGCCGGGGCTGTCCGGGAACAGGTTCGTGCTTTTAAATTCGGAGTCAATCAAATGCGGAGCCGCGGAGATCGTGAGGCGCCCTTCGGTGGCGTGGGAGGCAGTTGGAAGGGATGTTTTGTTGGTGGCAAATATCTCGTCCGCGCGGTCACGGCGGGCCCTCCTGGCGAACGCCTGCACGGCAACTTCCCTGATAGCACACTCCTGCCCGAACCACGCTAAATGAAACTTCCGGTTAAAATAACTGACATGCCGCAATCCACTAACCGCCAAATCGTCCTCCTACGCCACGGAGAGAGCGTCTGGAACAAGGAGAACCGCTTCAGCGGCTGGACGGATGTTGATCTGAGCGAGCATGGCGTGGAACAGGCATGGGAGGCCGGGCGCACCCTAAAGGAGCACGGCTTTGAAGTCGATGTAGCCTATACCTCCGTGCTCAAGCGGGCCATTCGAACACTCTGGATCGTGCTCGATGGGATGGATCTCATGTGGATCCCCGTGCATCGGGATTGGCGATTGAACGAGCGGCATTACGGCGCACTGCAAGGGTTGAACAAGGCCGGAACTGCCCGGCAGTATGGCGATGCGCAGGTCAAGTTATGGCGGCGCAGTTACGATATCCGCCCGCCCGCCTTGGGGGACCAGGATCCGCGGTTCCCACTCCATGATCCCCGATACAGGCATGTGCCGGCAGAACAACTCCCTGCCACGGAGAGCCTGAAGGATACCGGAGCACGATTCCTCCCTTTTTGGCACGGTCAGATCGCGCCGGCGGTGCAATCCGGTCAGTCCGTCCTGATCGCAGGTCATGGGAACAGCCTCCGTGCGCTGGTGAAGGAACTCGATGACATTTCTGACGCTGACATCGTCGATCTGAACATCCCTACGGGAATTCCCCTTGTCTACGATCTGGATGAGCAACTCCACCCCGTCCGCCATTATTACCTGGGAGATCCCGAACGCGTCCAAAACGAGATGCAAGCAGTTGCAAGCCAGGCCTCTCAGCATTCAGAGGCGCTACGTTAATGCTCGAACAACGCTCGCCACCACGGTGAAAGCGATCTCATCCTTCCCAGCTGACTCGACTCGAGGACCAGGGGAGGGACGAAACGTTGTGTGTGCGATGGAGAACGTGAGTCTAACCGGAATCGGTAGGAATCATCAGCCCGGTAGTGAAATTGAATGCGATTGGCCCGCTTACGGCCTCCCGGCGGCAATCCATCGCCGTTCCGGCAGTGAGGCCGCGCTTCTGGAGCGCGTTAAGCCGCTCTTTCGGGTCGTCCTGGGTGCGAAATCAGCAGTCCGCTTCGATTCGTCTGAAATCAGGGGCTTGGTGCTGAATCGCAAAGTCCTTGCGGAATCGATGACGTGCTGTTCAGGCCGGTTGCCGGGGAACTACTCCACGCGGCTTCACATATAGCTCCCGGCTATGACGGGAGCACGGCGGAGGTATTGGCCGGATCATCGGTATGGCGCAAGGCTCAGACATGAGCTACCAAAGCATCAACCCCTATGACGGAAATGCCCTCAAGACGTTCGCCGAACTCACCGAATCGCAGCTTGAGACAGCGATTCAGACGGCCGCGCTTTGCTTCGAGAACTGGCGGAAAACGTGCTTCGCTGAACGGGCGACAGTGGTTGCCGCGGCCGCCAGGATCATGCACCAGCGGGTGGATGAGTTTGCTCGCCCCGTTACCCTGGAGATGGGCAAGCTGTTCGCCGAGGCCCGCGGCGAGGTGATGCTCAGCGCCGACATCATCGACTATTACGCAAGGAATGCCGAGCGGTTCCTCGCGCCGGAAATCCTAAAGCCCAGCTCTGGCGAAGCAGAGATCGTGAGCCGCCCAATTGGCGTGCTCTTTGGTGTCCAGCCGTGGAACTTTCCGTATTATCAACTCGCACGCTTTGCGGCGCCCAATCTTATGGCGGGCAATGTGGTAATGGTGAAACACGCGGGGTGCGTACCGCAATGCGCCATCGCCTTCGAAAAGCTGTGGCTGGAGGCGGGCGCCCCCGCGGGCGCTTACACCAACCTGCTCATCTCGCACGAGCAGGTGAACCAGGTCATTGATGATCCTCGGATCAAAGGTGTAGCGCTGACCGGTGGCGTGGATGCGGCCAGACGCGTCGCGTCAAGGGCCGGGCAGAATGTCAAGAAAACCACGATGGAACTCGGTGGCAGCGACGCTTTCATCGTGCTCGACGACGCCAATCTCGATAAGACGGTTGCGTGGGCAGTATGGGCGAAGATGAACAATACGGGACAATGCTGTGTCGCGGGGAAGCGCTTCATCGTCGCCGAAGCGTTGGCTGATCGTTTTCTGGAGAAATTTCAGAACGCACTGGCGGCGCTCAAGCCCGGCGACCCGATGAACAAGGAGACGACGCTTGGGCCGCTGTCCACGGAATCGGCCTTGGTCCAACTCCTCGGCCAGGTGGATCGCGCCGTAGCGCACGGAGCCACGGTAGTGATGGGTGGTAATCGTATCGACCGCCCCGGCTCCTTCATGCAGCCGACGATCCTGACGAATATCCTGCCCGGCAATCCTGCCTTCCGCGAGGAGTTCTTCGGACCTGTCGCGCTCTTCTTTCGCGTGAAGAACGACGACGAAGCCATTGCGCTCGCCAATGACTCGGACTTCGGTTTAGGCGGATCGGTGTTCACCTCGGACGTCGCACGCGGGAAGCTCGTGGCGAGTCAGATCGAAACTGGCATGGTTTTCATCAATCACCCGACCTGGACGACGCCGGACTTGCCGTTCGGTGGCATCAAGAACTCCGGTTACGGGCGGGAACTTTCCGGTCTCGGCATCCAGGAGTTCGTGAACAAGAAGCTCGTGCGCACCGCTTCCATCGATGCGCCGGCATAGAAAAAGGAAAGGATATATGTCTTAGTCAGTTCGGAGCGCGATGCTGAGCGAGCGGATATCGCGCGTGAGATGGGAGAACTCGCCGCCTAGCCCGCCGCTGAATTGGGGGAACTTTCGATGATTTACGTGAAGCGAGGCGTTGACCGTGATCTTGCGCTGAAGGTATGGTAGTCACTATGGATGCGAAGCTCATGCACGGCCAGGTCCGGCTGAGGACTGGGCACTCTTTTACGGAGCGCGAATCACAAATGGAGCGGAAAGTCGAAGAAATAGTCAATTCATTCCAAATTATGGCGGTCGAGGAAACTCTGGGACAGTGACGCGTGTGACAATCGCGTGAACTGACGATCCCGGACCGCCCGACACTCGTTGGGATGCGATGCATTTACGTGAAAGCTAAAAAGCCCAAGGCTCTATTTATG
>Ga0302278_10004553_pt1 | contig 14231 bp, 9 predicted proteins | sample III_Bog_N3_2_FD_194543 | JGI IMG/M metagenome (GOLD analysis project Ga0302278, IMG submission 194543) | Peat permafrost microbial communities from Stordalen Mire near Abisko, Sweden - III_Bog_N3_2 | ecosystem: Environmental > Terrestrial > Soil > Wetlands > Peat | place: Sweden: Abisko... | reverse complement strand
AGGCAACGTCGAAGATGTAAGGAAAATTCTTCACCAGCAGGTCGCAGACCACCATCCCGATCTCGGTCGGATAGAAACGACCGCTTATCTTGGTCACGTACTCGCGGTCCTGAATGGTGTTGATGATCGAAGCGTAAGTCGACGGCCGGCCGATGCCCTTTTCTTCAAGCACCTTCACCAGCGAAGCTTCATTGAAACGCGGCGGTGGCTGCGTAAAGTGTTGCTCGTTCTCCAGCTTTTCCAGTTCCAGCCGCTTCACATTGTCAAGATCGGGCAGCTTGTTGGATGACTCGTCATCTTCATCTTTCTTGTCTTCCATAACTTCGTAGACTTTCAGGAATCCATCGAACCGCACCACGGAGCCGCTGACGCGGAAATCGTAGGTCTTTCCGGTCTTCGCGGAAACGGCAGCTATCTTTGCCGTGGTTACATCGAAGACCGCAGGCGTCATCTGCGAGGCCACAAAGCGCTGCCAGATCAACCGGTACAGCTTGAGCTGTTCTTCCGTCAAATAGCGCGCGATGGACTCGGGCGTCCGCGACGCATCCGTCGGGCGAATCGCCTCGTGCGCATCCTGCGCGGCCTTCTTGCCCTTGTAGACATTCGGTTCCACCGGCAGGTATCGCGGCCCTAACTGCTTGCCGATCCACTCCCGCGCTCCGGCAATCGCCTCCGGCGCCACACGCGGCGAGTCGGTACGCATGTAGGTGATGAGACCGACCGTGCCCTCCGCGCCCACATCCACGCCTTCATAGAGCCGCTGCGCCACGCCCATCGTCCGCCGCACGTTGAAGCCCAATTTGCTCGATGCGTCCCGCTGCAACTGGCTCGTGATAAAAGGCGCCAGCGGCCTTCTCTGCTTCTCAGTGGACTGAACCGAAGCCAGCGACCACTGCGCTTTGTCTAGCGCGGCAACCACCTGCTTCATCGATTTTTCATCCGCAAGCGCATTGGCGATGAACTGATCTTTCCCTTCTTTGTCTTTGCCGCTCGACACTCGCGCAGGCTCGCCTTCGATGCCCACAAAGCGCGCCTTGAAGCTCTTTGCTGCCTGCTTCTCGGGATGCAGTTGCGCGTCCAGCGTCCAGTACTCGGTGGGTCCAAACGCGCCAATCTCCCGCTCACGCTCGACGATCAGGCGCACGGCCACTGTCTGCACTCGGCCCGCCGACAGTCCCCTCCGCACTTTGTCCCACAGCAGCGGCGATATCTGGTACCCCACCAGCCGGTCCAGAACGCGGCGCGTCTGCTGCGCGTCCACAAGATTCTGATCCACGTCGCGAGCGTGCTTGAAAGCCTCCTGCACCGCCTTCTTCGTGATCTCGTTAAACGTCACGCGGCGGATCTTCTTGCGCTCCTTCGCCGTGGTTCCCAGTTGCAACGCGAGATGGTACGCAATCGCCTCGCCCTCGCGGTCCGGGTCAGGCGCCAGAAAGATCTCGTCTGCTTGCGCGGCCAGCTTCTTCAGTTGCTCAACAATCTTTTCTTTCCCCGGAGACACAACCAGCTCGGGCACAAAGGTCCGCTTCTTCAGCTCCACGCCAATATCGTTCTTGGGCAGGTCCATGATGTGCCCAACCGATGCCCGCACGTCGAAGCCTTTGCCAAGATACTTTTCGATCGTCTTCGCCTTGGCGGGGGATTCGACGATTACCAGTGATTTGCTCATTGCCATCCTTGATTACCTAGACCACTCTACCTTGTTCAGCCTTGCACGGCTTGTTTGACTCACCGCCGGGCAATTCGGATTCATACCCAGCCGGCCAGAAACCAAGCCGCCCCGGTAGCCGCTCGCCCAGTCTGCGAAAAACCACCTACAAAGGTTGCACACTACCACGGAACACCATCGGGTTTCCACTCTCCGAAAGTTTTTCCTCCGATTTTAGGTTCGCTTCCACGCCAATTTCCACTACCTTGCGCGGCTCGAAGTCGAAGCAATTTCACCGTTTGACTGAAGTCGATCCGCGCGTGAAAATCTGCCAGAGAGCGGCACGGCTCGAGAAAAACTTATCGAGGAAATGCAAGACGGCAAGCGCGACGGAACCACAGCGAAACTGCGCACACGAGGCATCCGGTCCCCGAATTGGGCGCGCGATTGCCTCCGCGGCCTACTGTCGTTCCTTCCAGACAAATGTAGCCAGCTCTCGATCCTTGCGCGCCTGATCCGCCGGGAACACCTGCCCATGCAGGACCACAAAAACTCCAGGCCCCAGCAACCGCGCGGCGAGCAGACTCTCCGCCAGGTTCTGCTGCCCGTCGCTGCCCTCAAATCCCAAAGGCGTCATCGCTCCGGTGAGGATCACAGGCACGTTCAGGCGCGGAAATGCTCTCTGGATACAGATTCCGGTTTCAACCATGGTGTCTGTCCCATGCGTAATGACAATCGGATGGCCTTCAGGCAGCAGCGGGCCCATCACGGAGACAAGGCCGGCGCGGTCGTCCGCCGTCATCTCCAGGCTGTCCTTGTTCATCAAGGGGACCACGCGCACTTCACAATCCGGCAGGCGCAGCAGCTTCAAATACTGGCCGATCTTGCTGGCGCTGTTCAGCACCATACCCGATTGTTCCGAGTACGCCTTTTCGATCGTCCCGCCCGTCGTAATCAAGTAAATGGTCCGCATCATTCCCTTCGGCGATGTTGCCGCTTCCCCCCGCCCGCTCGGTACAAATATTACCGCCCGGCTGCCTTTGGCGCACCAAGCCTTTTGTCTGCTGCCGGTTGGCCCAGTGCCTTGTGCCCTGTGTCTTGTATTCTCTTGGCGCGAGGGTGAATGACATCAGACCGGGTTAAAGTGTGCGCACGTAATTCTTTCCCGGCATACACCGCACCCGCCCCGTAATCTCCAGCTCGAAAAGCGCCGTAAACACCTCGGAAGATGTCAGTTGCGTCTCAAGCAACTCCAGAATCTCGTCGATCTGAAGGCTCTCGTCCGAGCGGAGTACCTCAAGCACCATGGACTCCTGGGGCCGCAGAACCGGGTCTGGCAGAAGAGATGCTGTAGTCTCCGATTTGGATTCAGCCGGCGCCTCGGACTCCAGTTCCAGCCGCACATCGGAAGACAAATCCTCCCACACGTCCTCCCAGGTAGCCACCAGCTTCGCGCCCTGCTTAATCAGCGTGTTGGGGGTCCATGAGCCCTTGCTGGTCACGTTGCCGGGCACTGCAAACAGGTCGCGATTCTGCTCCGCCGCACAGCGCGCTGTCACCCGCGTCCCTGAGTTCTCCGCCGCCTCCACTACCAGCACCGCAATGCTCAGCCCGCTCAAAATCCGGTTGCGGCGAGGAAAGTTCTGCGGCGCGGGAAACGTCCCCATCGGCAACTCGCTGACAATCGCTCCGCCGGCAGCCAGAATCTCCTCAGCCAGTTTCTTGTTCTCTTTGGGATAGACCACATCGATGCCCGTGCCCCACACCGCTACGGTGGGCATGCGCGCCGCCAGGGCCCCCCGGTGCGCGCAACTGTCGATGCCCCGCGCCATCCCGCTGACAATCAGCAGCCTGCGCACGGCCAGGTCCCGCGCCAGCATCTCCGCCACGCCTGACCCATACGGAGACGGATGCCGCGTGCCCACCACCGCAATCGCCGGCCGGCTGAGCAGGTTCACCGCCCCACGCACCCAAAGCACCGGCGGCGGATCGTAGATCTCCTTAAGCCGCTCGGGATACTCGGTGCAGCTGAAACTCACCAGCGTGGCGCCTTGAGCCGTGACTCGCGCCCACTCTTCCTTAGCCGCCTGGCGCGCCTTGCCGTCAAAGATGAACTGCGCAGCCTCCGCCGGAAACCTCAGCCCTTCCAGCGACGTAAGCGACAAGGCGAACAGTTGGCTGGGCGTGTCCAACTGTCTCATCGCATCCAGAATCCGCTTTGGCCCCAGCCCCGGCGAAAGCGCCAGCGCCAGCCACGCCAGCCGATCCTCATCCAGATCATGAGCTGCAAAACTGACCGGCTTTTGTGAGATCGTCGTCATTGCCAGTGAGCTCGCTTAGGAGATTTGCGCATGAAGATTTCCCCACAGGAAACCAGAATCGGGCTGAAAAGTGATTTCGCCCAAGTTACCTTTGCGGCAGGTTCCTGTCAAGCTGGACATTCAGCGCAACGCGCCGCCGGAATCTTTCGTCAGGGCTTGTTAGTCTAAGAAGCAGTGAACCCCGCCCCAAATTCCCGCCTGCGCGTTGCCGCCATCAACTTCCTCAATCCCGCTCCGCTGATGTGGGACTTCGAGCACGCGCCCCTGTGCGACTCGCTTGCCCAGCGCTACCAGATCGATCGCATGTCGCCCTCCGAGTGCGCCGCCCGCCTGGCCTCCGGGGCCGCCGATATCGGCCTCATCCCCATCGCCGCGCTCGCCACCACGCCCGGCCTGCGCATCCTGCCCGGCTGCACTATCGCATCAAAAGGACGCGTGCGCTCATTGCTGCTGGTCCGCCGTGCCGCCCAGCCGCTTGCGGCGCTGCGCTCAGTAGCCGCCGACAGCGCCAGCCGCACCACCCTGGCCTACGCCCGCATCCTCTTCCACAAGTGGGGCAATCCGGCCGTCCCGTTCCTGCCCGCGGCCGCCGATCTCGACGCGATGCTAGACCATGCGGACGCCGCCATTCTCATCGGCGACCCAGCCCTTCTCGCGTTGGAAGAATGCGCCAACCGTTTCGAACGAACCGGCGAAGAGCTTGTCTATCACGATCTGGCGGAAGAATGGCGCGCCCTCACCAGCCTTCCCTTCGTCTCTGCCGTTTGGGCTGCCGCGCCTCGCAACTCCGCGGGTGCCCCAGGTCTCGATTCTGAGACCTGGGATTCCATTAAGTCCGACTTCATCCAATCCCGCAACCATGGCCTTGAAAACGTCGATGCGCTGGTTGCCGAGTGGACCGCGAAGCTCCCCATTCCCGAAGAGACCATTCGCGCATACCTCACCACCAACATCCACTACGTCCTCGACGAAGAATGCCTCGCAGGCATGAGAGGCTTCTTCCGCATGGCCGCGGAACTCGGCGTCTTGCCCGAGTACACGTTTTAGGGGGGAGTGGGAAAAAGCAGGGTTGGCGGGCTCTCGGAAACTCTGCGGAATGGCGCCTTGTAACAGTCGTCCACCGGCTTCGCCAACCTGCGCGGAATGAAACAGCCAGCGTCCATTCTCCCGGAGGGAGAACCGAGAATAGCCCAGGACAAGCGCAGCGCAGTCCTGGGTGGCGTTGAACAAAAGACCCTCCGTCCCGTGGGGACGGCCGAAATAATCCGCAAATCCGTTTTCTAATTCCAAATAGCTGAAAACAAATCCCTCACGGGATAAAGCCCAGCGTTTCTTTTCAGCCATTTGCAGCACGACTGAAGTCGTGCCCTTTCAAAACCATACTTTCACCACACACTGTTAGCGGAGCTAGATCTCCCACCGCAGCAGCGCCGCCCCCACCGTGAATCCAGCGCCTACCGCGGCCAGCAGCACCAGATCGCCCTTTTTCAGCTTGCCGTCTTCAATGGCCGTTTCCATGGCCAGCGGAATCGTCCCAGCCGACGTGTTTCCATACTTTTCAATATTGATAATCACCCGCTCCGGGTCCATCCCCAGCCTGTCTGCCGTCGCGGTAATGATCCGCTTGTTGGCCTGGTGGGGAATAAAGCAGCCCAGGTCCGCGCCAGTCACGCCGTTGCGCTCCAGAACCTTCGTCGTCGCCTCGGCCATCTTGCGCACGGCAAATTTGTAAACCGCCGGGCCGTCCTGATAGATGTAGTGCATCTTCTTGTCCACAGTCTCGTGGCTCGACGGATTCAGGCTCCCGCCGCCCTTCAGATTCAACGCCGCCGCCCCCGAACCGTCGATCTCATGCACAAAGTCGATAAACCCGATCTCGCCCTCTTCCGCCGGCTCAATCAACACCGCTCCAGCCCCGTCGCCAAACAGCACGCAGGTGGTCCGGTCGGTATAGTCGGTCATGCGCGTGTTGGCATCCGACCCGATAACCATGACCTTCTTGTGCGCACCGCTCTCCACCAGCTTCACACCCGCCTGCAATGCGAACACAAACCCAGAGCAGCCCGCCGAAACGTCGAAGCCCCACGCCCCTTTGGCCCCGATCTTGTTCTGCACCAGGCAGGCCGTGGCCGGAAACATCATGTCCGGCGTCACCGTGCCCACGATAATGACCTCAACCTCACTGGCCGCAATCCCGCGCGCCGCAAGGCACCGCTTCGCGGCCTCGGTACACATGTCGCTCACGCCCAGCCCCTTGGCCAGCACGTGCCGCTCGCGGATGCCGGTGCGGGACAGAATCCACTCGTCGTTGGTATCGACGATCTTTTCCAGGTCTTTGTTGGTGATCACATCGGGGGGAACGTAGGTTCCAAGCGCCGTAATCTTCGCGCGCCGGCCCACGATAGGGCGAACAGTAAGGCTCAATGCATATCTCCTTGAAGGGTACGGGCTGGTAGGGCAGGACTTCAGTCCTGCCATCAAGTCCTCAAATCAGTCATCAGGGCTTTACTGGCTGCGGAAAAACTCGAATTCGACCTAGCTTTGTATCAGGGCACGACTTCAGTCGTGCCGTAAGTGGCCACATTAGATTCCGGCTTTAGCCGCTGCGGAATTGCAAATAGATGAAAACAAATACCTCAGGGGCTAAAGCCCGACCCCTTCTTGTTGTCTCTTCGGCACGACTGAAGTCGTGCCCTGATACAAAACGTTTCCAGAACAGAGTTTTTCCGCAGCCTGTTTAGCCCCTGAGGTTCAGCTTTTGAATCCCGGTTCAGCCGAGCCTGCCGAGACCAAAAAAGTACCGGGTGACCTACTGCGCCCGTACTAGCCCGTTACCGTTGCTTCCTTCCGGACCTGGCGGGATTGGCGGGATTACGTCGCGTAGGACCCGGCACTGGTTGATTTTATCACTCCAGGACGGTCCAAATCTCCGCAGCCAATCAATAATGAAGGGGCCGTCAGTCGCCTGCTCAAAGACGGCGATGCTAGCCTTAGACCATGATGTATTCCGGCTTTGAAATCATGAGCCGCGGAATTGTCGTCGCTGCTGTCGCAGCGAGCATGGCCCTCTTCCGCAAGCTTTTTCCCGCTGCAAAGAGCAACCCGATCATTGGCAAGATGGGCATGCCGGCCCTTGACGAGCGATTCCTGCCCCTCAAGTGGAAGGTAATCGGCGCGATGGTCGCAGTTGCGATCGCCTTTGCGTTGGGAAGTTGGCGAGCGCTTTCCGGGCTCAACGGTATCCTCGCCCAGGCCGACGGTCCAGCAGCGTTGCACTTGTTCCCTCAACCGGCCATATGGTGGTTCTTCCCTGGCTTCGGAGCACTTTCGCTTAGTTGGGAGATCACTCTACAGATATGGGCACTGTTCGGAGATCGCGATCAGGTGAATCTCTTCAGCGACTGGTCCAACCAATCCACCAAATTCTGGGGCGGAGGTGGGAAATATGCCGGGATGGACTCTAGGAAAGTTCTCCGCTGGCTTTCATTGGTTATTGCACTCCCCATCGGTGTCTTCACTTTACTTGCTGTGAATATGCACGCAACAATAGGCTTCGAATCCATCCGCGACTGCGGCTACGCATTCAAGCCTTGCAACGTTTTTCCTCTTGCTGACGTGCGGCGCATCACGGCCATTGAGGGTTATAGAGTAAAGGACGGTACGCTCGACCCACAGGCTGGTCTGGTGGTTGACTTCTTGGACGGCAGGCGCTGGTCTTCCGCCGATTGGGGCGATTTCAAGAAGACCGTTGATCCCGCGCTCGCCAGTTTCCTGACAAATAAGACTGGTCTGCCTCTAGAATCGGCGACTACTGAGAAGGATATTCCTGCTTTATCCAATCAGATTCCAACTGAGGCGCCATGAAAACCAAGACAGAGCCTCATTGGGTTGTCGTTGAAACAGTTCCGTCGATTCAATGAAGATGGCAGCAAGCTTGCCGCGCCCACAGCCCCTGCCCTCTGCGCGCTCGCCCCGATGCAATAAACTTGAGTAGACACACACTTCCCATCCCGCGCCGGGTGAATCCTTGATTGTCGAAATCGAAGCGCTGACCAAAATCTACGAATCCAAGCTTCGAGTCGTCGCGGTCAACGGCATCGACCTGGAGCTGAAGCAGGGCGAGATCTTCGGCCTGCTCGGTCCCAACGGCGCAGGCAAGACGACCACCATCAGCATTGCCACCACGCGCGCGCTGCCCACCAGCGGCCGGGTCCGCATTGCCGGAATCGACGTGGTGAAGCATCCCGCCCACGCCCGCCGCCACATCGGCGTCGTCCCTCAATTCAACACGCTCGACCGCTCGCTCACCGTCTACGAGAATCTCTACTTCCACTGCCGCTACTTCGGCTTCTCGCACGCCCACGCCAAATCCCGCGCCCTCGAACTCCTGCACCAGTTCATGCTCACCGAGCGCAAGGATGTTTACCCCGCTCAGCTCTCGGGCGGCCTGGCCCAGCGAGTGCAGATCGCCCGCGCCATCGCGCATCGGCCTACGGTCTTGTTCCTCGACGAGCCTAGCGCCGGCCTCGATCCGCAGAGCCGCATGGCCATGTGGTCGGCCGTCGAGGGTCTGCGCAAAGAAGGCATCACGGTGCTGCTGACCACCCACTACATGGAAGAGGCCGACTCGCTCTCAGACCGTCTGGCCATCATCGACTACGGCAAGGTGCTGGCTCTTGGCTCGCCGGAAGAGCTCAAGCAAACCTTCGGCGCGCATACCGTCTTCGACCTCAAGCTCAGAACGCACGAAGGCCTTGAGCCTGTCGTGGCTGCGCTCAAGGCGCGCCCTGACGTCACCAGCGCCGAGGCCACCGCCGATGGACTGCGGGTGATTGCCGCCAGCTCCGACGGGCTGCTGCCCGACATGGTGCAAGCCGCAGCCCGCTTCGGCCTTCGCGACCTGAAGATCGTCGAACCCAGCCTGGAAACGGTGTTCATCCAACTGACGGGGAGGGACCTGCGTGAGTAAAACAGGGAACAGGGACCATGGACTAGGGAACAGAGACGCCGGTGGGCATGGGCCGGCTATCTTCTTCAAGGCATTTTTTGGCCTGTTTTTGCGCGACTTCAGGGTGCTGACGCGGGAGTTTTTGCCGTTTCTGCTGCGCGTGGGAATGCAGCCGCTGCTTTTCCTCTTCGTCTTCACCTTCATCCTGCCGCGCATGGCCAGTGGAAACCCCTTGGCGGCCGGCGGCAAAGTGGACTTTGGGACCATCCTGCTGCCGGGCCTGATGGCGGTGGCCATCATGTTCTCGGGCATTGCCGCCGTGGCGCTGCCGCTCTCCGCGGAGTTCGGCATCACCCGCGAGATCGACGACCGCGTCATGTGCCCGTTGCCGCTGTGGGCCGTAGCTCTTGAGAAGGTCTGCTTCAGCGCTATGCAGAGCATTGTCGCCGCGCTGCTGGTGATTCCCATGGCCTACTACATTCCCGCTATACCGGTGCGCGCCCATGTGGACAACTGGTTCCTGCTGGCGCTGGTGCTGGTGCTGGCCAGCCTGCTGGCCGGCTCGCTGGGGCTGGTGATCGGGTCCACCGTCAATCCCAAGCAGATCGGCCTCGTCTTTTCTATCATCGTAGTCCCGATTACCTTTTTGGGATGCGTCTACTATCCATGGGCATGGCTCAGTAAGATTCGTTGGCTACAGTACGGTGTCCTCTTCAATCCAATTGTCTATATGAGCGAGGGACTGCGAGCCGCGGTCACGCCGAATGTCGAACACATGCCTTCCTGGGCTATCCTTGTGGCGCTGGTCTTCTTCACGGCAGCGCTGGGCCGCTGGGGCTTGAGAGGCTTTTTGGGCCGAGTACTCTCGTAGGTTGAAGATGCGCATCCGGGTTGGGCGCCGGAGTGCGACTTTATTGGACCGTCCGGGTCTAATTCATTGCGCCCAGGAAAGTACTGGAACCATTGCTGCACTTTGCACAAGCCACGAAGAACGGCGGACTCTCCGGCACGAATCCCCAGGAATCGTGCATGGGAAAGTTGTCTCTTCGGATCGCGCCGCAGAGGATTCTTGGGATGCTTTTGGCTCCCGCGCTGCTGTTGGCAGCCGGTTGCTCCGCCGGACACGGGACCGCCGACCCTTCCAACTCTGCGTTTTCGATCACTCCGGGTACCGGCGCCATTGACACCAATTGCAGTGGGTGCAATGCGGCCAGCGCCAAGGGCGCCGCGGTCGAGCAGTTCGCAGCCACGCTTACCGGCGGCGGCGCGGCCAACGTCACTTGGAGCGTCTCTGGCGGCGACGCCAATAGCGGACCGGGCAGCATCACCTCCACCGGCCAGTACACGCCACCCCCTTATGTGACCGGCGACCACGTGCAAGTGCTGGTGACTGCAACCCTCACTCCAACTACGACTGCCACAGCACTGCTGAACGTGACGCCAGGGTTCCTGCAGCCTCTCACGCCAGAGAATGCCGCTCTGGGCGCCAACGGCCAAGTCACTGTGACCGGCTACCTGGCTGAAGCTGGCGGCTACGACGGCATCACCTACGCGCTTTCGAACTCCGCTACCGGTTCTAGCGGCGGCCAGGGGTCGCTGGGCTTGACGAACTGCACCCGCGGCGCCGACACCTTCACCTCATGCACGGTTACCTACACAGCGCCGGCCTCGGTTTCAGCAACAGGCGCAACCTGGGTTGTGGCTACAGTCGGAAGCTCGTCGGCCAAGGCAGCCGCAGAAGTGCTGCTGAACACCGCCGGCGTATCGAGCAACCCCGCCACGCACCAGTCGCAAGCGCCCACGCCGGTTCCACTGGGAACCTCGGGCGGCAACAACAACGACTACGACACCAAGGGCAACCAAGTTGTGGACTGTTGCAGCGGGACGCTGGGGGCGCTGATTCAAGACAACGCGAACCGGCAATACCTGCTCAGCAGCAACCACGTGCTGGCACGCAGCGACCATGCCGCCGTGGGCGACGCCATCATCCAACCAGGGCTCATTGACAACAACTGCACACCCAGCGGAGACGGCCCCGGCACAATGCCGGTGGGAACTTTGTCCGGCTGGCTCCCTCTCAGCTCCGCCGCAACCAACGCCGACGCGGCCATCGCTCAAGTCGATTCCGGCGCGGTGAGTCCCAGCGGCAGCATTCTGGAACTGGGCGCCAAACAAGCCGACGGCACGCTGGCGGCGGCGCCGCCAGGTATCTCTTCGACCGGCGGCAAGGGCGAGGCAGCGACTCTCGATCTAGTGGTAGCCAAGAGTGGGCGGACTACGGGCCTGACTTGCGGCAGCGTCTCGGCGCTCAACTTGGACGTGACCGTCGATTACTATCTCGATTGCGCCGAGACCAAGCCATACCTGACCAAGACCTACACCAACCAGTTGGCTATCAGCGGCGCCCAATTCAGCGATTCGGGCGACTCTGGGTCTCTTGTTGTGGATGCCGCCAACGCAGAGCCTGTGGGCCTCTACTTCGCCGGCGGAACAGACTCAGCCGGTATCAGCCAAGCCGTTGCCAACCCAGTGGGCGACGTGCTCAGCGAACTGAGCGCGCAGACCGATCGGGGAACAAGTTATACCTTTGTGGGCGCCGCGGACCATCCCGTCAGTTGCCTCAGCTACGGAGGCAGCGCGGCGGCCCTGGCGCAGGCCCGCACGCTCCCCGACGCTGAGACAGCGCGCGCCCAGCAAGCCCTGGGGCAGGCACGCATGTTGGTAAACCCGGCGGCGGGAATTCTGGGGGTGGCTACCGGCAAGAGCAGCGATCATCCGGGAGAGGCTGCCGTACTGATCTACGTGGATGAAGCCATGACCGCAAATGCGCCGGCCACGGTGGATGGAGTGCGCACCCTGGTCATTCCCACTACGCCGCACGCTGTGGCCTTCGGCTCAGCGCCTCAAACCCCATTTGAAGCCCGCTCCGCCGCGCCTGCTTTGCCAACGGCAGTCCTCGGCCCCGCGGGAGCCATCAAGCAGCAAGTCGCGCACAGCATGATGCACGAGAACCCAGCATTCTTTGCTGTCGGCGTGGGCCAGAGCCTCGACAATCCTCGCGAGGCTGCGCTGGTCATCTACGTTGACCGCAAGCAGCTTCCCGCTCAACTGCCGCCATTGGTGAATGGCCTGCGTACCCGATACATTGTCATGGACCGGCTTCACGTGACCCGCGCTTACGCGACTCCAGTGCAGTCGAGGCTCCACTGCCTGCCCCAGCCGACGGCAAATCGCCCTGCTGGCTTCGATCTTTTCAACCTCGCCAGGCCTCGCGGCCTCCACTTGCATTGAAGCGATATAGCACCGCTGAACCCATGCTTCACGATCTTCGCCCGCACTCTTGCGGGCAATAAGAAGCGCCCGGATCCGTAAGGACCACGGGCGCTAGAGCAGCCCTCCCCCAGAACTGCCCACGGTGCGAATGTAGGTGTTTCTGGGCTGAAAGGCAAGCAATCTTAGGTAATGGCAAAAACCAATGACTATCAGGGGATTCGCGCTTTACCAATGGGGGATGGGCCACCCACAAATGGGTGATTATCCATAGAGTTAACAGGAGTTTTGTGGGAGATTACCTCTGGGTCAATGGCTTCTACTAAAGCGCTTCCCGAGGCGGATCGGCCATCTCGCTGGCAGCACTCGACATAAAGCGGCAAACCAGCAATTCCGGTTCCGGCATCCCCTCAACCGCGCGCAGAATGGCCGAGGAAGCCTCTCCCACGCCCACCTCGCTTCCCACAACCACCAGCATGGCCGGGCCTGCGCCACTCAAAGCCGCTCCCAGAATGCCGTGATTCCCCGCCAGGGGCAGCAGCAGCGGCAAGAGCCGGCAGACTGAGGCGCGATAAGGCTGATGAATGCGGTCCTTCATGGCGATGCGCAGCAGGTCGCCCCGGCCCTGGGCAAAGGCCAGACCCAACATGGCGGCGGACTGGATATTGGCCACCGTATCGGCGCGCGAGTAGAGGTCAGGAAGCATGGCGCGCGCTTTGCTGGTGGCAAGCGGCTCGGCGGGAAGAACAACGATAGCCCGCCACTCCTCCGGCGGCACTACCCGCGCCACATGCACGGTTCTTCCCTCAAACGCGGCGGTGACAAAGCCGCCCAGCCAGCAGGCCGCGGCGTTGTCCGGGTGGCCTTCCAGCATGCAGGCCTCTTCGAGAATGCGCTCGGAACTCCAGCCCAGTTGACCAAAATGAACCGCCAGCGCGATCGCCGCCAGCCGCCCTGCCGCGGACGAGCCGCAGCCCATCCCCAGCGGAATCCCGTTCGCCATGCGAATTGCCAAAGGCACAATCGGCCGCCCGTGGCCCTGAAGCAGCCCCTTGTAAATCTCCAGGACGAGATTGTCTTCCAGACGAGCGCAGCGCTCCCGGTCGCGGCCAGTCGCGGCAATCGAGAACTCGGCTGCCAGCTCCGCCTCAATCTCAAGATAGAAGTCCAATGCCACAGCAACGGCATCGAACCCAGGGCCAAGATTGGCCGAGGTGGCAGGAAGGCGCAGCCGGAAACCCGAGCGCATCGGCCCTGAATCGTCGCTCATCCTACTCGTTCCTTCAGTGTGGCCAATACCGCCGCCGGCGTGGCGTCCACAACCTTCGCATTGCGCCGCAGGGCGTCAATCCGCGCTTCCAGGCCAATCTTTTCCTCGTCCTTCAGCAGCGTTCCGCGATGGAAGTCGATGGTGTAATCGGCGTCCTTGAGGGTGTGGCCAGTCAGCACCAGAACCACTGTCTCGCCGGGATGGACCACTCCCCTGGCGCGCAGCTTCTTCAGCCCGGCCAGCGTGACGGCGGAGGCGGGCTCGCAGCCCAGCCCTTCCGTGCCCAACTCGGCCTTGGCCATCGCAATTTCGGCCTCGGTCACGTCGAGGCACCAGCCGCCCGTATCCTGAATGGCTCTCGCCGCCTTGCGCCATGAGGCCGGATTTCCAATGCGGATGGCTGTGGCCCGCGTATGCGCCTCCACCGGCTCCAGAGCGGTCCCATCGCTCTCGGCCAGGCTGCGCACCAGCGGATTGGCGCCCTCGGCCTGAATCACCGAGATGCGCGGCATCCGCGCCACCAGCCCCAGTTCGTGCAGTTCCTTGAATCCCTTGCCCAGCGCCGAACTGTTGCCCAGATTGCCGCCGGGCACAATCAAGTGGTCCGGCACATTCCAGTCAAAGGCCTCGGCAATCTCAAAGGCCGGGGTCTTCTGCCCCTCGAGCCGGTAAGGATTGACCGAGTTGAGCAGATAGATCGGGGCCTCATTCACAATCTGCGTCAGCAATTGCAGGCAGCCGTCGAAGTCCGCCTTCAACTGGCAGGTCACCGCG
>Ga0302278_10004552_pt1 | contig 14233 bp, 10 predicted proteins | sample III_Bog_N3_2_FD_194543 | JGI IMG/M metagenome (GOLD analysis project Ga0302278, IMG submission 194543) | Peat permafrost microbial communities from Stordalen Mire near Abisko, Sweden - III_Bog_N3_2 | ecosystem: Environmental > Terrestrial > Soil > Wetlands > Peat | place: Sweden: Abisko... | reverse complement strand
CACGATAGTTAGATTTGCCGCCGGTGCCTCCGCCTTAATTCTCCTTTGCTGCTGCAGGAGCTTACGCTTCGCTTCTGCCTCAGTGGCGTTTGCCCCTACACTTTCGTATGTCGCTTGCCCATCGACGTAGAAGCGCACCTGGTAGACGTACTTCGCGCACTGGACTGGATGACCATCAACCAGGGCATACCCAGCCCGGACGCGCCCATTCCCTGCTGTTGCAGCGAGGGACCGACGCCATGTGCCAGCATCGTCCCTGTACCGGATCATCAGTGTTGCTGCTTTGTTGTCCATGCACAGGAGTATACCCCGGAAAACATGACCATGACATGACCATAGAGGGAAATGCGCTTATTTGCTTGGTTTTTTAGGGGTTCAGGGAGAATCCCACTCTCTCCGCCAGTATTAAAAATAAAGCAGTCGCTGTTATTTCACCCACCGAAAAGAAGAATCGCAGTGTGGTCGGATCTGGACCAAAAATCCTGAGAATAACCTCCCAGCCGCCTCTTGACATCCCTTATGACGCGCGTATAGTTCGTTTCGTGCAGTGAAATAGAAATCTATGGCGGTAAAACGGGGCAACGATACTCGTCGTTCCTACAGGGTCGAGGCTGTGGCGCGCGCTTGCGAAATTCTGGGCGCGTTCACATCTGCCTCAGATGTGCTGGAGCTAAAAGCAATTACTGCGCGGTCGCACCTGAACAAGGTGACCGTCTTTCGCATTCTCGGCACGCTCGTCGAAATGGGATTCGTGGACCGCGTGGGAACCCGAGGCTACCGTTCACGGTTTCAACCGATCCTGGCGAAGCGCTACCGCATCGGCTATGCATCGCAAAGTTCGGTCGTGCCATTCACTTCTGTGGTGACCGATGGCCTGGTGGAAGCAGCTTACTCAGCCGGTGTTGAGCTGGTAGTGTTGAACAACAGCTATAGCCCCACGATGGCCGTGCGCAACGCCGATCGATTTATTTCCGAGGGCGTTAACCTTGTGATTGAATCGCAAATCTCCATGAAGGTGGCTCCACAACTCACCGCAAAGTTCTCTGCCGCCGGCATTCCGTTTATAGCCATCGATATCCCTCATCCCGGGGCGACGTACTTTGGCGCCGATAATTACAAAGCTGGAAGGATTGCCGGCCGTTACCTGGGCAAGTGGGCTGCTAAACACTGGCACAAGGAAGTCGATCAGATCGTTCTCGGTGCATCGGACGTATCAGGACCCGCCTTAGATGCCCGCCTGACAGGAATGTACGACGGTATTCTGGAGTTGCTGCCGGAGTGCCGGCACGTGCCCTCGTTTCATTACGACACAAAGGGTCATTTCGATCACTCTCTTGAAGTTTTCAGAAAACACATCAGGCTTCGCGCCGCCCGCCGCGTCCTGGTGGGAACGGTCAACGATCCCTCCGCCCTGGGCGCACTGCAAGCATTCCGGGAGTTCGGGGGCGAGGACAACTGCGCGGTCGCAGGGCAAGGCGCTGTGCTGGAAGCGCGGGAAGAAATGCGACGGCGAAAAACTCGCCTGGTGTGCTCAGTGGCCTATTTCCCTGAGAACTACGGCAGCCGCGTCATCAGCCTTGCCCTGGACATACTAAATGGCCGTCATGTGCCGCCGGCAGTGTTCACAAATCATGAGCTTATTACTCCTGAGAATGTCGACAAGGTATATCCGAACGACATGCTTCTCAAGAGCGGTCGAACAGCTCCCCTTCGCCCCTGACTTCTCAGGACCAGGGTGAATATTGTTTTTTCAGGCTATTCCGGATAAACCTCTCCGAGACGCACGACGCGGATGCGGTGGTCTGTGAACACACCATCCGCCGTCGCTTGTCTGGGCATGTGGCAGTGCGCACAATCTCTTTGTGCCACGGGGCACCGCTTACCCTGTTGATCTGCACGCGCTGGGACGGTCGCATTCAGGACATGGCAAGCCACGCATTTATCGTCGTAAGCAGCCGTGTCCTTCAGCATCGGCGCATGCGGGTCATGACAAAATGTGCAGCGGCTGCGTTGGTCCGACGCATTCCAGCAGCGACTCCCCGCCAGTCTGTAAGCCTGCGGAATCGCTGTACGAGTGCCCTGAAATTTTCCATCCTTAACCTCCTGAATGGAGTGATGGCACTCGCCACAAAAATCAAGCTCCTCGGCAGGCCGTAAGTGAGCAGGATTAAAGATCAGGCCGTCGTGGGATTTACCACTGCCCGCCGCCGCAAGATGCTTCGCACCAGGACCATGACAAGCTTCACAACTGTCGCCAGGAGCAAACCGGCTCATATCGAAATGATCGCCGGCCGCTGTTCCTGGACTATGACAGCGAAGACACGAACGCATTGACTCATCCGTGACGGGCTGGCCCAACGCCGATTCCAGCGAGTCCGATGCGACAATTTTGAACCCGCCATCCATTGCCAGCTTCTTTTCCGATGGGGAATAACTAACCGCTGCCCGGTAGAACTTGCCTTGATGTTGGAAATAAAAGAGCTGTCCTTTCGCTCCAATCGCGATGAAGAGGGGCTCCACAATTTTGCCATGACCATCACTGACCGTGTAAAGCGCCTTACCGCTTTCGATATGTATTGAATAGGTATAGCCGCCGTGGTCGTAACTCACTGCCGATTGCTCTAGAAGACCTGGTAATTCCGCTGGCCGGCAGCCAGATCGGGCCATCTCCGAAGTAATCTGCTTTTCAAAGATTGCGCGATGGCACACGGAACATGTCTTTGCTCCAACATAGTCTTCAGGGCGCTGCATGGGGAGTGCGGGATGCCATTTGCCATCGGCATTAACGCTATCTACCGGTTGCTGTGCACCACTGCGACCAGGCAAAAATGCCGTTAGGCCAATGACGATCAAGGTCAAACTGACTGACTTTCCAAATTGAAATCGCATCGCATTTCCTCTTCTCGTCAGAGTGCAGCCCCGAGCCGGGAATGCGAGGGGACTAGCGGTCAAACGCTCAGCGGTCAATGCCTCGTATTCCAGTTGACACTTCATTCTTTGCAAGAAGGCATCTTAGCATCGCACGTTCCGGCTCGAACGTGATCGCGAATAGCCGTCAAAGGGTCTTTGCCGTCCTCGCTCGTTCTACTGTGCAAAATTTATTCCTGGCTTAGGCGGCCGCATGCATTGCCTCAATCCATTGCCGGTTCCGAAAATTCATTCACAAGTGTTTGATCTGGCCGGCATCTCTGTTTCACCGCGTGAAACGCTTTGTCAGAAGCTTAATTCCATGTTCCGGCGATGATGAGTTCAACTACCCTGCGCAAAGATCGAATGCCGCCAGACGTTTCTTCCCTACTCGAAGAAAACGGCTTGGCGGCAGGTTGGACAAGGAGCAAGAAAATGCCAGTTGCAGCTTCCGAACAGAAGATGTCTTATACGGACCGGGTTGAAGCGCTCAGGAATGCCAAGCGGGCCCAGACATTTGAAAAGCAATTGGTTCGTGGATCGATGGACTTCGACGATCACGGCATCGTCCTTCCCCCGGATGGGCAATACCGGGTTGTTCACAGCATGAGCGGTTCCGGCATTGAGATCAATGACGCCATCCTGACAACCTTCATCCCATCCGGCAATCATCCCAGCGGCGAGTTCGTTGGTGCGCGGGCCTGCGGTGAGAACTTTCGCAAGCTACTTGAGATTCATCCGGTCCATATCGAGCCCGCATCCTCCCTGGCCGGGGCTTACATGGTCAACTTCATGTCGTATCGGAAGCTGACCTGGAATCCGGATGTGGACTGTTCGGCATTGCTCGCGGAGCACGAGAGATATCACACAATTCCCGTGATTGGAGCGGTGCAGCACATGTGCCCCGACCTGGCAATCGGCTTGCGCCTGGGCTGGGGTGGGCTTCTGGAACAGGTACACCGCGGGGCGCTCGCGAATCCAGATGCGGTTGATTTTTATGCCGGACTGGTGCATGTGATTCTCGGTGCTCAAGACTGGATTCGCAGGCACGCTGAAACAGCTAGCCGAATGGTCACGGAGGATTCGCCGCTAGCCGAAAACCTGGCACAGATTGCGGAAATGAACGCACGCCTGGTTACCGCTGCACCGCGCAGCTTCCGCGATGCTTGTCAATGGATTCTGTGGTACCTGTTAATCGCGCGCATGTACAACGGCAGCGGCGGATTGGGAAAGCTCGATTTACTTCTTCAACCCTTTTACGACGCCGACAGCAAGGCCGGGAGCCTGACCGACGAAGAGGCCACCTTCCACCTGGCATGCCTGCTGGTTCGGGATACAGCATACCTGCAACTTGGCGGACCCGATCAGTCGGGAAAAGATGTAACCAATCGTGTCTCCTATCTGACCCTGGAGGCTGCGCACCAACTCGGCATCGCGACCAACGTCGGCGTCGCTGTAGGAAAAGATGTGGACAGGAATCTTCTCCATCGCGGTGTGGAGATACTCGTCGAGGATCGATGCGGTACGCCGAAATTCCTGGGAGTGGATAACACTATTGCTGGCTTCGCAGCCAACGGATTCCCGGTTGAACTTGCCCGCCAGAGAGCCTATGCAGGCTGCCACTGGTCAGCGCTTCCGGGCCGGGAATACGCATGCATGGACGTCGTCAAATTCAGCTTTCCCGCCATTCTCGACGTTTCTCTGCGCGAGATGATGGCAGACGGCGGGGTGAGTCCAAGCGTGGCTGAGCTGTGGGATCGATTCAAGCTCCATCTTCGTTCGGCTATCGCAACAGCCGCCCGGGGAATCGACTTCCATTATGAACACATGCACCAAAACTTTCCCGAGCTAGTCATTGATCTGCTATGCCACGGGCCCCTGGAAAGCGGCGTGGACGCGAGTCATGGAGGTGTCGAGTTTTACACGTTCGGCGTTGACGGAGCCGGGCTGGCGACTGCGGCGGATTCACTGTCCGCCATCGAAGAACAAGTGGAGAGGAACCGGCGCCTCAGCTGGGCAGAGTTGATCAAGCATTTGGATTCCGATTGGGCTGGTGCCGAGGGAGAAAAGGCCCGGAAACTGTTGCTCGGCAGCGGCCGCTTTGGCGAGGGCCATTCAACCGGCGACGAGTGGGCCGTGCGCATTGCCACGGAGTTCACGCTTGCCGTCAAGGAGCAACCAACGCCCCGCGGCCTGATGATGATCCCGGGCATTTTCTCGTGGGTGCTCAACATTCAGTTAGGCAAAAAGCTGGGCGCCACGCCAAACGGCCGCCACGCCGGCGAACGGATCTCGCATGGCGCTAATCCTGACCCCGGTTTCAGGCACGATGGAGCACCGACTGCCCTGGCTGTGGCTGTGGCCAAGGTGCAGTGCGGGTATGGAAACACCTCGCCGATGCAAATGGATATCGCGCCCACTTACGGAGACACTGCTCAGAATGTCGCCGTGCTCGAAGCTCTGATCCGCGGCCATTTTGAATTGGGCGGAACGCAGATCAACATGAATGTCGTCAATCGCGAGCAGATACTTGAAGCGCACAACGATCCCTCCAGATTTCCGGATCTGGTGGTGCGTGTCACCGGCTTCAGCGCGTATTTTTCAAGCCTTTCTCCGGAATTACGCCAACTTGTTGTTGACCGTCTCCTCTGCGATTGATGAACCTGGTCACAAACACTTCGCGCCTTTCTACTGAATATGATTCGGTCGTCGGGCGTGTCTTCAACATCCAAAGGTTCTCCACTCAGGATGGTCCGGGGATTCGCACTACCGTTTTCTTGAAAGGCTGTCCACTGCACTGTGCCTGGTGTCATAACCCTGAGGGACTGTCCCCGCAAACATCTATTGCGTATTCGCCAGATAAGTGCATCGAGTGCGGGGAGTGCGTGGCCGCGTGTTTGAACGGTTGTCACAAGATCGGCGAGCAGTCTGTTCTGTCGCCCAGCCACACTTACGAGCGCAGGGGTTGCCGAACGTGCGGCAGTTGTGCATCGGTCTGTCCAGCCGGAGCAATGGAACTGATCGGGCGGGATGTCTCAGTGGCAGAGGTGCTTGCCGAAGTTCTCGAAGACAAGCCGTTCTACGCACACTCAGGCGGTGGCATTACTCTATCCGGCGGCGAGCCGCTCGCGCAGATCGATTTCGCCGTCGCATTATTGAAAGCGGCGCGGAAAGAAGGGCTTCATTGCTGCGTTGAAACCAGCGGGCACGCCACGTGGGATCGCTTATGCCAGCTCCTGCCTCTCGTTGACTTGTTTCTTTATGACTACAAGGAAACCGATCCCGAACGGCACAGGCAGTACACCGGCAAAACGAATGAAGCGATTTTGAAAAACCTGCATTCGCTGCATGACAGTGGAGCGCAGATCCAACTGAATTGTCCTGTGATCCCGGGCTTCAATGACCGCGATGACCATCTTGCCGGAATCGCCGCGCTGACAGAGTCTTTGCCCAGGCTTCGCGCGGTCCGGCTGCTCCAGTATCATCCCCTGGGCTCGGATAAACTGAAACGCCTCGGCTTGCCGCTACAGCCTGGCGCACTCGGAAAGCTTAACAATGAAACGATCGAGCGCTGGCTCCGCGTGCTGCGGCAGCGAGGCATTCATGCGCTGAACTGAAAGAATGCGTTCGACAACCATCTTCACGCTTGGAATAGCAGGCTCAAACGTATCAACAGGAGAAGTTTTATGACAGACCAATGCGATTTGCGCCTGACCGTTGATCAGGTGGGCGAATATCGAAGGGAAGGCTTCCTCGTCTACGATCGCCCCGTCTTTTCACATGAGAAATTTGACGATCTGAAAGACCATTTCGAAGAAGAGCTACTAGCCTTGGCTCCCGAAGTGCGCCCCGAATCGATGGACGTCCCACATTTCACCGATTTGAAACTGTTCGAGTGGTTGCTCAGCGATGAAGTGCTGGATCTCGTCGAGCCCATCATCGGCCCGGATATCGCACTGTTCTCGAGTCATTTCATTTGCAAGCCTAAAGGGAACGGGCGCCGGGTACCGTGGCACGAAGATAGCTTCTATTGGCGCGACATGATTGCCCCCATGGAAGTGGTTACGGTCTGGCTGGCTGTGGACGCGAGCACGCGAGAGAACGGAGCCATGGTGGTCATCCCCCGGTCGCTGGCTGGGGACAGCGCCCATGAGCCAGTAGACGCCAACCAGAATGTGCTGCCGTGGGAAATCAAGCAAAGTCCGCGGGACGACTCCAGAGCCGTGACGATTGAATTGCAACCCAACCATGCCAGTCTTCACGATGGGCGGCTGATGCACGGGAGCCCCGCAAACACCAGCGATCTGCGCCGCTGCGGCTACACCATGCGTTACATGCCAACAACCGTGAAATTGAACGATGCCGCTTTTTCGCGGCACAGAATCTACCTTGCCAGAGGCAGCGACCATGCCGGAAATCAATACGGAGATCCGTCGAAGAGCTACGAAGAACTGGCCAGGTTTCGCCGGCGCGGAAATGGGCATTGATAGCCGATTCGATGGAAAGATGGGAATTAAATGATTGCAAGACTTCGCATACATTTTCTGCCAGGAGCGCTCTTACTTTTCCTGGCATGCACACTTGCGGGACAGAACCCGGCGGGAACTCAGCCAAAAACAGCTATCAATGCAGACAGGTCGATCACTTACCGGCTTACATTTCCCGGGGCAAAGCAGGTTTCTGTAACCACAGATGCCATGCTGCATCCGCTTCCCATGACCGAGGATTCGAACGGGGTCTGGTCGGCCACCACTCCTCCACTAACCCCCAATTACTACGGGTACACGTTCGTCGTCGACGGCGTGCACATGCTCGATCCTTTCAATCGAGAGATACATCCGAACTTCGTTGATTTCTTCAGCGACATCCTCGTGCCCGGCGCGACGCCGGCTCCATGGGAGCTCACCAACATTCCGCACGGCGAAATCACGCGTCACATCTTCACAACCCATTTCTGCCTGAATTACCCCAATGACCAGACGGCCTACGTGGTGTACACTCCGCCGGGTTATGACACCACTCGCAAGGTTGCCTACCCGGTGCTTTATCTGCTGCATAGCTACTCCGGAACTGAAGATGACTGGACAGCGACGGGCAAGGTCAACCTTATGCTCGATCGGTTGCTGGCCGAGGGCAAGATCGTTCCCATGGTCGTAGTGATGCCGCGGGGATACGGGGATTTCGATATCGTCGGCCGCGGCGTGAATGCGCCGGTGAGAGGCACGGGAAATGAACACAGCGGACAGCTTTTTATGCGGTCCCTCACTGAGGAAGTGCTGCCGGCAGTGGAGCGCGAATACAACGTGGCCAGGGATCGCGAGCACCGGGCCATCGCCGGTTCGTCAATGGGTGGCGGACAAAGTATTGAGATTGGGCTTGCTCATCCGGAGTTCTTTGCCTGGATCGGCGGCATCAGCGCCGCGGTGCCCGGCAAGGATTTTGACACGCGCTTTCCAGGAGTGGATGCGCAGAAGGCGCGGCTCCGCCTGCTCTGGATAGCATGTGGAACCGACGACTTCCTGATGTCCAACGATCGCGCACTCGTTGCGTGGGCGAAAGAGAAGGGCCTTCCTGTCACTGCATTTGAAACCCAGGGCTGGCACACTTTCGCCGCGTGGCGCAATGATCTTCTGGCACTGGCGCCATTGCTTTTCCGAAATTAGCTCCAGAATCAACAAGCGTGCACAGAAGGCCTTCTGCAGCCGTGCGCAGCAAGAACACAGGCTGGGGTACCATCGCAACTGCGAAACATGCGTGAAATCGAGCCACCGGAGACAGATGCAACCAGCAATCGACTCTTATCATCGCGGGTACGTATATCGAATCTCAGCCGTCGCGGCACTTTCAGGGCTGCTATTCGGATTCGACACGGCCGTCATTAATGGCGCGCTGCCGTTTCTTCGTCTGCAATTCCGGCTCACCGACTTTCAGGTAGAAATGTTAGCCAGCGCGTTACTGGTCGGAGCGATTGCCGGTTCGATAGCCTCGGGCTGGGTGAGCGACCGACTGGGCCGCCGGCGGGCCTTGATCGGCTGTGCGATCGGATTTGCCGCCGCCTCAATTTATTCCGCCTTTCCCAGGGCGCTGACGGATCTCGAAGCTGCTCGATTTATTGCAGGCATCGCCATTGGCATGGCTTCCGCGCTCACCCCGGTTTATATCGCTGAAGTTGCGCCTCCAATGATTCGCGGCCGGCTGGTCTGTCTCAATCAACTAGCGATTGTCAGCGGAATCCTGATTGCCTACTTGGGTAGTTGGCTGCTGGCCAGGCTGGGGCCTGACAGTTGGCGGTGGATGTTTGGAGTCGCAGCCCTTCCGTCCTTTGCATACTGGGCTGGATTGATCGGCATTCCAGAGAGTCCACGCTGGCTTGCTTCAAAAGGCGACGATGCAGGAGCGCTTCGCGTCCTCGCCAAAGTGACCACTGCGAATGAAGCGCAACTCGAAATAGTTGAGATTCGCCGCAGCCTGATCGAGGAATCGGGCACCACGGTATCGGCTCTTTTCAGCACGGCCCTGCGCCGTCCCATGTGGCTGGCCATCGTGCTTGCCTTTCTCTGCCAGGCCACCGGCATCAACACAATCATTTACTACGGGTCGCTCCTACTTCAGGAACACGCGAGCCGGTCTGCCTCGTCTGCGATTGCCGCCAACGTGCTAGTGGGCGCGGTTAATTTTGCGGGCACTATTTTGGCAATGGCAATCATTGACAAGGTTGGACGACGAACATTGCTGCTGGCCGGTTGCGCGGGAATGGCAGTTGCGCTCACCGTGCTGGGGTTCGCATTCAGTCGCCAGCATCAGGCCTATCCACTCATGGTTGCATGCATCCTCGCCTACGTTTTCTGCTTCGCCTTCAGTTGGGGTGCGGTCATTTGGACTTACATGTCGGAGTTGTTCCCCAATGCCCTCAGGGCGCGGGCCGCTTCAATCAGCACCATGGTAGTTTGGATCTCCACTTTCCTGGTGACACTCACGTTCTTATCCATAGTTCACGCCGTCGGGGTAGCCGGAACGTATTGGATTTATGCAGGGATGTCAGTTCTTTCGGTGATATTCATCTATTTCCTGGTCCCTGAGACTGCGGGCAGATCGCTGGAAGAAATTCAAGAGTATTGGCACCCGCATCGAGAACGCACCGAAAGGATCACGGAAAGATAGAGTCGGCCTGGCATTCATCCAGCTTTTTGCGAAGCACTCAGCCAGTTCGCCGCGGGGCGGTTCAACTTGCCTGAAGTATCGCCTGAAGGACGCGGCTACAAAGGTTAGTTCTCACTTCGACACGGCTCTTACCATTCAATAATCCCCATTGAACTCCTGCACGGCATCAATCATGGCAACAATGTTTTCAACTGGAGTGCCAGCTTGAACATTGTGAACTGTGTTGAACACGAATCCGCCTCCGGGCGCGAATATTTCGCATCTCCGCAGAACTTGTTCCCTGACTTCGGCGGGTGTTCCGAATGGCAGCATCTTTTGCGTATCAACACCCCCGCCCCAGAAGACAAGCTGATCACCGAATTTGGCCTTCAGTTGTTCGGGTTCCATTCCCGTCGCCGAACACTGCACGGGATTGAGTATGTCGAACCCGCACTCGATGAAAGAAGGCAGAAATTTGGAGACCGCTCCGCATGAATGCTTGAAGGTCTTCCACTGTGTATGCGCGTGTACCCAATCGTTGACTTGCTTGTAATACGGAACGTACAAATCCTGGAACGTCTTGACCGAGCAGAATGCCGAAGTCTGCGTGCCAAAGTCAGTCCCGCACACAAATACTGCCTGGACACTGTCTCCGATTGCCTCGTAAATTCGTTCCAGATTCTTGAGCGCCACCTCACATTGATATTCAAAGATCCTATGAATGTATTCCCGGCGGCTGGATGTGGAAACGTACCATTCCGTTATGTCACGAATGCCCTTGGGATGCTTTAGTGATGGCGCCGGAACAAGAGCGATGTCACCAAAGGCCGTCCCTCCAAAGGACGCGCAAACACCCGCGCCGGTTGCCGCTGCGGCCGCGGCCGAGCGTTTAAGGTGGTCGAGATCTTCCTGCGTGATATCGCAGAACTCTTCACAATTGTCTGCCGGATTTAGAGCATCCTCATTGAATGGTTCCTGCCGCAGAGTGCAATCGAAAAAGTAACCGCCGCGCGGCATACGTCCGCTGGCTGCAACGGTTGTATCGCCTCCTGGATAGATCAAAGTGTCTCCACGCGCATCGACCGTCGTGTTGAAATCTTTCCCTACCAGGACATCGAGCTCATTGAACCGCCAAGGCTTCCACTCATCTACCGGAAACCCAAACATCGTGTTTCGAGGAAATACGCCAGCTACATCGAGTCTCATCGCCTTGAAGAGATCGTCATCAATCAAGGCCAGCATCTGAAAAGGTTCATGGATGCGCACCGGCCGCTTTTCAAGCCCGTAATAGTCACGAAGCTCCGCGACACAACTGGCGTGCACGCCTGTGACCGCGGTCCCTCCGAAATCGATCGGGATACGATCCGGCTGTTTGTGGGTCAATGTTGCTGCAAGACGTTCGCGGCTCGTAACTTTCTCAACAAGGGCGCTCATCAGCCCGTCCTCTCCGTAATGCACGTAGGTTCAAGATACAGAAGGTGGCGTTGCGTTGACGGAAGCAAGGTGCTGGCTCTAAGAAAGGCAATGCGGTCCATCGTTAATACGCTCCAGATCTAACTGCTCCACCAGGAAGAAATCTCTTCGAGGGTGCGATTTTTTGTTTCCGGAAGCAGTAGCCACACAAACCACACCTCAATAGCGCAGAAGCACGCGTAAACAAAATAAGGAAAGCCGTGGCCAAAATGTCTTAATAAAGTGGGGCTCTGGTCCATCATCGGGAACGTCTGCGACACAACAAAATTAGCGCCCCAAAGCGCGACAGATGCCAGCGCCATGGCGCGAGCGCGGTAATGCGCCGGGAATATTTCAGACAGAACAACCCAGGTTATCGGGCCAACCGACAGTGCAAAGCAGGCAATGTACCCCAGCACAAAGATCAAAAGCCATGCGCCTGTATCAGTGCGCATGGCCGCCGCGCCCATGGCCACCAGGCATACACCCATGCCCAGAGAACCCGTAATCAGGAGCACCTTTCTGCCTGCCCTATCGACAAGTGTCATCGCGAGCACGGTGAACAGCATGTTTATCACGCCGACCAGAATTGTTTCAAGCAGCGAAGTATTTCCCGAGTGACTTACATGATCGAAAATCTCTGGCGCGTAGTAGAGAAAAACGTTAATCCCCGTGACCTGTTGAAGCACTGCAAGCCCGATACCAAACCAAAGCACTTTGCTTGAATGCTTGTGGGTCCCGTCCACAATGGCCGCCCTGTCGTAAAGGTCCTCAAGAATGCCGCCGCCAATGCGTCGAGCTACTCTCTCTGCTTCTTCTTTATTCCCCTTCATGAGCAGGAAGCGGGGCGTTTCAGGAACCAGGAAGATCAGCACAAGCAATAAGAGCGAGGGCGCAATGCCTGAAGCAAACATCCACCTCCATCCTGTCGCTTCGTTCCATTGAGCGGTACCGGCACTGTGTATTGCGTAATTCACCATGTATACAACCAACATGCCGAAAACAATGGCGAATTGATTCAAGGCAACCAGCCGGCCACGCCAGCGGGTTGGGGAGATTTCGGAGATGTAAAGAGGACTCGCGATGGATGCGGCGCCGATTCCTACTCCCCCCACAATGCGAAATGCGGTAAAGAAGCCGATTGATGGTGCAATGGCAGTGCCAATTGCAGAGACCAGGAAAGTGATTGCCGAGATTCTGAGTATTCTGTTGCGGCCCCATCGATCGCCCCAGATGCCTGCGATAACTGCTCCCAGAACGCATCCGGCCAGCGCTGAACTGGCAGCCCATCCCGTTACTGCCGCACTCAAAGAGAAGTGTGCCTGCAGAAGTCCGATTGCTCCTGAAATTACTGCAGTGTCATAACCAAACAGCAAACCGCCCAGCGCTGCCACGCTCGTTAATAAGACGAGATACACAGTACCCGATGCGCGTTTGCCTGAATTAGACGTTTCAGTGCACGGATCAATTAGGTCAATCACACTTGCTCCCCCGGGATTGTATCAAGAATGCTTTTTATCCGCGCTGGTTGCGGACACCCAAGGCAAACATCAAATTCATTCGGCCACTCGACCGGCCAACTTGACGAGAATCTTCATGCCATTTACGCTCTCGGGGAAACCTTATCTAATGGTTTGGATTGCGTCAGTTGGAGCTCGGCATGGGGAGTGGCAAGGTCTGGGGAGGAGTGGACATTGGCGGTACCAAGACTGCAGTCGTCCTTTCGTCAACACCGCCGGCGATGCTTCGACGGATCGTATTTCCCACAGAACAAGCTAATGGTCCTTATCCAGCCTTGAAGCTCATTATCTCGAGTTTGAGAGCGGCTTTATTCGAGTGCAGCCTCGATGCCAGCGACCTGCACTCAATCGGCGTAAGTTGCGGCAGCCCGTTGGATCCGATCAAGGGAATTATCCAGTCGCCACCCAATTTGCCCACCTGGAAAAACGTCGAAATCAAATCCATTCTTGAGGAAGAGTTTCAAGTTCCCTGCTTTCTTGAAAACGATGCTAATGCCGGCGCTTTGGCGGAGTATTGGTACGGTGCGGGATCAGGTTGCAGGAGTATGGTGTTCCTGACAATGGGCACAGGGCTCGGTGCGGGGCTCATTCTCGACGGAAGACTTTATCGTGGAATCTCGAATCTCGCCGGAGAAATCGGACACGTCAGGTTGAGCCCGGACGGGCCTATGGGCTACGGAAAGTCAGGTTCAGCGGAGGGATGGGCCAGCGGAGGCGGTATGGCCCGGCTTGCGGAGAGTGCCGTACTGGCTGCAGTGTCAAGCGGTGAAACAACCGGATTGTCTGCGGGATCAGACGGAAAGTCGCCCCTCTTCACGGCCCAGCGCGTTTGGGAATTGGCACAGCGTGGAGATGAGGTCGCGCGACGTGTTGTGAATACCTCAGCCAAGCGATTTGGAGAGGTTTTAGCCATATTGATCGATCTTTTGAATCCGGAACGAATCGTGGTTGGCGGACTGGCGCTTCGAATGGGAGAAGCATTGCTGGGACCGGCGTGGGAGGTGGTGCGACAAGAAGCTCTCACGGAATCAGTTAGCGCTTGTCGAATCGTCCCAGCCGCCCTGCACGAAGAAATTGGAGACGTGGCTGCAATTTGTGTCGCCTTGAATGCAGAAAAAGAATCAACCGCACATAAACCTTCGGTATCGGTTGCTACAAGGCAACTCAATGCAGTTGAGGCTCCCGGGCAAGCTAAAGATTAAGAAAGCGTGTTT
>Ga0302278_10004550_pt1 | contig 14238 bp, 8 predicted proteins | sample III_Bog_N3_2_FD_194543 | JGI IMG/M metagenome (GOLD analysis project Ga0302278, IMG submission 194543) | Peat permafrost microbial communities from Stordalen Mire near Abisko, Sweden - III_Bog_N3_2 | ecosystem: Environmental > Terrestrial > Soil > Wetlands > Peat | place: Sweden: Abisko... | reverse complement strand
TGGCCGGAGAGGGTAAGCTGCATAAAGTGGGGTTCCTATACGTTAGGTTTGGTCTGCTAACCCTATTCTAATGTTCGGAATCCCCACGCTTAAACGCGCTTAAAGCCGGAATTTTGCAAGAGGCTCACTTGTCTATCAGTATTTGACCGGGCCACGATTCATCCATCGCGTAGAGGCCATTGTTGAGAAGTTTGAGGACATGCAGTCAGACCTCGACAAGGAGAGAAAGACGATGACGCGCCTTTGGGCGAAACGCGAAGAGCAGATCAAAGGCGTCATTGAAACCACGGTTGGTATGTATGGCGACCTCCAAGGTATTGCCGGGAGAACGATGCAGGAGATTGAAGGCTTGGAGACAAGATTACTCGAAACCTCAAAGCCGGAATCTGAGGCGGCGTCGTAATTGTCGGGTCTGGTTCTTGTATGGGAGCTGCGAAGGTTGGGGGTTTAATTGGCGAACACCATCGAGGTCAAACACGCCGCTACAGCCGCCGAGTTCTGGAGCTTGCTGTCTCCTGAAAAACCGCTTTTCCAACAGCCGTGCAAACTCTTATACCGTGGCCAGGGCGACGACCGTTGGAATCTGACGCCCGGCGTTTTGCGCAGGGGTATGTCATCAACGGCGGACTTCCAGGTTTTCAAGGAATGGGCGTACATCGAGACGTTTGTCCGTCACTGTGATTCCATTGGCCTTCCGGTTCCGAATGACTCACCCTCTTTCCGTGAACAATTTCTGAACCAAAATAGTCCGAAGGGGCCTGGATGCGGCGTGTCCGAATGGCCCCCGACAGAATTACATCCTCTGATGGCCTTGGCACAACATTACCGATTGCCCACACGCCTGCTTGATTGGTCAACGCGGGCTTACGTAGCAGCCTACTTCGCAATATCAGACGCTCTTGCATGGTTGCGATGGAGCGCCGGATGACCTGGAACGTCAGCTTCGGCAGTTCAAGTTCCTCGGCCAGTTTGTGCAACACCCGGTTGCGAAAGTTGCTTGAATCGAGAAATCCGCCGACTCTGTTGGGAAAGATGAACGCCTCTGGAGATGGATCTTTGCTTAGCTTCGTCCACTCGACCAACTCCGCCGCCAGTTCCGTGGCGATCGGAGTCGTCGTGAGGCTTCCGCGTGTCTTTCCCCAGGGGCGAATCTTTCCTTTGTATGTGGTTTCCATGATTGTGATCGACGGAACTGCCGGATCGAAGCACTTCCATCGCAGGCCGAACAACTCACCTGGACGCAGAGCATTGGACATATCGAATTCGAGCAGAATCCGATCCCGGAGGCCAAGCTTCGACAAGGCAGCCCTCAACTGATCCCACGTCATGGTGGTCTTGTCGGTCTCCCGAAGGTGCGCCGGAATCCTCACCGAACGCACGGGGCCTTTTGCGAGGAAACCGGAAGCCTTCTCGCGGTAAATGCCGGCGATGTAGTAGCAGGCCGCTCGCGCACTCTGTTCAATTCCCTCCTGCCTTGTTAGGTCCTGCTCTTCGGTTGAGACCCGCAGGTAAATGCAGGCGACTTGCATTTTGCTGTGGTCAATTTGGGTATACGTCAATTGGCCACCTCGAAAATGCGGTCAAGAAGGTCGAAACCCGGCCCTATTTGGCCAGGTAGAATTTGGCCATCCATTTTGGCTACCGGACACCGCGGACCATACGATACGATGTCCATCCGATCTCCGATCATCATCGTCACCTCCGATACTTGTCCCCCAGGCGGATCCGGACTACGCATCTTCGTACCCGCGTCCTCTGATGCAATGGGCTACGGCGGTGGTCGAGAGGTCGTGCCACTGGTGGCCAATGTCCATCTTCGGCGGAAAGGTGAAGGGGCCGAGATCCAGGCAGGAGACTGACATGTTTTAAAGCAGTTTGATCAAGACGGACTGCGCTGGTGCGTTCTGTGCCGCGCGGTAGGCCTCAACACTGAGCCAAAACTCAAGAGTCACGAATGCGGCGTCCAACTCGAGGCTGTGCAGCAGGTCGATTGCGATCAAGCCCGGTTGGAGGTGCCGAGTGAGTTCTCGGTACAATCCCCCGTAGTGAAACATGGCCGTGAACGCGCAAACTTTTTCCGGCGCGACAAGATTAAACCGAACAGCGTGAATCATGAAAATGCTCCTTGCGTAGTTGTGTGAGCGAATGCGGGCGTCGCCGTAGGTCGCGAAGGGCGAGGCGGGACCGGCCAAGAGCCGGAGACGTCGTTGGTGGAACATCGAGATCAGGGGGTTTTCCGCCGAGGACGGAAGAATGCACAGAGTGATTGCCGCGCAGATACCGGCATGGCGAGGTGGACTGCTTGCTCCGTTTACCGGCCAATTCGGAGTTGAATCAGACGAGGTGTTTTCCCTATTGCTTCGGCGGGGGAACATCACGCATGCAACTGTACCTGTGCAGGTCTGGCAGGTCGCATTGAAAAGCAGCGAGGATCATTTCAAATTAAGAAGAGAAGGCGACGCATCGGCGATGGGATTCAGCCGGAATTCCGGCGAGCACGGCGCCCAACTGTTGGCGCCGGGACCCTGGATCGCCGGCGCAAGAGCGAAGTCGGGAATCGGTTGTTGGCGCTCCGTGAAGGCAGAGCCAACTGCCGGTTCCCGGCTGACTTATGGGTTGGCGACCGTCAAACCAAGCTCTGCCGAGGATGCGGGCAGATAGTTCGCGTCGCCACCGTAGTTTGCCGTGATGCTGAAGTTTCCGGCAATCAGAGCTCCCGCGGCATCACGAAAAACTGTTGTGATGGTTACCACGCCTTCGGCGTTCACGGCGCCAATCAACGGTTGGATTGCTGGATCTCCGCTGGAAGCAAAGTAGACGGTGAAGGTTACCGTGCCGGTAGGTTTGATCCCTGCACCGGTGAGAGTTGCGGTAAAGGTGACCGGTGCGCCAAGTTTCACGGATTTCGCGGACTCGGTCAGGCTGATCGTTGGGTTAGCCTGGTTGACCTGAATGGTTTGCTGTACCGGGGTTGCCGGCGCGTAGTCGGTGTTGCCCGCCTGACTGGCCTCAACGACGACCGTGCCGGCGCCAAGGATGGTCAACCGGGAGCCGCTCACCGTGGCCGGCCCCGAAACCATGCTGAAACTGACCTTCAAGCCCGAAGCGGAGGTGGCCGAGAGCGCCATCGGCTTCACGCCGTAGGTGACCGGAGTGGTTGGCTGAGTAAAGGTGATGGTCTGTAGCGCCGGGTTCACGAGGAGGCTGACGGAAGCCGCGGCGGTGGCGTAATCGACGGTGTCTGTGGGAGTGAAGGTCACTTTGAGGGTATGCGTTCCGCCGCCGAGTACGGTTCCCGCGACCGGGTTGTAGGCGAAGGAGCCAACCACCGTTGAAGTCGCATCCTGTTGCAAGGCGCTCAGCGCCGTGCCGTAGGGGATGGCCGCCGAGGCGGGCCAGATGATCGTTGGCGTCGCCTTGGCGATTCGCAGAGTGCCGTTCCTGAAGGTGAAGCTGTAGTTGGTGGCGGCCAGTGTGCCGGCGGTGATGTCAATCGGATAACTCCCGACGATGGAGGCCGGGGTTGCGGTGGTTGAAAGAAGCGGCGTGCCGGTGGTGGCCAAGGCCTGGTTGTCGCCGTTCAGGAATCCCGTCAGGGTATAGGTGAGCGGCGGGACGGCGGAGCCATAGGCCATGGAGAGGTTTGTTGCGGCTTCCACCAGGACGGCTGGCTTGACTGTTAGTGTGCCGTCTTTGAAGGCAAAGACATAGTTGTTTGCGGCCACCAGAGTGCCGGCCGATACATTGATCGGATAGGTTCCGGGGGGCGATAGCAAGTTGGCCGCGGTGGTGAGCGAAGGCGAACCGGTCACGACCGAGGCGGCGGTATCGCCATCGACAAAACCAGTGATGCCGTAGGTAAACGTGGGGAGATTTCCGCCGTAGGTCATGCTGGCGTTTTTGGCGGTCACGGTGAGTGTGGCCGGATCGACATTCAGCGTCACCGAGGCCGTCGCGGAGGTGTAGTCGGTGGTGTTGCTGGGTCCAAAGGAGACGGAAAGCGTCTGCGCGAGCCCCGGTTTCAGAATGGTTCCCGCAGCCGGCGTGTAAGTAAACTTTCCCGCCACATTGGCTTTTGCGTCCAACTGTTTGCCGCTCAGCGCGACGCCGTAGACAATATCGACGGGATTGGCCCAGGTAATGACCGGCGTGGCGGGATGGACCACCACTTGTTGGGTTGCCTGCGCCGCGGCGTAAGTGCCGTTGCCGGCCTGATTCGCCGCCACCACTACGGTGCCCACTCCTGTAATGATCAGGTTGGAGCCGCTGGTGTGGCCTGGACCGGATAACACACTGAAGGTCACACCCAGGCCGGAGGTTGCCGTGGCGCTGAGTGGAATCGGTCCAACCCCGTAAGTCACGGGAGAAGGCAGAGCGGTAAACGAGACGAACTGTGGTGTCTTCATGGGCGATTGGAAGACGAAGGTCTGTGTGACCGCAGTTGCGGACAGATAGTTGGTGTTGCCAGTCTGGGTGGCTGTGACAACCACCTTGCCAATGTTCGTAATGGTCAGCAAGGCGCTTGTGTTGCCGGCGCCGGAAACGACTGAGCGGAGAGAACCAAATCCACTCACACCGAGGTTGACAGAGTTGCCCGACGCGCCGCCGGAAGCGCTGATCGTGAAGACTGCCTCGCCATTGACCAAGTAGTAATCAACGGTGCTGGGCATGCCGTCGGTGAAGGTGATGATTTGCGGCGCCTGGTTCACCGTCACGTTCGCGAGGCCCGCTGCCGGCATGTTGTAGTCCTTGGTGTTGCTGGGCGTAAAGGTCACGCTCTCCGACTGCGTGCCAGCGTTCGGCGCCGTGCTGAGATTGGTCCAGCTAAACCCGCCGGGGACCGAGGCGGTTCCGCCGCTCAGCGTCGATGAGGCCAGCGTCTGCCCATAGGTGATGGGGCTGGCCGTTGGCCAAGTGGTGACGATCGGAGTTGCCTTACTGACCGTAATCGTGCCGGCCACATAGGTGAACGCATAGTTGCTATCGACCGCGCCGGAGCAGGACGTGGAGTACGTGCCGGGATCCGAGGTCGCAGTGTAGGCGGTGGCGCAAGAGGGCGCGGTGCTCAGAGACGAACTGGAATCGCCGTTCATCCATCCCGAATAGCTCGGCGTAATGGTCGGAACACTGTCGCCGTAGTTGACACTGGCGCTCGAAGCAGTGATGGTCAAAGGCGCCTGGTTCACCGTCTGGCTGAGAGACGCCGAAGCGCTTGGGCCGAAGGTGGCGTCGCCGCTGTAGGTGGCCGCGATCGAGGGATAGGTGCCTGCCGGGAACACCGACGCCGGGCATTGCGCCGATCCGCCGGTCAATGGGGTGTTTGTGCATAGCGTCGTTGCGCCATTCGAGAACGTTACTGTCCCATCAGGCGGCGCGCCGGCCGTGGAGGTGACCGTCGCGGTGAAGGTCACCGGCTGGCCATAGACAGAAGGATTCAGCGAGGAGACCAGCGTGGTGGTCGTGGGAGTCAGCGAAGTGGCGATCGTTCCCGGCTGAAATTCCCAGAGGTCGTTCAGATAGCCTTCATTCATCCCAGGGATCGCATCGAAGCCCAGGCCGCCAAAGAGCCAGAGGTTGCCGTTGTTGTCGGACCAGCCGGCGGCCCAATCACGGGTTCCTGGCGCGTTTCCGGCTGCCGGAACTCCCGGCGTCCCATAAACACTTCCTGGCCCATTAAACCCGAGGACCCCATAAAGCGGGGTGGGAATCGGCGGCGTGCCATTGATCCATGCCCATTCGCGGGAATTGGGATTGAACACCCAGAGCGTGTTGGTGCCGATGTTGGGGTCGTAAAAAGCAGCGCTCTCCAACTCTCCATCGACATTGGGGAAGTCCCATCCGCCACCGCCGAAGAGCCATAAATTGCCGGCTTTGTCGGTCCAGGTGGTGCCGAATCCGCTGGAAGGTGTGTTTTGTGGGGCAAAAACTCCCTCTTTGCTGATGACCGGCAACTGCTGGGCCAAACCCGCCGGCAACGTGGCGTTGCCGCTGACCCAGGTCCACAGATTGCCGGCAGGGGAGTACTCCCAGAGATCGTTGAGATAGCCACTGGTGCCGTTCTTGTCGACGCCCATGCCACCCAAGAGCCAGAGATTGCCATTGGCGTCTGTCCAGCCAACTGAGTTGTCCCTCGAACTGGGAACGTTATTGCTGTTCGCGACTCCCTTGGTTCCAAAGGAGCCGGGGTTGATCCCTCCGCTGCTGCTGCCGCTGATCCAGGCCCAGCCGCTGCCCGGAACGTACTCCCACAAATCGTTCAAATCATTCACATTCCCATTGACATCGGCGCCCCAGCCGCCAAAGAGCCAGAAATTCCCCTGGGGGTCGGTCCAGCTCTGCGCGCAGGCGCGGCCGCCCGGCATATTCAAATTCGAGGTCTGGCCCGGCGTCCCATAGCTGCCTTGCCAGCCCGCGAGATAGCCGGGAACGGTCGAGTTGCCGCCCGCCCACACCCACGTCCCGCTGGCCTGAACATACTTCCACAGATCGTTGAGATACCCCAGGGTGCCATTCGAGTCGTTGCCGAGTCCGCCCAGGAGCCAGAAATTTCCCTGGTGGTCGGTCCAACTGGCCGTGCACGAGCGCCCTCCGGGGACGTTGTTGGTTGGAGTCGCGGATGCATACACGCCGGGCTGGCCGATGGCGTTGTCCTGGGCATCGACTCCAACCGTCGTACTGTTTCCGCCCATCCAAGCCCAATACCCGGAGGCTAGGTTGTATTCCCACAGGTCGTTGAGCAAACCCAGGTTTCCGTTCGAGTCGTACCCCGCGCCGCCGAAGAGCCAGAGATTGCCGGCGCTGTCGGTCCACCGGACCGACTGATCGCGGCCGCCAGGCGTGTTGCCTTCTGCTGCGATGCCCGGATTGCCGTAGCTCCCCGGCTGGCCGGCCATTTCCGGAAATCCCGATTCCCAATGAGTCCCTGCCGCCGGTAACCCGCTGTTGCCGTTCATCCAGGTCCACAACCCGCTTTGCACGGCGGCAGGGGAGAGCGAATAAGTAGCCGAAGCCGCCGAACTGGTGCTGAACATGTTGCTGGCAGACAACCCGCCACCGGCCATCTGGGAACCACCGGCGGCGATGGCCTGAATGGTCTCCGTACCGGTGACCGGGATGGGTGCGCCATAGACCGGCGAACTCGTCGTGGGCGTGGTTCCATCCACCGTGTAATAAATGGTTACGCCGGGGCTGCTGTCGCCGATGGTTACATTGGCTGCCGTGTAGGTTCCGGCGGGAGGATTGAAGAATGGCGTGGCCGCCTGTCGGGAGAACAGGATAAAGGCGCCAACCGTATTGCTCCATGAATAGCCTGGGAACACCGCCATGGCGTAGATCCCCGTATTCGCCGATACCTGGAAGAGGCCGGTATAGACCGGTGAGCTGGGCGTCGGATTGCTCCCATCCGTGGTGAAGTAAATGACGGCTCCGGGCGTCGCATCGGTGATGATCACCGTCTGCGGGCCGGTGTAGATTCCGCTTGCCGGAAGGATTACCGGATCGGCGGTAATCATCATGGTGTAAATGGCCGGCGCGACGCCGCTCGGCGCATAGAGCGGGGCAACCGCGATGACGTTCACCGTTTCGCTCGCGGAAACGGTCAGGGGAACGCTATAGACGGAGGAACTGGTGGTGGGAGTACTGCCGTCGGTGGTGTAGTAGATGGTGGCTCCCGGTGTGCTGTCCGTAATGGTCACCGCCTGGACGCTCCAGTAGTTCCCCGTTCCGGGAGATATGAAAGGCATGGCCGTTGGCTGGGGCGCCGCCGTCTGGAAGACCCATAACTCGTTCAACAAGGAGGTCGACGGTCCGGAGGGCGTAATCACCACGCCTTGTCCACCGTAGAGCCAGAGGTTCCCGTTGCTATCCACCCAACCACCGGAGCCATTGCGTCCGCCGGCTGCGTCGCCGGCCCCGGCCGCTTCCAATGAGCCGTATTGGCTGGCCTGGTTGGCCAGTTTGCTGCCGCTCACCCAGGTCCAGCCGCCAGTCGCCGCGGCGCTCGGAGGGGTATACTCCCACAGATCGCTCAGCAGGCCCAGGCTGCCGCTGCTGTCGTAGCCTGATCCGCCGAGGAGCCAGAAGTTGTGGTTGCTGTCGGTCCAGGCCGTTGCCCCAATGCGGCGTCCGGGCTGGTTGCCGGAACCGGCCGTTCCCGGCGTTCCGTACTGCCCTTTCAGAGCGTTGAGGGGCAGATTGTTGGCGGGCGAATCGCTCGTAATGCTGCCTCCCACCAAGGTCCAATTGGGCATGCACGCATAGCAACCGGTTGCCGGCACAAGCTCCCATAGGTCGTTCAAAATTCCGGAGTTGCCGACCGAGTCGACGCCGTTTCCGCCAAAGAGCCACAGGTTGCCGGAGCTATCGACCAAGCTTATTGCCGAATCCCGTCCCCCTGGAGCCGTGCCCCCCGAATTCGTGGGTTGATTGGGCCATTGGTTCCCGGACATCCAGGCCCAGCCGCTGCCCGGCACATACTCCCAAAGATCGCTTAGTTCGCCGGAGCCCACCGCAGAGAAGCCCCCTCCGCCAAAGAGCCAGAGGTTGCCGCTGGGGTCAGCCCAGGTTGTGGCATTTTGCCGCCCGCCGGGCCAGTTGCCGGGATCGGGCGCTCCCGTCATATTGGTGATCACGTTGCCATTGCCGCAGCCGGTCCAGCTTGCGCCGGTCTCATAGCCATTGCAAGTCACCGAGCTTGGTCCGCCGGCGAGGTTCCACCCTGCGCTCGTGAACTCCCACAGATCGTTGAGCTCGCCGTAGTTGCCGTTCACATCCCAGCCCTTGCCGCCAAAGAGCCAAAAATCTCCGCTGCTGTCAGTCCAGCTGGCCGCGCCTTCGCGGCCGCCAGGCATGGTGGGTGAGGCCGAGACCGCCATTCCGATCCCGTCGGGCGTCGTCCCAGGGAAAGCGCTGTAGCCCGCCACATAAGTCCACATCAAGGTATTGGGGTTGTACATCCACAGGTCGTTCAAATCGCCCAAGGTGCCGTTGGAGTCGTAGCCATATCCGCCAAAAAGCCACAAATTGCCGCTCTTGTCGGTCCAGGTGCTGGACACCGTGCGCGCGCCCGGAGCAATGCCGGAAGCAGCGACGCCTGGCGTGCCGTAAATGCCGGCGAGGGATGTATTCGCTCCGCCCCCCATCCATATCCATTGACTCGTGGCGGCGAAGGCCGGGGTTGCGGCCAATGCGAAGAACAGGCAGCCGCAGAGAAACGCGATTGCCGACAGTGCCTTCCGGCTGAATCCGGTCTTTCTATCCTGCTGCGGCAACGGACAATTCATCGTACTCATTTCCTTCCTCCCCTACAGAGCGCCTGTGCGCTCGTTTCCCTTCCCGGCCACCTTCGATGGCTCTAAGTTCCTGTCCGATCAACCGCTTCATCCCGCTCTCCCGCGCGACGGGCCCCTGGATGGCTTTTTGTCAAACTGCACTCCTGCATGGTTTCACTCGTTTCGGGCGTATATTCCGGTTCGTTGGTCCGCACGGCTGCGGAGGGCGGCAACTCCAGACGCACCGCCTTTGCCCTGATTTCTCCAAGAGCCTGGAGTTCGGCGCTGGCCTGCCCCCGCACTAGCATGGTGACCGTCTCCCGCTCCACGGTGACCTCGATGCGCCGGCGAACGGTTGGTTCGGCGGCGCTTTCCGGGCTCACTGCTTCTTTCTCCGAAACGGGTCGGCGTATGATGTTCATGCGTTCATTCCTATGCGAGTTGGCGGCAGGAAATCCTTTCGCGCCTCCACTAGAGCCCGAAAGGGGATCGAGCGTCTTGAATTTGGGCCTGAATTCTTCCTGAAAGATTTGTGAAGGCGGCCATGTTACTGATTTCGCATTGTTTATACAGGTTCGACGGCTTCGAATTGGACCCCGTTGCGCGTGCCCTCACACGGGAGTCGGCCCCGGTTCCCCTGACGCGCAAGGATCTGGATGTCCTGGTCTTCCTGGTTTCCAATGCCCCGCGCGTGGTCACTAAGGAGGAGCTTTTGCAGGCCGTCTGGCCCAACTCCTTTGTGGAAGAAAACAACCTCAACCAGCACATCTCCGCGCTGCGCAAGGCGCTGGGCGATAAGGCCGGCTGCATCGTCACCTTTCCGGCCCGCGGCTATCAGTTCACCGCGGACGTCCAGGTGGAGCACCCGGTCGATTCGCTTCCCGAGAGCCGCCCTGGGGACATCTATGTTCAGAGAGTCAGGGAACGCACCAAGATGGTGCTGGAAGAGACTTCGCCGGCTACCGTTTCCCCGGCGCTGCCTGCAACGGTAAGACCGCGGCGCGGCAGATTGGTCTGGTGGATCGGAGCCTCTGTTCTGGCCGCCACGCTGGCTGCCCTGTTTGCAACCTTGGCCTGGAAGAGCCTCGCCCCTCCGCCGCGGCTCAGCGACGTGGTGCTGGCCGACTTTACCAACACCACGGGCGACCCATCCTTCGACCACACTCTCAACCAGGCGCTGGAGATCGATCTGGAGCAATCGCCGTTTTTGAATCTGCTGCCCAGATCGAAAGTCCATGAAACGCTGACGCAGATGCAGCGCAAGCCGGACGAGTCGCTCACGCCCGACTTGGCGCGCGAAATCTGCGAGCGCAACAATGCCCAGGCTGTGCTGCACGGCATGATTGCCAACTTCGGCAGCAAATATCTGCTGACCCTGGCCGCCGAGAGCTGCGTGAACGGCAAGCCAGTTGCCGGCTCCAAGGCCGAGGCCACTTCAAAGGAAGCGGTGCTCGGTGCGCTGGACAAGGCCGCCGACCAGGTGCGCCGGCAGTTGGGTGAGTCGGCCGCGTCGTTGGAGCGCTTCCAGACCCCCATCGAGCAGGCCACCACCTCTTCGCTCGAAGCGCTGCGGGTCTACTCTCAGGCCCAGGAAAGTCTTGATCGCATCGAGCCCCGCGCTACGCTCGAACTTTACCAGCGCGCGGTCGCTCTGGATCCCAAATTCGCCTCCGCATACTACGGTCTCGGTGCCTCCTATTACCGGCTTTCCGAGGCCGACCAAGCAGCGCTCTCTATCAAGAAGGCCTTCGATCTGCGCGAGAGTACTACCGAGCGCGAACGGCTGAACATCGAGATCGCTTATTACTACTTCGGGAATTTCGATACCGAAGCCGCTATCAGAAGCCTCAAGCTCTACATCCAAACCTATCCCAACAGCTCGGCAAAAAGCTGGGCCAATCTGTGCAATCTCTACACCCAATTAGGCGATTACGCGCAGGCTATCCCCGCCGGCGAGCAGGCGCTGCGCATGGACCCTCACTCCGACCTCCGCGCCGAGACTCTGAGCCGCGCCTACAAGCGGGCCAATCGCTTTGCCGATGCCAAGCGGGTGGCCGCCGAGGGCGGCGCGGGATGGGGCGTGCACAGCATTCTGTTTCAGGTTGCTTACGCCGAACGTGACGAGGCAAAGCTCAAGGCGGAAACCGATTGGGGACTGAGTCACGCGCAACTCGACAGAACGCTTTTAAATCTGGCTTTCGCCGCAGCCACCAGCGGCAAATTGCGTGAGGCAATGGACTACTTTTCGCGCGCGCAGGCCGAGGCTCTGCGCGAAGGCGACACTGGTATTGCCGACGACATCCTGCACGACAAGGCGCGCGTTTTGATTGAATACGGCGAAGTCGAGCAGGCCCGCGCGGTCTTGAAACAACATACCGAGGATGCCAGCGATCTGGTCTTTCTTCAGGCCGAAACCGGAGATGTTGCCCCCGCGCAGCGTTTTGTGGCCGCGTTCAACCCGTTGACAGCGAAGGACACGGTTCACATCTTTTTCGATCTGCCTCTGGTGCGCGCCCAACTGGCCATGCAAGCGCACAAGCCTCTCGACGCCATTCAGCAACTGGAGCCGGCGCGTCCCTACCAGTTGCGCGATTTCAATGTTCCCTATCTGCGCGCCCAAGCCGAAACCGAGGCCGGGCTGCTGGACGCGGCCGCCGAAGATTATCGCCTGATCCTCGCCAATCAGGGCGTCGATCCGATATCGCCCTTCTACTCGCTTGCGCACCTGCGTCTGGCTCGCGTGCTGGCGCAGCAAAAGAAGACCGAGCAAGCGCGCCAGCAATACCGGGCCTTCTTCGATGCCTGGAAGACCGCCGATACGGATCTGCCCATCTTGCAGGCTGCCCGAAGCGAGTTTGCGAGGTTGCAATAGCCCCGCCATAGACGGGCGCATCGCGTGGCCAATTCAAGCTGCGCCAACACCTGCTATCCATGCCGGCGAGACCGTGCAAAGCGCATGGGCCCGCGAATCGATAGGGCTCTGGCCATTCACAATCGGTCCTCGAAAACGTTAGGTTCCTATCGGGAGTGCCCCGGCGATGAGGGTGGATTGCGTCCGGTCATTTGTCCCGGGGCAGTTTCGATAGGATCGTTTGAACTGAGCCGCTGGCGTTTGCGGCGGATGCGGTGATCTACCTATGCATTTTCAATGGCGCCAACCCGCCGATCGCGGCTATTGTGAGCACGGAACTGAACCAGCGGAGTGGAGAGAGCCTCGTAGGAGAGCGGAACGGAGGCCAGCAAGCTGTGAGCGATTGCCGCGTACTGGGTGCTTGGGCAGCTTGTTGGCACACGACGGCATTGCATGTGTGAGCATGCCATCGGGCGACCGGGGGTAGATTCGTCGTAGGCCATGGAAATTTCAAGAACTGTCATTGCTGCACTTCTGTGGAATGGCGGAGCTCATGTCTGGCCGGAAGTAAAGTTGAGCACTCGCGATCCGTTCGATGACCAGCATGGCGCCCTTGCCCTTGTGGACACGAATGACCATGCGTTCGCTATCGATATCGGAGACCTTGAGATGGCACAGTTCAGAGCAGCGGATGCCGGTCGAGTACAGTGTCATCACCATGGTGCGGCGCATCAGGTTCTCTGCTGAATCAATCACCCGCGCGACCTCTTCCGGACTGAGTACAACGGGCAATTGCCTGGGGCGTTTTGGAAATGGGATGTGCTCGGGGAGATACGGGCGTCGCAGCGTCTTGACGTAGAGAAAACGCAAAGCTGCGGTGCAGCATGCAATCGTCCCTGCCTGGAGCTTGCGTTCTCGAAACAGATAGGCCTGATACTGCCGGATATAATCAGGCCCCAACCTGTCTGGCGAGCGGTGAAAGTACCTGGAAAAGTCTTCTACCGCGTGCAGGTAGGTGTTGACCGTGTTCTGTGAGTAGTTCCGACGCTGGAGCTCATCCAGCATCTTCTGCCGAAGTTGGGTCACAAAAGCCTCCTTGTGACCCAAACCTTACACGGCCTAAAAGGCTGGGGGACCGCCGATGCAGCAGCGTCCGCCGCGCCAGCGGCTTCGTTGTGCGCCGGGCATGTTCAATAGCTTGGAGGTGCAAGTCCTCTACCCGACCTGATGGAGGTAAGGGTTAGCAAGAACGCAAGGGCTATCGCCGCGAGGCGGGGTCTGAAGGAAGCGTGGAGCAAATGCGCGAGTCGATGGACAAAAACCGGATACAAGGCGCGAGCGTAGGGCGAGCGGGCAACTTACCGCGAAGCCCATATCCATCAAGTACGCGGGGCGTAGATCCGGCGACTGTGCGCAGAAGGCGATTGAACTTACCCCGGGAGATCTGCTCCGCGTCGCTTCGGCGACTTGGGCCGTCGTGAGACAGCCTGACCGCGGAGCAGAAGTAAGCAGAGGGCATATTAGGCCATGACGTCGGCAAGGCTATTGAGGCACTCCAAGGCCGAAAGGCGGAGTCAACAGATAGGCCAAGCCGGGAACGATGGTTGAAGGCCCGAACGAGAGGAGAGGCAAGTAGGACATGAGTCTCAGGAGCGACATGCAGCGGAATATTCAGAACGAACTGAACTTCTCTACCACGCCAGCGGGTGAAGCCTGCAAAGCGGGTGGGGAAGAGACTGAAGCGCTCCCGGCGATGAGTGACCCCGAAAGCCCAGCCAGCATGAATCGATTGATGGAGGAAGTATGTGAGCGAGAGAATTTGAAAGAAGCATTACGGCGGGTGAAGGCCAACAAGGGTAGTGCAGGCATCGACAGGATGACTGTCGATGGAATAGCTGACTATCTGAAGCAGCACTGGCCAGCCATCCGGGAACAACTGCTGAGCGGAACCTATCAACCGAAGCCGGTGAGGCGGGTTGAAATCCCCAAACCGGACGGAGGGGTGCGCAAGCTGGGCATTCCGACGGTTGTTTCATAATGCACCTTCCTCTGTCAGCGTTGAGGATGCGGTCTTGATCCGGCTTGAGTTGCGCACCCGGTCTCGAAGCTTCTGTTCGT
>Ga0302278_10004547_pt1 | contig 14245 bp, 11 predicted proteins | sample III_Bog_N3_2_FD_194543 | JGI IMG/M metagenome (GOLD analysis project Ga0302278, IMG submission 194543) | Peat permafrost microbial communities from Stordalen Mire near Abisko, Sweden - III_Bog_N3_2 | ecosystem: Environmental > Terrestrial > Soil > Wetlands > Peat | place: Sweden: Abisko... | reverse complement strand
AAAACGATCTCAAGTCCCGTAGGGGCGACGCTTGGGCGAGCCGGGATTTATCCCGGCCCACCCCTATTCCTCCGGCTTGAAGTCAAAATAAGCCAGGTTCATCTGCCCTTCAGCAACAATGTGCACCGTAATCACATTCCGCCCGCGCTCCAGCTTCACCTTCGCAATATGCGACGCAACATTCCAGTGGTGCCATTGCCGCCACGCCACCGGCTCCTTCGCGTCGAAGGTCGTTTCAATCGTCAGCGGCCCAGCCGCCGGCACTCCGTTCACATCGAGCGCAATCGCACCGCCACGATTCGACGTGTAAAGCAGATCGGCCGCGTACCAGCCCGCCTTCTTTACATCCACGGTGATGTTGAACCACTCGCCCGGCACGGTCCAGCCCACGTACAGCAAATCGGCCGGCGGAGTCACCCGGTCAAATTCCGTATCGTCGATCTTTGGGTCGAGGCCAAACTTGGTGTAGCTGGTGTCCACACCCTCGTTCATCCGGAACTCGTGCAGGTAGCTTCCATCCGCGGGGTTCAGCGCGCCGCTTCCGTTGTTCTTCGCATCGGAATCGTGATACGCCACGCCTTCACCGCCGCGATCGTAGTACGCGCAATAAACCTTGCCGGGAATCGCCTGCGGGCCGCCCGTATGTCGACCATCTTCATAAGGCGTTCCCTTGTATTGCGCCAGAAACGCTTCCCTCGTCTGCTTCGGACTCCCCTGCCCGGCCGCGCCTGCGGCGGCCACAAATACTACGCCCGCAAATAAACAAATATTCAAAGCCTTCATCACGCACACCCTTTCGCCGCGAAATCCGGGGTCAACCCGGCTTGGAATCTCGCGACGCACCAGAGTATCGCGTCGAGCAGTAATTCAACTAAACCTGTGCGTGTCCTTACGTCCGGATTCCCCGAAGGGATAGCCCGAGCGTGTCGATCGGCCCGGAAAATAGTTTGCATTGAATTATCGCTGTCTGTATTAAGCTGTTTTCAATAGCTGCGAAACGGCGTCTCTACACGAGACGCCGTTTCTGCATCCAGGCGGGATCGCGCTACAAAAATGGCTGCTAACCACTCTTCTTTGTTATATTTCGCCGCAGCCAGCTGATCCTGCGATATTTAACGCCTGAAGACTCCGCTAAGCAGATGAAAACAGGATTTTTATTTGCAGAGACGGTGAGGGGGGGTACCCTGGCCAAACGAAACGACAGGAACCGGCGCCCTTACCATGTCAGAAGCATCAACGACACCGATTCCAGAGGGAGGCCTACGTCCATCGTAACTTTGCCGTCATGCACGTCAAGCCATTCCGGCGAACCGAGTGTCTCAAGCTGGCCCGCCGCTTTGAGCTGCGCATATTGCCCGTCAGTGGGTTGTTGAGGAGAGCCCATCGCCAGCCACGCCGTGTACGCATTGCTGTGCGAATCATCAATGCGGAACTGTTCGAGCAGCACGCGATGCACTCCGGCGGGAATGCCCTTGACTGTGATTGTTGCCGGCGCCGGCGCTCCGAGCGTAAGGACGTCATGATAATTCCAAACGAGCACTGCGGCTGAATGTTCATTGCGCGTGGCCAGCGCGTCAATGTCATGCGATTCGCGCACGCCTGTGTTGACCAGCGTATCAAGAGGCACTGCTGCGCTGCTGATCACACTCACGCGATCGCCCGTCATGAGACCCAGCATGCGAAACAGATTCAAAATCGGCTTGTCAACGCCATTGGTTGCAAGGTCGCGAAACCCTTCGAAATAATCGTGATCTTCAAATTCAAATGACCAGCTCAGCATTGAGATCAGATTCACGCCATGCCGGTTCTGCAAATCGAGCAGCCCTTTGAACGCGGCCGCGGTGTAAGCCGGATAAAGCGTGCCGTTGCGATAGTTATTAGCCGGATTGTTACGCGCCGAGCAAGCCGCGCAGCCTTCTGGATCGGCCTCGCTCAAAACAATGGGGAGATGCTTGAACTGCGGGAATGACGCGACGATTGCAAAGCCGCGATCGACATCGGTGAGCTCGTGATTGAGCCCCATGGTGACCGTGCCTTCTTTGAAGTGAGGCACACCCTTGGCGTGAAACGAAATAAAGTCGAGCGGTACCTTGCCGCCGGTAGCCGCGCTCGGCCCCGACTGCACATGTTCGAGAAAGTCGCGCAGATATTTCGCCGCGTGCTCGCCTCCGGGGCCGGTAGTAGCCGGGCCGCCCACACTCGCGCCAGGCAGCGCCGCGCGAACTCCGGCAACAGCGTAGTCATATAGCTTGAAGTAGTTCTCTTCGGTGGAATGCCAGTAGTCGATGTCAGGCTCATTCCACACTTCGAAGTTCCACTTGAGCACCTGATCGCGGCCGTAGCGCTCGACGAGATGCGCGGTCAGCACGCGGACAAGTTCTTCCCAGCGCTTGTAATCCTTGGGCGGATTGTTTGACGCGCCTGAAACGGTCGAACCGGGAAAGTGCACCTGGTAAGGCTCATCTCGATTGGGCAGCGTGGTTGCCAAATCCCTCGGCATAAAACCAAGCTCAACCATGGGCCGCACGCCCGCATCGCGCCACGTGTCAAAGAGGCTGTCGATGATAGTGAAGTCGTAGTGCGGCTTGCCGTCCGCGTCCTCGCTATAGATATTGGTCGAACTGAATTTGAGCTCGGCTTTGCCGTCGCCCGAAGTGAGCAGATGATGCACGCGAATGTGTATCGGCACCGGGCTTAGATCGTGCAACTCGCCAAGCAACTCGCGCCCGTGCGGCATGGTTGTGTAGTTTGCCTCGTCGTACCCGAACCACGCGTAAATGGGATTGAAGGGGCCGAGTTTCGCGTTGAGATCGACGTTGATCTGGACAGGATGAGGCGCGGGTTGCGACGGTGCTTGACCGGGAATGGATTGTGCTGCAATTTGAGAGGCTGCCGCACCAGAAAGAAGTGCGGCAGTAAACAGACCCGATGAGAAGCGCAATTTCATCACGAAAAAACTCTAGCAGAGTCGCGCGAAAGTATGGGAATTCTGATTGCCGCTCACGCCATCGCAACCGGCAACTTCTTCCTGCTACCATATTGGCCATGAACTGGCCCCTCTTTGGAATTGTTTTCTTTGCTGTTGGCGCAGTGGCTGCCTTCGCGGTCTGGCTTATCCGCCGGTTGCACCCAGAGAATGACGCGGACTGGCCTGTGACCGAAGGAACAATTCAGTCACTAGCAACGGTGTACGGTGGACGCGGGAACCCGCCTCTTGATGTCGGCAATTTCTCGTACGTCGTCAATGACGATTACTATGCCGGAATAGTGAGGATTTCCCGTTCCTTTTCGACTCACGGCGCTTCGCCAGAAGATCTAGTCAATCAGAAAATCCAGGTGCGTTATAACCCGCGAAAATCGGAAAAGTATTCGGTAGTCGAGGACGAGGTTGGGGGCTTTCTAATCGATCAATATGATGGGTCTTTTGCGGACGAGTGAGCTACCGGCGGTCTCAACATCGGTCAGAACTAAAAGGGGCCATGCAAGTCGTAACTCGCATGGCCCTTCGCTTATGCAGCATTGAGATTTATCGCGTCTTCGAAACTTCCTCCACCGTCACCGGATCGAGGAATGGCATCTGCGCGCGAAGTTCCTTGCCCACGATTTCGATTGGGTGTTTGGCCTCGGCTTCGCGGAAGGCGAGAAACTCTTTGCGGCCCGAATTCTGGTCGGCGAGGAACCGCTTGGCAAAGCTGCCGTCCTGGATCTCCGCGAGAATTGCCGTCATCGCCTTGCGGCTCTCCTCGTTGATGACGCGCGGACCGCTGACGTAGTCGCCCCACTCAGCCGTATCGCTGATGGAGTAGCGCATGTATGCCAGGCCGCCACGATACATCAAGTCGACAATGAGCTTCAGCTCGTGCAGGCACTCGAAGTACGCGCTCTCAGGTTGATAGCCGGCCGCAACCAGCGTGTCGAAGCCGGCTTTGACCAACGCACTTACGCCGCCGCAAAGCACAGCCTGCTCGCCGAAGAGATCGGTCTCGGTCTCTTCTTTGAATGTGGTTTCGAGCACTCCAGCGCGCGTGCCGCCGATGCCCTTCAGATAGCTGAGCGTGAGCGCGTGTGCCTTGCCGGTCGAGTCCTGGTGGATCGCAATGAGGCAAGGCACGCCGCCGCCCTCAGTGAACACTTCGCGCACGCGATGACCCGGCGCCTTGGGCGCGGCCATACCCACGTCGATGCCCGGCGCAGGCAAGATGGTCTTGAAGTGGATATTGAACCCGTGCGCAAACAGAAGTAGCGCGCCGGGCTTGAGGTTCGGGCCGATCTCTTCGGCATACAGTTTGGCCGCGGTTTGGTCGGGGACCAGGACCATCACTACGTCGGCCCACTTGGTGACGTCAGCAACGGTACCAACTTCAAGGCCAGCCTTCTGGGCCTTGGCGACAGAGCGCGAGGTTGAGGGCAGGCCTACCTTGACCTCAACACCCGAGTCCTTGAGGTTGAGTGCGTGGGCGTGCCCCTGCGAGCCGTAGCCGATAATGGCCACTTTTTTGCCCTGGATGAGCGTCAGATCGGCGTCGTGATCGTAATAAGTCTTTGCCATGATATTTCTTCGTTGTCCTTTGCTTGCGGGTTTGATTGGGTGTTTTTCAAGGATGCGGCTTTCAGCGGCTATGCCTTGACAAAGGTTGTGAGGTTGCGCCGGGAACGCTCGCGGAGTTGGCATTCGCGAAGTTTGTCGGCGAGAGCCTCAAGGCCATGCAAGCCGTATAACGTAAAACTCACGAGTTCAGCGTCGGATGAATAAAGATGCAGCGATGCGTAACCGAGCATGCGGCTGCCAATCGGTTTGCGCAATTCAAAATGGTCGATGCGGAACAGCTCGAGCGACTCCTGAACTTTTGAAAGCACCCCGCGTTCGAGTTTGATGCGCTGCGTTGTGATTTCGTAATGAGTGCCTAGACTCTTGAAGTAGTAGTGGATAAAGATTGATGCGCACGCAACCAGAAAAAACAGGCTCAAATAAAGGTAGTTGCCTTCGTTACTCTTCAAGTACCCGGCCTTTATCAAGTAGCCGGCGAGAATTGCTATGGCGAGCACGATTCCAAAAGGCATCAGCTGACCCACGGAGTAGATGACCGCCGGGTGTCCTACAAAAAGATCCTTCTCAATTGCGAGATCCTTTGTCGCGGCAAACGCAGTCAGATCTGTATTGCAGAAACGGCACTTGATTGCGACGGCCTTGATGGTCTCGCCGCAAATCGGGCACGCTTTTGAATCCTCGTCCATGAGTCGAACCTTCCAAGCCAGAATACTAAGCCAAAACTGTGCCTGACAATTTTGAAACCTCGCGCAAAGCGCTAATCAATTTCTGTCGGCACTTTTTCTTCCGGCAATTCCAAGATTGTCTCTGCGGGTTCTTCTGCGCCCGCGCCTGCGCCCATCGCCTTCATCACGCTGCTTGTATGTTGCCCGCGGCGCATGGTCATCTTGCCGCTGCGACAGATTTCAAGGATGCGGCCTTCATCTTCGCGCAGAATCTCAATGAGCCCTTCGATCTTGCTCTCGACGCCGGTCATCTCAATAATGAGCGACTCGGAGGTGAGGTCGACGATGCCCGCGCGGAAGACCTCGGCGAGGTCGAAGACCTGCCCACGATTGGCCGCGGTGACTGCGACCTTAATGAGCGCGAGTTCGCGCGTGACTGACGGCGCCTGTGCGATATCGTCGACATCAACGACGTTCTCAAGTTTGAAAAGGCTGGCGCGGATGCGATCGCCTGCTTCGGCCGACGCCTCGCAAACCAGCGTAAGGCGCGAGAGCCCCTGCCTCTCACTGCGGCCGACTGTGAGTGAGTTGATGTTGATGTTCAAACGACGGAACAGCGACGCCACGCGCGTGAGCACGCCCGGCAAATCTTCAACGTATGCAACGAATGTGTGCAGCATAAAAACCACTCCTAGCTCTCAGCTTTCAGCTCTCAGCTTTTTCCCAGTCACTTCAGACTCATCGAGTCTCCGACGAAATCTTCGTCTCACCTGCGAAGCTCAATCAAGCTACCACGGTGAGCGGCTGCACAACGCAGCTGAAAGCTGAAGGCTGAGAGCTGGAAGCTCTCTTGCTACTCCTCCGCCCGCTCTTCCAGCGGATCGTGTTCGGGGCGGCGAATCATCTCGTGCAGCGCCGCACCCACGGGAATCATTGGGTAGACCGACTCTTCCTTCTCGACCATGAAGTTGAGCAGATACGCGCCCTTGGCCGAACGCGCGGCCTCAACGGCCGATTCAACCTCGGCGCGGGTACGCACCGCGCGGCCTTCAATTCCGTGCGCATCAGCCAGCTTCACAAAATCGGGGCTTACCAGCGGCGTGGCCTCGTAATTGCGCTCGTAGAAAAACTCCTGCCACTGGCGCACCATTCCCAGGTAGCCGTTGTTGATGATGGCGATGTTGATCTTGAGTTTTTCCTGGGCGATGGTTGAAAGCTCGGCAGCCGTCATCTGGAATCCGCCGTCGCCGACCACCACCCATACTTCTTTTTCAGGGCAGGCCATTTTTGCGCCGATGGCCGCCGGCAGCGCGAAGCCCATGGTGCCGAGGCCGCCGGATGTAATCAGCGTGCGCGGCTTCTCGTGGTGGTAATATTGCGCCTCCCACATCTGGTGCTGGCCCACGTCGGTCACAACCACAGCGTTGCCTTCAGTGATGCGCCACAGATCGTGCATTACATGCGCCGCATACAGGTGACCGGAGTCAGGCAGGTTTTTGATGTCGCGCACAGCCACCGCGCCCTTGCTGGCTGCGATGGTCTTGAGCCACGCCGATCCGTCGCGACCCGAAATTCGTGGCAGCAGTTCTTCAAGCACGGCGCGCAAATCGCCCACCAGTGCCACGTCAGCCTTCACGTTCTTGTTGATCTCGGCAGGATCAATCTCGATGTGAATTTTCTTGGCATTCTGCGCGTACTTCGCGAGCGTGCCGGTCACGCGATCGTCAAAGCGCATTCCGCAGGCGATCAGCAGATCGGATTCCTGAATGGCGTGATTGACCCACGCCTCGCCGTGCATGCCCATCATGCCCAGGTTCAGCGGATGCGATGCAGGAAATCCGCCCAGCCCCAGCAGCGTGAGCGCCACCGGAATCTCGGTGCGCTCTGCCAGCGCGCGCACCTGTTCCATCGCACCTGACTCAATCACTCCGTGGCCAGCAAAGATTATGGGACGCTTGGCCTGGCGAATGAGTTCAGCAGCCTTGTCAAGGTCGCTCTGCTCCACGCGCAGCATGGGATGAGGTCGAACCGCGCGCGGCTTCGCTGCTTCAAAATCGAACAGCGCGCTGTTGATCTCGGCATCCTTTGTAATATCCACGAGCACCGGCCCCGGTCGGTTGCTGCGAGCAATCTGGAACGCGTGGCGAATGGTCGGCGCAATGTCTTCAACGCGATTCACCAGGAAGTTGTGCTTGGTAACAGGCAGCGTAATGCCGGTAATGTCCACTTCCTGAAACGCGTCGCTGCCCAGCAGTTTTGACGACACGTTGGCCGTGATGCAGACAATGGGAATGGAGTCGAGCATGGCCGTTGCGATGCCGGTGACGAGATTAGTCGAGCCGGGGCCGCTGGTGGCAATGGCCACGCCGACCTTGCCCGATGCGCGCGAATAGCCGTCGGCCATGTGCGCCGCGCCCTGCTCATGCCGCACCAATACGTGGCGGATGGGAAACTTGCGCAGTGCGTCGTAAGCCGGCAGAATCGTGCCGCCTGGATAACCAAAGACGGTGTCTACGCCCTCGCCAACCAGCGTAGCCCAGATAATTTCGGCGCCGGTAAGGCGCGTGGGCGTGGTGAGGTGAGCGTTTGCGTTTGCTACCTGCGCGTTGGTGGCCATGTTGAAACTCCTTCGGTGCTAGCTATTAGCTCTTAGCTATTAGCCTTTAGCTTGTTCCTGCGAATCTGATGTCTTTTCGTCTTGCTCCAAGAACGCTATTCTTGCCAATGCGTTCAGGTCTTTAGCTAACAGCTAAAAGCTAATAGCTAAGAGCTGTCCTTACGTCGTCGCGCCTTCTGATGCCGAGTTGACGCGATCGACATACTTGCGGAACACGCCCTTCGGCCAACGCAGCGCCGGTGGCTTGAAATCTTTGAGTCGCGCGGCCATCTCTTCGTCGCTGATCTCAACTGTGAGCGTGCGTTTCGGAATGTCGAACGAAATAATGTCACCCTCGCGCACCGCGGCAATGGGCCCGCCCACAAATGCTTCGGGAGCCACGTGGCCCGCGGTGAATCCGCGAGTTGCACCGCTGAAGCGCCCGTCAGTAAGCAGGGCAACGTGTGCGCTCAATTCCGCATTGGACGAGATGGCAGCCGTCACTTGAAGCATTTCTCGCATTCCCGGGCCGCCCTTGGGGCCTTCGTAACGAATCACAATTACGTCGCCGGGTTTGATGCCTCCCGCCTGCACAACCTTGAAGCAATCCTCTTCGCAATCGAAGACGCGCGCCGGTCCACGATGCTCGTAGCGGCCCGCCGCCGCAACCTTCATCACGCTACCCTCGGGTGCGAGATTGCCTTTCAGAATCACCAGGCCGCCGTTGGGTTTGATGGGCTTCTCGAAGGTGTGGATCACGTCTTGACCTGGAGTCTCTTGGGCAAGCGCAGCTTCTTCGGCCAGCGTCTTGCCGCTGATAGTGAGTGCCGATCCATCAGCAAATCCGGCGTCGATCATGCGCTTGGCCAGCAAGCGTGAGCCGCCCGCCGCCTGATAATCGGATGCGACGTACTTGCCCGCGGGCGTCAGCGAGCAGATGTACGGCGTGCGCGTCGAGATGACATCAAAATCATCAATCGACAGCGGTATCCCGATCTCGCGTGCGATGGCCAGCAAATGCAGCACGGCATTGGTAGAGCCGCCGCTTGCGGCAACACTGGCGATGGTGTTCTCAATCGATTTGCGGGTGATGATCTGAGAGGGCTTGCGGTTGGCGCGCACGGCGTCCATGAGAATGTGGCCGGCCTTGCGCGTCGCGGGTAATTTTTCGGGAGAGGTTGCAGGAACGCCGGAAAGTTCGATAGGTGAGATGCCCAGAATTTCGCCGCTCATGGCCATGGTGTTGGCTGTGAACTGGCCGCCGCATGCGCCCGCGCCGGGACAAGCCTCGGCCTCAAGCGCTTCAAGGCCCGCATCGTCAATGCGACCGGCGGCGTGTGAGCCGATGCCCTCAAACACATTCTGGATCGTGATGTCGACACCGTTCAGCTTGCCGGGCGCGATCGATCCGCCGTAGAGCATCATGCCGGGTATATCGAGCCGGCACAGCGCCATAATGATGCCGGGCATGTTCTTGTCGCAGCCGCCGATGCCTACCAGGCCATCGAACAGATTGCCGCGCGCGACCAGTTCGATGGAGTCGGCGATCACTTCGCGCGATACCAGCGAAGCCTTCATGCCCTGCGTGCCCATCGTAATGCCGTCGGAAATGGTGACTGTGTTGAACTCCATGGGCGTGCCGCCCGCCTCGCGAATGCCTTCTTTCAGTGCTTCGGCAATTTCGCGCAGGTGCACGTTGCAAGTGCCAATCTCGGTCCAGGTGTTGGCGATGCCGATGATCGGCTTATGCAGATCGTCTTTGCTGTAGCCAACCCCGCGCAGATAAGATCGCGCCGCGGCCCGGCTTGGCCCTTCGGTCATTGGAATGCTTTGTCGCTTGCCTTCGATAGTCATTGGCTCTCTTCGTTCGCCAGCTGTCAGCTATCAGCTTTCAGCTCTCAGCTTGTTCGTATTGCGTGGGACCACTTCAATCAATCCGAATAAAAATGGACTCAATCGTTTCCTCGCTCCCAAGCAATTCCGCTCGCCCCCGCAAGGATGAGCTGAAAGCTGAGGGCTGAAAGCTGCTTCACTTCGCCTTCAGCCACCCCGCCTCATCGTGCTTGCTCTCGAACGTGTCGAGCGCAGCGGCGTGACGCAGTGTAAGTCCGATATCGTCGAGCCCTTCAATCAAACAGAATTTGCGGAAGGGATCGATCTCGAATGTTGCATTGAATCCGCGGCCATCCGTCACTGTCTGCGCTTCGAGCGAAACCGTGAGTTGATAACCGGGGATGTTTTGTGCGTTCTGGAGGAGTGTATTGACCTGATCCTCTGAAAGCCGCACCAGTACGATGCCGTTCTTGCCCGCGTTCGAATAAAAGATGTCTGCAAAGGTAGGCGCAATCACCGCGCGAAAGCCAAAATCGCTCAGCGCCCATGCAGCGTGCTCGCGGCTCGATCCGCAGCCGAAGTTTTTGCCGGCCACCAGAATCTTCGCGCCCTTGTAACGCGGATCGTTAATTACGAAGTCCGCGACCGGCGTGCCGTCCGGTGTCTGCCGCCAATCGAAAAAAAGAAAATCGCCGTAGCCCGTGCGCTCAATGCGTTTCAGGAACTGCTTGGGAATAATCTGGTCGGTATCGACGTTGGTGCGATCGAGCGGCGCGGCCAGCGAAGTGAGTGTCTTGAACGGTTCCATCAGGCAGTTACCTCTTCATTCACTTTCCAGGTGCGAATGTCTACAAAGTGGCCGGCGATTGCGGCTGCCGCGGCCATCTCAGGCGAAACAAGATGGGTGCGCCCACCGCGTCCCTGGCGGCCCTCAAAGTTGCGATTGCTGGTTGAAGCGCAGCGTTCGCCCGGCGCAAGAATATCGGGATTCATACCCAGGCACATACTGCAGCCGGGCTCGCGCCATTCAAACCCCGCCTCCAGGAAGATGCGGTCGAGGCCTTCTTTTTCAGCTTGCGCTTTCACCTTTTGTGAGCCGGGCACAACCATCGCGCTCACGTGGCTTGAAACCTTGTGGCCAGCGGCAATCTTTGCGGCGGCGCGCAAGTCTTCAATACGGCCGTTGGTGCAGGATCCGATAAAGACGCGATCGATTTCGATCTCGGCGAATGGCGTGCCCGCCTTCAGATTCATGTATTCAAGCGCGCGCTCAAACGACTTGCGGTCGAGCTCGTTACCTGCCGCTGCGGGATCGGGCACCGATGCCGTCACCGGCGCAACCATGCCGGGACTGGTTCCCCAACTCACATAAGGCGCCAGCGTGGCCGCGTCGATCACTAGTTCGCGATCAAACTTGGCGCCGGGATCGGATGGCAGCTTGCTCCATTCGGCAACGGCTGCGTCCCATGCCGCACCTCTCGGTGCGAACGGCCGGCCCTTCAAATATGCGAATGTCGTCTCGTCGGGAGCGATCATGCCGGCGCGCGCGCCGGCCTCGATGCTCATGTTGCAAACGGTCATGCGGCCTTCCATTGATAGCGCGCGGATGGCCGAGCCCGCATATTCGACGACGCAACCCGTCGCGCCGTCGGTGCCGATTTTGCCGATGATGGCGAGAATAATGTCTTTCGCCGTGACGCCCGTCGGCAGCTCGCCCTCAACCGCAATGCGGAAGGTGCTGGGCCTCGACTGCGGCAACGTTTGCGTGGCCAGCACGTGCTCCACTTCGCTTGTGCCGATACCAAAAGCCAGCGCGCCGAATGCGCCGTGCGTGGAAGTGTGCGAGTCGCCGCACACAATCGTCATGCCGGGCTTGGTCAGTCCCATCTCCGGGCCAATCACGTGCACAATTCCCTGCTCGCGAGAGTCGACATCGTAAAGCTCAACGCCAAAGTCGACGCAGTTTTTGCGCAGCGTGGCAATCTGCTTGGCGGCAATCTGGTCGACGATATTCAGCCGGCCTTCGATAGTGGTCGGCACGTTGTGGTCGACTGTCGCGATAGTGCGATCGGGCCGGCGCACCATGCGGCCTGCCAGGCGCAAGCCTTCAAATGCCTGCGGCGACGTGACCTCGTGCACCAACTGAAGATCGATATAAATCAGCGTGGGCTCGCCCTTCGGCTCAACCACCACGTGCTTGTCCCAGACTTTTTCGAATAATGTTTTTGGATTTGAATTCATTGAACATTCCCTTTGTTCGAACCGAGATTCTTGCTTTCCCACCCAGGTTCTATGCGTTGACCAGCATTGTCTTCACTGTTTCGCGGACCTTGAGGCCCATCTCTTTAGTCGAGAGCACGGTCAGGCCTTCTTTGTTGCCGCGAGCAAGATCGGGTGTGCGGAAGCCCTGCTCAAGGACCTTGCGCACCGCCGACTGGATTGCTTTCGATTCGGATTCGAGCTTGGCCGTGAGCCGCAGGATCAGAGCACCGGTAAGAATCGCACCCAGTGGATTGGCCAGTCCTTTGCCCGCAATATCCGGCGCCGAACCGTGCACCGGTTCGAACAAGTCCACCTTGCCGCCGATCGTCGCTGACGGCAGCATGCCCAGCGAGCCGGTAATTACTGCCGACTCGTCACTGAGGATGTCGCCGAAGAGATTCTCGGTCAGCACCACGTCGTAATTGCGCGGCTGGTTCATCAGATGCATGGCCATTGCGTCAACATACTGGTGCTCGAGCGTTACGTCGGGGTATTCGGCTGCAATCTCAGTCACCGTGGCGCGCCAGAGTTGCGAAACCTCAAGCACATTGGCCTTGTCCACGCTGGTGAGCTTCTTGCGGCGGCCGCGAGCCAAGTCGAACGCGATGCGCGCCACGCGGGCAACTTCATCGCGGGTGTAAACCATCGTGTTGAATGCGCGGCCCGTGGTCTTGTCCCACTCGCGCGGCTTTCCAAAGTACAGTCCTCCGAGCAGTTCGCGCACGAAGAGAATGTCGGCGCCGTCGATAATTTCGGGACGCAGCGGGCTGTTGACCGCAAGTTCTTTGAAGGCGAACGCGGGGCGCAGATTGGCGAAGCCACCGAGAGCCGAGCGAATCTGCAGCAGGCCGGCCTCGGGGCGTTTATCGGGCGCGAGCGAGTTGAACTCATTGCCGCCTACTGCGCCGAGCAGAACCGCATCGGAATCGAGCGCCGCGGCCAGTGTGTCCGCGGGCAGAGGTGTGCCATCCTGCACAATCGCCACGCCGCCAATGCGCTTGTGGTCAAACTCAAAGGTATGTCCGCCGGCTTGCGCAATCTCGTTAAGCACAGCGACTGCTTCGTTTGTAACTTCGGGGCCGATGCCGTCGCCGGCTGTAACTAGAATCTTGAGGTGCATTTCCTGTTATTTCCCTCAGGGGCTAAAGCCCAAATTCACTTTGCACTGTTATCGGCACGACTAAAGCCGTGCCCTGTTACAAAACTGATTCTTCGAACAAGTTGCCACCGGAAGCGCAACCGCAGATCCTTCGACTGCGTCCGCCGCGGCGGACTCCGCTCAGGATGACAGAGTTTCGTTCAGTCCAGCTCCGCCACCGCCTCATGACGGCGGTCACGAATCGCATCGGGCAGCAAGCCGATCAGATCCTGGTCGTAAATGTTCTTCTTGCGGTCGGCCAGCGCGACAAAGCGGTAATAGATATGCTGAAGTTCGTCTCGGCTAACGGCGAAGCCGAGCTGCTCGAGCCTGTGGCGCAGCGCGGCACGGCCAGAGTGCTTGCCCAGCACCAGGTGCGTCTTTGCGACGCCGACCAGTTGCGGGGTCATGATTTCGTAGCAGAGCGGATTGGCCAGCATGCCGTGCTGATGAATGCCCGACTCGTGCGCAAAAGCATTGGCCCCGACTATCGCCTTGTTGGGCGACGGCTTGAAAGTGATGAGCTGGCCCAGCACCTCGCTCGTCGGATAAAGCTGGTCGAGTTTGATGCCGGTCTCAAGGCCGTAGTAATCGCCGCGCACGTAAAGCGCCGCGGCAATCTCTTCGAGTGCAGCGTTGCCGGCACGCTCGCCGATGCCGTTGATAGTGCACTCCACCTGGCGCGCGCCGGCCTGGATGGCTGCCAGCGAGTTGGCGACTGCAAGTCCCAGGTCGTCGTGGCAGTGGGAAGAGAGAATCACGCCCTTTTCGTCGATGGCCGGAATACGCTCGCGCACTTCGCGGAACATGGCGCCGTACTCTTCAGGCGTGGAGTAGCCAACCGTGTCGGGCATGTTGATAGTGGTTGCGCCAGCTTCAACCGCGATGCGCACCATCTCAACAAGATAGTCTCGATCGGAACGGGTTGCGTCCTCGGGCGAAAACTCCACGTCATCGCAAAGTGACCGCGCCAGGCGCACACTCTCACCACACAGGTCGAGAGCCTCGGCGCGGCTGATCTTCAATTTGTATTCAAGGTGCAGGTCGCTCGCGGCCAGAAAGACGTGGATGCGTGCGCGATCGGCAAACTGCAGCGAACGGGCGGCCATCTCAATGTCTTCTTTTTTTGCCCGGGCCAATGACGCGATGCGCGGCTTGCGGATGGCCTGGGTAATGGTGGCAATGGCGGCAAAGTCGCCCTC
>Ga0302278_10004536_pt1 | contig 14269 bp, 11 predicted proteins | sample III_Bog_N3_2_FD_194543 | JGI IMG/M metagenome (GOLD analysis project Ga0302278, IMG submission 194543) | Peat permafrost microbial communities from Stordalen Mire near Abisko, Sweden - III_Bog_N3_2 | ecosystem: Environmental > Terrestrial > Soil > Wetlands > Peat | place: Sweden: Abisko... | reverse complement strand
TTCCCAGTGCTGGCATAATAGGCCATGACGCCGAAGGCAAAGACATCGCTCTTGATGCCATTCGTGTAGTCGCCGTCCCATTTCTCCGGCGACATGTACTTGGCCGTCCCCGCAGGATCCTGTTTTTTGTCCGTGATGAAGGGCGGCAAATGGCCGGCGAAATAGGAATGGGAGAAGTCAATCAGGATGCCTTCCGCCGGAAATGCGGCCGGCACCAGCACGTTCATGCTCTTCAAGTCGTTGTGGATGATCGGACGTTCGCACAGGATTCCCGCATGCATGTCCGCCAGCGTCTCCGCGACGCTCTGCAGGATTTTATGGGTCCGGACCGGTTCCTTGAGCGTCACCTTGGTCTGAATCAGTTCATTCAATGTGACCGCCTCGATGTATTCCAAAAAAAGCCGGTGTGTCGCGGCATCATACGCCAGCTTGGAGCGGATGCGGGGATGCGTCGTCTCATCGAGGATGTAGGCTTCATTCGCGATGTATATCTCGTCCCAGAAATTCAGCGGTTCCTTGAGCAGGGCCGGATAGGGATTTCTGAAAAACTCCACCTTGGAAAGTTTTGAAACCCCTGCCTGCACCTGCAAAGGTTCCTGTTTGTTGATGACCGGTATTTTCATGTTGCCCAGGACTGTTCCGGCACGCGGCCATTTCCGCCGGCACCTTCACCTTGCAGGAGGATGCGATGACCCCGCGACAACATCAAGCGGAAGTGATTGAGACTGTGACAATTTGCATCCTGCCAGGCTTGGTGGCGGCATTTGCCGCCTCAGTGTAAAAATGTGTTGTTTGGCCAAAACAATAATTGATGTAACCCCTCGTGGCAGTTATCGTCCATTTTGAAACCAACTTCGCAAGTCCGGCGTGTCCGATGCGGGGTGAAATTAATATTTTCAATCAAATATCAATCCGGTAATAAATCATCGCATGAAAAACATCCTGTCTGCCGGTTCCCGCAATTCTGTTGCTTCAGTCTTCGTCGCCGTGGTGCTGGCCGCGCCGGGGCTGCGTGCCGACGACGGCTTGCCGCCGGGCGACGCCGCCCGTGGGAAAGCATTTTTTCAGATAACGTGCGCCGTCTGTCACACCACGACACTGGGGCCGGGCAACACGGTGATCGTGAAACAAGGGCCGAGCCTGTTGGGCGTGGTGGGGCGTCGCGCCGGCACCGGCCTGGGTTTTAATTATACGAAGGCACTGGGCGATTATGGCGTCGTATGGGATGCCTCCACCCTGAACCATTTCCTGACGAACCCGATGGTGGCCGTACCCGGCACTCTCATGCCGATGCCCGTCCCCGATGGCGGCAACCGCAGCGATGTGATCGCGTATCTCTCGACCCTGGTCATTCCCGCCGGTGTCACCCTTTCCAACAGCGTGGTGCAGATAACGCCGGCGGCGGTTGAGGCCGATCCCGGCGCTTGGCAGCATGAAACGCCCGGGGTCAAACACCATCTCACCCTGGCCGACCTGCCGCCGCCTTTCAAAACCGCCTCGTCCGGAAACAATCCGAAAGTGGTCAAACAGCCCGACGGCGCCACCTTGTCCGTTCCCCCCGGATTCACCGTCAAGTTGTTTGCCGATGGCTTTACAAATCCGCGCCTGATGCGCGTGGCACCCAACGGGGATATTTTCATCGCTGAAACGGGTGCGCGGCGCATCCACGTGCTGCGTGCGGCGGACGGGGCCGATGCACCGTCCGACAACCAGATTTTTGCAACCGGCCTTGACCGGCCCTTTGGCATCGCCTTCTATCCGCCCGGCGACAATCCGCAATGGGTCTATGTGGCCAACAACAATTCAGTGGTCCGCTTCCCGTATCAAAACGGCGACATGCAGGCGCGCGGCGAAGCCCAGGTGGTTGTGCCGCACCTCAGCGACGGCGGCGGCGGACACAGCACACGCGACGTGATATTTTCCCCCGATGGCACGCGCATGTTCATCTCGGTCGGTTCCGGATCCAACGTGGCGGAAACCATGGCCAAAAAAAATCTGCAGGACATCCCGGCATGGGAGGCGGAACACGGACTGGGCGCTGCATGGGGAGCTGAAACCCATCGCGCAAATATTCTCGTGACCGACCCCGAAGGGAAAAACCCGCTCCGCCCGTTTGCCACGGGCATCCGCAACGGCGTGAGCATGGCTGTGAATCCGGTCACCGGCGACTTGTGGGTTTCAACAAATGAACGCGACGCCCTGGGCGACAATCTTGTGCCGGATTACATCACGCGCGTGAAAGAGGGCGGCTTTTACGGCTGGCCCTGGTATTACATGGGCAATTATGAAGATCCGCGTCATGCCGGAGAACGGCCGGACCTTGCCGGCAAGGTCATCGTTCCCGACGTGTTGCTGCAATCGCACTCCGCCCCGCTGGAGATGACCTTTTATACCGCCACAAACGGCGTGGCGGCGTTCCCTGCGGAATATCGCGGCGACATTTTCGACTGCCTGCATGGTTCATGGAACCGCGCGTTGCGCACCGGCTACAAGGTGGTGCGAGCGCGCCTGGTCAACGGCGTTCCCACCGGCGAATACGACGACTTCCTGACGGGATTTGTCGCGGACAACCGCAACGTGTGGGGCAGGCCGGTGGGTGTGGCCGTGGCACACGACGGGGCGCTGCTCGTGACCGAGGATGGCAACGGCACCCTCTGGCGCATCGCCTATACCGGCCATTAACCGGATGTCCGACGCATCTAGTTCGCGATTCCATCCGGCATAACGCCGGAAAGTGAAATCGTGATGTGAGTCTTCTCCCCGGATTGAATTAAATAACAAAGGGGCTGTCCTAGATAACCAGGTTAAAAGCTGTTGAACCCATAGATTTAACTGCTTTAATTGGGTTTGTGGGTTTGGGTTGTTAAAACGCCTCTCACATTCCTTTAAGAATAGAGGGAAATGGGCCTTGGGAACACCGTTAAATTTACGCAGGTGACGCTTGGCCTGGTTCCAGAAGTTCTCAATGCAATTGATATGGTTTTTACCGGCTGCAAACAGCTTATAATGAACGGACGTTGTCAGGCCTAAACAATTCACTTTTCTTTTGCGCCGTGCCGGGGAAGGATACAAACACATTTTGAAAACGCGCCAGCCCGCTTGTTTTGAAAAATGACATCGTCAGACAATTTTTATTCGCGCCATTGTGAACTGCGTGTTAATTTTAATTAGGATGGCGGGCAAATTACCAGACGGATCGGCGGTGGTGGCGAATCAGGAGAAGTTCGCCGGGAAATTTTATCTACAGGAACTCATCAACAGCGGCGGCATGGCGGAAATCTGGCTGGTCACAGATTCGCGCGGCAAGCCGTTCGCGCTGCGGAAATTAAAACGGGAGCTGCGGTTTAATCTGCTGGCCCGCCGGCGCTTTTTGCAGGGATGCGAGGTCCTTTCAAAATTGAACGAAAGCGAGTTCATTGTCGGTTATGTGGAGCATGGCAAGGCGGAAGGCATGCATTACATGGTCATGGATTACGTGGAGGCGTCGAATTTGAAGGAGCTTTTCGCACGCCAGGATCAGGTGCTGGTGGAGAATGTGGCGCAAATCCTCATAGACATGGCGAGCGGCCTTGAGCATGTGCATGAAAGCGGTTTCATGCATCTGGATTTCAAGCCTGAAAATGTGCTGGTGACCCGCAATGGAAATGTCCGGCTGATAGATTTCGACCTCGCGCAACCGATTCCCGAAAAGCCGGTGAAGATGTCAAAAAATCCCGGCACGCCCGGCTACATGGCGCCGGAGCAGTTGAAGCGTGAGGCGATTGATCCGCGTGCGGATATTTTTGCGTTTGGCGTTTCGGCTTACGAGCTTGTGACGAACCACAAGCCTTTTCCCGGCGATACTCCTGCGGAAATCCTCGCGGCGCAACTGGATGATGCCGCTCCGATACCTGTTCGAGAACACAATGCCGACATTCCGCCTGCGCTTGAAAATGTCATCCTGAAATGCCTCCAGCGCGACCCTGAACACCGCTATCCATTCATGAGCGTGCTTTCACGCGATTTGAAAGCAGCGCTCTATTTGTAGCCGGCCGGCGCTGGCGTTTGACGGCTTGCCAGAAAAACTTGCGCCTCGTATTCGTGTTGCCTTGAACAGGCTGAATGATTAAATTCGTCTAACCGTTCAACATCTGCTGTTTCGTAAAATGTGGCAAAACAGTCGGCGATTATTTCGCAGGTAATTTTTGTGAACTCGGGGGAAATCCTGTCGCTCTAAGTTTTCGCCGGGCGGTTGCGGTGAGGTTTCGGAATCAGACAATGTTTGATATATTAAAGTAACGAAATGAAAACAGCTTTCCCCAAAATCAGCCAAATCACCTACGAAGGCCCGAAATCCAAGAATCCGCTCGCGTTCAAACATTACCAGGCCGACGAAATCGTCGAAGGCAAAACGATGCGCGACCATCTGCGTTTCGCCGTGGTTTACTGGCACACGTTCCGCGGCACCGGCAGCGATCCGTTCGGTGCGGGCACGATGCAGCGGCCGTGGGACGACGGCAGCGCTTCCGTCAGCAACGCCCGGAACCGCGCCCGCGTGGCGTTTGAATTTATTTCCAAGCTCGGTGCGCCCTATTATTGCTGGCATGACCGCGATGTGGCGCCGGAAGGAAAAAACTTGCGCGAAACGAACAAGAATTTCGACGCGGTGGCGAAAGTTTTGAAGGAAGAACAGAAGCGCACCGGCGTGAAATTGCTCTGGGGCACGACGAATGCGTTTTCGCATCCGCGTTTTGTCCACGGCGCGAGCACGAGCTGCAACGCCGATGTGTTTGCGTTCGCCGCCTGCCAGGTGAAGAAGGCGATGGAAGTCACGCACGAACTCGGCGGCGAAGGTTACACCTTCTGGGGCGGTCGTGAAGGCTACATGACGCTGCTCAACACCGACATGAAGCGCGAGCAGGAACATCTGGCGAAATTTCTCCACCTCGCCGTGGCGCACAAGAAGGCGATTGGTTTCAAGGGACAATTTTACATCGAGCCCAAGCCGAAAGAGCCGACCAAGCATCAATATGATTCCGATGCGGCCGCGTGCCTGAACTTCCTGCGCGAATTTGATTTGCTGCCGCACTTCAAATTAAACATCGAAACCAACCACGCGACGCTCGCTGGTCACTCGATGCAGCATGATCTCGAAGTGGCGGGCGGCGCGGGCGCGCTCGGCTCGATTGACGCGAACACCGGCGACGAACTGCTCGGCTGGGATACGGATCAATTTCCGACGAGCATTTATCTGACCACGCAGATCATGCTGACCATCCTCAAATACGGCGGCTTCAAGACCGGCGGCACGAATTTCGACGCGAAAGTCCGCCGCGAAAGCTTTGAGCCGATTGATTTGTTCTACGCGCACATCGGCGGCATGGACGCCTTCGCGCGCGGCCTGAAAATCGCCGCCGCGATCCGCAAGGACGGACGGCTGGCGGAATTCGTCAAAAACCGCTACGCCTCGTGGGACAGCGGCATCGGCGCAAAGATCGAAGCTGGCAAAGCAGGCTTCAAAGAACTGGAAACCTACATGCTCAAGCAAGGTGAAGTGACGCCGAACGTCAGCGGCCGCCAGGAATTTTTGGAAAACCTCATCAACGAATTCATCTGAACAAGTTTCAACAACAAAAATCGAACGAATATAATCTATGAGCCTCAATCTAAAACAATACGAAGTCTGGTTTGTCACCGGCAGCCAGCATCTTTACGGTCCGGAAACTTTGAAAAAAGTCGCCGAGCATTCGCAGGAAATCGCCAAGGTGCTGAATGTCGCTCCGGCAATTCCGGTGAAAGTCGTTTTCAAACCTGTGCTCGTCACGCCGGACTTGGTGACGGAACTTTGCCAGGCCGCGAACAACGCGCCGAAGTGCATCGGACTCATCACGTGGTGCCACACGTTCTCGCCGTCAAAAATGTGGATCAACGGCCTCAAGCAGCTCCGCAAGCCGGTGGCGCATTTGCACACGCAATATAATCGCGACATTCCGTGGGCGACGATTGACATGGATTTCATGAACATGAATCAGGCCGCGCACGGCGACCGCGAACATGGTTTCATCTGGAGCCGGCTACGTTTAGCGCGCAAAGTCGTGGTTGGTTTCTGGCAGGAAAAATCAACGCAGGAAAAACTCGGTGCTTGGGTGCGCGCCGCCGCCGCGTGGGCCGACTGGCAGACGGCGAAGTTCTGCCGTTTCGGCGACAACATGCGCGAAGTGGCCGTGACCGAAGGGGACAAAGTTTCCGCGCAAATCAAATTTGGTTTCGCCGTCAACGGCTACGGCGTCGGCGACTTGGTGAAAGTGGTCAACGAAGTTTCCGAAAAGGAAATTGACGCGCTCGTGAAAACTTACGAGGACATTTATGAAATTTCCGCCGATTTGAAAAAAGGCGGCAAGCGCGCCAAGTCCGTCCGCGAAGCCGCGCGCATCGAACTCGGTTTGCGCGCGTTTCTCGAAGCCGGAAATTTCAAAGGTTTCACCACGACGTTTGAAGATTTGCATGGCCTCGTGCAGTTGCCCGGTCTTGCGCCGCAGCGCCTGATGGCCGAAGGCTATGGTTTCGCCGGCGAAGGCGATTGGAAAACTGCCGCGCTCGTTCGCGCGATGAAAGTCATGGCGAGCGGACTCAAAGGCGGCACGTCGTTCATGGAAGATTACACCTACCATCTCGCTCCCGGCAACAAGGTCGTGCTCGGCGCGCACATGCTGGAGATTTGTCCGAGCATCGCGGATGGCAAGGCGTCGTTGCAAGTGCATCCGCTGGGCATCGGCGGCAAGGCCGATCCGGCGCGCCTTGTTTTCAACACGCCTGCCGGCCCGGCGCTGAACGCGGCGTTGATGGATTTTGGCAACCGCTTCCGCTTGCTCATCAATGAAGTGGATGTCGTTAAACCGGAACAGCCGATGCCGAAATTGCCCGTGGCGCAGGCGGTGTGGAAATGTCGGCCGAATTTCGAGGACGCCTGCGGCGCGTGGATTTACGCCGGCGGCGCGCATCACACCGGCTTCAGCCAGGCGGTCACCACGGAAATGATCGAGGACTTCGCGGCGATTGCCGGACTCGAAACGGTTGTGATTGATGCGGACACGAAACTGCGCCAGTTCAAACAGGAACTCGTCTGGAATGACTGCGCCTACGGCCTCAAGAGCGGCTGGGTTGCCTAAATGAAATAGATAACTCGATGAAAGCTCAATACACCATCGGCTTGGATTACGGCACGAACTCGGTTCGAGCCCTGATTGTCAACATCGCCAACGGCGCGGAGATCGCCGCCGCCGTCTGGACTTACGCGCACGGCACGCAAGGTGTCATCCTTGCGCGCGATCCGAATCTGGCGCGGCAGCACCCGGCGGATTACATCAATGGCGCGGAAATCACCATCAAGCAGGCACTCGCCACGGCGAAGAAATCCGTGAAAGGTTTCAGTGCCGACCAAGTCATCGGCATCGGCGTGGACACGACCGGCAGCACGCCGCTTCCGGTTGACGCGACCGGTCAGCCGCTCGCGTTCCAGAAAAGATTTGCGAACAATCCCGCCGCGATGGCGTGGCTGTGGAAAGACCACACCGGCGTCAACGAAGCCGGCGAAATCACCGCGCTCGCCAAAAAAATGCGCCCGCAATATCTCGCCAAGTGCGGCGGCGTTTATTCGAGCGAATGGTTTTGGAGCAAGATTCTGAAATGCCTGCGGACTGCGCCGGAAGTCTTTGATGCGGCGCATTCATGGATTGAACTGGCGGATTTTGTCCCCGCTGAACTGACCGGCACGCTCGCGCCGGATAAATTCATCGCGGGTGTCTGCGCCGCCGGTCACAAGGCGATGTGGAATGCGAAGTGGCACGGCTATCCCGACGCGCCATTTCTTTCCAAATTAAATCCGAAGCTCGCGGAATTGCGTTCGCGTCTGACGCCGCGCGTTTTTTCGATTGATAAATCGGTCGGCGGACTCACCGCCGCATGGTCGAAGAAAACTGGTTTGACGGCTAGAATTCCTGTCGCGGTCGGTGCATTCGACGCGCATCTCGGCGCGGTCGGTTCGGGTGTGGCGCCGGGAACGCTGGTGAAAATCATTGGCACGAGCACCTGCGACATCGCGATTGCGCCGAACACAAAAAAACTGGCCGATGTGCCGGGACTTTGCGGCATCGTGGACGGAAGCGTGTTGCCGGGAAATTTCGGACTCGAAGCCGGCCAATCCGCCGTGGGCGATTTGTTCAACTGGCTGGTGAATTACATCGAACCGGGCGGGGAAAAAGTTTTGTCGCACCGTGATCTGGACGAGGCGGCGCTGAAATTGCAGCCGGGCGAATCCGGACTGGTCGCGCTGGATTGGAACAATGGCAATCGCACGATTCTCGTGGATCAAAAACTCACCGGTCTGCTCGTCGGCCAGACGCTTTACACGACGCCGGCGGAAATTTACCGCGCTCTCGTCGAGGCTACGGCGTTTGGCGCACTGACCATCATCAACAGGTTTGAGGAATACGGCGTGAAGATTTCGTCGGTAGTGAACTGCGGCGGCATCGCGGACAAGAGCGCACTGACGATGCAGATTTACGCAGACGTGACGGGTCGGCCGATGAAGGTGTCGCGCTCTGCGCAAACCTGCGCGCTGGGTTCGGCCATCGCAGCGGCGGTCGTGGCGGGTGCGCATAAAGATTACGCGACGGCGCAAAAGAAAATGATTGGATTGAAGCCGAAAATTTACCAGCCCGACCCGAAGGCGCACGCAGTCTATCGTCAGTTGTATTCGGTTTACAAAAAGTTGCACGACGCGTTCGGCACTCGCGAGTGGAATGGGAATTTGCATGACGTGATGAAGCAACTGATTGACATTCGCAGCCGCGCGCGGGAATAATCACTGACAATTTCAGATGCTAGATAATCTAAAAAAACAAGTCTGCGAGGCAAATTTGAAACTGGTCGCCGAAGGTCTGGTTATTCAGACATGGGGCAACGCCAGCGGTATTGATCGCGCACGTGGCTTGGTTGTGATCAAACCGAGCGGTGTGCCTTACGACCGAATGAAACCGAAGCACATGGTGGTTGTTTCGCTGGCGGATGGAAAAGTTGTTGATGGAAACTTGAAACCAAGTTCGGACACGTCGACGCATTTAGAATTATACCGGAAGTTCAAGGAAATCGGCGGCGTTGTTCATACACACAGTCTTTACGCGACGGCGTGGGCACAGGCGTGCTCGGCAATTTCATCTTACGGAACGACGCAGGCGGATTACTGGTATGGCGATGTGCCTTGCACGCGCAAGCTCAAGCCGAAGGAAATCGAAAACGATTATGAGTTGAACACCGGTCGCATCATCTTAGAAACGTTTAGAAAAATGAATCCGCTGGAGCATCCCGCTGTGCTGGTGGCAAGCCACGGGCCGTTCGCGTGGGGAAAAGACGCGGACGAAGCGGTTCACAACGCGAGTGTTCTGGAGTTTGTCGCACGGCTGGCGAGCGAGACATTACGCATCAACCCCAAAACGCAACCCATCCAATCCGTGCTCCTTGGCAAACATTTTCTCCGCAAACATGGGCCGAAGGCGTATTATGGGCAAAAGTAACCTAACTCAACAACGACCAATTTTGAAAAACATCACGAAGTTTGTTCCGCTGGCGCTGGCTGGACTTGGTGCGGCCTGTCTTGTAGGCTGTACATCCATGTCCACAACAGGAATCGTTAAAAAGGTGACGTTCGGCAAGATGGCGGACGGCACGCCGATCGATCTCTACACTTTGCGCAACAGCAGCGGGATGGAGGCGACCATTATGACTTATGGGGGCATTGTCACGTCGCTCAAGGTGCCAGACAAGAATGGAAATTTTGGCGACGTGGTTCTCGGCTTCGACAACCTGAACGGTTACATCAATGATGGATATGTGAAAAGCTGCCCCTATTTCGGCGCGCTTATCGGCCGTTATGGAAACCGCATCGCCAAAGGCCAGTTTACCCTCGACGGCCAAACTTATACGCTCCCGACAAACAACGGCGTCAACACGTTGCACGGCGGATTCAAAGGATTTGACAAAGTCGTCTGGAAGGCTAGTCCAATTGACACTTATTATGGGGCTGGGCTTCAATTGACTTACTTGAGCAAAGACGGCGAAGAGGGTTTTCCCGGCAATCTTTCAGTGACGGCAATTTATACGCTCACTGAAAAAAACGAATTGCAGGTCGAATTTACGGCAAAGACTGACAAAGACACAATCTGCAATTTGACGCATCACTCCTATTTCAATTTGCGAGGCAGTGGCGATATTCTTGGACATCTTGTGCAAATAGACGCGGACAACATTACACCCGTGGACAGCACATTGATTCCAACCGGCGAATTGAAGCCTGTGGATGGCACACCCTTGGATTTTCGGAAGGCGACCGCGATTGGCGCACGCATCAATGACACGAATGACGATCAAATCCGGTTTGCCAATGGCTACGATCATAATTTTGTCTTGAACAAGCAGCCGGGTGAATTTGCCAAGGCCGCCACAGCTTATGATCCTGATTCGGGGCGAGTCATGGAAGTCTGGACGACCGCTCCGGGGGTTCAGTTTTACACGGGCAATTTTCTCGACGGCTCGCTAACCGGAAAATACGGCCAGGTTTATAATTTCCGCAACGCCTTCTGCTTCGAGCCGCAGGGATTCCCCGACTCACCGAACCATCCGAACTTTCCCTCGACCGAGTTGAAGCCCGGTGAGATTTACAAAAACATGATTATTTATAAGTTTTCCGTCCTTAACCAATAACCATATCCACAACAAGCCATGAAAATTCAAAACATTACCGTATCCACGCTTGCAATCGCTCTTGCGCTCGCCTTTTCCGGCTGTGGAAAAAATGAAAGCAACACACCTTCTTCAAATTCCGGCGGCGGTAACGCGGCACCACCCGCCAAAAGGCTGAAACTCGCGTTCGTCAGCAACAACGCAGCGAATTTCTGGTCGTTTGCTCGCGCAGGTTGCAATGCAGCCGCCAAGGAACTGGGCGATGTAGATGTAGATTTCCGCATCACTCAGGACGGCAGTTCCGCCACGCAACGGCAGATTCTTGACGATCTTGCTGCCAAGGGCACAGATGGCATTGCCGTCAGTGTTGATGACCCGGACAACCAGACGGATTTTCTAAATAAGATAGCCGGCGAGTCACTGCTGGTTTGTTGCGACAGCGACGCCGCCGCAAGCAAACGCGTGGCCTATATCGGCACGGACAACGAAGCGGCGGGCGAAGAGGCCGGGAAAATGATCAAGGAATGTCTGCCCAATGGCGGCAAGATCATGCTGTTTGTGGGACATAGCGATTCGCAAAATGCGGTTGAACGCTCCGGTGGCATCAAGAAAGCATTGGAAGGCTCCAACATAGAAATCATTGATATCCGCACAGACGACACCGATGCTGTACGCGCGCAGAAAAACGCCGAAGACACCTTGGTGAAATATCCCGACATCGCCTGCCTGGTCGGCTTGTGGAATTACAACGGCCCCGCAATTCTTAATGCCGTTCGCACCGCGGGCAAAAATGGCCAAGTGAAAATCGTCTGCTTCGACGACGAAGCCGATACGCTTGCGGGTATTGCTGCGGGGGATATTTATGGCACTGTCGTCCAGAATCCTTTTGAATTCGGCAAACAATCCGTCACGCGCATGGAAAAATATCTGCGCGGTGATCATTCGCAATTGGACGGCAAAATGTTCATTCCGACTCGTGACATTAAAAAGGACAATGTAGCCGACTATCAGGCCGAGGTGAAAAATATTCTCGGCCAGTAACATGACCGCCACGCCGCTGCTTGAGATGCACGGGATTTCCAAGCGATTTCCCGGGGTTGTTGCCTTGGATGGCGTGGATTTGAAAATCGCGCGCGGCGAAGTCGTGGCGCTCGTCGGTGAAAACGGCGCGGGCAAATCAACGCTGATGAAAATCCTCGGCGGCGTCCGCCAGCCCGACGCAGGAGAAATCAAAGTTGACGGCCAGCCGGTCAAAATTCACAACGTCAACGACGCCATGCGGCTAGGCATCGCGTTCATCCATCAGGAGCTCAATGTTCTGGACAATCTGGATGTTGCGGCAAACGTTTTTCTTGGACGCGAGCCGCGCAATTCTCTCCGGTTGATTGACCGGAAAAAAATTCACTCTGACACTGCACCGCTGCTTCAGCGACTTGGACTGTCAGTCTCGACGCACACTCGACTGGATCGTTTGTCCATTGCACAGCAGCAGATGGTTGAGATTGCAAAAGCGCTTTCCCTGAATGCACGACTAATAATCATGGACGAGCCGACTTCGAGCCTTACTCTGACCGAAACGAACCGTCTTCTGGAATTGGTCTGCGAACTCGCGGAACAAGGTGTGAGCATCATCTACATTTCACACCGGCTTGGTGAGATTGACGAGTGCGCTGATCGCATCATTGTTTTGCGAGACGGCAAAAACGCCGGCGAACTGACCCATGATGAATCCAGCCATGACAAGCTAGTGAGCATGATGGTCGGGCGTGAGATCAAAAACTTTTATGTCCCGCCGGATGCGTCCAACGAGACGGGGTTTTTCAAGGTGCGGAATGTTTCGTCGTCACTCCATCCGGGCAAGACCGTTTCATTTGACGCCGCGCGCGGGGAGGTTCTTGGTTTGGCAGGCCTTGTCGGCTCGGGCCGGTCGGAAATGGCCAAGTCTCTGGTCGGTCTTGATGGTTCGCCATCCAAAAAAATTACTTTGGACGGAAAGGACATTTCGGTCAACTCGGCGCGTGAGTCGATTGACCACGGCATTTATCTCGTTCCTGAAAATCGCCGCACAGAAGGGCTCATTGTTGAGATGACCATCCGCGAAAACATCAGCCTGCCTTCACTGCGAAAATTTTCCAGTTTTGGCATCATCAACCGAAAACGCGAATGCGAGGTGGCTCGGCAGCAAGTGGATTCATTGAAAGTGAAAACGCCCGGCATTGAGGCGCTCGTCCTGAATTTAAGCGGTGGCAACCAACAAAAAGTTGTTCTAGGTAAATGGCTGGCCATGTCGCCCAAGGTGATGATTCTCGACGAGCCGACGCGCGGCATTGATGTGGGTGCAAAGGCGGAGATTTACCGGCTCATGCGCTCGCTCGCCGCGCAGGGGAGCGTCATTCTGATGATCAGCAGCGACATGGAGGAGGTTCTGAACGTTAGCGACCGCATCGCAGTCATGCACGAGGGTGAAATCGCCGGAGTGCTGGACCGGGCCGATTGCAACGAGGAAAACGTGATGCAACTGGCCGTTGGAAAGAAAATACCAGCCGCCAGGCCAGCATTTACAAATTGAAATTGATATCGTGAAATGAAAAAAGAAATAGGAATTTTTGCCCTGCTCGTTGTCATGTGCGCCGTCACCGGCTTCGAGAACCACGCCTTCTTTTCGGAGGCTAATTTGTCGAACACAGCAAATCTAATCGGCCTTTACGGGATTTTCAGCATCGGTGTCGGCATGGTCATCATCACTGGTGGCATTGACCTGTCCATTGGTTCGATGATTGCCCTCAACGGCATGTTGCTCGTTCTGGCTTTGACCGAATGGCACTGGCCGTGGCCGCTGGCCACGCTGTTCGCGCTGGCGGTGCCGATGCTGCTGGGCCTTGGCCATGGCATCCTCATCACACGTTTTAAAATGCAGCCGTTTATCGTGACGCTTTGCGGATTGCTGTTGTATCGCGGTATTGCGCGATTCATTGCAAACGACACAACAAAAGGTTTCGGGGAAGCGGATGGTTTCAAGACTCTGCAAAGTCTGGCCAGCGGAAAATTTCTCGGCCTGCCGATGCCTTTCGTTATTCTTATTGTGATTTCAATAATCATGTGGGTCGTGCTTCACCGCTCCGTCTATGGCCGCTATCTTTATGCGGTCGGGCGCAATGAGGATGCCACGCGCTTCTCCGGCATTAACACTCGTTGGATTGTCGCCGGCACTTATGTTCTGGCCGGATTGTTGACGGGCATTTCGGGTATCCTGTTTGCGTTCTACACAAATTCCGTTTCGCCCTCGAACCATGGAAATTTTTACGAGCTTTACGGCATCGCGGCGGCAGTGCTGGGCGGCTGTAGTCTGCGGGGCGGTGAAGGATCCATTGTTGGCATCCTCATTGGCACGGCGTTGTTGCTGGTGCTTCAAAATCTGGTGAACCTTCTCGGCATTCCAAGCTCGCTCAACTTCGCCGTCATGGGCGCAGTTGTGCTCGTTGGCGTTCTGGCGGACCAGATTTTTCAACGCCGCTCCAGCCGGCGTGAGCACTGAAATTTGAATCAAATCAGA
>Ga0302278_10004534_pt1 | contig 14276 bp, 6 predicted proteins | sample III_Bog_N3_2_FD_194543 | JGI IMG/M metagenome (GOLD analysis project Ga0302278, IMG submission 194543) | Peat permafrost microbial communities from Stordalen Mire near Abisko, Sweden - III_Bog_N3_2 | ecosystem: Environmental > Terrestrial > Soil > Wetlands > Peat | place: Sweden: Abisko... | reverse complement strand
GGAGTGGTGAAAGCCCCATTCTGCGCGGTTGCGGAGATGGTGTACGTTGCGGTTCCGCCGGGCTGCACGGTTTGCGCGGAGGTGGATGAGCCGATGGTGAAGCTTGGCGCCGGCGCGGCGTTGACGGTGAAGCTTTGCGCCACCATCGCGGCTGCCGCGTAGGTGCTGTTGCCCGCTTGCGTTGCGTCGATCGTGCAGGTGCCGGCGCTGAGGAACGTGGCTTGCGTACCGGAGACCGTGCAGACGCTGGCCGTGGTGGAGGCGAAGCTGACCGTCAGGCCGGAGGTTGCTGTCGCCGTCAGCGTCAACGGTGTTCCCACCGTCTGTGCGCCGGGGCTGGCGAAGGCGATGGTCTGCGCGGTTAGCGGCGCGGCGTTGACGGTGAAGCTTTGCGCCACCATCGCGGCTGCCGCGTAGGTGCTGTTGCCCGCTTGCGTTGCGTCGATCGTGCAGGTTCCGGCGCTGAGGAACGTGGCTTGCGTACCGGAGACCGTGCAGACGCTGGCCGTGGTGGAGGCGAAGCTGACCGTCAGGCCGGAGGTAGCTGTCGCCGTCAGCGTCAACGGTGTCCCCACCGTCTGTGCGCCGGGATTGGCGAAGGTGATTGTCTGCGCAACGGAAGTGGTGATGATATAGGTTCCGGTGGAGACTGTACTGTTCTGGTACCCGTCATCGCTGGTGATGGCGTTGATGGTGGTTCCGCTCACGGTGACGGAGATGGGCGTTCCGCTGAAGAGGATCGAAGGCGCCATCCCGGTGGGCGTGCTGCCGTCGATGGTGTAGTAAATCTGCGAGCCTGCCGTGGTGGTTGCGAGAGTTACCGACTGTGGGCCGGAGTAGGCGCCGCCGGGCGGAGTGAGTGTGGGCGCGACGGCTTGCAGGGTGTAAATGGCCGAAGCGACGGCGCTGTTGGTTGCGCCGCTGAGCGTGCCGATGGCTTGCACCGTCGTGCCGGTCTGCACCACAGTGATCGCTCCGCTGTAGATCGTCCCATGGGTGCAGGCGGCGTTCGCAGCTGAAGGCGTTGAATTGTCGGTCGTGTAGCAGATGATTGCACCGGTCGTGGCGTCGGTAATGGTGATCGTCTGGTTGGTGTTGTAGGTGCCGCCTGCGGGAGAGATCTCCGCCGTGGCTACCGTGGTGCCGATTCCCGTCGCAGTAGACGGCTGATACTTCCACAGATCGTCGAGTCCGCCCTCATTTCCGTTGGCATCGAAGCCCCAACCGCCCATAAGCCAGAGATTGCCGCCGCTGTCGCTCCAACTCGAAGCCCATCGACGGCCTCCAGGCATGGTTCCGATATCCGGCGTTCCCAATGCGCCGTATGAACCGGGCTGCCCGCTATCGTCATAGCTGCCCACCGAAGTGCTACCGCCAATCCATGTCCATTGATTGGCGGATGGACTCAGCTCCCATAGATCGTTGAGAGAACCGTAAAGCCCGTTGGCATCGAAGCCAAAGCCGCCAAAGAGCCAGAAATTGCCGCCGCTGTCTATCCAAGCCGAAGCTTCTTCACGACCTCCCGGAATGTTTCCGGCTGCAGGCGTACCGGCCGTTCCATAGACGCCCGGCTGGCCGCCGTTGCTGCCAACTGTGTTGCTTCCGCCCATCCATGCCCATTGGTTGGCGGATGGATTGAACTCCCAAAGATCGTTGAGCTGGCCGCCCGTTCCCGAGGCGTCGAAGCCGACGCCGCCAAAGAGCCACAGGTTGCCGCCGCTGTCGGTCCAACTCGAAGCTGAGTCACGGCCTCCCGGAATGTTTCCGGCCGCTGACGTGGCCAACGTGCCGTACACGCCCGGCTGGCCGCCGTTGCTGCCCACCGTATTGCTTCCACCCATCCATGCCCATTGCTTGGTGGATGGACTGAACTCCCAGAGGTCGTTGAGACGGCTGGTCGTGTCATTGACTTCGTAGCGGCCCCCAAAGAGCCAGAGATGGCCGCCGCTGTCGATCCAGGTGGTAGCGGAGTGGCGGCCTCCGGGCATGTTTCCAGCCGCAGGCGTTCCCAGCGTGCCGTACACGCCAACCTGGTTACCCGTGCTGGTTCCGCTCATCCATGTCCATTGGCTGGTGGAAGGATTGAACTCCCAAAGATCGTTGAGTTCTCCGCTCGTTCCTGCGGCGCCGGAGCCGGAGCCCCCAAAGAGCCAGAGATGGCCGCTGCTGTCGGTCCAACTCGAGGCCCTTTGGCGGCCTCCTGGGATGTTGCCGGCCGCAGGCGTGCCCAACGTGCCATACACGCCCGACTGGCCCACGGTGTTGCTTCCACCCATCCATGTCCATTGATTCGAGGATGGATCGAAGTTCCACAGGTCGTTGAGGTAGCCATAACCGTTGTTGCCGTCCAGGCCCAGTCCGCCAAAGTACAAAAACTTGCCGTTGCTGCCGGTCCAGGTCGATGCGCCATAGCGGCCGCCGGGAATATTGGCGGCGGCGGAAGTTCCTAACGCGCCGTATACCCCAGCCTGATTTGTGCTGCCGCTTCCGCCCATCCATGTCCATTCGTTGGCAGTTTCGTTAAAGGGTGGGACGGTGACGGTGACCGTATTCGATCCCGTTGCGCCGTTGTAGATGGAGGCACTGGCAGCGTCGGGAATATAGGTCGCTGTAAACGTGTCGGTGCCCAGCTTGAGCACTCCGCCGGCGATGGTGAGGTTTGCGGTGCCGCCGCTCAGCGTCGCCCCCGATGCTCCGACATATTTATCGCAGGTCAGGCTCACCGTGCCGGAGGGAGCGGGATTGCCGCTGCCGCCGTTGACGGCAATCGTCACAGACAGAGAGGGGTCCGCGGTTGTGATGGTGGCTGGAGAAGGCGTCACACTCACTGTGGGCGTGATCGGTGTTGCTGCGGTCACGGTGATCGCGACAAAGTTTTGCGAGGAACTGCTATAGATCGAGGAACTGGCTGAGTCCGGCGTGTAGTACACCTGGAACGTGAAAGGGCCAACGGGAATTAATCCCGCGGGGATGGTGAGGGTTGCGGTGCCGTTGCTCAGAGTCGCGTTCACCACGGTGTAGACAGTGGTGGCGATGGTCGTACCCACAGTACCGGTGGGCGTCGGGTTGCCGCTGCCGCCGCTTACCGAAACTGTGAGCGTGATAGCTTGCGCGGTGGTATAGGTCAGGGACGATGGCGCCGCGTTCACCGTGAGCGGCAGGTAGTTGACCACCTGCAATATCCATTGCGAAGTGCTGGCGACGAATCCGCTGCCCGCCGTGGGTGTGTACACCGCGATGATGGTCTGACCGCCCGCCCCGAGTGAGCTGGTCGTATACATTGCGACACCGCCGCTCAGAGGCACGGGCGACCCCAGCGCTGTTTGTCCATCGCCGAACTGCACCGTGCCGATCGGCGTCGTGGTGCCGCTGGTCGCTGCCACGGTTGCGGTGAAGGTGACCGCCTGGCCATAATTCGATGGACTGAGCGAAGAAATCACTGTCGAGGTCGTCGCCACTTGTCCCACGACGGTCGTACCGTTGAGCGGGACGATCTGAGTTCCCTCCACATCCGTCAACGTGAGTGTGCCTGTTGACCCGGTGACGGGCGCAAATACCACGTTGAAAACACAGGAAGCTCCGGGGGCCATGCCCGTGGGACAGTTTGTCGCGCCACTATTGGCCCAGGCGAAGTTCGCGCTCAACGAATAGCCCATACTCAGAGCTGCGTTGCCGATATTCTCGACGGTCACAGTCTCCGTCCCGTCGGTCGTATCCGTGCTTCCAAAGGCTGTTGGCGTGGGGAAGGTCAGTGTGGGAGCATCGGCGATGTCCAGCTTCTCTACTCCGCTGGGACCGTTCATCGAGATGTAGATGTTTCCGTTTCCGCTCAGCGCCACGTCCTGGGGAGAATCGACCCCGCTTGCAAATGTATCGACCGTGGTGTAATTTCCGGCCGCAAGTATCTCGTAGATCGCATTGTTGGTGTTGTCGGCGACATAGACGTTTCCGCTCGCATCGACACGAATCCCCTCGGGGCCACCGAAGGAGAAACTGCCGCCCAGCGCGTTGACCGTGGTGTAGCCACCCGCGGCCAAAATTTCATACACTGCGCTGCCGTCGTAGTCTGCGACGAAGACGTTCCCGCTTGCATCCACCGCAATACCTTCGGGCCCGACGAAGGAGAAGCCGCTGCCCAGTGTGTTGACCGTGGCATAGCCCCCCGCCGCCATCAGTTCGTATACTTTGCCGCTTTGATATGCAGTAACAAACACATTGCCGCTGCCGTCCACGGCCACGCCCTGAGGGTGGGGGATGCTGGCCAGCGTCTGGACCGTGCTGTAACCGGGAGCCAGAACCCTTTCCACGGCGCCGTTGCCGTAATCGGCCACAATCAGGTTGCCGCTTCCGTCCAACGCAACGCTGGTGGGCTGCTTGAACCCGCTGCCCAGGGTCTTGACACAAGCGGATGAAGCGCAACCGGCTGCAGCCTCTTTCAAACCATAGGCCTGGCCGCCGGCGACGAAGACGTTGCCGCTGTCGTCTACCGCGATTCCGTTGGCCCCGGCCAATCCGCTGCTCATGAGCGCGCTCTGTCTGTAAGGCGGGAAGCCCACCTCGGGTCCTGCTCCTACGCCGTAAACGTAGGCCATGGCAATGATGTTTCCGTTGCTGTCTTTGAGGTCCGCTGCCCCCTCGCGAAGGCCATCGAAGAGCGGATTGAATGTGACAATGAGGGTGCAGATCTCGCCTGCGGTATATGCGGTCCCAGCCTTGCAGCTTCCTGTCCCGGCATCTGCGAAGTCCAGGCCCGTCACGCCTTGGGCCAACACCGCCGTGGCGCCCAGCGTGCCCCCGGTGTCGAAGGTAAAGGTCAGAGGGATTGCCTCTGCTGCGATGATTGCACTGCTCGTCCCCATGTTGACTGTTCCGAAATTCGCAGCACCCTGTTGCAGTTCGACTACCCGGCCATTGCCGGTATCGCCGACGTAAACATTGCCGCTCGCATCCACCCCAATGCCGTTGGCGTTCTTGAAGGCAACGCTCAGCACGTTGTTCACGTTGTAGCCGCTCGACTTCGTTGTCTCGAAGACTGCGTTGGCGCCAGGATTTGAATCGCTCGAGTAATCGATAATGTAGAGGTTCCCGCCGCTGTCCAGCGCCACGCCGTAGGGTTCATCGAAAGTGAAACCACCGCCCAGTTTGTGAGCTGTCGCGTAGCTCTCCGACGCTAGATACTCAGTAACGGTTCCATACCCCGCTCCCGCGGCAAAGATGTTATCGCTGGCGTCCACCGTAATGCCAAGACCGGTGAATTTACTGACGATGGTTTTGACTGCGGAGTAGCCGCCCGTTGCGGGAAGCTCATACACCGCGAGGTTGCCATTGTCCGAGACAAAGACGTTGCCGTTCGCATCCACGGCAACCCCCCAAGGGCTACTGAAGCTGAATCCGCCGCCGAGCGTGTTGATGGTGGGCGAGGCGGGAATGCTGCCATTCACCGCCAGGATCTCCTTTACCGCTTTGTTGCCGTTATCCGCGACAAACACATTGCCCTGCGCATCAACAGCGACGCCTGTAGGTCCAAAGAATCCGTAGAACCAATTGATGCAAGTGGTCTGGCCGCCCAAGACGATCTTGCAACCGGGAGGAATCTCTCCCACGGATTCTCCGTCCCCATCGGCGAAGAAGATGTTCCCGTTCGCGTCCACCGCAACGCCATAAGGGTTGAGGCTGCCCCACGAAATCAGGGCCGAGTCAAAGTGGGCGGTTTGCGCAGCGGCGCTTAACGGCAACGTCAGCAGCAGGAACACGAAGATAAAGCGCACACATCTGAACCGGGAGTCGAACATCGGGGTATCCTCACTTGGTTTTGAGCCTCTCCGCAGGCAGGCGGGCGACCATGCATCGGCCTTGGCAGGCTGGGGGTGATTCGGTTGCGATTCGCTTTGATTCAGGAAGGAACAAAACAGATTGCGGATGAAATCGAAGCATGAATCGAGCATTTCTTTTCCCCCGTCTTGGCGGACTTTCATTTGGCTCTTCACTCAGATAGCGCGAATCGGAGAAAAACGGACCAGGCGACCGATGAGCTACGACATTTCGCGGCGACCCGCTATCACACGCGTGCGCATGGGGACGGTGGTAGACTTCCGCTGGGCCAGTCTTGTTAGTACCGCATGCACGGAGGCGGTTTTTGCAGCCGGATCAGGGAGAAATCACTTTACTGTTGGCCAAGTGGCGAGAGGGTGAGCTGTCAGCGTTTGAAAAGCTGATGCCGCTTGTCTACCCTCATCTGCGCCAGGTCGCGGCTGCGTATGTTCGCCGCGAGCGCAATCCCAACACACTGCAGGCCACGGCGCTGGTCCACGAACTTTACCTGCGGTTGGTCAACCAGAGAAAGGTTGTTGGAGAGGACCGCCGCCACTTCTACACCTTCGCCGCCAAAGTTATGCGCATGATCCTGATCGATCACGCGCGGCAAAGCCAGGCGCAGATTCGAGGAGGCGGCCTGGAACGCGTCCCTCTCAGCGACGACCTCTCGTGGATCAATATCGACAGTCCGGAGCTGCTGGACTTGAACCGCGCCCTGGACGAGTTAGGGGAGATCGATCCCTACAAGGTCGAACTCGTCGAACTGCGCTACTTCCTCGGCTGCACTGCGGAGGAGACCGCCATTCTGACGCAGGTATCCAAGACCACCGTGAATCGGGATCTGCGATTCATTCGCAGCTGGCTTTTTCGCCGCATTCACCCCGGAGTCGTGGAGGATGAGGTTGCGTTGTGATCCAGCTTGGCTCTAATTCACGCAGTCTCAAATGAGGGTTGGCCGGCCCTGGGCGGCGTCATGGCTCGAATGAACAAGACGACAGAATCATTTCTTCGCGTTGAAGCAATCTTCAACGAGGCTCTCGCCGTCGAAGAAGAAGCGCGCATGGCGTTGATCGAATTCCGGTCGAACGGTGACCGGGAAATCAAGGCCGAAGTCGTGTCGCTGCTTAAAGCCTGTGAGGTGGAAGAAAATCTGCGCGAATCGCGGCGTCTGGAGCCGGAAGCGGAGCGGGAGCTTCCGTCGGAACCTACGCGCGTAGGTCCCTACCTTCTGGATCGCCTGCTGGGCCGAGGCGGCATGGGCGCCGTCTATCTTGCCCATCGCGCCGACGGTCAATTCGAGCAAAAGGTGGCCATCAAGCTGATCGACCTGCCGCTGGCCACGGAATTATTCAAGGAGAGATTTCGCCGGGAACGGCAGATTCTGGCCCAACTGCAGCATCCCTACATTGCTCGTCTTCTGGATGGCGGCGAGACTCGGACGGGCGACCTCTATCTGGCCATGGAATATGTGGATGGACTTCCCATCCATCGCTTTTGCGACCAGCGCAATCTGGCTTTGCCGCAGCGCCTGGCGCTCTTCCTTTGCGTCTGCGAAGCGGTCCAGTTCGCCCACCAGAACTTCGTCGTGCACCGCGATCTGAAGCCGGACAACATTCTGGTGGCCGAAGAGGGCACGCCGCGGCTGCTGGACTTTGGAACGGCCAAGCTGCTTACGGGCTCCGCGGCAAAGCCGGGCGGCGAGCTCACGCGCGAGGGCTATCAATCCTTCACCCCGCTCTACGCCAGCCCGGAACAGGTCATGGGCCGTCCCATCACCGCCGCGTCGGATACGTACGCGCTGGGGGTGCTGCTGTATGTTTTGCTCACTGGCGTTCATCCCTACGAGTTGAAGGAGTTGACCGCGGCGGAGATGCTGCGGGTGATCTGCGAGGAGCCTCCACGCAGGCCGCTCCATGCGGCCGGCTTGGCCAAGCGCATGGACGCGGATCTGGAAGCGATTCTGATGAAGGCGCTACGCAAGGAACCGGGCGAGCGCTATCGTACCGCCGACCAGCTGTCTTCCGATCTGCGCGCATATCAGGAAGGCAAGCCGGTGGCCGCACACCAGGGAACGTTGCGCTACCGGGCAGCCAAGTTCATTCTTCGCAATCGCATCTCGGTGGTGGGCTCGGCGCTGTTAGCCGCTTCCTTGCTAGCCGGAGTGATTGGCGTAGCATGGCAAGCCAATGTGGCCAATGAGGAGCGTCGCAGAGCTGAAGCCAGCGCCGCCGACCTGCGCCAGTTGAGCAACAGCCTGCTCTCCGAGTTGGACGAAGCGATCAAAGAGCTGCCGGGTTCGACTGGAGCCCAGAAGCTTTTGGTCACGCGAGTTCTCGAGCACTTGGACCGTACCGCTAAAGACGCCCATGGCGATCGTCAAACGCAGCTTGATCTCGTCAACGCGTACACGCAATTGGGAGAGATACAGGGCGACCCCTACGTTCAGAATCTCGGCGATCCCCATGCCGCGTTAGTCAGCTTGGGGAAAGCTATCGAAATTGTCTTGCCGCTGGCGGGATCCAAGTCCGGAGATCGGGATGCGCTTCGCCTGCTGGCTTTGACTCAGCAGTACAGAAGCGATGTTCTCTTCGGAATGGCTGAAACCGATGATGCGGTAAAGGCCATGCGGATTTCCAGCGATGCATGGGATAAGCTGATTGCCGCCGGAAATGTCACTCCGCTTCTTCTCTGCGATGCCGGCTCCGCCTATGGAACCCTTGGCGATGAGTTAGGCCAGACCGGGACTGCAAGCCTCGTTGACCCCGCCGGGGCCATCGCCGCGTACAGCAAGGCGATGGCCGCCGACAATAGTGCTCTCGCGATCGATCCGCATTTCTCGCGTGCCCGGCGAGGCCTATCGATATATGAAATGAAGATTGGCAGCGTCAAGATGGAGACCGATCCTGCCACGGCGGTCAAGGATTTTGAGGCCGCTCTTAAACATGCCGATGCGCTCCCCGAGGCCGAGAAAGGCCGCCTATCCACCGTGCGGGTTCGTGCCATGCTGATGCGAAAGCTGGCGATTGCCCTGGAACAGTTGGGAGAGTATGCGCAGTCGGTCCCGCTCTTCCAACAGGCAATCGGCTTTCATCGGCACATCGTCGCGCAGGATCCAAAAGACTCGAGAGCTCTTCTCGATCTCGTCATCGTGCTGGACGATACCGCAATTGGATACGAGGACGCAGCCGATCCAGTGCTGGCCGCGCGGACCGGTGATCGGAGCGCGAATCTGATCCTCGCCAGAAAGTATCTTGCGCAGGCCACAGCCGAACTTGAGGGGCTGCTGAAAATGGACCCAGACCACGATGAGTGGAGGGCACTCCTTTACTTCATGCAGGTTCGGCTGGGCGCAATTGATTTTGCTTTGCATGCACGTGGGCGCTCTGACCTGAAAACTAAAATAGCTCTCGCGTCAATGAAGGAACTGTACTCGAAGGCACATTTCACTGCGCAGCTTTTGGATCAATTAGCAGATGCATTTTTGCGTGCAGAGCCAGCCTCGCTTGAAGATCCTCAGTTGGCTCTTGCGTGTGTACAGCGTGAGACGGCCCTGAGTCATTCCAGGACGCCCTCCATGCTGCTGACTCTCGCTCAGGCATTTCGGGCAACCGGTCAAATCGAGAAGAGTCGCGCAACAGCCAGGGAAGGACTGGCGCTGCTGCCACCTGCACAGCCAGGAAACGTAAAGCCGCGCAACCGCAAACTGCTGGAAGTCCAGGCACAGCCGGGGATTTGACGTCCGTCCTGAAAAGTGAAGCAGTAAACGGCAGTGCCCTCCCGGCATTGAGGAATATCCGCATACGGGTGTTTATCCAACAAAAGCATCGCAATCTTGTAAAGTCGGTGACAAAACTCCTGAGTCGGCAGAAATTTGCGGCCCGGACGTGCACGCTTTCGCTAGCTCAGCATGTCCCCTTCCGTCTTAGAGCCTGTTCACGATCTTTCGACGGGGCGGCCGGTCATCAAGGCCCGCACAGGCGTAATCCGCGACCAACTCCGGTTCCCCGCATAAGCGTCCTTTGTCCATCCGGTTTCTCCAGTTTGACAATCATCTTGCGGCAAGTAACAGTACCAAATACGCGATCCTGGCAAGCTCGCGAGCGCAGGCGTGCTCACACATCTGCTTCGCGTTCCAACCCCTTCGAAATTGTCTGGAGAATTGCGTCCACGTCAAAAACGCAGCCTCCCCAGGTACCTCCACTGATCTGTTGCAGGGCAGCCCATAGGCGAGTTTCCGGCGGAAGGGCTGCGTCCGGTGCGAGATCAGGGCGCGGCGGTCGCGCAGCGAGAATCCTTGAGGCTTCGGCGTGATCGATCAGCGTGCCTGCCTCCCCGACGAAATTGACCGACCCCTCCAGAGAGATCGAATCGATGATCACCTCAATCAGATCTCCGTCCCTCAACTTGCCGATAGGTCCAGCGGCCAGGGCCTCCGGTGAGATGTGGCCGATGCAGGCGCCCGTTGAGACGCCGCTGAATCGGGCATCGGTGAGCAGAACGACATCCTTCCCGAACGGCAGATACTTCAAGGCAGATGTCAGCTGGTAGGTTTCTTCCATTCCGGCTCCGCGGGGACCACGACAGATCAGCACCATGATTTGTCCAGCGGCAATTTTTCCTTCTTTCAGAGCCTTCACGGCATCGGGCTCCGTGAGGAATACTCTCGCCGGCCCGGTCTTTCGATAAACTCCGTCCGAATCGATCACTGCCGGATCAATCGAAGTCGACTTGATGACCGAGCCTTCTGGAGCAATGTTCCCGTGTGGAAAGCACACTGTAGACTTCAACCCTTTGCTCTTGGCTGCGGCGGGTGCCAGAATCACATCGTCAGGATTTACTCTATCGCGATCCCTCAGCAGTCGTCTCAATCTGTTGCGCCGCTCAGAGTCTTTCCATTCGTCCAGAAGTTCGTTGATGGTGCATCCGCTCACCGTCTGCGCAGCTACATCCAGGAGGCCCAACGCCCTCAGATGGAGCATCACTTCGGGGACCCCGCCCGCCAGGAACACTTGGATCGTTGGGTGGTTTCTTGGCCCGTTTGGCAGCGCATCCACCAGGCGGGGAACCTGTCGATTGATGCGTGCCCAATCTTGGGCATTTGGACGCTGCAAACCCGCGGCGTGTGCAATTGCAGGCAGATGAAGGACCAGATTGGTAGACCCGCCGAAGGCTGCATGGACAAGCATGGCATTAGCGATCGAAAAATCGGTAAGGATATCGCCCATCCTGATTTGCCGTCTTTCCATGTCCAACAATGCCCGCGCCGACCGCTCGGCCATGTCCAGCCAGATCGCGTGTCCTGAGGGCGCCAACGCCGAATGGCCGAGGGACATCCCCAGCGCCTCGCCTACGACCTGCGATGTTGCAGCAGTGCCGAGAAACTGGCAGCCGCCGCCCGGGGAAGCACACGCGTGACAGGCGATTTCCGCGGCTTGTTCAGCCGAAATAAGTCCATGTGTGAAGCGCACGCCGATGCTTTGAATCCTGCCGGCATCTTCTCCCTCTTCTGGCAGAAGAGTGACGCCGCCAGGAACCAGGATGCAGGGAAGATCCCGCGTGCCGGCCAATGCCATCATCATTGCAGGCAGACCTTTATCGCAGGTGGCCACGCCCATGACACCCCGCCTCGTCGGCAATGATCGGATCAATCGCCGGAAAACGGTTGCCGCGTCGTTGCGAAAGGGAAGGCTATCGAACATTGCCGTCGTTCCCTGTGAGCGCCCGTCGCATGGGTCAGTGCATGCCGCGGCAAAGGGGACTGCGCCGGCGACTTTGAACTCGCGGGCCGCAGCCTCTACCAGCAACCCAACTTCCCAGTGTCCGGTGTGGTAGCCGAGGGCAACCGGGGTTCCGTCTTCCTCTCGGATGCCTCCGTGCGTCGAAAGGATCAGGTAATCGTTTCCGTTCAGCGATGCCGGGTCCCAACCCATGCCGGCATTCTGGCTCAAGCCGAACAGGTCGCCAGACGGCCGCTCTCGCAACATCGTCTCGGTGATGGGCAGGATTCCCCGCGGACCCTTAACCCGTGTGTGGATGTCGTACAGTGGGCCGGATTTCGAGTCAAAACCACAGTGATTCATACTTTTCTGTTTATCAGCCTCTCGCACACCCTGCGTATCAGTATCAACGATTCTCATTCGAAAAGCCTTTCCGCAGGCGCGGAATACATTTATAGTTTTCGGCATTAGACTACGTTGCCATGGAAATTCCCAAGGTGTCCCACCGCCCCCGCGCTCACGGAGCGAGACCAAGGTCCCGTCGTATCGCTTTGATCTACGACGCCAGGTCGGCGTATGACACCAAGGGGCTGCGTCACTTTGCATTCTGCAGGTATCCCGCGAGCCGGATTAACGGGTGGTCCTCCAAACGACAGGATTCTTTCAAGGCGGAGCTTGCCAGACGGGGGTACCTCTGCAGGGTCTATCCGGCGAAAATAGCAACGGAAGCGACCTGCGTTTCCCTTCACAGATCCCTGGACGCCTGGCTGCGGTCGCTCCCGAAGCCGGTAGGCATTCTCGCTTCGAACGACATCCGGGGCGGCAGATCCTGGAATCCTGCAGAGATTGCTTTCTGAGAATGCCGGAAGACGTCGCGGTGCTCGGTGTCGACAATGATGAACTCCTTTGCAGTTTGAGTAGTCCATTGTTGAGCAGTGTCGAACAGGGCGCCAAGCGCCTGGGATACGAGACCGCGAAGCTTCTTGATTCCCTCATCGGCAAGCCAGCTTCGTTGAAAGTTCGGAAGAACGCGATCGATCCGTTCGGCGTCGTCGCGAGAGCCTCAACCGATGTCCTCGCGATCGAAGACCCTCATCTTGCAAAGGCGATGAGGTTCATATCACAGCATTTCGCCGATGGTATCTGCGTCGAAGACGTTGTAGCCGCAGGCGGTCTGTCTCGCTCCGGGATGGAAAAGAAGTTGCACGCAAAGCTGAGGTTCTCAATTGGCTCGACGATTCCCTCTTTCAGTTGGAGCGGGCCCGCGAACTCATTATCACCACGAATCTCCCATTGAAGGAGATTGCCGCGAACCTGAGCTATCCTTCCGTTCAGCATATGACGACTATCGTTCGCAGAGCACTTGGGCCTCCGCCCGCGCGCCTTCGCCAGATGATGGCTCCCTAAATCTGATTCCCACTCCTCGGGAAACTGTGGATTTACGTAAATCGTTTACGGCTTCTCATAAACGACAATGCTGGCTCGACCTTGGCGCGCTGACGTATGGTAGGCGCGGATGGAGCTTATTGAGCATGGTCAGATCGCTTGAAGGGCGAACAGCACTCATTACGGCTGCGGGTCAGGGTATCGGGTACGCAACGGCGCTGGCCTTTGTCGACGTCGGGGCTAGAGTCATCGCGACTGACATCAGTCCCAAGGGGCTGGAGAAACTGGCCAGTGAACGCCCTTCTATCTCAACACATAGGTTGGACGTAACCGACTTTACGGCGATCGCGACACTCCTCAATGAATTGGATCGGGTGGATGTTCTCTTCAACTGTGTTGGCTATGTGCACAACGGCAGCATTCTGGAGTGTGAGGAACGTGACTGGAAGCGATCGTTCGACCTGAACGTTACCTCGATGTTTCGCACTTGCCGGGCTGTACTTCCGGGCATGATCGCAAGAAAGCAGGGATCCATCATCAATGTCGCATCTGTTGTATCGAGCGCGAAGGGTGCTCCAAAGCGATTTGCTTATGGAACATCGAAGGCCGCTGTTGTTGGCCTCACAAAGTCGATTGCAGCCGATTTTGTTCAGAGTGGAATCCGCTGCAACGCACTCTGCCCGGGTATCATAGAAACCCCTTCCCTTGAGGAGCGTATGGCCGCCGCCGGCGATCTCGATGCGGCGCGGAAGACATTCATAGCAAGGCAGCCAATGGGCCGCTTGGGTATTCCGCTGACACGCGGCAAGATCGCCATTGAAATCGAGTACGCAGAGATCTGGTTCCGGCGGATTGAAGTCAAATACCTGGTGTAGGCATTGCTCACGCAACAAACCAGGATTGCAGAATGTTTTTATTTCGCCGGCGAGGACTCGTGTGGCCGTCCCGGTCGGCGTCTTTTGCACATACTGAATACGTTTGGAAACGCGATAAGCGGCCACCATCGGCCCGCTCAGTGCACGTGAATCCGAACTTCCCATCCGACCAGTTTTCAATGTTCCATGCCCTCTGCCGATGAAGCGAATTAGAGAGACGATATGTTCCATGGTCCCTTGCAACTATCCCGAGAATTCGCACTCGAATGTCTGCCGATGAACATGTTACAACCTGCATCCTGAATCCCAACCTTTCTCGCCAACGTTCGATTTCAGCTGACGACAACAGGGAGATAACTGATTTCATGACAGCGTCGGCTCCCCCAGCCCGACTACACTGGTTGCTGCTAGACGACCGTGAAGCTCGGGAGAAGGAGCCGAGCATGATGATTATAGGCTGTGACTTTCATCCCAGTTTTCAGCA
>Ga0302278_10004531_pt1 | contig 14295 bp, 10 predicted proteins | sample III_Bog_N3_2_FD_194543 | JGI IMG/M metagenome (GOLD analysis project Ga0302278, IMG submission 194543) | Peat permafrost microbial communities from Stordalen Mire near Abisko, Sweden - III_Bog_N3_2 | ecosystem: Environmental > Terrestrial > Soil > Wetlands > Peat | place: Sweden: Abisko... | reverse complement strand
TGGAGCGCGGCTTCCATTTACTCAGGCGACGCGACCCGGCACAAGCTGAACTGATCCTCTTATGGGTGCGCAATGGTCTGCTTCCCAGCTTCGATGGCCGCATTCTCGGCGTCGATCTCGATATAGTCCAATGCTGCGCTGGGCTGAGTATCCCAAATCCGATCGACTATCGCGACTCTCTCATAGCGGCAACCGCTCTGGTCCGCGGCTTGACGGTGGTGACACGCAATATACGCCACTTTGAGCCCACTGGCGTCGGCCTCCTCAATCCGTGGGAAGACTGAGAAGCTCCGGAAAGCCGCTGCTTGATTTAGACTTTCCCTTCAACTGAAAAGGGGATTTACCATGCAGTTTTCGGGCAAACGCTTTCTTGGAATTCTGATCGCCGCCGCGCTCACTGGCCTGCCGGCAACCGCCCAACAACCCGCATCGACTCCCAATCTAGACTTCCCCACCGTCCTCTACGGCGCTGCTTACTACAACGAGTACATGCCTCAGGACACGCCCAACGCCCAGGATGTACGTCTCGCGAAAGACGTCGCCCTTATGAAGGACGCCGGCCTCAACGTCGTCCGCATGGGCGAATCCACTTGGAGCCTCTGGGAGCCCGAAGACGGCCACTTCGAGTACGCCTGGATGGACCGCATTGTCGACGCCATGGGCAAGGCCGGCATCAAGGTCATTCTCGGCACGCCTACCTATTCGATTCCCGCCTGGATGGCCCATCAGCACCCGGAGATTCTGGCCCGCAATCTCGGTGGCCACGAAAACACCTACGGCATGCGCCAGAACATGGACACCGACTCTCCCGCATATCGCTTTTATGCCGAGCGCCTCATCCGCCACATCGCCGCCCACTACAAAGACAACCCCACCGTCATCGGCTGGCAGCTCGACAATGAAACCTCCAGCTACGATGCGGCCAACCCTGACGTGTTCATTGGCTTCCAGCATTACCTCGAAAGGAAGTTCGGCACCCCTGAAGCGCTGAGCAAGGCCTGGTTCCTTAACTATTGGGGGCAGAACCTGCACACGTGGGAGGACCTGCCCACACGTGACAGCGCCCAAAGCACCGGCTACAAGCTGGAGTGGACGCGCTGGAGCCAGATGCGCGTCACCGATTTTCTGCAATGGCAGGCCGCGCTGGTTCGCGAATGCGCTTCGCCCAGCCAGTTCGTCACCACCGACTACGGCGGCATGATGCGCCGCGACGTAAACGAAGAAGCGATTGCCGGCTCACTCGACATTGTTGCGGACAACATCTACCACGGCACGCAGGACCAATTCGACGGCTCCTTCCAATCTCTGCAGGGCGACTTTTCGCGCTCGCTGAAGCACACCAACTTTCTCGTTACCGAGACCAATGCGCAGACCATCGGCTGGGACTCGGCCAGCCAGTATCCGCCCTATGACGGCCAGATGCGCGAGGATGTCTATACGCATATTTCAAATGGCGCGAACATGGTGGAGTACTGGCACTGGGCCTCGATCGCGGCCAACCAGGAAACATACTGGCAAGGCGTTCTCTCCCACGACCTTGAGCCCAACCGCGCCTACGCAGAGGTTGCGCGTACGGCGCACGAGTTGCAGCGCATTGGCCCGCACATTGTGGGACTGAGGAAACGCAGCGATGTAGCCATTCTTTGGAGCCGCGACTCGGCCAACGCGATCGACTTCATGCCCTTTGGCGGCGATGTTCCCGCACGCTCTTGGACTCACACTCCGGATGGCTATCTCTCGCTGGTCCAGCAGATGCATCATTCGCTTTATGAGCTGAACATCGGCTCCGACTTCGTCTTTCCCGAAACACAGGACTTCTCCCCGTACAAGGTTCTGATCGTCCCCGCCCTCTACATCTCGGACGACGCCCTGCTCAAGCGCATTTCCGATTACGTGAAGAACGGCGGCCATGTGGTCATGACCTTCAAGAGCGGATTCGCCAATGAAAACTCCGCCGTCCGCTGGGTCCGCGCACCCGGACCGCTGCGCGATGCGGCGGGATTCAGTTACCAGGAGTTTTCGAACCTCGAGCACCCGCTGGCTCTCAAAGACGATCCTTTCCACGCCGGTTCCAACAACGAGGTCAAGTACTGGGCGGAGTTCCTCATGCCGGAACAGGCCCGGCCCATCGCCTACTACGACCACCCCTTCTTCGGCCGCTGGCCCGCCATCACTGAGAATGACTACGGCTCCGGCACGCTGCTTTATGAGGGCACATTTCTCTCCGATGCGCTGCAAACTGCCGTGCTGCGAAGCGCCCTTGAGAAAGCCGGCCTGACCGGTCCAGACCAGCAGCTCCCGCCCTCGGTTCATGCCACGCACGGCATCAACCGCCTCGGAAAGCGGCTGCATTACTACTTCAACTATTCGAGTGCCGAGGTCAAAATAACCTACCCCTACGCCGCCGGTGTCAATCTGCTCGACGAGAAGCCCTTACCCAAATCCGAAATCTTAACCTTGAAGCCATGGGACGTCGCTATCATCGAAGAGCCGTAGCAATCGTATCTCCCCGCAATCCAAATTCGAGAAGAATTCTCAGTGAACGGAGCATCCCCTGTGCCAAAGGACGCGAACCAGACTCTCGTGCGCACTCATCTTTCGGGCTACGACCTCCTTCTGGATTCGCGCCTCAACAAAGGCACTGCGTTCACCGAAGAGGAGCGCGACACCTTCGGGCTTCACGGGCTGCTGCCGCCCCACATCGGAAACTTGGAGGACCAGCTCGAGCGGCGCAAAAAAGCGCTGGACAATCGCGATACGGCGTTCGGCAAATACCACCTGATGCGCGACCTTCAGGACACCAACGAGACCCTGTTCTACGCGCTCATCGAGAAGCACATTGAAGAGCTGCTGCCCATCGTGTACACGCCCGCGGTGGGCGAAGGCTGCCAGCGCTTCTCTGAGATCTGGCGCAAGCCCCGCGGCCTCTTTCTGAGCTACCCCAATCGCGACCGCATCGGGAAGATCCTCGCCGATCCCCGGTATGACAACGTGCGCTGCATTGTGGTCAGCGACGGCGAGCGCATTCTCGGGCTGGGGGATCAGGGTGCCGGGGGCATGGGGATTCCCATTGGCAAAATGGCGCTCTACACCGCGCTGGCCGGCATCCCTCCTGAACACTGCCTGCCCGTTCTGCTGGATGTCGGCACCGACAACGAAGCTCTGCTCCACGATCCCATCTATATCGGCTGGCAACACAAGCGCGTTCGCGGCCAGGAGTACGACGAATTCGTCGAGGCTTTCGTCAAGGCCGTCGAGCGCCGCTGGCCACACATTCTTCTGCAATGGGAAGACTTTGCGGGGACCAATGCGGCAACCCTTCTTGAGCGCTATCGCGATCGGCTTTGCACTTTCAATGACGACATTCAGGGCACAGCTGCTGTGACCACCGCGACGCTGCTGGCCGCGGTGAACGCCACCGGCATTCCGCTCAAAGAGCAGACCATCGCTCTATTTGGCTCTGGAGGAGCCGGCATCGGCATTGCCAACCTGTTGATGGCCGCAATGCAGGAAGAGGGACTCGACGAAGCCGGCGCTCGTCGGCGCATCTATGCCTTCAACCGGTACGGACTGCTGGTTGAAGGAGCGCGAGGAATTCGCGCCAGCCAATTGCCCTATGTGCGCCCGCGATCGGATGTGAAAGATTGGAAGCTCTCGGGTGGCGAAGACATCTCCCTGCTTGACGTCGTTCAAAATGCCGGGATCACCGCGCTGGTGGGCACCTCAGCCCAGGCTGGCGCGTTTTCTGAAGACATCGTTCTCGCCATGGCAAGCCATACGCCGCGCCCGATCATTTTCCCGCTCTCCAACCCCACCTCCTGCGCTGAGGCGACACCCGCAGATCTGTTGCGCTGGACGGTTGGGCGCGCGATCGTCGGCACCGGCAGTCCCTTTGCTCCGGTGGAGTTTGACGGGAAACTGATTCCGATTGCGCAGACCAACAACTCGTATATATTCCCCGGTCTTGCGCTCGGCATCCTTGTGTCCCGAGCGCGCCGGGTCACCGATGACATGATCATGGCCGCCGCCAAGGCGCTTGCGCGCCAGTCTCCCGCGCAACAGGACAAGCATGCCCGCCTGCTTCCTCCCATCGCCGATTCCCGCACGGTCGGCCTGGTCGTGGCGGAAGCAGTGGCCCGGCAGGCAATCGCGGATGGCGTGGCCGAGTTGGCAGAACCAGCCAGCCTCACCGACCAACTCCGCGCCTATATGTGGGAACCGGTCTATCTGCCTTACGAACGCGTCTATTGAATGGCGGTGCCTGCTGCAACAGCGATAACTCTTCACCAATCGACAAATTGCGTTTCCTGTTTGGTTGCCGCCTGGAAAAGCTCCATAATCGCACATGCCTTGGGCTACAACGGATATCTGTTCCGCTCTGAGCCAAAAACCAGCAATGAGCCTGCAGTGCGGGTTCATTGATACTATTAATGCAATTGAAAAAATCGATTCACTTCGGGGGTTCCATGAATCAGTCTCTTGGCCGAGCCGCGTTCGGCATTCAGACTTTGGCACTTTTGTCCCTTCTGTCATTACCCGTTCCGGGCTGCACTCAACGACGCCAGTTGCCGCCTCCGCCAACAGGCCCATGGATGAATGCGAGCCTTTCGCCGGACGAGCGCGCCGACCTGGTGCTGAAAGAGCTCACCCTGGACGAAAAAATCGCGCTGCTGCACGGCGTCGGCATGCCGACGGACGAACCGGTGACTCCAGAAAACGCAGCTTCGAACCGTGGCGTTGGTTACGATGTCGGCGTTCCCCGGCTGGGGATTCCGGGCATCGATATGAGCGATGCCGCGTATGGCGTACGCTCCAGCGGCGCAAACGGGCGCTACTCAACCGCACTGCCGGCCAACGTTGCGGCGGCGGCAAGCTGGGACCCCGACGCGGCATTTGAATATGGCGCCCTCATTGGCCGCGAACTGCGCGCGCAGGGCTACAACATGTCGCTCGGCGGCGGTGTGGACATTACTCGCGAGCCCCGCAATGGGCGCACCTTCGAATATCTCGGCGAAGACCCGGTGCTGGCCGGAACCCTGGTGGCCAGGCTCATCGAAGGCACACAGTCGGAACACGTCATCGGCGACATCAAGCACTATGCCTTCAACGACCAGGAAAGCGGTCGAACTTCAGTCAATGCGCTCATTGGCGATCGCGCCGCCCGCGAAAGCGATCTGCTGGCTTTTGAAATCGGCGTAGAGAAGGGCCATCCCGCCGCGGTCATGTGCTCTTATAACCGCCTCAACGGCGACTTCGCCTGCGAAAACCAGTACCTGCTCAACCAGGTGTTGAAAAAGGACTGGAACTTCCACGGCTTCGTGGTCTCCGACTGGGGCGGTACCCACAGCACCGAGAAAGCATCAGCGGCCGGACTCGATAATGAACAGCCGGGCTCGGTTTTCTTCGGCGAGCCCTACAAGGCCGCGGTTCAGGCAGGCAAGATTTCGATGGCTGAACTGGACGAGCATGTACACCGCATCCTGCGCTCCATGTTCGCCGCCGGCGTGATCGATCATCCCCGCCAGCGCAGTGTGATCGATCCATTCGCCGGGCTTGCGGTTGCGCGGAAGATCGAGGAGGAGAGCATCGTTCTGCTCAAGAACGAGCACGCCGTGTTGCCGCTCGATCCTGGAAAGATTCACACCATCGCGGTCATTGGCGCGCATTCTGATGTGGGCATGATCTCCGGTGGGGGCTCGGCGCAGGTCGATCCTCCGGGAGGCAATGCCATTTCCCCTTCGGGCCAGGGAGCGACGCACTGGCAGGAGCAGGTCTGGTTTCCCACCTCGCCGCTCAAGGCCATTCGTGCCCGTGCGCCCAGGGCGACCGTGACTTATGATCCCGGGACCGATCCCGCCACAGCAGCGGCTGCTGCCAAAAACGCCGATGTCGCCATTGTCTTTGCCTATCAATGGGAAAGCGAAGGCATGGATCTCCCCAGCCTTTCACTTTCCCTGCGCCAGGACGAGTTGGTCGCATCGGTAGCAGCTGCCAACCCGCACACCATTGTCGTTCTGGAGACAGGCAGCCCAGTTACCATGCCCTGGGTAGCAGCGCCCGCCGCCATTCTGGAAGCGTGGTACGCCGGCAGCGACGGCGCCAACGCGCTTGGCAATGTACTCTTCGGCTCCGTCAACCCCAGCGGCAAGCTCCCCAACACCTTCCCCAGGAGCGACGCCGATCTGCCCCATCCAACCATCGTGCAGCCGCCTCCGGGGTCGCGCCACTTCTCCGGTCCGGTTTCGCCGGTGGAGCGGGCAGCTGGCCTGCCGCCCTTCGACCGCGATTACAACGAGGGCGTCAAGGTTGGATACAAGTGGTATGACGCGGAGAAGAAACCTGTCCTGTTCCCCTTCGGTTATGGACTGTCCTACACCAGCTATCGCTACTCGGGCCTGTCTGTCACCCCTGCCAAAACCATCAACGTAACCTTCACCGTGGCCAACACCGGTGCGCGCAGCGGCGCGGAGATCGCGGAAGTTTACGCATCGCTCCCAGCCAGCGCACAGGAACCGCCCAAGCGCCTGGTGGGTTGGAGCAAGGTGAAGATCGATGCGGGCGGCCAGCAAACAGTTACTGTCGATATCGATCCGAAGTATCTTTCGATCTTCGACGAAAGCACGCAAGCCTGGAAGCTTGTTCCCGGCGACTACACCATCCTGGTCGGGGGCTCGTCGCAGGATCTGCCACTGAAAGCCACTGTCAGTCTCAAGTAATCCCTGCAACGAACGCCCGCATGGCTTTGGGTCGAATTCGCACGAAAGTGTAAACATTCGATCCACAGCCAAGCGGGTTTTTCGTTATTCCTTTGTATCGCCGCCAATCTGAATCACCACGTACTTCGCCGGAACATCTCCCACGTTCTTCACCGCATGCGTAGTCCCGAACGCCACATAGATGATTCCGCCCGGACCAACGCGTTCCGTCTTCCCGTCGTGGAGAAACTCGAGCGTACCCTGCTGGACCACAATCAACTCAGTGTGCTGAATCGCATGCGCCGGGTTCGGCGTCATGCCCACCGGCTGCATCGATTCGTGAATCCCGACCGCTTCGCCTGTCGCCAGCGTGCCGGTCGCCACTCTTCGCCCCTCAGATCCATTGGGATTCGCTGTGACAGGCATCTGTTCATACAGAAACGCGCGCGAAGTCGCCAGCGGATTTGTGCCGCTGGCTGGGGCCGCCGCCATCCCGCAGCTCAGCGCAAATCCAGCCGCATAGATCATGAACCATTTCATGTCTGTCTCCTTTTCCAGCCAAGTCCGTGCGAACCTCCCGCGAGCGTCTGCCGCACCGCAGGGGTCTATTCACCATCCGGCGGGACCTGTTCCAGCAGCCGCTTCCAGGTCTTCTGATTTTTGCGGAAGCCTTTCTTCATATCCTCGAGAATCCGCTCGAAGTCCGCATTCGTCCGCAGACGGTTCCATGCGGGATTCTTCTGGAACCACGGATAGTTTTCATTGCCCAAATAAATTGCGCGGCGCAGCCAGTGCAGCGCTTCGCTGGAATCGCCCTCGACGGCAAAGTACGTCGCCAGCCGGTATGCCATCTCGCTGTCCGCCTCGGCCGCAGCCAGCGTATCATCCTTCAACAATGCCGCCCCACGTTTCCGCTCGCCTGCCTGCACATAGCACAGCGCCAGCGTAGGCACAGCGATGCGCAGCGAATCATCGTCGCGAATCACGCCCTCCAAAATCTCAATGGCCTCGTCCAGGTTGCCGAGGCGCATTTGCTGGTAGCCTGCTGAAGTCCGGAGCAACGGATGGCGCGGCTCCAGTGCAAGACCTTTTTCCAACTCGTCGCCCGCCAGCTCAATCTGGTTTTCATAGTGATACACGCGCGCGCGGTGGTTGTAGAGAAGCGGCGCGTTGGCGGGATTCAGTTTGAGCGCCCGGCTGAACTGTTGCAGCGCCTCCTCATACATACCATCGCCCCGCAGCGCCATTCCCGCCACCATGTGTACATTCCAGTCGTTGGCCGCAGAGGCGAGCAAGTTGGCCACACCATGCCGCGCCGACTCTTTTTCGCCGCGCGACAGCAGCATGTAGATGCGATAGAGATTTGCCTCCGTCGATGCCGGGTCCAGCTTGAGCGCCTCGTCAAACGAGCGGCGCGCATGCATCACATGAATCTGACCGCCGAATCCGTGCCGCACGTACTGCAGTTCCGCAATGCCGAGACCGCACCAGCCCGCCGCAAACTCCGGATCCTTGGTCGTGACGCCGGTAAACAATGCATGGGCGCGGTCCAGATCGCCGCGCGAACCGGTGCGCACCATGAACGAACTCAGCAGTGCCCGCGCCTGCAGATACTCTTCGCTCACCGGGCCGGGCAGTGAAGCTTCTCTCGGGCCGGAACGCGGCGCATCCATCTGGTCACCTGCGCTCAGGCCGTGCAGCGCGGCAAACACTTCGTTGGAAATCTCGGTCTGCACGGCAATCAGATCCAGCGAAGCCACGCGGATCGCGCCGCCCGAGCGAACGCTCTGCGAACTTACGTCGAGCAGTTGCCAGTTCAAATCGAATCCCTGCTCGGAGCGCAAAAAATTCCCGGCGAGCACAAACGAAACCAGCAGTTTCTGCCCAATCGAAAGCGGATCCATCTGCGCGATCGGCAGCGTCATCAGTGTGCTCGATGGCCGCACCACGAGCGCTGGAATCCGCGCCAGGCGCGCGGCAATCGCATCGGCCAGCGCAAATCCATACAGCGGAGCGACCTCGGTGGCGCCGAGATTGCTAAACGGCAGCACCACCAGCGAATTCTGCGGCGTCCGGTCGACCGCCGACTCGCGAAAACGCTCCGCGAGCAGCGAGAGAAAACCGGTATTACGCTTCTCCGCCTCCGCGGCCGTGGTAGGCAGGTTGGCGGCAGCTTCACCAGGAATGACGCCGGTCTCAATCTGCATCGCCTTCATGATGGTTTTGAGCGCCTCGCGCACCTCGGCCGCCGACGTATACCGGGCCGCTGGATTCTTTTCAAGACATGCAGCAATCACACTCTTTAACTCAACTGAGATTCCGGGAACGCTGTCGCTCAAATCCTGCGGATCGGAAAACTGGATGGCGCGGATGACCTGAAAATCCTCGTTCTCGGGCCGCGCAAACGGATGGCGCCCACTCACCAGCTCATACAGAATCAAGCCAAGCGCCCACACATCCGACTGCACACTCGACTGGCCGGTAACAAACTGCTCCGGCGCCATGTAACGGATAGTGCCACCGCGCGCGGTGTAGGTGGCAGCCACCGATGCGTCCCTGGCGAGTCCCGGTTTCGAGGGGTCGAAGCTTGCGTCCTCGGGGCGCAGCCGGCGAGCCAGGCCGAAGTCGAGAATCTTCACCAGGCCGCCGTCTGTCAGCATCACGTTCTGCGGCTTCAGGTCGCGGTGAAAGATGCCCAACGTGTGCGCCGCCTGCAAGCCGTCCGCAATCTGAATGCCGACGGAAAGAACAAGCTGCAAACTCGCGGGACCGCGCGCAATGAGCCTGTCGAGCGACTGGCCCGGCACATACTGCATCACGATGTAGCCTTCGTCGCCGCTCTCGCCTACTTCATAAATCGCGCAGACGTTGGGGTGCTCAATCGCCGAAGCCAGCCGCGCCTCGCGCAGCACCGTCGTGCGCAACTGCTCGGCCGAGAGCAATCCCGTGCGCAATATCTTCAGCACCACCGGGCGCTGCAACAGCGTGTCCGTGGCCAGGTACACCACGCCGCTGCCGCCTGCTCCCAGCCGGCGAGAAATCTCGTAATGTTCAATCGTTCTTCGTGCCATCTCTATCTATGAGTGTACCGGCAGCGAGATGAAGCGCGTATCAATCGCTGTTTCGATAAGGATTCTGATCTCTGACCCCTGATCTCTGATCTCTGCGTTTCAATGTCCCCGCCTAACATCCGCATCTTCGGCCTGCTCCGGCGGCAGCTTGGCCAGGCGCTTCTGGCTGCGGCGGCCGAGCAGGAACATGGTCAAGCCAAAGACAAGCAGCACCAGGCCCCACCACAGGTTGATATCAAGGCCCTTGATGCCTGCGTAGATGGGACTGCCATTCGTCCGCAGCCCAAAGGCGGTCAGGATCACGCCTACCAGCGTGAACATCAATCCCATCGGAATGCGCAAATCAAGACTCATCGCTGTCTCCTCTATTGTCCTGCACCAGACCTTTAAGAAATCATCAGTAGAAGAAAATGTTCAGCGCAATCGCGCCCACCAGAACGGCAAGCGCCAATACCTCCGGCCGCTCCCACCAGGGCTCGTTCGCTGGGCGTTTCGGTTTGGGCGTTAGCGAATGCACGAGGCCCACCAGTTCCGACTCCGGCTTAGGTTTGGTACACAAGCTCACCACTACCGTCACAATGAAGTTGGCGCTGAAAGCCCAGATCGCCGTCCAGAAGTTTTGCGCCATGTCGCTGTGATAGGTATGCAGAACCGCAATCCATCCGCCGTGAATGCCGGGATGCGCCAGCATTGGCAGCGTCAGCCCGTGGTGCAGCATGGCCGTCGCCGTACCCGCGATCAAGCCTGAAAACGCAGCGTGGCCTGTCGCACGCTTCCAGAACATGCCCAGCAGGAAAGTGGCAAACAGCGGGGCATTCACAAAGCTGAACACCAGTTGCAGCGTATCCATGATGTTGTTGAAGTTGATGGCCGCATACGCCGTCGCAATCGACAGCAGAATGCCGCCCACCGTGGCCCATCTCCCCACCGCCATGTAGTGCCGGTCGGTGCCGCCCTTGTGGATGTAGCTCTGGTACAGGTCATACGTGAACACCGTATTGAAGGCCGTCACATTGCCAGCCATGCCGCTCATGAAACTGGCCAGCAGCGCGGTCAGCCCCAACCCCAGAATCCCAGTCGGAAAAAAGTGCAACAGCATGTTCGGCGTGGCCATGTCGTAGTCCAGAATGGGATTTCCATTGGTGTCGAGCATGGCCTTCCCCGTTACCGGATTGATCTTTGCCGGAACCAGCCCTTTGCCCTCCTCGGCCTGCGTCGAGACCACGGTGATGTTGTGAATGATGGCGCCGTCGGCGGTGCGGCTGACAACCGTCGTTGTATGCGGTGTGGGAAGTCCAATCGCCAGCAGGCCGGGCAAAATCACCAGGAACGGAAACAGCATCTTGGGAACGGCGGCAATCAGTGGCACCCGGCGCGCCGATTCCATGTTCTTCGACGCCATCGCAGTCTGGATCACCAGGAAGTCCGTGCACCAGTAACCCGACCCCAGCACAAATCCCAGGCCCATCCCCAGGCCGATAATCTCAATGCCCATGGGGTTGGTACTCGCATGCTCCACGCCCTTCCACTCGTGCATGTATTGCAGCGGAACCGAGGCCTTCAGCCCGCTCCAACCGCCAATGTTTCTTAGGCCCAACAACACTAACGGCAGGAAGCCGGCAATGATGAGGAAGAACTGCAGCACCTCGTTATAGATCGCGCTGGTGAGACCGCCCAGGAAAATATAGGCCAGCACAATCACTGCGGAGAGGAAGATCGCGAAGGTGAAGATTCCATCCGGATTCCAGCCAAACATGCTGAACAGCCCATCGAATACGTGGAGCACCTGGATCAGCCGCGCCATGGCATACATCGAGATTCCCGAGCTGAAAACCGTCATCACTGCAAACGAGCAGGCGTTGAGCGCGCGGGTCTTCTCGTCGAAGCGCATGCGCAGAAATTCGGGCACGCTGCGCGCCTTCGAACCGTAGTAGAACGGCATCATGAAGATGCCGACAAAAATCATGGCCGGAATGGCGCCGATGCCGTAGAAATGCGCTGTCTCGAGGCCGTACTTGGCCCCCGATGCGCCCATGCCGATCACTTCCTGCGCGCCCAGGTTGGCGCTGATGAAGGCCAGGCCGCAAATCCACGCGGGTAGGGCGCGGCCGGCCTGGAAGAAGTCCTTGCTGGTCTTCATGTAGCGCTTGAGGGCAAAGCCGATGCCCAGCACAAACACGAAGTACAGCAGCATGATCAGCCAATCGACTGAGTGGAGGTTGGTCACGAACGGCTCCTTGAAGAAAAGCTATGATCCGGTGCGTGGAGAAGCATCCAAACCACTCTACGCAGCGGGGCGGAGGTGCGTCCAGCGAAATTTGAAAAGGTTTTCAAGAACCAACTCCCACGTGACTGATCTCTGATCCCTGACCCCTGATCTCTGTGCTCGCAGTTTACACTGGAAGAACATGATTCCCACCCTCGCATGGACTCCTGAAGGCGTCCGTTTCATCGACCAAACCAAGCTCCCCCTCGAGGAGAGCTACGTGCTTGCCACCACCTATGAACAGGTAGCCGACGTCATCGTCACCATGGTCGTCCGCGGCGCGCCGGCCATCGGCGTCTCGGCGGCCTATGGCATCGCTCTCGGCGTTCTCCACACCACCGCCGTCACACCGCAGGAATTCGCGCCTGAGTTCGAGCGGATTTGCGCTCGCCTGGCCGGAACGCGGCCAACGGCTGTGAACCTCTTCTGGGCCATCGACCGCATGAAGCGCCTCTTTGCGGCCCTGCTCGAAGAAGGCGACACGCTGGCGCAGATCCAGGAAAAAATCCTGGCCGAAGCCCACGCCATGTACGAGGAAGACATCGCCGCCTGCAAAACCATGGGCGCATTCGGCGGTGCTTTACTGCCCGACGAAGGCGGCGTGCTGACCCATTGCAACGCCGGTGCATTGGCCACCTGCGGCTACGGAACCGCGCTCGGCGTGATCCGTTCGGCCGTTGAGCAGGGCAAGCAGATTCACGTCTTCGCCGACGAAACTCGTCCCTTCCTGCAAGGCGCGCGCCTCACTGCCTGGGAACTCATGGCCGACGGCATTCCCACCACCGTGATCTGCGACAACATGGCGGCCAGCCTGATGCGCGCCGGCCGGATTCAAGCCGTTGTGGTGGGCGCGGACCGCATTGCTGCGAATGGCGACGTCGCCAACAAGATCGGCACCTACAACGTCTCCATCCTGGCCAAGGAGCACGGCATCCCGTTCTACGTTGCTGCTCCGTGGTCCACTATCGACCTGGCGACGGCTACCGGCGAGGCCATTCCGATTGAGGAGCGGCCGCAGGTGGAGGTGACGCATCACGGCGGCAAGCAGCTCACTCCCAACGGCGTGGGCATTTGCAATCCGGCGTTCGACGTGACCCCGGCCAAATACGTGACCGCCATCATCACCGAGCGCGGCGTGTTGCGCGCACCGTATGCCGAGTCGCTCCTGGCGATGGAACTGGTGGCGAGTTAGTCCCCGCCGCTTGACTCGCCCAACCGTCTACAGTGGTAAGCGTGGCGCTTCCCCGCACCAACATCTTCCGCATGCGCAAGCCATCCCTGGTGCGCGGCTTCCTGCTTTCCCTTGGCGCATTCGCTTGCAGCTTGCGGCTTGCCGGGTTTCCTGACATCACGGCGCTCCACGGCTCCGCCTGGCAGATGGTGGTGGCGCTGTTCGCCGCCTGGGGTATGGTCGACACCGCGCGCTGCCTGCGCCGCCGCTGGAGTCTCTATCACGCCGGCGTCCTCATCCTGCTCTATTCGGAGTTGATGATCCTGGCGCTGGTGCTCGTTCTGTCGATTTACCCGTAGAACACAGGTCCCTGACAACGCATCCCTACGGCGTCTTTCAGGGGTTCCAACGACCAGCCGCGCCCGTGTAGGATGAGGCAAATCGCGGCATCGCCTTCAAGGCAACCGCGGGCACAGTCATCGGATCGGGCACGAACTGGAGGAAGAGATGCTGAAGGGTTTCCGGGACTTTATTCTGCGTGGAAACGTTGTGGACCTGGCAGTTGCCGTCATCATCGGCGCAGCCTTCAACGCCATTGTTACTTCGATGGTGAAAGATGTTCTGACCCAGTTCATTGCCGCCATAGTGGGCAAGCCGGACTTCAGCGGCGTGGTGTTCAAGGTGAATGGCACACCCATCATGATCGGCAACTTCCTCAACGCGGCCATCTCATTCCTCATCGTGGCCAGCGTGGTTTATTTTGGCGTGGTTTTGCCGCTGAACCACATGCTCGCCCGGGTCAAGAAGCCTGCCCCGCCGGCGCCTGCAGCCACCAAGCCGTGCCCGGAGTGCCTCAGCGAGATTCCGCTTGCGGCGAAGCGCTGCGCGCATTGCACGCAGCCGGTGGCGTAGAGCGCGCGTTTGCCGGCCGTTTTGGGACCGGCCCGGACGTTGCCGGCTCGGGCTTTTCTGGCAAATTAACCATTTCGGCCACTTCAGGCGAAGGAATTGTGGATGAAAATGGCAGATAATCGTCCACTTAGTGGTTGATTATCTGCCATCATATGGACGATAATCTGATCATGATCCGCC
>Ga0302278_10004530_pt1 | contig 14298 bp, 7 predicted proteins | sample III_Bog_N3_2_FD_194543 | JGI IMG/M metagenome (GOLD analysis project Ga0302278, IMG submission 194543) | Peat permafrost microbial communities from Stordalen Mire near Abisko, Sweden - III_Bog_N3_2 | ecosystem: Environmental > Terrestrial > Soil > Wetlands > Peat | place: Sweden: Abisko... | reverse complement strand
CGCGACATTGGAGTCAATCGAATTGGGAGCCAACTGCACCGCGCGGCGGGCTTCGATCAGAGCCTCATCCAGCTTTCCCTCCGCCAGCAGGTCTGCCGCTTTCTGCCGATGCCCGATGGCGGCGGCTAACGGGATTTCGAAATGGCCTTCGAAAACGAAGATGCCATGCTGGATCACAGCGGTCGGCTTGATGGTCTTGAACTGCTCGTAGGGATTCAGTTCACCTGGCCCGAACTCGAATCCGGAAAGATCGCCCGCACTGATCAGGACCATGCCGTCGATCGCTTCGGAAGCGTCATAGAATTTCTCGCTGACCCACAGAGCGTCAAGAGTGGGCAGCGCTTTGCAGGGTATGCCGTAGTAGCTGGTATCGATCACACCCTCGCCGAAGTAAACAAACCAGCAGTCCTTAACCCGGCGCGAATCCAAGTACTGCTTGGTGGCTTTGAGTTGCTGCGCCCAGTCAGCGTTGGAGTCGCTGAGCAACCACCAGGCGTTCTTCTGCCCGCCCCACGCCTCGTTGACGTAGGAGATGTAAGTAGGGAAGGCGCGCAGCGATGTGACAATCTGGAAGAGAATGAGGGCGGCGAAGAGGTAGATCCAGCGTCGTTGGCGCTTGACGAGCGCCAGGGTTGTCCCGCCGATCAGTACGCCCAGAAAGGCATAGATCGGCAGGACGTGTCGCACGCCGATGTTCATGTGCGAACTCATTGCCACCGCCAGGTAGACCGCTGGCGGAACAGTCAGGAACAATATTTCGCGCCAGCGTGTCAGCTTTCGCGTCGCGATGGCCCAGATCGCGATGGCCAGCAGAACCAGAAACGCGAGCGTCGACTTAATCGCGATTGCCACCGGGAAATAGAACCAGACTCCGTGGGGATAGGTTTTGCCCAGCAGGAAGCTGCTGTAGAAGTCATCCATCTGGCGAACGTCTGCCAGCCCGTAGATGTACGACTCGGGCAGCAGGCGGTAGCGCGCGACTGTCGCCAACAGCTTCGCTTCGCGCGGGCGTGACAATCGCGCAATGTACTCAGCGGATGAGGGATTCAGCTGCAATCCGGCAGGACGCGCCGCATAGCGGAAGCCGTAGGACGCCCACAACACCATAAGACTCACCGCCGTGATGACGGCCAGAGATAACGCGAAATGCGCTATGCCCAGGCGACGGGGCTCCGCGTGGGTTGGTTCGGCCTTCCGGTGCAGCAGCCATTCGCATAGGGCAAGCAGCAGCAGGATGGGGAACACGAGTATTCCAGAGTGCTTGGCCGAGAGCGTCAGGCCCGCTGCCAGTCCGACCACAATCAAACGCCAGAGCGTTGGCCGTTTCACAAAGCGATAGAACGCGTAAACGGATGCCAGCAGAAAGCAGGTCAGCCCGGTGTCTGTGGTGACTAACGCTCCGTGCGCCAACTGGTTGGGGTCGAAAACCAGAAGAACCAATGCGACGAAACCCGCCGCAGTGCCAAACATCTCCTGCCCCGCGAGAAATACCAGCAGCGCCAACAGCACGGTCAGACTAGCTGCGGCCATACGTGCCCGGAAGAGCATCGTATCTGCGTCATTCTTGAAGAGGAAGTCCTTGCCACCGAGAAAAGCCTGAAACTTAAAGTAGCGGTCCTCGAGCGCGGGTAGTCGGAGCGGCATGTTGAGGATCGGCAAAGCCGCTAACATTTTCACCAATGGAGGATGCTCGGGGTTTAGCCCGAAGTCGCCGGTCTTCCATGACATGTACCCCGCATAGAGATGGTCGTCCTCGTCCCAAGTGATGGATTCGGTTCGTATGGTGAGCGCGAGCTGAATCAGCAAAATCGCTAACAGAGAAGAAACACCGAAGAAGACTGCTCGATGACCCGATTGGCCCAAAGTAGAACACCCGTAGATTGAAATATTCAGCTACCCGTGATTAGACCACGGTGGACATGCGGCGATGCTTCGTTCAGAGCCGAAAGGCTGAACCTACGAAAATCTCACCTTCACATCCGGACCTTTATCCAGGTGAATGCTCTCCACAAACCGAACCCGTCCCGTTCGCAGAGTTAGGATGACGGAAGACGTTCGCGTCCCTTCTCCAAAGAATCGGACGCCTTTCAGCAGCGCGCCTTCCGTAACGCCGGTGGCGGCAAAAATCAACTGTTTTCCGGGAGCCAGATCTTCCGCCTCGTATATTTTTTTGCCGTCTTTGATCCCCATCTTGGCAATGCGTTCTTCGAGTTCCGGCTTGTCGATCACGAGACGCCCTTGCATGTATCCGTTCAAGCATCGAATCGCCGCCGCTGTGATCACGCCTTCGGGAGCGCCGCCCGATCCCATCACCGCATGCACGCCCGTTCCCACCACAGCCGCTGCGATTCCCGCCGAAAGGTCGCCATCGCCAATCAGCTTGATGCGCGCGCCTGCCTTGCGAATGTCGGCAATCAACTTTTCGTGGCGGGGACGGTCAAGCACCATCACCACCAGATCTTCGACTCCACGATGCAAGCGCCGCGCAATATTCTTGAGATTTACCTGCACCGGCGCGTCGAGTTCGACCGCATTCTTGCAGGACGGACCGACAACGATTTTTTCCATGTAGCAATCGGGAGCGTGCAGTAATCCGCCCTTTTCGGAAGCGGCCAAAACGGTAATCGATCCCGGAGCTCCAGTCGCGCACAAATTCGTGCCTTCGAGGGGATCGACGGCGATGTCCACGTGCGGAACTTCACGTCCATCGGGATACTTGCCGCCCACCTGCTCGCCGATATACAGCATGGGAGCGTCGTCGCGCTCGCCTTCGCCGATGACAATCGTTCCGTGCATCGGGATCGTGTCCATCGTCTTACGCATCGATTCCGTTGCCACCTGATCGCTCAGCGGACGATCGCCTTGTCCCATGGTGCGCGCCGATTCGATCGCCGCATTTTCGACAACGCGCAAGAATTCGAGCGCGAGGTCGCTTTCGAGATTTTCACCAAAGTTTTTCGTGTGCGTTTCGGGACGAGTTTGGGTCGCCATCGAGCCTCCACATTGCGCCTAGGAATATATCCCGTTCGGTGCAGAGAAGAAAGGGCAAGCATCACGCTTCTTATCTTCGTGTGGCCGCGGCCAACTCGACCGCGAACTGCGCGCCGAAGCACGGAAACCGTCGCCTGTCGTAGAATGCGGCTTCGGTTTGGCTTGAAATCCCTTCCGGAGACGTCTGCTAATCTTTTCCCTTATGACCACCGACCGCCAGGAACCCAAGTATCTGTTCTCCGAAACCCAAGTCGCCGAAAAAAGCCAGCTCGCCAGACGTTTTCTCGACACGCGCAACCGTCTCAATGAGAACGTCGATCAGGCCGACAATTACCTCGTCAAACGTTTCTATAATCTCGACCACAACACCTACATGGAAGGGGCTTTGTCCGCGAAATCCAAAGAATTGATGGGATTGGTGGCCTCAACTTGTTTGCGCTGCGACGACTGCATCAACTACCACGTCATCCAGTCGTATCGCCTCGGAGCGACCGCACCCGAGCAGCAGGAAGCTATCAACGTGGCCCTCATTGTGGGCGGAAGCATTGTCGTTCCTCACCTGCGCCGTGCCTACGAATTACTAGCGGAACTCTATGCTTGAGCCAAAGACCGAAATTGCGAGCAGCGCGCCCCCGACTCGGTTGAAATGGATCGGTGCGCGCGTCTACACTCCGCACGCGACAGCAGAGATGGATCGGCTCGCCGGTCTGCCGCTCGCGTCCTTCAAGTCTCGCGCCGCTGCCTTTCTTCTCGACATGGTTCTCGTCCTCGTCGCTTATATGCCGACGATGTGGTTCATCAAGTGGTTGGAAGTACGGTCGCAGGCCAATCCGCACATCGACCTTGTTTGGGACTTCCACGAAATCTCGAATGTAATCTTCACCGTGCTCTATTTCGGACTCACACTCTACTGGGGGAAGGGACGAACACTAGGCAAGCGCATCCTGGGAATCCGAGTGGTTTCGCTCGTGCATGACCACCTCACGTTCTGGCAGTCGATCGAGCGCGCGCTGGGTTACGGCGCATCGTTTCTGGAAGGAGGATTCGGATTCATCCAGTATTTCACTCATCCAAACCGCTGCTGCGTTCACGACCGGATCGCCGAAACGATTGTGATTCGAGAGAGAAGAGACCTGATTAAAGACTAGAACGCGTCAATCCCCGTTACGCTCGCCCCAATGATGAGCGTGTGGATATCATGTGTCCCCTCGTAGGTCTTCACGCTCTCGAGGTTCATCAGGTGCCGCATGATCGGGTAATCATCCGCCACACCGTTCGCTCCCAGAATGTCGCGCGACATTCGAGCGCACTCCAGCGCCATCCAGACGTTATTTCGTTTGGCCATCGAAATGTGCTGATGCTGCACTTTTCCGGCGTCTTTCAGACGTCCAACTTGCAGGACGAGCAACTGCGCCTTGGTGATCTCGTTGATCATCCAGGCAAGTTTTTCTTGGACGAGTTGGTGCGAGGCAATTGGCTGATCGCGAAATTGTTTTCGCAGCAGAGAATATTGCAGCGCGCAGTCGTAGCACGCCATCGCCGCGCCAACCGCTCCCCACGAGATCCCATAGCGCGCCTGGTTCAGGCACATCAGCGGAGACTTCAAGCCACCAGATCCCGGCAAAAGATTGGATTCAGGAATATGCACATCCTGCAGTGACAAGCCCGAGGTCACCGAGGCCCGCAGCGACCACTTGCCATGAATGTCGTCGGCCTTGAATCCGGGACGGTCAGTCTCGACCAGGAATCCTCTTACTTTATCCCCTTCGTCTTCGACCTTGGCCCAGATCACGGCCACGTCGGCGATCGAGCCCGAGGTGATCCACATCTTCTCGCCGTTCAGCACATACTCGTGACCGACTTTGCGAGCGCGCGTCCGCATTCCGCCTGGATTGGACCCGAAATCTGGTTCGGTCAATCCGAAGCAGCCGAGCTTTTCGCCTTTCTGCATTGCTGGCAGCCATGTGTTCTTCTGCTCGTCGCTTCCGAAGGCATAAATGGGATACATCACGAGCGCCGACTGCACGCTGACGAATGAGCGTACGCCCGAATCTCCGCGCTCCAGTTCTTGCGTGACCAGTCCGTACTCGACGTTCGACATGCCCGCGCAGCCATAGCCTTCCAGCGACGCGCCGAAGAATCCCAAGTCGGCCATGGGCTTTACCAATTCGCGGGGAAACCGGCCGGCGCGATTACATTCCTCGATGATGGGGATGAGGTTCTCTTCGATGAACTTTCGGGCGGTGTCGCGCACCAGACGCTCGTCGTCGCTGAGTAAGGTGTCGAAATCGATAAAATCCACACCTCGAAATTTGATGGCCGGCATTGAGTCTTACTCCAGAAAACTGCGTAATAGCAAACCATTCAAGCTAGCAGAGGGGCAGGGAAGTCGGCAATGCGGTTCCGCTCTTGAGGGGCTGCGGGTCGATGGTTATTTCCTAGTGTTTTTTTATTAGAGACGCGCTTTCCAGCTACACGATAAGATGGCGCAACCCGAAGCGGTGCAGGATTTAGAGTGCGCCCAGTGGAATCTTGCATGCTCTCGTCCCGACTTTCTGTGAATCGAACACTCGCCCTGCTGATCGGTTTTCTCGCCGTGTCGGCGATTTACTTGTATGCCTTCCCGCAGGCGAATGTCTTTTATGCGGCGGTCGTTTTGCTGCACGTCATTGCCGGCGTCGTGGCTTCGATCCTGCTCCTGGTATGGCTGGTCCGCTCGTGGCGGCAGGCGGAGCCCCTGGTTCGCGCCGGGATGCTCTTCTGCTTTCTCGGTGCGATCCCGGGACTCATGCTGATCTACACCGGCGCGCTTCGCTCCGACTGGACGCTGGTATACGTTCATCTCGGCTTAAGTCTTCTCGGTGTGGGTCTGATCGTTGCGGCGCGCAGCGGATCGCTATCCCGTAATTCCGTCGTTCGCGTGGCCGCTGTGCTGGTCACGCTCGCCGTACTGACGCCCGCCGCCCGCTATGTGCGCGAGACCCGATGGAACCAGCATGGACGCATTGAAAATCCCGCGATGCCGCCTCTTACCATGAGCGGCGAGGGCGACGGCCCAAGAGGTCCCTTCTTTCCTAGCTCGGCACAAGTTTATGGCGGAGAAAAAATTCCCAGCCAGTTCTTCATGGAATCGGATTCCTGCAAGCGCTGTCACCAGGATATTTACAATCAGTGGAACAGTTCGGCTCATCACTTTTCGTCGTTCAATAACCAGTGGTATCGCAAAGCCATCGAGTACATGCAAGACACGGTCGGCACCAAGCCCTCTAAATGGTGCGGCGGATGCCATGATCCGGCCCTGCTCTATGCCGGCAAGATGGACGCGCCGATCAAGCAGATCGTCCACAACCCCGAGGCGCAAGCCGGGCTCGGATGCATGATGTGCCACTCGATCGCCGATGTGAAAAGCACGATGGGCCAGGCGGATTTCTACCTCGAGTATCCCAAGCTTCACGAACTGGCAGCCAGCAAGAATCCATTCGTGCGCACCTTGCACGACTTCATGATCAAGTTGAATCCGGAGCCGCACCGCCGCGTCTTCCTCAAGCCCTTCATGAAGCAGCAGACGGCGGAATTTTGCTCGTCGTGCCACAAAGTGCATCTGGATATCCCGGTCAACAATTACCGCTGGTTCCGCGGCTTTAACGAATACGACAATTGGCAGGCGAGTGGCGTCTCAGGGCAAGGTGCGCGGTCGTTTTATTATCCGCCAAAGCCACAGCAGTGTGCCGACTGCCATATGCCGCTCGAACGTTCCGACGATATGGGAAATGTTGCGGGCAAGATACACTCGCATCGTTTTCCCGGAGCGAATACCGCAGTACCGACCGCGAACGAAGATGCGGCTCAGTTGAAGGCGACCGAAAACTTCCTCACGAGTGGAGCGCTGACCGTAGATATTTTCGCGCTGGCGCGGGAGAATGCGATGCTGAAGTCGGGCTCAGCGAAGCCGGGTTCTGGGAAAGCGGGCCCTGCGAAAGCAACAATGATCGCCGACCAACAGCTGTCGACAACTTTTGCCGTGGGAGAAGAAGCGGAAACCAAAATCACTCCCGCCAGCAACGCTGAAGCGGCTCCCGTGACCGCGCCTCTCGATCGCGTTCAGCCCACCGTTCGCCGAGGCGACACCGTTCGGGTCGATGTCGTCGTTCGCACGAAACGCGTGGGACATTTTTTTCCCGGCGGCACCGTCGATGCCTACGATACGTGGCTCGAACTGAAAGGTGTGGACGACCAGGGCCAGACTATTTTCTGGAGCGGCAGGGTAGACGACGATGGGAAAGGTCCCGTCGAAAAAGGAGCCCACTTCTATCGCTCCCTGCAGGTGGACGCGCACGGCAATCCCATCAACAAACGAAACGCGTGGGCAACACGCGCCGTCGTTTATGTGCGTCTGATCCCTCCCGGCGCGGCCGACACGGTGCATTTCCGCATGAAAATTCCGGAGAAGACTGGCAACAAGATTACTTTGACGGCTCGGCTTTGCTACCGGAAGTTCTCGTGGTTCAATACGCAATTTGCGTTTGCCGGGGAACACGAAAACGGGCTCGACAAGTCGAAGCAGGCAGATGCTCCGGCGGCCACGACTCCCGATTACGACGATGCGAAAATGGCGTTCACCGCCTCGCTCCATGGAGTCTCGGCGAAATCGGAGAGAATTCCCGATCTGCCAATTGTCGCCGTCGCTGAAAACGAAGTCGGCGTCGATGTGTTGCCCGCAGGCGCTCCCGCTCCTCAGCCAAAGATTCAACTCGTCAAGGAAGACTGGCAGCGCTGGAACGACTATGGGATTGGCCTGTTACTGCAGGGCGATCTGAAGGCGGCGCAAGTGGCCTTTGAAAAGGTCACCGAAGTCGATCCTCAGAATCCCGACGGCTGGGTCAATATCGGACGCGCCGCGCTGCAAGAAGGCGATGTAGCTCGCGCCCGCACCGTGCTCGAGAAAGCGCTGGCGCTCAGTCCCGATCTCGCTCGCGCGCACTTTTTCTATGCCGGAGTTCTGCGGCAGGATGGCGACTACGATGGCGCGGCTCAACATCTGACGAAAGTCCTGGCGCAATATCCTCGAGATCGGGTAGCGCTCAATAATCTCGGGCGCGTTCTTTTTCTCGAGCGCAAATACTCGGAGGCGGTGAGGACTTTGCAGCAGGTGCTGGCCGTCGATCCCGAAGACCTGCAGGCGCATTACAACCTTATGCTTTGCTACAACGGTCTCGGCGACGAAAAGATGTCAAAAGAACATCAGGAGCGTTATCTGCGTTTCAAAGCCGACGAATCTTCGCAGGCCATCACGGGTCCCTATCGGCTGCTGAATCCCGAAGACAATAACGAACGGCAAAATATCCACGAGCACGTCTCGGTCCCGCTGCCCATCTTTACAACTCACGTAGGTGCGGACGCATTCGTCCGTCCCGCCAAGCGAAGCGAGGCAGCCCGCGTGGCGACGGGCGTCTCGCCCGTCCAAGCCGAGCGCAGTTGGGCAAGAGTCCACGGCAGCGCCGGTCCAGGAGCTCAAAAGTAATGCAATCCGCAAAAAGGAAAACCTTAGCTAAGGCCTTCCTCCGTGTCGGAGCCTACCCTCAGCGCAATCGACGGGTGTCTCCGTGGTGGATTTTAGTTTTCCTTTCGGCCTCTCTCGTCGCCCAGGCACAAACCATCACCTTTCGCGAAATCACTGCTCAGGCCGGCATCCACTTCACGCATAACAACGGTGCTTTCGGAAAAAAGTGGCTTCCGGAAACCATGGGTCCAGGCTGCGCCTTTATCGATTACGACAACGACGGCTGGCCCGACATTCTGCTTATTAACGGGCAAGACTGGCCCGGCCATCCGCCGCTACATAAAACAGTTGGTGCGACCACGCCGAAGCTTTACCACAACAATCACGATGGCACCTTCACTGACGTTACGCGCAAATCCGGCCTCGCAATTTCGCTCTTCGGACTCGGCGTGGCCGTTGGTGACTATGATAACGACGGATTCGACGACATATTTATTACTGCCGTTGGACAAAGCCACCTCTTCCACAACAACGGCAATGGCACCTTTACCGATGTCACAAAGGCCGCGGGCCTGTGGGGACCAAACGAATTCTCTACCGGAGCCGCGTGGGTCGACTACGATCGCGACGGCAAACTCGACCTCGTGGTCGCGAACTATGTGCAGTGGTCTGAACAGGGCGATCTTTACTGCACCCTCGATGGCACTCACAAATCCTACTGCACGCCCGAATCGTATAAAGGAACGTCCGCCCGTCTCTGGCACAACTTAGGCAACGGAAAATTCGAGGACGTCACACAGAAAGCCGGTCTCTTCGATTCAACTTCAAAGGGCCTCGGTGTCGCCGTCTTCGACTACAACAACGACGGATGGCCCGACATCCTCATCGCGAACGACACGCAGCCGAACAAGCTTTACTTGAACAAAAAGAATGGCAGCTTCGAAGAGCGCGCCGTCTCGGCCGGCATTGCTTTCAGCGAAGACGGCATCGCCCGCGCCGGCATGGGCGTCGACGCGGCGGATTACGATCGCTCTGGCAGCGCCAGCCTCATCATTACAAATTTCGCGAACCAGATGCTCGCGCTCTATCACAACGAAGGCAACGGCCTGTTCGTGGACGAAGCTCCACGCTCCGATGTTGGCCGCGCAACGCTGGTCACGCTTGGCTTCGGCTGCTTCTTCTTCGATTACGACAACGACGGATGGCAGGACATTTTCGTCGCCGACGGCCATATCGAAGATCAGATCGAGACCGTGCAGAAGCGCGTGAGCTACGCCGAACCTCCGCACTTGTTTCGCAACCTCGGCAACGGCAAGTTCGACGAAGTCACAAACAAAGTTTCCGAGAGAGTTGGAAGCGGCTTTGCTTCTCCAAAAGTGGCTCGCGGCGCGGCCTACGCCGACATTAACAACGATGGCGCGCTCGATGTTTTGCTGATGACCAACGGCGGTCCGGCACACCTCTACCTCAATCAAGGTGGGACGAATCAAAGTTTACGCATAAAGCTCGTCGGAACGAAGTCCAACCGCGATGGCATCGGGGCCATCGTCCGCGTAACCGCCGGAGGCGATAAGCAGTGGCTCACCATGAAGTCCGGATCGAGCTACCTGTCGCAAAGCGAACTGGTACTCACCTTCGGCCTCGGATCGAAAACGAAAGTCGATACGGTCGAGATCGACTGGCCCAGCGGACAAGTCGATAAACTCTCAAACCTCACCGCCGCCCAGACTGTCACTGTGCAGGAAGCGAAGGGCCAAATTGCGGCTCTCCCCTACGCCAAGAAATAACGCTGGAGGTGTACTTTTTCTCTCGAGCTCCGCTACTCCTTCCCAACTCTGTCATCTCGAGCGAAGTGGGAGGGTCGCTAGGCGAACATCCAATGCAGTCGAAAGATCCCTGCGTGTGAAATGTTACGGCCGGATGTTCCTACAAATCGGTTGGCGTTCGAGGAGTAAACTCGCGGACACGCACTTGCCACTCAGATAGAATCTTTTCTAACTCCCAATGACCAAGAAGCTGGGTATCGCCCTCGTCGCGCTTATTCTTGCCGCCCTATTCATCGCGCTCCTCGCCGCAACTGGCACTTCGCCCAATCCTTCCGAGGCGGCGCGCCTCAACAACATCGGCGTCGCCTACATGAATCAGCAGCTCTTTGAGAAGGCGCTGAAGTCATTTCAAGCGGCAGCGGCCAGCGATCCCGCGCTTGATGTGGTCGACATAAACGAAGGAGTTGCCCTGCTCAATCTGCAACGTGTCGATGAAGCAAAAGCGCTGCTGGAGAAGGCCGCGACAGCGAATCCGAAAGATCCTCACGCCTGGTATAACCTCGGCCTCTACTACAAGAATTCCTCGGACGCCTCCGCCGCCGTCGATGCTTTTAAACGCGTCACGGAGATCGACGCGAACGATGCGGATACGTGGTATTTCCTTGGATCGACCTACGCACAGATTAAGCAATTTCCGGAAGCGATTGCGGCGTTCGAGCACGCTTTGAAGCTCAACCCGCACCACGCCTCCGCCCAGTTCGGACTCGCGCGCGCCTACCAGCAATCCGGACAATCCGACGCGGCCCACGAGGCGATGAAAAAGTTTCAATACGTCACGCAGAATAAGCTGGGCTCGCCCATCAGTCTGACCTACGGAGAGCAGGGAAAGTATTCTCGGGCGGAAGATTCGCCCGTGGCGGTGGAGAAAGTGCTGGCGCAGATTCCGGTGAAGTTTGTGGATGTGACCACGCAAGCGGGGATTGTCTCCAGACCTAAGCCCGCCGTAAACGTAATCAAGGATGTGAGTCCCGGCCCGGGCGTGTGTTTTCTTGACTACGATGCAGACGGCAAGCTCGACATTTTACTCACCGACAATGGCCCTCAAGGCGGGATGGCGCTATACCACAATCTGGGCAACGGCAAGTTTGAGGACGTGACCAGGCAAGCCGGTCTTGACCCCACGGTACGCTCAACCAGCTGTACCACAGGCGACTATGACAACGACGGATTTACGGATATTGCGCTAGGCGCGAACGGACGTGTTCTTCTTCTGCACAATGAGAAAAACGGCACATTCAAGGATGTGACTGAAGCTGCAGGGATCAAGAGTGAGGGCCCTGCGCTGGGCTTGACGTTTATTGACTACGACCACGATGGCGATCTGGATTTGTATGTTGCGGTCGAGGGAGCCGAGACGGATGCGACGCATCGCACCGCAATGCACGTCGCCGAAACGCAACGCGAAAATCGCATGTGGCGAAACAACGGCAACGGCACCTTCACTGACGTAACAGATGCAACTGGACTCGCCGGGAACGGATACAGTGCGAATGCGGTCGGTACGGATTACAACAATGATCGCGCCGTAGATCTGATCGTGACGGGACACAGAAAAGGCCCCACAGTTTTCGAGAACCCACGCGAGGGCGCTTTCAGGATCAGCGAGATGGCATTTGACGCCCGTAGCCTCGGCGTCGCTGCATTGGATTTCGATCATGATGGCTGGATGGATCTCGCGTTCACACAGGACGGCCCGCCAGGTATCACCCTATTCCGCAATACTCGCGGCAAATCCTTCGATCAGGTAAAACTGCCCGAGACCAACTGGGTCCGCGCCTACGGCATCGTCGCCCTCGATTACGACAACGACGGTTGGGTCGATCTTGCCGCCGTCGGCGAAACGAAAGACGGCAAGGGCGAAGTCCGCCTCTTCCGCAACCTCGGTGCCGATGGATGGAAAGACGTCACCGCCGACGTTGGCCTCGACAAGATTCAACTCAAAGAACCGCGCGCCATCATTGCCGGAGACTACGACAACGACGGAGCCGTCGATCTCCTGATCACGCAAAATCACGGACCCGCTGTGCTGCTCCACAACGAAGGAGGCAACAAGAACAACTCGCTGCGCCTCGCGCTCAAGGGCCTGAACGACAACAAGAGCGCCATCGGCACCAAAGTCGAAGTCTTCTCCGGCGGCCTGCGCCAGAAATTCGAAGTCTACGGCTCCTCCGGCTACCTCGGACAAAACTCGCCCTACCTCACCATCGGCCTCGGCCAAGCGAAACAAGCCGACGTAGTACGCCTGCTTTGGCCCACCGGAGTCTTGCAGGACGAAATCGAGGTCGAGGCCAACAAGGTACAGAATATTCAGGAACTCGATCGTCGCGGCAGTTCTTGTCCGACACTGTTTGCGTGGGACGGCCACGAATATAAACTCGTCGGCGACATGCTCGGCGCGGGCGTTGTCGGCCACTGGATTGCCGCGGGAAAGCCCGCCGAAGAAAATGGCCCAACCGGAAAAATGGTCGAGCGCAATATTGCCCGTCCGACTGAAGCGATCAAGATTGACCGGGCTTCGCTGCGCGAGAAAGACGGCAAGCTGAGTTTTCGTTTTATGGAACCTCTCGAAGAGTCGGTTTATCTCGATCAAGCGAAGCTGCTGGCAGTCGATCATCCCGCCGATCTCGACGTTTATCCCAACGAATATTTTGCGAGCAATCCGCCGTATCCACCGTTCAAAGTTGTGCTGAGCAATAAGAACGACGCGCGACCACCGGCCGGAGCATGGGACGAGCATGGCCACAATGTCCTCCCCGACCTGCTGGCGCATCGTTATTTTGGCGACTTCAAAGTGCTTTCATTCCAGGGATTCGCGGAGCCGCACACGCTGGAACTCGATCTGGGCGACCCGTATCGCGGAGGTCCACTCTGGCTCCTGATGCACGGTGAAATCGAATACTACTCGGCGACCAGCATGTACGCCGCCGATCAAGCGAAGTTGCGCCCGTTCGCGCCGTACGTCGAAGCTTTGAGTTCTAACGGGAAGTGGCTCCGCGTCGTCGACGATCTAGGTTTCCCCGCCGGAGGTCCGCGCACGATGACTGCCGATCTATCCGGCAAACTTCCCGTCGGCACGCGGCGCATTCGGATCACAACGAATCTGCAAATTTATTGGGACAATATCCTCGTCAGCCGCACCGATCAAGACAACAGTCAGAACCAAAACGCTCGTGAGACGCCCGTTCCGCTCGCTGGGGCCGAATTGAATTTTCACGGCTTCCCGCTGAAGATCGAAGACAAGCCGCCGGGCAACGTGAAATATATCTACGAAAAGACGAGCGCCACCGGCCCCTACACTCGTCCCGCAGGCGCTTACACGCGCTACGGGGACGTGCAAAGGCTACTCGATTCGGTCGATGACAAGTTTGTGGTCTTCGGATCGGGCGATGAAATTGCCCTCGATTTCGACCCGACAATGCTGCCCGCTTTACCGCGAGGCTGGGTGCGCGACTATTTCTTCATCGCCAACGGATACGAAAAAGACATGGATTTCTACGCCTACCGAGGCGACACGGTCGATCCGCTCCCGTTTCGCGAGATGCGCAGCTACCCCTATCCCGCGCAGTCTTTTCCCTCCGACGCCGATCACATGAATTATTTGCTCGAATACAACACGCGCTTCATGTCGGGCAATGAGGCGAGCGGATATTCGTTTCAATATCCGAAGTGACCCGCCGGATGAAAACCTCGCAATTCAATAAATTTTTCATCCTTAGTGAAGCGAAGGACCTGCTTTTTGGAGCGTGCAAGCCCCGCTCCGTCTTCCGCGCTCAGGATGCCAACTTTCGGGCATGTTGGATTGTCGTTTTAATACTCGGCCTCACGAACCTGCTGCCCGCTCAGGTCGAGCAACAGGGTCCCATGGGACCGCCCGCCAAGACGCGTCACGCCGCAACAGAAACAAAGTCAGCCCCGCCCAAATCATCGGCGCCCGTCCCCGTCTTTCGCGACATCGCGGCCCAGTCCGGTCTGTCCGCGTCT
>Ga0302278_10004526_pt1 | contig 14312 bp, 4 predicted proteins | sample III_Bog_N3_2_FD_194543 | JGI IMG/M metagenome (GOLD analysis project Ga0302278, IMG submission 194543) | Peat permafrost microbial communities from Stordalen Mire near Abisko, Sweden - III_Bog_N3_2 | ecosystem: Environmental > Terrestrial > Soil > Wetlands > Peat | place: Sweden: Abisko... | reverse complement strand
CTTCATTGCCGATCGACCACAATATAATCGCCGGTGAATTGCGATAGCGCTTCACCATCACCTCAAGCTGCGCCAGCCCCTCTGGGTTCGAGCTCATCTGCCGCGTCTCGCACATCATCATCACCCCCATCCGCTCGCAGGCTTCTACCCACTCCGGCGTGGGCATGTTGTGCGACGTGCGCACAGCGTTGTTGCCCATCTCCTTCAGCACCGCCATGCGGAAGGCCTGCAGCCTGTCCGGCAGCGCCGCGCCCACGCCCGCATGATCCTGGTGATTGCAGGTGCCCTGAATCTTCAGCGACTTTCCGTTGAGAAAGAATCCCTTGTCCGCGTCGAACACAGCCGTGCGCACGCCAAAGCTGATCCGCTCCGCATCGCGCGTCTTGCCGCCTGATTCCACCGTCGCAATCGCAGAGTAGAGATTGGGCTCATCCACGCTCCACAGCGCCGCATTGTCCAACGTTGCAGTCGCCGCATAGCTTGCTGTTCCATCCGCGGCAACCGTCTGCGCAGGCGCTTCTGCCGTGGCCACGGTCTTGCCGGCTGCGTCCACAATCTTCCACCTCACGCTTGCGCTCTCCGCCTGCTTGCCATCGTTCGCAACCACGGCTCCCAAAGTCAGCGCCGTAGAGCTGCCGCTCACCGCCGTGCGCACCGTGCTCTCCCACTTGCCCAGGTGCAGCGCATCTGTCTTCGTCATCCACACGTGCCGATAGATGCCCGCGCCCTCATAAAACCATCCGTCGCCAAAACTGGCATCCACGCGCGCCACAATATAATTCTTCGCGCCATAGGCCAGAAAATCCGTCAGGTCGAATTGGAACGGCGCATAGCCGTTGTTGTTGCGCCCGATAAAGCAGCCATTCACAAACAGGATCACGTCGCGAAATGCGCCGTCGAACTCAACCGTGATGCGCCGGCCCAGGTCGCTGGCGGGAATCTCAAACTCCCGCCGGTACCAGCCCACGCTGGTCTCCGGATAGCGCCGCCCCAGCGGCTTGAACCCGTGCGAGTTCTGCTCCTCGTCGCGCACAAAGGGCAGCTCGACGGCCCAGTCGTGGGGCAGGTTGAGCGCGCGCCACTTCGAGTCGTCGAACTTCGCCTTGGAAAAATCGAAGTCGCCGGTCTTGGCGAAGTCTCCCTGGCCCATGCCGAAGCCCAGATCGCGCGCCGGATCGCTGCCGTGGCCAAACGTGAACTTCCAGCCAAAGTCGAACAGCAGGTGCTCGCGCGGCGCGAGCGCGGCCAGCGCGCTGGCCGAAACCGGGCTTGCATCGCCTGCCAGCAAGGCCGTGCGCGCCCACGCCGAACGGGCCAGGAGTGAAGAAGCCGATAAAGCAGCCCCGGAGCGGAGCAGGTCGCGACGAGAAATCCCACGCATAAAATCCCTTTCAAGCGCTTTTCCAACGCAATTTCTGCAATTGCGCGCGGCAAACTGGAACAAGTGATGAACCAGGCCAACGGAGAACTATAAACCAGTGCCGCGGGCGCAGTAAACGATTTCATTTCCCTCACCCTCGTAGCACCTTTCCCAATTTCGTGTTACTCTTGTCTTTCCCCGTGGAGAGTCCCTGATTGCGCCTGGAGTGCGGGTGGAAATTGTTGGCAAGGATGAAGGCAGGTTCGGTTCCGGGCCCCCCGATGGCCAGCTTGCGCAGCGCCTTCGCTGGTTTGCCGCGCTCACCTTCCTCGGCGGTGTTCTGCCGCTGTTCACCGCGGCTGTTTCGGGCCAAACGTCCGCGGCCCGCATCATCGGCACTGTCTTCGATCCTGCGGAAAGACCGGTAGCCCTGGCGCGCATCATCGCCGACTCGCCGTCCGGCGCGCACGCAGCTGCGACCACAAGCAGCGATGGCAGCTTCACGATTGCCCTTCCTGCCGCAGGCGAATGGACCGTGCGCGTCGAAGCCGCTGGCTTTGCGCCGATCACGCGCAACCTCGAACTCGGCGCGGCAAACTCATCGATCTCAGCAAGCCTCAATCTGCGCCTCGCGCACCTGGCCGCAACGGCTGAGGAGGTCGTTGTGACCGCCGATCTGAGCGAGGTCGCGCTCACCTCGCCCGATCCATCGCAGAAGGTGCTGGTCCGCGAAGAACTGCTCGATGCCAATCCAGGCCGGCCCGGCGCGCCCATCTCCATTCCCGGCCTGCCCATCGAAACAGCCTCCGGCGGCATCAAGGCCCCGCAGTATTTTGTGCCCGGCGTGGCCGGCGATCACGGCGAGCCCATCGCGCAGTACATCGCAGTGGGCGGCTATCTGCTTACCAACAACCTCTCCGCCAACGCCCACGGAAACGGTTACGCCGACCCCAACATCTACGTCTCCGGCGCGCTGGGAAGCGTAACCACCGACGGCGGCGCATTCAACGTGCTCGAAGGAAATCACGCGCTCAATCTGGCCGCCGCCTACGGCCTGCGCACGCAGTTGAGCCGCTTCCTCACGCTCACCGGCGACTATCGCGATGCCGACCTCACCGCCGGCCTCGCGCCCCGGAATCCTGACAAGAAAGAATGGATGGCCCTTGAAGCCAACCTGGGCAATGGCCTGATGAAGAGACTCGAGCATCGCAAGCAGGCCAAATGGAATGCCCTCCGCGTCTTCGATCCCGGCCGCCACGAGATCACGCTCTTCTCGCTCGGTTACTGGGGCATCGCGCACGAGGGCAACCTCGTCCCGATCGGCTATGGCGTGCAGCTGGGCGATACCGTTGACCCGCGCCAATACGATCAGACGCACTCTTCCATCCATGCCATCGACGACACGTGGAAGCCGTGGCCCAGCGATGATATTGCCTTCTCAGGCTTCCTTCGGACGTATAACCTGTCGCTCTATTCCAACTTCGGCGAAGGGCTCATCCGGCAAAGCGAGTTCCGCACCGTTGAAGGCGCGGAGGCGCGTGAGACGCACACGTTTCCCGCGCATTTGCAGGCCATGGCCGGCATCGATTATCACGAGGACGATATCCATCGCGACAACCTGGACCACTTTCTATCCGACAACATCCTCGTCTACGGCCCATTTCTCAAAGTACTCTCCAACAACGTGACCATCCGCGATGCGACGCCTTACGCCGCCCTCCATGGGGACATCGGCAACCATCTGCGCTTCTACGCGGGGCTGCGGCCCGACACCATCGAGCTCAAGAACACTGACCTGCTCAACCCCGCTCGCTCGTTCGACGAGTGGAGTACCTTTCTGGCGCCCAAGGGCACACTCGCCTGGACGCCGGGCACAATCGCGGCTCGCTGGACGCCCGCAGCCTCGTTCAGCATCGGCCAGGCATTCTTCACCGAAGATCCGCGCATCGCCGTGGCCAGCGCCGTCGCGCAGGTGCGGCCGGCTTCGCCTTTCGAGCGTTCCCACTCCGCGCAGCTGGTGCTTGAAAAGCAGATCGCCGCGTCCGATGTGCGCCTCACTCTGGGCCGCACCACAACCACGCAGACGCTTGGAAAAATCGATCCGGACAACGGCACGCAACAGGCGCTGGGACCGGGGACGCTGACGTTTCTCACCGCCAGCGTGCGCCGCGCGCTGGGCAGCTACGGGACCGTGCAGGCGGTCTTCTCCAAGGCCGACGCGCGGCTTCTCGGCGCCACTCTTGGTGGCGTCGAAATCCCCGCGCAGATTACGCCCGAGGCGCCGCGCACCATCTTTGACGCCCTCTCCACGTTCGATCGGTTGCCGCTACGCCTGCACGCGCGTGGCGAGTACGAGTACGTGGGCCACAAGCAGTTGGATCTTGGCAATGCCCAGCACCCGGGAACGTATGAGGCCGTCCCCGTGGGAGAAGTGCGGCTGGCAGTCGTGCGTTCGCTGCTGAATGGCCGACTGGAACTGGGCGCAAACGGCATGGTCGCCCGCGGCTACTCCGGCCAGACCACGGAGACCTTCGACCCGGCGTGGCAGCTGGGCGCGGTTCCCTACTGCGCGCCCGGCTCCGGGCCCAGCGGCGCACAAACCGACTTCGACTGCGGCACCAACGAGCAGTCGGTCGGCATTCGCATGGTGTCGTGGATCGGCGGCTCCGTCTCCTGGCGCTTCAACCTGCCCCAGTGACCGATGGCCCGCGCGAAGCGCTCCATAGCCTCCCGGTCACGTTGCCATGGTTGGAGCGCGGGTGGTATACCGGGTACAGAAAAAATCCGCCTGCTGCTGCTCCGTCTGCGGGGGCGCCGCAACCAGCGCTGTTCTGACGAGAGCCTGGCAGTCTCCGCTCTGGTCCAGACTGGAGCATGGTCAGCTCGCGCTCACCCGCGGCGCCAATTGTCCCGTCGGCAGTTGCGCAATGATCACAATCGCGCTCATCGAAACTTCGCGCAAATCAACCACGTCCATGAATCAGCCGTCCCTGCATGAGTCGTCCCTGAATTGGAGAAGCTATGAACGTACGCGCCACTTTGCTTGTCACCGCCGCACTGGCACTGGGAGCCTGCGCCCTCGCGCAAGACGCAACCGATCCGCTTAAGAGCGGATTTGAGAATCCCCCGGCGAGCGCACGCCCGCGCGTGTGGTGGCACTGGATGAACGGCAACATCACCAAGGACGGCATCAAGCTCGACGAGGAATGGATGCATCGCGCCGGCATTGGCGGCTTTCAAAACTTTGACGCCGCGCTGTTCACCCCGCAGGTGGTGGACAAGCGCCTGGCCTACATGACGCCGGATTGGAAAGACGCCTTCAAATACGCGGTCGAGCTTGGCGATCAGCTGGGCCTGGAAGAGGCCGTTGCCAGTTCGCCCGGCTGGAGCGAGACCGGAGGCCCCTGGGTCACGGCCAAAGAGGGCATGAAGAAATATGTGTGGAGCGAGACGCGCGTTGAAGGCGGCCAACCCTTCAGCGGCACGCTGGCCCATCCGCCTGCCAACACCGGCGAGTTCCAGAATATGCCCATCGACGACGTGGGCGCCATGATGGGCGTGCCCTTCGCTGCGCCGCAGTTTTATGGCGACAGCGCCGTGGTCGCCTTCCGCGTTCCCGATGCCGAAGCGGCCGCCGATGCCGCGCAGCCCAAAATCACCTGGAGCAGCGGGACCATTGACCCCGCAATCCTGAGCGATGGCGACCTGGTGAAGACCGTCGATCTGCCCAAGGCCAAGGAGGGTGAGAGCGCATGGATTCAGTACCAGTATCCGCAGCCCACCGCGCTCCGCGGCATCACCATCGTGGTCAGCGGCAAAAGCCCCTTCGATGCGTTCCTGCCGCCCGGCGGCGAGAGCGGCGTTGCCCTTGAAGCCAGCGACGACGGGCAGGCGTGGCGCTCTGTTGCCTCCATCCCCAAGGGCGGCTCGTCGGAGCATACGCTCGCCTTCGAACCCGTCACCGCAAAGTTTTTCCGCGTCGCCTTCAAGACGCTGCCCACCCCGCCCAATCCCTTCGCTGACATGGGCGATGCCTTCGGCCCGCTGCCCAAGCCTTCGCCCTTCGTCGGGCTCTCTGAGCTGGTGCTGCACACCGGCGCGCGCGTCAACCATTTTGAAGAGAAGGCCGCCTTCAACCAGGTACCCGACCTCTACCAGTTCGCCACGCCTGCCTTCGATTCCGCTTATGCGGTTAAGAAAACCGACGTTGTTGATCTCACCGCCAAGATGCGCGCAGACGGCACGCTTGATTGGACTCCGCCCGCGGGCCACTGGGTCATCCTGCGCATCGGCTACTCGCTGCTGGGCATCACCAATCATCCCGCCACGGCCGAGGCCACCGGGCTTGAAGTCGACAAGCTCAACCGCGGCTACGTGAAGCACTACATGGACGACTACCTCAACAGCTATCGCGATACCGTGGGCGCTGACCTGATGGGCAAGCGCGGCATCAAGTACGTGGTCACCGACAGCTGGGAGGCCGGCGCGCAGAACTGGACCGGCGACATGATCGCCGAGTTCACCAAGCGCCGCGGCTACGATCCGCGCCCCTGGCTGCCCGTGCTCACCGGCCGCGTGGTCGAGAGCTCCAAGGCCAGTGACCAGTTCCTGTGGGACCTGCGCAAGACCATCGCCGACCTGATTGCCGATGAGCACTACGGCCAGGTGCAGGCCTCGCTCAAGGAGCGCGGCATCGGCCACTACGGCGAGTCGCACGAGGAAGGCCGCGCCCTGATTGCCGACGGCATGGAAGTGAAGAAGCTCGACGACATTCCCATGAGCGCCATGTGGACGCAGAAGCCGGGCATCAACAAGGTGCAGTTCGGCTACAACGCGGACGACCGCGAGTCCGCATCCGTCGCGCACATCTACGGCCAGAACCTGGCCGCTGCGGAGTCGATGACGTCCTGTGACCCATCAACAGCATGGGCCTGGTCGCCGGCCACGCTCAAGCCCACCGCGGACGCCGAGTTCCTCAACGGCATCAACCGCATCGTGGTGCATGAGTCGGCGCATCAGCCGCTCATCGGCAAGGTGCCCGGGCTCACGCTCGGCCCCTGCGGCCAGTGGTTCAATCGCAACGAGACATGGGCTGAGCTGGCGCATGTGTGGGTCACCTACCTGGCCCGCAATTCATTCCTGCTGCAGCAGGGCCGCTTTGTCGCCGACGTCATTTACTACTACGGCGAAGACTCCAACATCACCGCCGAGTTCGCCGACAAATCGCCCGACGTTCCGACCGGCTATAACTTCGACTACATCAACGCCGACGGCCTCATCCACGAGCTGGCCGCCGCGGACGGTCGCATCACCACGCCGAGCGGCATGAGCTACCGCGTGCTGGCGCTCGATCCCTACAGCACGCACATGTCGCTCCCCGTGCTGCGCGCGCTGCATAAACTCGTCGAAAGCGGCGCAATCGTCGCCGGCGCCAAGCCCAGCGACGATCCCAGCCTCGCCGACGATGCCGCCGAGTTCACGCGCCTCAACGACGAACTGTTCGGCGATGGAACCGGCGTCCACAGCGTAGGCAAAGGCAAGATCTACGCGGGTCAGAACGCCGATGCCGTGTTGAAGACCATCACCGTCGCGCCTGACTTCGCGTTCACCGCTCCGGCCGGCGATGCGCAGATTCCATTCGTGCATCGCAAGACCGCCGGCGCAGACATCTACTTCCTCGACAACCGCAGCGACCAGCCCGCATCGGTGAGCGCCAGCTTCCGCATCACCGGCAAGGAGCCCGAGCTGTGGTATTCAGAGAGCGGCAGCATCAAGCCGGCTTCGTACACCATCGCTGACGGCCGCACCACCGTGCCATTGCAGTTTGAGCCGTGGGGGACAGTCTTCGTCGTCTTCCGAACGCCGACAAAAGCCGCGTCGCGCACCCTGCCCGCCAAGGTCGAAACGCCGCTCGCCACGCTGGACGGTCCGTGGACTGTAGCCTTCCAGCAAGGCCGGGGCGCACCCGCTTCCATCACGCTCGACAAGCTCGTCTCGTGGAGCGACAGCGATGACAAGGGCGTGAAGTATTTCTCCGGCTCCGGCACCTATACCAAAACGATTGAAGTCTCTGCGGATTGGTTCAAGCCCGGCGCGCTGTTGTGGATCGATCTGGGCGACGTGAAGAATCTGGCCGATGTCACCGTGAATGGAAAATCCCTCGGCGTGGTGTGGCACGCGCCTTACCGCGTCAACGTAACCGGCCTGCTCAAGTCCGGCGCAAACGAGTTGAAGATCGTGGTCATCAATCCCTGGGTCAACCGGCTCATCGGCGATCAGCAGCCCGACGCAACCGTCAAGTACACCTTCGCGCCCAGCAAGCCTTACAAGGCAAACTCGCCGCTGGTTGCCTCCGGCCTGCTCGGACCCGTGCAGATCATTGCAACCTCCGTGGCCAAAGGGGACCGGTAAAGCGCTGGCCTGTTGCTGCAGTTCTCGCCGCTGTCTTCGGCGCTGCCTTCGCATCCGCGCAGGCAGCGCCGAAGGCTATACTGCGCATAAGCCAATGGCGATTCTTCCCTTATCGAGCGCGGTCCGCTTATCGGTTTTGCAAAAGATTCTCCGCATTGCGGAATGCGCACGACAAAGTCAACCCATGTTGCAGAAACTCTGCGCGGTCCTCTCGCCTGTCTGCCTCCTGGTCGCGCTGCTGCTGCTCGGTCAGCCCGCATTAGCATGGCAAACCGCGCCACTCATTCAGCAGCCGGCATCCACGCTGCGGCCGGTCGACGGTTCCGCCGGCCGCATCACCTTTGACGATCTCATCGAGCGCTCCGGCATTCACTTCGAGCTCAAGAACAGCGTCAGCCCCGAGCGTTACTCCATCGAGACCATGCTCGGCGGCGTCGCCGTGTTCGACTACAACAACGACGGCCTGCTCGATATCTTCTTCACCAACGGCGCGGCCATTCCATCGCTTGAGAAGACCGACCAAAGCTACTGGAACCGCCTCTACCGCAACAACGGCGACGGCACGTTTACCGACGTGACCGAGCAGGCCGGGGTCAAGGGCGTAGGCTACTCGATGGGCGTCGCCGCAGGCGACTATGACAACGATGGTTTCGTCGACCTCTACGTGACCGGCGTCAATCGCAACCAGCTGCTGCACAACAACGGCGACGGCACATTTACCGATGTAACGGACAAAGCCGGCGTGGGCGGAACGGTGACCGGTTACGGCAAACCGTGGGCGGTTGCCGCCGGCTGGTTCGACTCCACCAACAGCGGCCGCCTCGACCTGATCGTCATCAACTACCTCGACTACAACATCGCCACGGCCAAGCTCTGCTCCATCGGCAGCGCGCGCACCTACTGCGCGCCGGGAAACTTCAAAGGCACACCGAACATTCTCTACCGCAACAACGGCAACGGCACATTCACTGATGCCTCCGCCTCTTCGCGCATTGGCCAGTACATCGGCAAGGGCATGGGCCTGGCCTTTGCCGACTACGACAACGACGGCTTTACCGACATTTTCATCTCCAACGACACGTTCCAGAACTTTCTGCTGCACAACAACGGCGACGGCACATTCAAAGACGTGGCCCTGGAACAGGGCGTGGCCTATACGTCAAACGGCGGCGTGGTGGCCGGCATGGGCGCGGAGTTCCGCGACCTCAACAACGACGGCCTCCCCGACATCTTTCACACCGCCATGTTCGGCAACACGTTTCCGATTTACAAGAACTCCGGCACGGAATTTGACGACGTCACGGAGACCTCCGGCGTGACTGCCTTCAGCCATCGCATGACCGCCTGGAGCACCGGCGCATTCGACTTCGACAACGATGGCAACAAAGACCTGTTCACCGCAGGCGGCGCCATCCTGGACAATGAGCTTGAGGTGCTGCACCGGCCCGCGCTGCAACCCAACGGCCTGCTGCGCAACAACGGCCACTTCACATTTACCGACGTGAGCGCAACGGCCGGCGCGGCCTTTCTTTCGCCTCGCATGCACCGCGGCGCAGCCTTCGGCTCTTTGAGCAACAATGGAAAGATCGATGCCGTGGTCAGCGTCCTCAACGACAAGCCGCAGTTGCTCATCAACCGCACCGCCAGCGGCAACCACTGGATCATTCTCAACCTGGTGGGCACGCGCGACAACCGCGACGGCCTGGGAACCAAAGTGAAGATCACCACCGCGCAAGGCGTGCAATATAACCACGCCACCACCGCCGTTGGCTACAACTCATCAAGCGACAAGCGCGTCCACTTCGGCCTGGGCACGGCCGCCATCATCGACAAGATCGAGCTCTGCTGGCCAACCGGCGTCAAGCAGGTGCTCACGCACGTGAAAGCCGACCAGGTGCTCACGATTGTGGAGAGCGCCCCCGCCGCAGCCAGGTAATCGGCGGCGTCGACTAGGAAGCCGCACGCTCCTCAACTTTGAGAATCTGGTCGACTGCCGGATGATCGATGCGCTGCACAGTCCCACTCGGCCAGCGAATCTCCACGTGATCGATCTTGGTCTCCGCGGCCAGTCCAAAGTGGACCCTGCGGTCGCTCGACGACATGAAACCCACGCTGGGGCTCACGTGGTTGAACAGCGCGCGGCCTGACCCCGTCGTCACCTTGACCGACGCGCCGATCGCGTTGCGATTGCTCCTGCGCCCGCGCAGGTCGAACATGATCCAGTGATTTCCGCTGAGCGCATTGTTCATCAGGATGCGCGGCCGCTCCCCCAGCGAGGTCACAACCACGTCGAGGAACCCATCGTTGTTCAGGTCCACAAACGCCGATCCACGCTGATACCCCTTGAAGGCGAAGTCCGGGCCCATGGTCTCCGTTACATCGCGCAGTGTTTTTCCGTCCAGATTTTCGAACATGGTGTCGTGCTGGCGCGCGTTCGCAGTCAGGTCGTCCACATCTCCGTTGGCCGAGTAAACGTCCTTCCATCCGTCGTTGTTGTAATCGATGAACCCCATGCTCCAGCCGGAGAGACTGCGCGAGAGCGGCCCCATGCGCGAGCTCCAGGTTGCATCGGCAAACGACTTCCCTGCCTCGTTCTTCAGCAGCCCGAACACCTGGCCGGCCAGGTCGTTGTACACAATGTCCACCCAGCCGTCGTTGTCAAAGTCGCGCGCATCGCAGCCCATGCCGGATACGCTGTCGCCGTTCGCGTTGTAGGCCACGCCCAGCTCCAGCCCGCGCTCCTTGAAGGTTCCGTTGCCCTGGTTGATGAACAGAAAATTCGGCTCCGTATCGTTGGCGATGAACACATCCATCAACCCGTCGCCATTGAAGTCCGCAATGGAGATGCCCATGCCCTTGCCCAGCGCCTTGCCGAATCCGCTGGCCTCGGTCACGTCTTCAAAGCGCCCGTTGCCCAGGTTGTGGTACAGCCGCGACGCCACGCTCTTATAGACCGTCGGGCTGCAATACTCCTCGCGCTGGGCGTCCATGCGGCATTGCTTGTCGGTCTCCGGCGTCCACACCGTGTAGTTGGTCACAATCAGGTCCAGCCGCCCGTCGTTGTCGTAGTCGAACCACGCCGCCCCCACGCTGAGCACGTGCTCCGGCTTGTGCTCCAGCCCGGAGCCGGCCGTCACATCGGTAAATGTCCCGTCGCCGTTGTTGTGATAAAGCGTGTTGGCGCCGGCATTGCAAACGAACAGATCGTCCCAGCCATTGTTGTCGTAGTCGCCCACCGCCACGCCAAAGCTGAACCCCACATTGACGCCGCTCAGGCCGGCTTTTGCCGTTACGTCCTCAAACGTGCCATCGCCCTTGTTGCGCAGCAGGCAGTTGTAAAAGCCGGGATCGCTCTTCGCCAGTTCCGGCAACTTGGCGCCGTTGGTAAAGAAGAGATCCATGCGGCCATCGTTGTCGTAGTCGATCACCCCCACGCCGCCGCACATCGGCTGGGGAAAATACTTTCTGCCCGTGAAGTCGTTGTTGGTCCGGTACGCGAACGGGGATCGGCCGGCCACATTGGTGAACCAGAACTCCGGACGCCCGGTCGGGCGCGCCTGTCCCGCATTGCTCCCCGTTTGCATCGCGCCAACCAGAGACCCGGCAAAGGCCTGCGGCGCCAGGGCCGCCGCAGCAGGCGCCACAAGCAGTTGTCGAAGCAGGTCTCTGCGGGTTCGAGTCGCCATAGCGGCAGCTCCTGGCTCTGCCGGGGTTTCACCTGGGTCCGGAACTTCTTCATCCTAGCAAGCGGCGGCCGGCGGGGGCGGTAGCGCGGCCACGTCGCTGCGAAACGAATCGGTGGCATCTTTGCTCTGGAAGAAACAGGAATTGGGACAATTCAGACGTACGTTGGCCCGCTCCGGCTGGTGAAAATGGCGGTCCGCGCGTGAATTGCCGGTGGCGTCAGGCGCGGATTCCGCATTAGAAATCGTTTTCCAGGAGAAACGAAAAAGGCCCTGAAGAAATCTCAACTAAATCGTTTGACAGTTCGAATTTGGTTGTACTAGTCTTTGATGGATTTTAAGAACACGTCGGGAAGGTGCTGAACTGAGAACGTTTTCATTCCTCTGCAAAGAAACACAACTGCGTGGAATGTAAACGTGTTCATTTTGCACCGGATATGCCCCGTTTCTCATCCGGACCCAGCTCCATCGGGTCGGAGACGTTTGCCGTTCGCCGCGCCCCTTTCCGCGCAGCAACTGCCCAAAATGGGTCGGCCGACGAAATAAATCTTCCCGCCGGACTGGGTCAACCGCCCTCCGGATGGAACTCTGGATTTTCCACCCGGCAACGACCGGCGTGGGGAAAAAGGCCGTGGATATCCACAGCCTGAAGGCGAGTCCCGGCGCACCCTGGCCGCGATTTGCGTACGAGGAGCAGCTCTTTCAAGAGAGGGCGCCCTGGAAGTGAACCAATTTTTTACTGGAGACGCTATGCAAAAAAGGCGAGTTGTATCGACACACAGCCTGTTGCTTGCACTTCTTGGAGTATTTCTGTTGGCCGTGACCAATCTGAGTTTTGGGCAGGATGTGAATGCCTCACTCGGCGGCACGGTGACTGATCCAAGCGGCGCGGCCATTCCCGGAGCAAAAATGACCTTGACGAACGAAGCCACCGGCTTCACGTCCAGCTTCATTTCTGACGCTGCGGGCGAGTATTCCTTCCACAACCTGACGCCGGGCAAGTATGACTTGAACGTCACGGCGACTGGTTTCAAGAGCACCGAGCAAAAGGGCATTGAGCTGGCGGTAAGCCAGGCTGCGCGTGTTGAGGTAAAACTCCCCCTCGGCGCAACCGATCAAACCGTCACCGTCATCGGCGATGCATCGCTGATCAACTACGAGAACCAGACGCTGGAAGGCGGCGTGAGCCCCGAGGCTCTGCAGGACTTCCCACTGGTCGTCTCCGGCGCACCGCGCTCTTCGGTTGCTGTAGCCACCATGATGCCCGGCGTCACCTCGGCCGGCGGCAATAACGCATTCAACGCCCGCATCAACGGCGGCATCATCACCGGCGACGAAGCCATCGTCGACGGCGTCACCACCTCCGAAGGCTACATGAACCAGAGCGGCATGGTCGCCCTGCAGACTGACTTCGGCATGTCGCCCGACATCACCAGCGAAGTCCACGTCCTCACCGCCGACTACGACGCCGAGTACGGCAACACCACCTCCGGCCAGCTCATCATCCAGACCAAGAGCGGCGGCGAAAACTTCCACGGCGGCGGGTATGAGTACATCCGCAACGACTTCTTCAACTCCAACCAGTACCTCGGCCAGACGCCGGCTCCCGGCTTCCGCAGGCCCCCGGACAAGGAAAACGACTACGGCGCCTACATCGGCGGCCCCTGGTACGTCCCCGGCTTCCACGGCGCCAACTCCTTCCTGAAGGGCTACTTCTACTTCAACTGGGAAGGCTTCCAGGATCACGGCGGCGCAGTCAGCGCGACCGATTCGATCGCCTCCACCAACGACCGCGCCGGCAACTTCAGCGCCTGGCCAACCCAGCTCTACTATCCCAACGACCCGGCCAAGTACGGCGCGCTGGCCGGAACCGCGATTCCCGGAAACATCATCAATCCAGCCTTCGAAGACCCCATCGCCAAGGCATGGATGGCCGCTCTTCCCACTCCGACCAACAACAATGAAGAGAGCAACTACTTCATTCCAGTCTCCGGACAAGGCTCGCTCACCAACAGTGAGAACGTCTACTTTGCCCGCGCGGATTTGAACATCGGCGCCAAAGATCACCTCTACTACACCTACTGGTGGCAGTACAGCGGCGTCAACACCGCCAGCGATCTGCCGCTCGCTCTCTCCAACGCCAGCCCCGCCAACCCTGAGAACGCGCCCATTCAGCGCTTCAACTGGGAGCACACGCTGAGCGACACCATGACCAACCACTTCAGCTTCGGCTACCTGAACCGTAACGAAGGTTACTACCAGGCTGACGGCGCTTCCACCCTGCCCAAGATTTCCGGCGTGGCCAGCACCCAGGACATGCCTGAAATGTCGTTCGGCAACTACACCACGCTGGGCAGCACCGATCCGGCCAGTTCGGCGCACGATGTGACCACCCGCGGCACCTACGGCCTGAACGATATCTTCACCATGGTTCGCGGCAGGCACACCATCAAGGGCGGCTTTGAGTGGAAGAAGGCCGGCACCAGCATCCACGAAGGAACAAACCGTGGCGGCACCTTCAGCTTTGCGCAAGCCACAACCGGCAACTCGGCCTGCGCAAACTGCCCGGGCGATGATATGGCGTCCTTCTATCTCGGCGCTGTAGGTTCAGCCTCAACCGAGTACTACAACGTCACCGCCGAGTATCCCCGCCAAAATGGATATGCGGCTCACGTCGGCGATTCGTGGCGCTTCACACCCAAGCTCACGCTCAACTACAGCGTCCGCTGGGATTACATCACTCCGTTCAGCGAAAAGTTCGACCACCTGTCGTTCTTCGACCCCAACGGCGCCAACCCCGGCGCGGGCGGACTCCGCGGTCGCCTGGCATACGCCGGAAACCAGTGGGGCGCTGCCAG
>Ga0302278_10004525_pt1 | contig 14315 bp, 11 predicted proteins | sample III_Bog_N3_2_FD_194543 | JGI IMG/M metagenome (GOLD analysis project Ga0302278, IMG submission 194543) | Peat permafrost microbial communities from Stordalen Mire near Abisko, Sweden - III_Bog_N3_2 | ecosystem: Environmental > Terrestrial > Soil > Wetlands > Peat | place: Sweden: Abisko... | reverse complement strand
CCCCATTGAGAGTAACGGAGGTGTTCGCCGCACCCGTGTTGAGTGTCTCCAGATTGGCAACTGTGGCAAAAGCGTTGATCAGCCCGACGCCCGCCTGGGGTGGGGTCGACAGGGTGTAGTCCCCGTTGGTCCCAATCGTCACCGTGGCCGGAGTACTCGTGCCTGGATAAATATACTGTGCCAGGGCGAAGACTGAGGCAACCGTGCTGACCTCGTTTATGTTGACAAATAGGCCTGCAGACGATCCACATTGACCGAGTGCCGCCATCAACACGGCTGCAGTGTTGTTGTTGGTTGCGGTGTTAGTCAGAGGATCGCCGCCACTGGAGACGAGGTAGATCAAAGACTTGGAGCTGGGACACGCATACGAGGAGCCGATCGTCCCTGGCTGAGTAGCAATCTGAGTAAAGGAAAAGGACCCGGTGCCGTCGGTGGAAGTAGTCGTCGACGCCAGAAGCGTGCTGCCCTGGCCATAGCCCGCCGTGCCTGCGGCATACAATTTCACGGTCGCCCCGCTAATCGGCTGATTGCCGCCATGCACCTTCCCAGCCATCACACCTAACTCCGAGGATGGGCCCGACGGAGAATTTGTGATCATGTTGGCACAGCCGCTAAGCAGTGCAAACGGGACTGCTGTGGCGCATAGTAGAACACATCGTTTAGCTAGAAAGCAGGAACGTGACATCGGGCAATCCTCCAGAATCGGTTTGCAGGGAGGTAAACCAAGGACCCCACGATGGGGCGCGGTGGATGGGATTTGTGAAAATCATATCCCAAGAAAGCGATTGGCAAGCGTAAATATCGGAAGAATCGACGAGACGACGTCCACGTCCGCGATTCATGGCTATTTCCTTAATTCTTGATAAGGAATTCCAGCCGATAATCGACGCGTCCGCACCCACCCAATCACCGTAGCTCTTTTCAGATTTCTCCCGTACCCTTAGCAGATGCCTTCGAAGACTTCTGCCTTTTCCCTCGCTGTTTTCCTGGTTTCGGTTCTGCTGACGGGATGCCAGACGACGGAGTTTACCGCGCCAACTCTGGAGCCGGACCTCTCCGGCTCAGTTTTCGGTGGCCAGAATCCCGTGACCGGCAGTTTGATTCAGTTGTATGCGGTCGGCACCACTGGAGACAAATCGGCGTCGACACCCTTGATCTCCGCTACCTTAACCACCAGCGACGGCACCGGGTTGAGCAACAGCAATGCAAATGCGGGCAATGCCAATAACACCCTGTCCGCCGGGTCCTTCACCATCACCGGCGACTATACCTGCCCGTCGGCAACCGCTGAGGTCTATCTCACCAGCACGGGTGGGAATCCTGGCCTAGCCCCCGGCAATAACAACCCCACCCTATCGCTGATAGCCGCCCTGGGACCATGCGGCGACCTCGCCTCATCGACTTACGTTGTGATGAACGAGTTGACCACCATCGGAGCGGTCGCCGCACTCTCGAACTTCATGGCCTCATACGCAAGTGTGGGTTCAGGCTCCGGCGACGCATCCCAGTTGCAAACCGCGTTTCTCGCGGCGAACGAATTTGTGAATACAACCAACGGAACCGCTCCCGGGGCAACATTGCCGGCGACCTTCTCTGCATCGAGCACAGCAATCCAGACCCTGGGAGACATTATTGCCGCCTGCGTGAACACAACCGGCGGCGTGGCGGGAGACAGCAGTGTTTGCGGCCAACTCTTCGCCTTGGCGACGGTGCCGGCCAGTTCGGCGCCTACCGATACGGTGGGAACGATCCTGAACATCCTCAAGCAGCCGACGGTGAATGCTCCCCAGTTGTATGCGCTGGTCCCCTCGACACCACCTTTCTTACCCACGCTTTCGGCCGCGCCCGCCAATTGGGCGTTGCCCATCACTTCCAACACGGCAACTCCTCTGACGTACACGCTGTACGCCTTCCCGGAGGCCGACAACAGCGTTACGCCGCTCTACGCCTTTATTAACACCGCACAGAAGACAATCGACATGACAATGTACGAGATGCAGGACGCCACCTTCACCGCCGACCTGGTGGCAGCCTGCAACCGCGGCGTTCGGGTCCGCGTCATCTTCTCTTCCAGCATCGCCAGTTCGAGCGCTACCGCCTATTCCGCGCTCAACGGTGCCGGCAGCAACTGCAGTGCGGTCGATTCCAACTCGCAGTTCGTCAACACCCACCAGAAAACCATCACCATCGACGGCGCGCTTCCCGCCGCCCAGACTGCCATCATGTCACTGAACCTGCAGTCGCAGTACTACTCCACCACACGCGATTTCGCCCTGATCGAAAACGATCCCGTTGACATTGCTGCAATCGAGGCTACCTTCAACCAGGACTACGCCGCCGGTGGCACCAAGAGCCCAACCGAGTTTGCCTATTCGCCCGGCGCTGGCGATGACCTTATCTGGAGCCCAACCACTGCGACGGCCGACATGCTCGCGATCATCAACAATGCGCAGAAGACGCTTCTGGTTGAGAACGAAGAGATGAGCGCCAGCAATATCGTCAGTGCGCTCGAAGCGGCGAGCGCACGCGGAGTCTCCGTACACATCGCCATGGTCAGCCAGTCGAGCTACTCAACTGAGTTCAAGGCGCTCGAAGCTGCCGGGTGCGGCGTCCATGTCTACCCCGACACGCAAACCGGCTTCTACATTCACGCGAAAGCCGTGGTCGCCGACTATGGCCTGCCCACTCAGAACGTATACATGGGATCGATCAACTACTCCACCGCTTCCATGACGGAGAACCGTGAACTCGGCGTCTACATTGCGGACCCGACCAGCGTACAGTTCCTGAACGCGACGATGGCCAGCGACTATGCGGGCGGATCGCCCTACTGAGGTGAGGCCCTAACTGCCTTCGAGATCAATAAGTAATCATTCACAGCACAATTTATTTTGGGAAATTGGGTTTCAACGCCATCCTCCTATTGTTTCGAAGCGCCGAATTCGCGTAGGATGAAGTTACCAACCGATACCTAGCTCTCTAGAGGCGCCCCGTCTGCGCCGACAATTGCGGAAGCATTGCCGCAATGTGAGTGGCATCCCCGACCAGATGCCCCCGTCGTAGAACTGCCGTCCACGCGGTCCTCTGAAGATATAGAAAGCTACGAAGCAAAAAGGAACCGTTCGCAGCTGACGCCTGAAAGTATTAGGCGCTACAGCTTCGCATCTCATCAAGGCACCTGCCCAACCACCGCAGTTCGCTGCAGATTGGACACGACCGATGGAACGCGTTACTCACGTCAAACATTCCTGGGGTATTGCCGTTCGGGCTCTACGGAAGAACCGGTTGCAGACTGCCCTGACCATGACCGGGATGAGCATCGGCGTCGCCACCGTCCTCACCATGATCGCTCTTGGTGCTGGCGCCGAGAGTTCCATTCAAGATCAGGTACGAGCTGCAGGGATGAATTTGATCATCGTAACCGCCGGTAACTGGAATCGCGGCGATGCTTCGGGTGGCGCCAGTATGTCGCTGAACCGCCCAGCTCCGCAACTTTTCGCATCGCCCAACTACTCCGCTGGACGATTCATGGCAACGACATACGATCCCCGCAGCGCGCCTCGACTGCTTCGAGTGCAGGGAGAAGGTGCTGACCCAACACCGGTATACGGTAACGACACTCCCATGGTAAAAAAAGGCCGTCCTGGGGACCTGCTACCTGGACATGGCGCCGCGGAGACGATGACCACGGACGATGTTGAAGCCATCCGCAAGGTCAAAGGCGTGCAGTATGCCTCGGGTGGAATCCACGACGACGTCCGTGTCACGAGCGGCTCGACTACGGTTCTCACACGGATGCACGGCGACGACACTTCCCTTCCCGAGATCCGCCGCGCGTGGTCGTTCCCTTTCGGCCATTTCTATAGCAGTAAAGACGAAAAGAAGGCGGCCGACGTAGTAGTGCTGGGCCAGTTCGTAAGTCAGAAACTCTTCGGCGCGGTGAACCCTGTGGGGAAGTCACTCACGCTGATGGGAGAGACCTTCAAAATCGTCGGCGTCGTCGGCAGCAATAGTTGGATGATTCAACCGACCGCAGGCGACGATCAATTCGACGCTGTTTACGTCCCGGTCACCACGATGATGAGACTGAAACAACAGAGCTACCTGAACACTGTCGCCGTCACTACTGTTTCCACCGGCGAAGTGGGTCATGTGGTCGATACGCTTACCACTCTACTGCGCCAGCGACACGGGATTACTTCCGATGTGCCGGACGATTTTACCGTCCGTAGCGAAGCGCATAAGTCGATGGCTCACGGCCTCCGCCCTGATCTAGCGAATGCCGTCATGGGAAATGCTGCCGGCCTGGAGAAGATCACGCTCGATCAGTTCGGCAAGACGCTCGATCGGGCCAGTGCCACGATGACTGCTCTGCTAACCAGCATCGCTGCCGTATCACTGGTCGTCGGCGGAATTGGCGTGATGAACATTATGTTGCTCTCCGTATCGCAGCGAACGCGGGAAATAGGGATTCGGCGAGCCATCGGTGCTCGATCGCACGAGGTCCTCACGCAATTCCTGCTGGAAGCAACTACTCTCAGCCTCGTCGGTGGTTTGCTGGGCATTGCCATCGGCTGTCTGATCTCGGCATCCATCGCGAGAACGGTGCAGTGGTCTACCAGCATCTCCATACCTGCAATCGCGGTCTCGTTCGGAATCTCGGCTGCTGTTGGTATATTTTTCGGATACTACCCGGCTCGCAAAGCCTCCCGCATCGAGCCTATCCAGGCGTTGCGATTCGAGTAACGAACCGGCTGCGGTATCGGACCTCACCTCAGCAACCCTCTAAGGAGAACTAGCCGGAGGACTATTCGCCAGGAATGCGGAGACGCTGAGAATTAATAACATCACCACCGCTTCCATTCGCAGAATCCGAGCCACCGTACGGGCCTGAACCGGCGACAGACTGCGGTTTGCACGTAGCACTTGGCGGTTGATGGTTCCCATCGTAAGAGCCGCACAAACAAGCACAATCTTAATATCCAGCAGACTGCCCCACTGTGTGCCAACCAGAGGTGCAAGCGAGCCACCCAGGCCGCGATAGGAGTTATACAAGCCAGTTAGCACAATCAACATCAGAGCTATCGTGACGGTCTTGGAGAGCCGCCACATAAACCTCGATATTGCCTCTACCCGTTGAGATCGAAGTAACTCCGGCAGCACAAAGAAGCCCCCTGCCATTACGCCGCCGCTCCAGGTCGCAATGGAAGCCAGGTGTACGAATTGTGCCAATTCGGGAAGGGTGAAATCGCCATCGGCGGCAGGGTGGCCCGTGGCCGCGCGAGTAGCGGCAAGGATCGCAAGCACCACCGACAACGATAAAACCCCAGCGCGCGATCCCCATATGCGACGAACGGGGATCATCACAAGCAACAGAAGCGCGACGGCGGCGTTGCAGAGGAGGGCGCGCCCAGCGTGGGTGCCAGTCATCACTCCCGCAAATTGAGCGCGGATCTCCGCGAGTTCCGCAGAGCCCGTCATCGTTGCAGTTGACAACCACGCCTGAGCGAATAAAGCGGCCAGCATGGCAAACCCGCAGGCTGCGGCTCTACGTTGGAGGCCGGTAACCAGCTTCTCATCTGAGTCGTCCGACAGCCAAAGGCGCGCAATCACCAGACCCGAGGCCCCTGCGAAAGCTGCATCAAAGAGTGCGGCTGCAACGGACCTTGGGATAAAAAGAAAATTGTCCATTCGTGGGAATTACACGTAACTACTTCACCGTGAACTTATACTCCCCTTCCATACGATGTCCGTCGGCTGCAACGCTGACCCAGTGGACCAAGTACCCACCAGGTTGGAGAGTTGGCAAGGCCAAAGTCAAAGTCTTGGGATCATTCGACGCTGCAACGGAAGCAGCGGTATTGAATTGCTTGCCCTGCTCGTCCGTAACATTGAGAGAACTGAACTTAGCTTCCAGGGGCTCCGTAAATGTAACTGAGATCGTGGCCGGGGAAGCGACTGTGGAATCCGCCGCCGGCACCATGACTTTGGGCCTCGAATGAGCCAAAGCATAAGGAACCGCAAACAGAAGAACCGCACCTATAGCAACTAGTCTCAACCATTGCCCGCACTTGACATTCATAGCTCAATCCTCCTCACTGACTTGAAATAGAGAAATACCGCCCAATTAGGAAGCTAGGATCGTGAATTCGGCAACATAAAGTTTATCGTTCGCTCCGCGGAACTGCAGCCACATCTTGTAGGTGCCTGGTTCCCATAACGCAATGTGGAGCATCATCTCGCCTGAAACCGAGGCGTTGTCCGGCAACTCCGGCATCGGCTTGCTCATATCCATCTGCATATTCATCATGTCGGCCGCCATGGGATGCACGTGAACATAGCTCAGGTCCTTGGTATTGAGAAACACAGCGTGGGCTGGCGCTCCAAGATACGGGTGCAGATCTTTGGCGGGTTGCCCATTTTCCAGAACTTCAACATCCACCATCTCCATGCGCCGGGAGTGGATGCGGACTGTCGATAAGTCGACCTCGTACGGACCCGCCTGTACGCCCATTCCCGTGCTAGGTAGATCGCGGGAAGAGGGCGGCGAAGCATGACCTACATCCAGCTTGAACCGAAAAACCTGGTGATTTAGAGCATTGGGAAGCGTATCTGCGTAAACAAGGTAAGTGCCGGCAGCGGGAAACTGTTGCGTAAGTAAGAAATGGCCGTTGGGCTCAAGCGTCGGATGAACGTGCAGAAATGTCTTGAAGTCGTCGCTGACGATGACCATATGCAGTTTCTTGGTCATCTCGATCTGATAGTCCTTGATGGGCACCGTCGACCCCGGCATCGTCATCCAGACATCCAGATGCTGCTCCAACGGGGAGCCCGCCTGCGCTGTAGCCTTCAGAAATCCCTCCGTCTGAGCCTGATATCCCTGTAAAGAGGGCTCGCCCTTAAGCACTTCCGCTCCCGCGGACACGACACTGACGGCCAGGAACACTGACACAAAGAGCGTATGCTTCATCGAACGCCTCCCGGTGAGCTTGTCTTTTTAGAAGTGCGGTTGGAGATGTGCCGGAGCTATGGGTGAGCGCTGACGTGGCGCTGAGGGCCGGACAGTGTGGCGATGATACGGCATCGTCCGTTCCTTTTCAAGCGGATTTGTATCTCTCAAGCGAACAATTGACTCAAGTACAAGGAGCGTCGATAGATACGTTCCGTATAGGAAGCATCGGCGGTTATGCTTGACACAAAGCATCGATTATCTTAAACTGTTACTATCTCGATCTAAAATCCTTCTGTTTTTTGTCTGCGGTTTTGGCGTCGATTCTCTCGTCTCTCGTCCCTATTACATAGAGCCCCGTCGCTCACGATTTGAACTGATCGTTTACGTGGTTTCACATTCCATGTTCGGAAGGGTGTCCCTAGACCCTGAACGTGCGCGGGAGCAGTTTATCTAAAGCAAAACGAGGAGCGTAATGAACGCAATGACGTCGCGATTTCTGTCGGTATGTTTGCTCGGCCTGTTAGTGGGGCCGATCGCGTGTAACAAGGCTCAGCCCACCGCAAGCGCTCCCGCCAAGCCATCTCTCAACATCAATCCCTATGGCGTTTCGGGCGTTAAGCCGGACATGAGCAAAGTCCCGGACGAACTGAAAAAAGTCTTCGACTACATCGATACTCATACAGACCAGGACGCGGAGAATCTGCAAAAGTGGGTTCAGCAGCCCAGTATCTCCAACAGCGGCGAAGGCATTCCTGAGTCCGCGGAGATGGTCAAGGGGTTCTTTGACAAACTCGGCTGCCAGACCACACGCGTATACGACGTGGGGATCACTGAGTATGGTTCGCCAGGCAACCCAGTCGTCTATGCCAAGTGTGACGAAGGTGCGCCGAAGACTGTCGCAATCTATTGGCAATACGACACTATGCCAGTCACGCAGCCGACTAACTGGATAGCTCCTCCATTTGAAGCTCGCATTATTCCGGGCAGCCAGACCAATCTCCCTCAATACTCCAAAGTATTGATTGGCCGTGGAGCGACTAACTCCAAAGGACCTGAGATGGCGGAGCTCAACGCCCTGATGGATTACAAGGCCGTAAACGGCAAGCTGCCGGTAAACATTATCTTCGTTGCCGAAGGCGACGAAGAGCGCATGGATATTGGCCTACGCAAGTTCATCAAAGACCACTCGGATCTATTGAGTGAAGCAGATGCGCTCTATGCCGGTGGCCCTTCAGAAGGCTGCGTTTATGTGGAGTTGACCACTAGCGGTAAAGCCTGGGGCCGCGGTCCCACCGACAGCGATATCCACGGCGTCTTCAAGCGCACGACCGACAGTCCCGCATGGCGCCACATCCACATGCTGGCTTCGCTTACCTCGCCGGACGGCAATACTCCGTTGATCAAGGGCTTCTTCGAAAATATGGAGCAGCCGACAAAGGAGCAAATGGACGAACTGAAAAAACGCGCCGCGAACATGGATCTGAAGAAGATGGCCGCGTCGCAGGGAGTAGCTCGCTATATGTCGGACGATCCGGTCCAGGTCTTGAAGGACGGACGCTTCGGAACCAGTTTCAACCTCGATGGCATCTGGGGCGGCAATATGTACGCGGGAGGCGCCGGCGCCATTCTCCCGAACAAGATTACTTCGAAGCATAACTTCCGTTATGTGCCAAAGATGGACGGTTTGGACATTGTCAAGAAACTACGGGCACAGTTGGACGCCAACGGCTATAAGGACGTCGATGTCAAACTGATCGGCGACGTTCCGTGGTCGCGTGGATCGGGCACCGACACCGACATCAGCAACGCGCACAAAGCGGCAGCGGACATCCTTGGCTTGAGGGGAGCGGGCAACGGATTCTTCAATGCCTCGCTTTACGACTCGCACGGCCAGGAGAAACCGATGGGCGTTGCTGAGGAAGTCGAGACCGGCGGTTATTGGCCTTCCTACTTGTTCAGCGATGGCGAGGTTGGCCAGAAGGTCGGCACCGTTTCCATTCCTATGGGCATGGGTGCGCGCGCAGGCGCTGGAGGCCGTGCTCACGCTGCCAACGAATGGTATGCGATCGAAGGAAACAGCTGGTCCGACGGCCTGGCGGGCGCCGAGAAGATGGTTGCGGCAAGCATATACGAATACGCACGCATAACTACGGTGCCTCCAAAACCGAAAACAACTGCGCCAACTAAGTAGGATTTCAAACTCATTACGGTCCGGTGCCGCTATCGATCGATGGCGGCACCGGCTCCACCACCGCGAAGAATCGCAGGAAGGAACAGGCTAAAACCATGTCAGTTATTTCCGTACGTGACCTGTCGAAGACTTACAAAGTGGGGGAACACTCCATCCATGCGCTGCGTTCAATCTCGCTGGAAGTCGATCCCGGTGAGTTTTTAGCGGTCATTGGGCCCTCCGGTTCGGGTAAGTCGACTTTGATGCACATCCTGGGATGCCTGGATCAGCCTACGAGCGGACAGTATTTTCTCGGAGGAAAAGATGTCTCACATCTAAGCGATGATGAGATATCCCTGGTTCGCAACAAACAGATAGGCTTTGTCTTCCAGGGTTTCAATCTGCTTACTCGAACCTCGGCGCTGGAGAATGTCGAGCTTCCACTTCTGTATGGCGGGACCAATATCTCGGCCTCTGAACGCAAGGACCGCGCGATGGCAGCCCTTACCGCCGTGGGTCTGGAGTCGCGCGCCGATCACCATAGCAACCAGCTCTCCGGCGGCCAGCAGCAGCGTGTTGCGATAGCGCGTGCCCTGCTCAACAGTCCGTCGATCCTGCTGGCCGACGAACCCACAGGTAATCTCGATAGCAAAACTAGTGTCGAAGTTATGGAGATATTCCAGTCGCTTCAGCGCGAGCGCGGCATCACAATTGTCCTGATTACCCATGAAATGGAAGTTGCGCAATACGGCTCGCGAATCATCACCTTCAAAGATGGCAACATCATCTCCGATACTGCGAACGACAGTCGCCGCCACGCCAGCGGAGAACTCGAGGATCTTGCTAACGAGGGCGAGACCGAAAGGGTTGCATAAATGGGCCGGTCGCTACCGACAAGCTGGCTGATTGCGTTCCGTTCGCTTCGGCGCAATAAGCTGCAAACCATGCTGACCATGCTGGGAATGACGATCGGCGTCGCGACGGTGTTGACCATGATCTCCCTCGGCAGCGGCGCGCAGAAAGCTATCCAGGACCAGGTAAAAGCTGCAGGCATGAACATGATCGTGGTGACCGCCGGAAACTACCAGGCGCGACGAGAGCAGCCGCCGGACGACGCCATCGAGATGGGAGCATTGAACGCGCCGGCCGCCGAGGGCAGGCCGCATCTGCAATTGGCCGCGTTCCATCCTGAGGATGACCCCTTCGCAATTCATGATCACCCCACCGCCCGGCAGCGTCTTGGAGATGTCGAGGCCGGCCTGGGTGCAGCCGCAACGTTGACGATTGCGGATGCAAATGAAATCCGCAAAGTCCCGGGTGTCCAGAATGTCTGCGAAGGCGTGCATATGAACGTACATGTGATGAACGGAGATACTCGCTGGTTCACCCGCGTTCATGGGGACGACTCTTCCCTGCCAAGCATTCGCCGCTCCTGGACATTCCAGCATGGGGAGTTCTTCAGCGCACGCGAACAGCGCAAGAATGACCAGGTGATTGTCCTCGGCACAATCGCAGCGGCCAAGCTCTTCGGCACAACTAATCCTGTGGGTAAGACCGTCACCGTCTGGAAACAGTCCTTCAAGGTAGTCGGCGTAGTTACCAGTACGAGTTGGCTGGTGGCTCCCGCGGAAGGTGATGACCAGTTCGACGCCGTTTACATTCCGGTTACGACTTTGCAGAATTTGCTCAATCTTTCCAAGTTGAACGACATTACCATTACCACCCAATCGACCGGGGACGTTACCCGCGTTGAAGGCATAGTCACGAATGTTTTGCGCAGTCGCCATCACCTGGGGCTGGATACGCCAGACGACTTTAGTGTGACCAACCTGGCCGCAAAGGCGTTGGCCAGTGGAGGCCTCCGTCCAGATGTGGCCGTGGCGGTTACGGGCAACGTGAACGGTCTTGAAAAAGTCACACTCGACCAGTTGGGCAAGACCCTGGATAAGTCGAGTCGCACGATGTCGGTGCTTCTGGCGAGCATCGCGACCGTGTCGCTGATTGTCGGCGGCATCGGCATAATGAACATTATGCTGCTGTCCGTGACCGAGCGTACACGCGAGATTGGAATTCGCCGGGCAGTAGGAGCCCGGGCCCATGAGGTGCTGCTGCAGTTCATTCTGGAGTCGGTCACCCTCAGCGTGGCCGGCGGACTATTCGGAATCTTGATCGGTGTAGTTACAGCTATTGCCATCTCGAAGTCCGCTCAATGGTCCACCAGCGTCCCAGCCCAGGCGATCCTATTGTCGTTTGGTGTTTCGGCAGCAATTGGAATTTTCTTCGGATACTATCCCGCACGTGAGGCATCGCGTGTCGCACCCCTGACGTCCCTGAGGTTCGAATAATGTGGAAAAATAGCCTGCGGATTGCCGTCAAAGCCCTCAAAGTTAACAAGCTGCGCACCGGCCTCGCCTTGCTTGGCATGACCATCGGCGTGGCCGCGGTGCTCACCATGTTTGCGCTCGGGACCGGCGCGCAGCAGAGCGTCTCCAGCGAGGTGAAATCCGCCGGCACAACTCTGATCACCGTACGTGCCGGTAACTTTACCCGCGGTGGAGAAGAGTCGAACATCGCCACCGGCCTTGGCACCGCCACAACTCTTACCCCTCAGGACGCGGAAGCAATCCGCGGCATCAAGGGCGTGGCCTATGTGTCCAGCGTAACCCGCATGCGTGGCTGGGCCGAGTATGGGACACAGAAGAATTATGGCGAGATATATGGCACCGACGTCGACTACCCCAAGATGTACGACTGGAGCTTTGACAAGGGCCGCTTCTTCAAATCGGGCGACGTAGAGGACTCTGCGAATGTTGCAGTCATCGGTTCGACGGTACGGGATGCCCTCTTTGGCGATACCAATCCCATCGGCCAAATGATTACGATCCACGGTCAGCAATTCAAGGTCAAGGGCGTATTCAACACCAGCGACGATGCGCAATCGCAGATGGTCATCGTGCCCTACACCACGCTGCAAAAACTGCTCGGCATAAATTACCTCCAACTGATTGCGGTTTCCTCGGAGCAGGCAGGCCAGGCCTCGCAGGTCGCGCTCGACATCACTCCCCTGCTACGAGGCCGCCATCACCTCAATGACAGCAAGCCGGCTACCAGCCAAGCCGCATCCCTCGGAGGTCTCCAAAGCCCCGGAACGGGCGGAGGTGAGAATCCCGACGACTTCACGGTGAAGACACAAGCCTCGGAGGCACTTACAAAAGGCCTGAACACATCTGTCGCCGCGTTTGTTCTGGCGAACATGCCGCAAATGGACCAGGTCAACCTGCAGGAGATGTCAGGCACCCTAAGTCGCGCCGGGCAGACGATGACGGCGCTGCTTGCTGCAATTGCGACCATCTCGCTGATAGTTGGCGGTATCGGAATCATGAACATCATGCTGGTGTCCGTAACCGAACGCACCCGCGAAATCGGCATCCGTCGCGCAGTCGGAGCGCGCTCCAATGACGTACTCATGCAGTTCCTGGTCGAGGCAGTCAGCCTGGGTGTTGCCGGTGGAGTGCTGGGCATTGTGGTTGGATTTCTTGCCGCTATTATCATCACTGCCACGCTGCAATGGCAGGCCACAGTGTCCTTCTCTGCAGTTGTCCTGGCATTTGGAATCGCAGCCGCGACGGGAATCTTCTTCGGGTTTTACCCCGCTCGCCGTGCTTCCAAACTCAACCCCATCGACGCGTTGCGCTTCGAGTAGAGCACTGGGGCACCTTTGGCGACCTACTTTGCATTGCGCAAGAGTCAATCCATCGCAGTTCGCGCGCTTGTTCGCAACAAGCTGCAGACAACCCTGACGATTTCTGGCATGAGTATTGGTGTGGCTACCGTCCTCACCATGATTGCCGTCGGCTCGGGTGCGCAGAATGCGATACAAGATCAGGTGCGGTCCGCCGGGATGAATGTCGTCGTCGTGACCGCCGGCAACTACAAGATGAAGCAGCAATTCACCAGCGACGGCGAGACTGAAGAGCAGCAGACCGGCGGATATAATCCTTCCGCCCCTACGCCGTCCTCGGGCAAGAATCCCGCGGTCGAGGAAGAGAATGATCCGCAGAATGCCGCCGGATTGGGCGCCTCCGACAAACTCTCCCTGGCTGACGCAGATGCGATTGCGGCTCTGCCGGGTGTGCAATCTGTATCGGCCGGCCTCGCGGATAACGCCCGCGTGCAACTCGGCGATGACGGCTGGTTTACCCGAATGCATGGCGAGAGTGCGAGCCTTCCGAAGATCCGGCGAGCGTGGATCTTTCCCTACGGCCGATTCTTTACCCAGAAGGAAGTAGACCAGGCACAGGATGTAGCGGTCATCGGCAGTATAGTAAGTCGCCATCTATTCGGAAATAGCAATCCAGTTGGCGCTACGATTACGGCCAAAGGGCGCCGATATCGGATCATTGGCGAGATTGCGAGCTCGACCTGGATGGTTCCGGAAGCTCAAGGCGACGATCAATTTGACGCTATCTATATACCAGTTACTTCGGCGCAATCAGTTCTACATCACAGCAGCCTTGATATGTTGACGCTTTCGACTAAGTCTACCGGCGACGTCACTAAGGTGAGTAAGGCAGTTACATCGCTACTTCGGCGGCGCCATCAACTCGCGCCCACTGAACCCGATGACTTCATCGTCGCCAGCGAAGCCCATAAGAGTCTTGCAAGGGGCGGAATGCGTACTGATGTGGCCCGCGCAGTAGTCGGCAACGTGAACTATCTTGACCAGGTCACGCTCGATCAGTTAGGCAAGACTCTCGACCGCGCCAGCCGCACCATGACCGCCCTGCTGGCCAGCGTAGCCACCGTGTCACTGATCGTAGGCGGCATCGGGATCATGAATATCATGCTTCTGTCCGTAACTGAGCGGACGCGCGAAATTGGGATTCGCAGGGCCGTAGGCGCTCGGTCCAATGACGTCATGCTCCAGTTCCTGATGGAAGCCGTGGCGCTAAGCTTGACCGGCGGCCTTTTGGGAATTTGTGTGGGCGTTGCGGCCGCAAGATCCATCAGCGCAGCAGTGCAGTGGTCGACGAATATTTCGCTGTGGTCAGTGGCACTCTCCTTCGGCATCTCAGCTGCGATCGGTATTCTCTTTGGTTTCTACCCAGCTCGCGAGGCAGCGCGGGTCGATCCTATGACTTCCCTGCGGTTCGAATAATTCCCAGACATATCGAGGGGACTTAGCCACCCCCC
>Ga0302278_10004520_pt1 | contig 14334 bp, 10 predicted proteins | sample III_Bog_N3_2_FD_194543 | JGI IMG/M metagenome (GOLD analysis project Ga0302278, IMG submission 194543) | Peat permafrost microbial communities from Stordalen Mire near Abisko, Sweden - III_Bog_N3_2 | ecosystem: Environmental > Terrestrial > Soil > Wetlands > Peat | place: Sweden: Abisko... | reverse complement strand
CAGCGTCCGATTCATGGGATTCTTGAATCGGAACATCGCTCCAGCGTCAAGCCTGTTCTATCCCACCTCCCGCACCCTTCCACTCCAGCGACCAGCCACAGCGCCGGGGGTGGGGATGAGCAGATACCGACCATGAGATCAAGGTCAGTATTAAGCCCGATACCTTCAGCAAAAGCAACAAAATCAGCAGGAGAATCGCCATTATCGATTCTCATGAAGGCTTCAACATGGTGCAATTGGCCGGTAGTAAGACGCACGATAGGCTGAAATACGAGGTGAAAATTACGCTTTTCCAAGGTGGCGCGAACTCTTGAAACTCGCTCGACTGTGTTTGATAGAAGCTCCTCAATGGTTTGATCGATATTGATAATTTCAAAACCCTTCGGGCTTTCACTCGCAAATCGTTTCAGAGTAAATCCGATTGCACGGGCGACGTCGGCCAGCGGAAGTTCGCTCTTTCCGATATTCACGCGCCACATACGCGTTGAACTCATGAGTTCATCGGCATTAGAATCGGCTAAAAGTTGATTAATATTTCTTTGTATATCTTCTAAAGCCCCTTCTTCTCCATGAAGTACGGCATAATGATCTTCCGATAAGCGGACGGCGCTGTCACCGCCGGTCGAAATCGATAGGAAATAAGCTTCCAGAACCTCGCGGATTTTATCTTCGCCACGGGCATTTTGTAGCCCTTCGATCAACACCATGGACAAGGCTTGGGAGATTTCGGTGGCTTTGGCGGCGGCTAGGTGGCTTTCCAGAACCGGCATAAAGGCGGCAACGTCGGGAATTCCGCGTCCCGCCGTTCGGTTGGTGGCTTGGCCTCGGATGCTGACGCTGAAAAAACAGCGGTCGGGATGATTGGGCAGGCGGCAGGCGCCTAAAAAGGCCGAAAAGGTTTGGTTCGCCGCCGATTTCATAACAACGTGAGTAACGTCGAGCTTGCCCTTTTTGATCAGGCGGAGCAGAAGCATGCGGAGTAAAGAATGTTCTTCGGAAGGAAAATATTCAAATACGCTGTGATTGATCATATCATCCAGTGACCCCGTAACCAAGCCGCAGCGCGCCCCTGCCGCAAATGTGATCACTCCAGCATTATTGGTTTCCAGTAAAAGATGGCCTCCGGCGAAAGCGAACCCGACGAATCGGTCGCGGTTCGGTTTTGCGACTTCGGCTCCGGACATTTTACTCATTTTTGTGGTTCCATGAATACAACACGCAGACACCACCGCTAAGGGCTGATTGTCTGCCTCTCATATCTTCCAGGATAGGCCAAGAGCGATTCTTGTCAATGTGATGAGGGGGTTCGGTTCCCAACCGGCTGGCGTTCGGAGAAGTAGGGCCACGATAATCCCCGCCCTTCTTTAGGGCGCGGCTGCGCCCCTGGCCTCGCGCGCACGGGACTGCGGGCGGGAAGCGTCGGGTTAGGTCTGCTGGGAAAGTGCTGGGCGGCTTGGCGACCCCGACCGGCGAAGACATCGCCACGGTGTGCGGACCCAAGGAAACCAGGAGTCGCGATAACGCGGCTCGCTTCCGAAATAAAGCGGAAAATGGCGTCCCCAAGGGGATTCGAACCCCTGTTACCGCCGTGAAAGGGCGGTGTCCTAGGCCTCTAGACGATGGGGACCGTGGGCGAGGGACAGTTAGCCAATCTGGCGGATCGAGGCAAGAACTTTTTATGAGGGGAATGCGTAATCTATCGGCGGCGGGCAAAGTGTCCTTGGTTTTGCCTGAAGGCGGTTGACGTGTTAAAAAGCAAGGCGGCGGTGGAGCCCCCTCCGAACCGTTGCCTTTCTTTCCCTCTCGCCCATGACCAAGGACCGAACCATGCGCACCGAAGGCACCACCTATATCCTGACGATCTCCTGTCCGGACACGGTTGGAATCGTCTTCGCAGTCTCAGGTTTTCTCGCCGAACGTCAGTGCAATATCTTGGATAGCGCACAATTTGGCGATCTTGATAGTGGACTATTCTTTTTAAGGATGCAATTTACCGCTCCGCCGGATGCCCCTGATATGACCGCGCTGGAAGCTGGATTCGCACCGATTGCCGAGCGGTTTCGCATGAATTGGCATCTAAACGATGCCGCGCGCAAGCAACGGGTGCTCATTATGGTTTCTAAATTCGGTCATTGTCTTAATGATTTGTTATATCGATATCGAATTGGTAGTCTTGATATTGAAATCCCGGCAATCGTTTCAAACCATCGTGATTTTTATCAATTGGCAGCTTGGCACAATGTCCCATTTCATTATTTGCCGGTAACGACAGAGACAAAAATACAGCAAGAATCCCGTTTATTGGAAATCGTCAATAGTGAACGCATCGATTTGGTTGTTTTGGCTCGTTACATGCAGGTTTTATCCCCCGAGTTGTGTGCCCAATTGGCCCATCGCGCCATTAACATCCATCATTCGTTCCTGCCGAGCTTTCGTGGGGCCAAGCCTTATCATCAAGCTTATGCCCGTGGTGTCAAATTGATTGGTGCGACCGCGCACTATGTTGCGGCGGAATTAGACGAAGGCCCGATCATTGAGCAGGAGGTCGAGCGGGTCGACCACACCCTGGCCCCGGATACGTTGGTGGCGGTCGGCCGTGATATCGAGAATGTCGTGTTGGCGCGGGCCGTGAAATATCATGTGGAACACCGGGTGTTGCTGAATGGGAACCGAACTGTCGTCTTCCGTTGACGCAATGGGGGACGCTGAGGCGGCTGCGAGCTTGGCTTGGGGGGCGTGTCATTATCGACACAGCCGATGCCAACGAATGCCATCGGTCGGGTATATCCATTGAAGGCTCTGGATTCGTCGCGCTATGTCCAAATAAAGGGCGGGAATGTCGACGTTGGCACCTTGGACGTGAGGCGATGGGATTGGGGCGACGGGACGAGCAGACAGGAATCCATCCGGGTTTGATGCGGATGATGGCGTTTGCCGGCGCGCTCGTCGGGGCGATCGGGTTGGTGTTGCCCTTGATCGCGGTTGCCGCCGTTGGGACCGAGCCGGCACTTCAGGTGATTGGGGCTCGTTTGGGAGTCCATGCGCCCACAACTCGTTTTGTCCTGGAAATCAGCGGCAAGGTTCACTTCCGCGCGGCCACCGTCGGCGATCCATACCGGGTGTTGGTGGATTTGCCCGAAATGGTTTGGCCCGGCGCCGAAACTGCCAAGTCCGGTCTGGGACTGGTTCGCAACTATCATCTGGAGCGGCTGCGGCCTGGCGCGACCCAACTGATTCTTGAGACCACCGGGCCGGCGCGGATTCGCACCGCCATGGTGATTCCGCCATCAGAAGGGCATCAGACCCGGCTGGTGCTGGATGTCGAATCGATGTCCCCTCAGGCTTTTGCTCAGGAGCAGCAACATGGGCGCGGCGGCGCCTCGCCGTCGAGTGAGGCTGCGTTCGTCCCGCCGCCGCCCCCGTCCTCGTCCTCGTCCTCGTCTTTGCCGCCTTCGTCTTCTCCTCCGGCGCGGTCGGCCGTTCGCGAGTCGCCGCCATTAGCACCTCCGACTCCGCTGGTGCCGCCGCCGGCGTCGCCGCCGATGTCCGAGGCGTCGTCCGATCATCCAGAAGCCCAAAGTGACGGTCCGGCTTCCGCAGTCGAAGAGCCGCCGCCGCCTGTTTTCTACCCCTCGTCGGCGGCACCGCCGCTTGTGTCGCCGCGATCGGCCCCGCCGTCGTCTCCGCCGCCGCCAGCCCCGGCCTCTCCGTCTCCACAAGCAGCGGCGTCCGTCCCGCCCGCAGCTTCTCCAGCCAAACCCCACCGGGGGGCGCCGTCTGGCAAGCCGATGATTGCGTTGGATCCCGGCCATGGCGGCGTGGATCCGGGCGCAACTGGCTATAATGGGGCCCACGAGAAGGATATTACTCTGGCCACCGCCCGCGAGGTGCGCCGGCAGCTCGAGGCAACGGGCCGCTACCGAGTGATGATGACTCGAGACGAGGATGAATTCATCCCGTTGCGGGAGCGGGTGGCGCGGGCGCGGGAGGCTGGGGCTCAATTGTTCATTTCGCTGCATGCGGACAGCATCGTTGGCAGCCAAGTGCGCGGTATGTCGATCTACACGCTTTCAGACAAGGCGTCAGATCATGAAGCGGAGACTTTGGCCGCCAAGGAAAACCGATCAGATGCCATCGGTGGAATCGACCTGAGCCATGAAAATGATCAGGTAGCAACAATTCTGATCGATCTGGCCCAAAGAGATACCCGCAACCATTCCCATCATTTTGCCGGATTGGTGTTGCATGAGGTCGGGCGGATTCAGAAATTACTTCCAAAGCCGGATCGCTCGGCGGGATTCGCGGTCCTGACGGCGCCTGATGTCCCGTCGGTGCTGATCGAAATGGGTTATTTGTCGAGTTCCGAAGATGTCGGTCTGTTGACCCAGGCCGATCATCGGCAGCGGTTGGCCGGGGCGTTGGTTCGCGCGATCGATAGCTATTTCGGGTGGTTGGGCGGCGGGCGGCGATCCTGAACGCTTTGATGGGTCAGCATCAAGGCCCGATGGTCTGATACCGGCGAGCTATAACGATGACACACTGCCGGTATCGGGCCGCGACGACGGCCCCGCGCGCCCATGCGCGCGAAGCCAAGGGCGCGGATGCGCCCGCCCGGCGTCTGAGGGCAGCCTTGATGAGTCAGCATCAAGGCCCGATGGTCTGATACCAGCGAGCTATAACGATGACACACTGCCGGTATCGGGCCGCGACGACGGCCCCGCGCGCCCATGCGCGCGAAGCCAAGGGCGCGGATGCGCCCGCCCGGCGTCTGAGGGCAGCCTTGATGAGTCAGCATCAAGGCTCGAGGGTCTGAGGCGTGTGGAGAATGCGGGGCGGGGTTGCCGGGATCGAATCGACGATAGATTTCCTCCCGCTCTGCGGTATAACCGCTCGAAACGGCCCGCTCCTGGCCGTGCCGTGACGCTGGCGGCGGTTATCGGGCCTTTCGTGGATCGGGCATGCTTAGATTTCTGCTGAGAATTGCCGCGCTGTTGTTTTTCCTGGCGGTGGTCGGGGCCGGCGGCCTTTATTGGGTGCTGTATCATTATGGTCAGGATCTGCCAGACTACTATCGGTTGGCTGACTATGAACCTCCAACCGTGACTCGGGTTCATGCTGGCGATGGCCGCCTGTTGGCCGAGTTTGCCTCTGAACATCGGGTTTTTGTGCCTATTACCGCGATGCCAAAGCGGGTGGTTCACGCTTTTTTGGCCGCTGAAGACAAGAATTTTTACGACCATCACGGTATTGATGTGGTGGGGGTTCTGCGCGCCGCGATCAGCAATGTTGAGCATATGCATAGTGATCGTCGGCCACGGGGGGCTTCGACGATCACTCAACAGGTGGCGAAGAATTTTCTTCTTAGTAATGAAATGTCGGTCAGTCGTAAGATTAAGGAAGCCATTCTGGCCCTGCGGATCGAGCAGGCTTTGCCGAAAGATCGGATTCTCGAGCTTTATTTGAACCAGATTTTTCTCGGAAACCGCTCCTATGGTGTGGCGGCGGCGGCATTGAACTATTTTAATAAGGCGTTGGACGAATTGACCATTGCCGAGGCCGCATATTTAGGAGCTTTGCCCAAGGCGCCCAACAATTACAGTTTGGATCGCCAGCATGACGCAGCACTCACCCGGCGCAACTGGGTGATCGGACGGATGGCCGAGGATGGCTACATCACGGCCGCCGAGGCCGCCGATGCCATGAAAGAGCCCTTGGAAATCCGTCATCGAGACAATACCGAACAGGTTACGGCTGACTATTATGCCGAAGAGGTCCGCCGCAAGATCACGCAGCTTTTTGGTGACAAGGAGCCTTTGGGTGGCCTGTCTGTGCGGACGCCGTTGGACCCCCGGCTTCAGGAGATTGCGACTCGGTCCCTGCGGGCCGGCTTGATGGCCTATGATCGCCGCCACGGCTGGCGCGGCCCGGTGACCCATCTGGCCAATCTGGACGCTTGGGCTGGGCAGGTGGCGGGAGTTGCGCTGCCTAAAGGGGGCGAGGGCTGGCAACTAGCGGTAGTGTTGGAGGTGAAGGGGGGGGATGCGGTCATTGGTCTTGCCGAAGGCACAAAGGGCACAAGAGGCCGGATTCCTTTCAGCGAGATGAAATGGGCGCGGGAAGCTCGCGACGACGGAGGGCTGGGGCCGGAACCCCGGCGTCCCGCCGATGTGCTGAAGGTTGGCGATGTCGTGCTGGTGGATCGTCCCGGCGCCGACGACCTCGTCACGAAAAAGGGAGCCGTTAAAGAGGGGAAGGACGCCAAGGACTCGAAAGATGCCGTTTCGCCCCCCCCACTTCCTTCGCCCTCTGACGTCTTCTCGCTGCGTCAAATTCCCGAAGTTCAGGGCGGCTTGGTGGCGATGGATCCTCATACGGGGCGGGTGCTGGCGATCAGTGGTGGCTTCAGTCCGGCCATGAGCCAGTTTGACCGCGCCACCCAGGCCATGCGGCAACCCGGTTCGGCTTTCAAGCCGTTCGTCTATCTGACCGCTTTGGACAATGGGTTTACGCCGTCTTCGCTGGTGTTGGACGCGCCCTTTGAATATGACCCCGGATTTGGCCAGCCGATTTGGCGACCAGAGAATTACCATCAGCAATTCTTTGGTCCGACACCGCTTCGCGTTGGGATCGAAAAATCGCGGAATGTCATGACGGTACGCTTGGCGCAAAAAGTCGGCATGGATAAGGTCAAGGCAACCGTTGAAAAATTCGGGATCATCGATAATTTCCAGCCTTATCTGCCGATGGCTTTGGGGGCCGGTGAAACAACCGTGCTGCGACTGACTACGGCTTATGCCATGCTGGTCAATGGTGGAAAGCGGGTTACGCCCACATTTATTGATTGGGTGCAGGACCGCAACGGCAAGACCATCTATCGCCACGACGAGCGGTCTTGCCCCGAATGTGCGGGGTTGACCTGGAAGCCGGGGATCGATCCGCCGGTGATTCCGGATAATCGAGAACAGATTGAAGACCCGAGGACGTGCTATCAGATCGTCAATATCATGACCGGCGTGGTTCAGCGCGGCACCGCCCAGCGGTTGGCAGCCTTGGGGCGGCCTTTGGGCGGCAAGACCGGGACCACCAACGATAGCAATGATGCTTGGTTCGTGGGGTTTACGCCGGATCTGGTCGTGGGGCTCTATGTCGGTTTTGACGAACCCCAATCCTTGGGGGATCGCGAAACCGGAGGCTCGACGGCGGTTCCAATTTTTGAGAAGTTTATTGTCGATGCCCTTCAAGATACGCCTGGAATCCCGTTCCGTGTGCCCCAAGGGGTGCGGTTGGTGAGAGTTAATCCCGCTAACGGACATTTGGCGGATTTGGGCGATAAAAAAGCGATTTGGGAAGCGTTCCTTCCTGGAACCGAGCCCGGCGCCGAAGGCGAGAGCCCGGTGTTGAGCGGCAATGTTGGACAGGGCGGCGACGGAGCCGATACTCATGACGCACCCCCCAACCCGGACAGTGATCCGGCGGTTGGGGGGGTCTATTGACCCCAGAGCCACGGGCGGTATAGCTTCCGCCGGCGTCCACATATGATAAGGAGCCCGCGATGCGTGCGGAAATTGAAGCGGCGGCCAGCGAGATCAGAGACTCGTTGACGCTGCTGAGGAGGCATCTTTGACTGGGATAACGCACTGCGTCGTCTCGACGAACTGAATACTCTGGCCGAAGCCCCCAAGCTTTGGGATGATCCGACGCGCGCTCAAGCTTTGATGCGCGAGCGCACTCACTTAGAAACCGCTGTATCGGGCTATCGACGACTTGAGGGAGAGTTGAGTGACACCCTCGAGCTGATTGAAATGGCCGATGCCGAGGGCGATACCGAAGTCGCAACCGATGCCGAGCGGGTCTTGGCCGGGTTGAAGGCCAAGGCGGCAAAGCTGGAACTGGAAAGCCTGCTCTCCGGGGAAGCCGACGCCAACGACTGTTTCTTGGAAGTCAATGCTGGGGCCGGTGGTACCGAGGCTCAAGATTGGGCCGAGATGCTGCTGCGTATGTATTTGCGTTGGGCTGAGGCTCATGGTTGTAAGACCGAGTGGCTGGAAGAAAGTGGCGGTGAAGAAGCCGGTCTTAAGTCAGCAACGGTGCAGATCAAGGGCACGAATGCGTATGGTTGGTTAAAGACCGAAGCCGGCGTTCATCGGCTGGTCAGAATCAGCCCGTTCGATAGCCAAGCTCGCCGGCATACCAGTTTTGCCAGTGTGGCGGTGAGTCCGGTGATTGACGACAAGATCGTGGTGGAGATCAACGAAAAGGATTGCCGAATTGACACCTATCGGGCCAGCGGGGCCGGGGGTCAGCATATCAACAAGACCGATTCGGCGGTGCGGATCACCCATCTTCCAACCAACATTGTCGTTCAGTGCCAGCAGGAGCGCAGCCAGCATAAAAATCGGGCTAAGGCTTGGGATATGCTGCGGGCCAGACTTTTTGAAGCGGAGCTGAAGAAGCGGGAAGAGGCTTCGGCTGCGTTGGAAGCCACCAAGACCGATATCGGGTGGGGGCATCAGATTCGAAGCTACGTGCTTCAGCCCTATCAGATGGTCAAAGACTTGCGAACCGGGGTCGAGACCTCGAATTCGGGCGCCGTGTTGGATGGCGATATTGACCGTTTTCTGGAGGCGGCGTTGGCCTCCAGAATCAAAGGCCAAGCTGAAGAGCTAGCTTGACGGTTGGCGGGGCCAAAGCGTTTGATCTTTGGCGTTATCCAGGGGCGCTGCCCCTGGATAGTCCCAGCCCTTATCATTAGGGATCGAATGAAGTCTGGAATTGATTTCCTGAGTCTTTCGGGTTAATTCTTGTGCAATCGAATCTTTTAAACGCGCGTGTTTCTATGAATAAGATCGTTATCGCTCTTTGTGTATTATTGATTATGGCGTTGAATGAGGGGCAGGCTTGGGCCGATTTACCCACACCTTTCTCTATCATTCTGAAAGGAGATGCCTTTTTTACATCCGGTATGGTGAGTCAGAACACCGATGCGGGTGCTAAGGCTATCGAGTTTATGAATCGCTTCCGTTTGACGGTCACATCGACGGCGACCGCCGATGACGGCTTGACCTATGGTGCCCGGTTGCGGATTCGGGCCTCTATGGGCACGGGCGTTTTGGATGCGGACCAGGGCTATATCTTTGCGAGAAATTCATTGGGTTTGATTGAGTTGGGAACGCAACTCAACCCCAACATGTTTTATCATGTTATTGCCCCCTCAAATTTTGGAACAGGCGGCATTGATGGAGATTGGGCGATTGGCGATGATGGATGGATTCAAAATCAACTGACCTTCATGGAGCCTTATTTTGGCGGTGGCTATACCATTACAACATTCGTAAAATCAGCGAATCGACTCAATTATATAAGCCCACGCTTGTTTTCTGATGGAGACCCACAACATGGATTGATGGGAACGGTCAGCTATGCCCCGGCCAATCGTGATCTCTTTACCGGCGTGAATCGCACTATGCTCAACGTCAACCCAACCACGAATCGGCCCTATGGTTATGGACGCACCCAGGCTTTTTCCGATTGCCTTGGCGGTGGTACGTTGGGGTGCGACTATCATGACATTTACGAATTCAGCCTGCGTGACGATCGAGTCGTTGGCGGCGTAAGCGTGAGCAGTGGTTTGGCCTATATCGGTGGCACCACAGGTGAAACCAATTTTGGAACGCTACAAAGATTCTACAATTTATCGGCGTGGCAAGCCGGAATCCAACTGGGTTATGCCGGAGTTCTGATTGGCGGCAACTTTGATGATGCCGGACGATCGGCGTATCCTCGCCAATCGGCAGCGACAGGGCCTTTGTATCAGGATGATCAGTATACCTGGACTGCGGGTATTTCTTACGAGACCGGACCTGTCTCGTTTGGTTTTAACTATGAGTTCGGCCACGATGCCGGTGACTTGCAGGCCCCTGGTGCGCGCACGGCACACCTTTATGCTGTTGGTTTGACCTACAAAATCGCCCCAGGCCTTTCAACCGCGATCGAATCCCTGCGCAGCACCACCCATACCGAGCCGGGATTCGTGAGAGATCCCCTGGGATTCAATAGAAATTTTAGCGGGAACGCGAACTGTTTCTTGTGGAAGACCACGGCCACGTTTTAAGCCCAAGGCCAAGCAAAAAGAAAAACATTACGAGTATATCTCCGATCATTATGGCAGAATGTTAACGGAGATCGCCGTCGAGACTGCGCTTTTTGTGTTGCATTGTCCATTTGTTACAAAAAATTTCTGGATTGTTCGACGGTGAGCAGCCAGAAAAGAAGGGTGGCCTATCCTATTGCGGGAATGATATAGGCTTTTATGCCACTTGTTATCAATTAAAGCGCGGCAGCTTTGTAATTTTGTTCAGCTTGGGCTTGTAACGTGATATAGGTATATGCAGTGAGGGCTTCGAGAGGCCGCGCTTGGTTGTCCGGCCCTGTATGGTGAGGCGAGTCATTGGTACGATTCTAGGCCCGATGAAAGCGGTCGCCGATACGCAGTCGTGAAGGAGGAGCGGATCGTCATGAATAGCGCGATGGGGAAGCTTCTTGATCGTGCCGAGCGTGCTGGGGCGGCTTTACTGATTTGTGACGAGCAAGATCGAATTGTTCGTGTGAATGAGAGACACACCAAGGTCTATCATTTTATGGATTATAGCCAATTGCCAAAATTTGAAGACTTTCAGTGGCAAGCTGTTCAAAATGGAAAGATGGCAGATACTCGTGTTTATCGAGACCCTGGATCCTGGATTCGCACCTGTGCACAGTATCGGGAAATATGTCATTATAGTCAGTTCCTTGCTCATCATACGGATGGACGTATTTTTTTAGTCTATTATGAAAAATTACACGATATCAAAACATGGTGGTACCAGATCCGAATTGATATTACGAAGAATGTTAAGGCTCGCCTGCGGCAAGATGGATTACTGTCTCATCCCAAGCATTGGAACGAGAATTTTACGCCCCTCGTTCATGGGGCGGGGAGCCCGATCACCAATTTTCTGGAGGCAATGTCCACGGCTGCCGGCTTGATTACGACGCGGGGGAAATTATTGGATGCCAATCGGGCCTTATCGGCTCTGTTGAATGGCGGCGATGGTCTGCGACTCGTTGATGGGCGGGTGACGGCGCGGGCGTGGTCGGAGCAGGTGGAATTTTCCAAGCGTCTGGAACGCTTTTTTGGAGCCGCCGGCCAACGGCGGGTCAGTCTGCGGGTTTCCCGTCTGGATTCGACCGAAGCCTATTTCCTCACCGTAACGCCATTGCTCGATCAGGGGCGGGAGATGTGGGACGGGGGGCATATCGGGGTGTTGACGGTGGCCAATCCGTCGGCGATGCCGGCCATCGATATCAGTCTATTGGTGACGTTTTTCGAGATCACTCCTGCCGAAGCAGAAGTTGCTGAAGCCCTGGGACGTGGACAGTCAACAGCCATCATTGCCGAATCTCGTGGCGTGCAGATCAATACGGTTCACGCCCACATCAAGAGTATTATGCGAAAAACAGGCTATCTGGGACAGGCCGATATTGCGCGTCGGGTTGTCGATATTGCTAGAATTTTCGGAACCCAGTAGAGTATTCGGTCGTTGCGCTGTTCATAATAAAATATATGGATATCAGGAGTTGTTGGAAATGATCAGCACCGCGATGGGTAAGCTTCTTGATCGTGCCGAGCGTGTCGGGGCGGCATTAGTGATTTGTGATGGAAAAGATAAAATTATTAGAGTTAATAATAAGCATGCTCAAATCTATAATTTCGTTGATTTTAATGCACAGCCAACATTTGAAGACTTCTTATGGTCAAATATTCATAATCGTAAAATGGCCAATAAAAAAATTTATGAAAACCCACAGGCTTGGCTGAAATCGTCTGCCGTATATCGCGATACTTATGATTATCATCAATTTGTAACCCATCATATGGATGGGCGGGTAGTACTGGTATTTTATGAAAAAGTAAATGACTTAGAAAAGTGGTCATATCAAATTCGTATTGATATTACTAATGAAATGAGGGCTCGTTTTGGTTGGAATGGGGTAACCTCGGAACCTGTCCATTGGCAAGGACTTTCTACCCCCTATTTTATGGGATCATCCAGCGGCTTCTTGGAGACTGTTCCGGCAGCGTCTGGTTTGATTCTGGCGCGAGGTCTGTTGTTGGACGCCAATCGGGCTTTGTTGACCATCTTGAATGACGCGGATGGCCTGCGGGTTGTGGATGGGCGGGTGACGGTGCGGACGTGGTCGGAACAGGCGACGTTTTCTAAGCGTCTTGAACGCTTTTTCTCACTGACCGGCCAACGCCGGATCAGTTTACGGGTTTCCCGCCTGGATTCGACCGAAGCCTATTTCCTGACCGTGACGCCGTTACTGGATCGGGGGCGGGAAACCTGGGAAGGGGGTCATGTCGGGGTGTTAACCGTGGCCAATCCTGCGGCCATGCCCGCCGTGGACCCCAGTCTATTGGTGGAATTTTTTGAAATCACCTGGACCGAGGCAGAAGTGGCGGCAGCCCTGGGGCGTGGCCAATCAACGGCTAAAATTGCCGAATGCCGAGGCGTCCAGGTTAATACAATTCATGCGCATATTAAGAGTATTCTCAGAAAAACTGGATGTACGGGACAAATTGACATCGCGCGTCGGGTTGTTGATATTGCGCGTGTTTTTGGAAGTTAATCACTTGTTGTCACGGATGATGAGATTAAGTGTATAATTGTTCTAATCTTTATGACCTTAAAAAGGAATGCTATCATGATAAGCACTGCCATGGGAAATTTGTTGGATCGTGCCGAACGTGCGGGGGCAGCCCTGATTATCTGCGATGCGCAAGATAGAATTATTCGAGTTAATGATAAACATGTAAAAATTTATAATTTTATTGACTATTCAATAATGCCGACATTTGAGCAATTCTTATGGACGAGTATTAATAATCGTAAAATGGCAAATGGTGAAGTTTATCGAGACCCACATTCATGGATTAGCGCAACCGCACAATCACGAAAATCATGTAAATATTTACAATTTACGACTAAACATAATGATGAACGTATGTTCTTAGTGTCTTATGAAAAAATTTTAGATTCAAGCCATTGGTGGTATCAAACTCGCATCGATATTACGGAAGATATTAAAAAGCATTTCAAAGATGGGAATTATTTGTTAGGGCCATCTCTTTGGGATGGAACCTTTGCCCCAATGGCCCGTAATACGACGGTTCCTATCGCAAATGTTTTGGGGGCGATGCCTGCCGCAGCCGGATTGATTATGGCTAAAGGAAAATTAATAGACGCTAATCAATCTTTATCGAATCTTTTGCGGGAAGGAGATGGGCTACGGCTTATTGGAGGTCGAGTTGTCATCAGAAATAATCAAGAACAAGTAGAATTTCTTAAAAAGATTGACCATTTTTTTGCGCCAGCGGGATCAAGGCTGTCTGTAAACATGAGAATTTCTCGAGAAGATTCTGAGGATGTTTACTTTCTTAACGTATCTTCATTGCTTGATCAAAATCGAGAGACTTGGGATAGTGGTCATATTGGAGTAATAACAGTTGCAAATCCATCGATAACGCCAACTATTGATCCCAATATGCTTGTGACGTTTTTTGGTATTACGTTAGCTGAAGCCGAAGTGGCTGCTGCGCTTGGTGCTGGACAGTCTGTCTCAACTATTGCACAAAAAAGAATGGTTCAGATCAATACTATTCATGCGCAAATTAAAAAAATTGTTGAAAAAACTGGATATAAAGGGCAGGCTGATATCGCTCGTCGAGTATCTGATGTCGCTCGTATTTTTGGATCTCGATGATTTAGCATATCTATAATTTAACCATGGAGCTAGTAATGGTAACTTATGCTCAGTTTGATCTCGAAATCGCTAAAAAACTGATCTATAAATTAGATCTGTTATTTATAGAGCGTTATCTTGTTGATAATGACGGCTACAGTGAAGAATATGCACGTAAAGCTATTATCTCTTATCGTCACCTCTTAGAGCTTAAGCTAGAATATCCAGATAATGCTCTAGCTCTATCGACGCTAGCCGATAAGGCATTGCATGCACATATCTTACATACGAGGCGCTATGCAGAAGATATGCAAGCGATCTTTGGGGGGGTGTTACATCACGATCCAGGAGTTGTTACCCAAGAGGCTCGTGAGTTTTATCAGCAGGTTTTTTTTAAGCATTTTGGAGGTGATGCCGAAAATTTAGCTATGTGCACGGTATCTCTTGAGAAGAAGCAGCCTGATGCCGAAAGTTTAGCTATGTGCACGGTATCTCTTGAGAAGAAGCAGCCTGATGCCGAAAGTTTAGCTATGTGCACGGTATCTCTTGAGA
>Ga0302278_10004506_pt1 | contig 14368 bp, 8 predicted proteins | sample III_Bog_N3_2_FD_194543 | JGI IMG/M metagenome (GOLD analysis project Ga0302278, IMG submission 194543) | Peat permafrost microbial communities from Stordalen Mire near Abisko, Sweden - III_Bog_N3_2 | ecosystem: Environmental > Terrestrial > Soil > Wetlands > Peat | place: Sweden: Abisko... | reverse complement strand
ATGCGTGCGCTTCGGCTACGTGGTGCTCGTCCACATCCTGCTTCTTGAGGAAAGTATTTGGTTTCGATGCCCGCGAACCGCTCGGAATCCCATGCAGATAACGGTCCGTCAACAGCCCCTGCGCCAGCGGGCAAAACGCAATGCCGCCAATGCCCTCGCTGCCCAGCACATCGAGCAATCCATCCTCGACCCAGCGGTCGAGCATGGAGTACTTCGGCTGATGGATCAGGCACGGCGTGCCCAGGCTGCGCAGGATCGCGGCTGCCGTCGCAGTCTGCTTCGCATCGTAGCTTGAAATGCCTGCGTAGAGCGCCTTCCCCGACCGCACCGCCTGGTCCAGAGCGCCCATGGTTTCTTCGACGGGCGTAGCCGGATCGGGCCGATGCGAATAGAAGATGTCCACATACTCCAGTCCCATCCGCTTAAGGCTCTGATCCAGACTGGCAATTAAATACTTCCTCGATCCCCAGTCGCCGTATGGACCCGGCCACATGCCCCACCCGGCCTTGCTGCTGATGATCAGCTCATCGCGATAGGGCTTCAGGTCGAGCCGCAGAATCTCCCCGAAGTTGCTCTCAGCGCTGCCCGGCGGAGGCCCGTAGTTATTGGCCAGATCGAAGTGTGTAATGCCCAGGTCGCAGGCGCGGCGCACCATCGCCCGGCCGTTTTCAAACGTGTCCACCCCGCCGAAGTTGTGCCACAGCCCAAGCGAGATGGCAGGCAGTTGGATGCCGCTCTTGCCGCAGCGGCGGTAGATCATTGTGTCGTAGCGCTGCTCATTTGCGATATACAAAGTAAACATCTCCTTGGTGCAGGAAGTGACTGCAACCTGCGAAGGCTTTGTGTCAGGGCACGACTTCAGTCGTGCCGTAAATGCCACATAAAAGAGCTGGGCTTTAGCCCCTGCGGGTCGCTCTCGGCCGATCCAAACTGAGGCCTCGAGTTTTTCCGCAACAAGTCCAGTCGTGCCCTCGCAAAGCATCGACATGTCCCTAACTAAGAATTCCCTTCACCACAACTTCCGTTCGCCCATCGGTCGGCGCGGCCACCACATTTCCCTCTATCGCCACGCCGTCCACCGTCAGCGCAATCGCATTTCCCTCGCCCGCGCGCTCGATCGATATTTTATAGACCACCCCGCGAAATGTCCGCGTCGCCGTAAATCCCGGCCAGCTTTTCGGAATCACGGGAGCGATCTCCAGTCCATCGAGCGAAGTCCGCACGCCCAGTATCCATTGCACGATTGCGTAATAGTTCCACGCAGCCGTGCCCGTAAGCCACGAGTTCTTGGCTTCGCCAAAAGTTGGCGCATCCTTGCCCGCAATCATCTGCGCATAAACATAGGGCTCGCAGCGGTGCAGGTCGCCGATCTCCTCGCGCGCCGATGGATTGATGCGGCTGTAGTAGTCATGCGCCAGGTCGCCGTGGCCTAGGCGCGTCTCGCCAATCATGACCCACGGATTCACGTGGCAAAAAACTCCCGCGTTCTCCTTGTAGCCCGGAGGATAAGAAGAAATCTCGCCCAGTTGCAGGTAATACTTTGAGTACGCAGGCTGCTGCACCACGATGCCATGCTTGGTGGCCAGTTGCGTCCCCACAGCCTCCATTGCCTTGGCTGCCTTGCCGTCTTCCAGGCCTATGCCTGCCAGCGCGCAAAAGCCGTTCGACTCAATGAAAATCTTGCCTTCCTCGCACTCCTTCGAGCCGATCTTCGCTCCAAAGTCGTCGTACGCGCGCAGAAACCAATCGCCATCCCAGCCATGCTCGTCAATCACGGCGAGCATCTTTTCAGTCTCGCCGATGTATCCAGTTGCCTCGGCTTCCAGTCCGCGATGCCTTGCAATCGCCGCGAGTTCGCGCCCCGCATGCACAAACAGCCCCGCGATGAATACTGATTCGGCCACCTTGCCGTCTTTGTTGGTGGTGGTTTGAAAGCTCTGCCCCGGCGTGTCTGAGAAGCAGTTCAGGTTCAGGCAGTCGTTCCAGTCGGCGCGGCCAATCAGCGGAAGGCCGTGCGGCCCCAGCCGTTCCAAAGTGTAGTTGAAGCTGCGCTGCAGGTGGTTATAGAGCGGCGCCTCAGAACCCGGCTCGTTGTCGAACTCCACCGGCTCGTCCAGAATGCTCCAGTCGCCGGTCTCTTTCAAATAGGCTGAAACCCCAAGAATCAGCCAGTGCGGATCGTCGTTGAATCCGCCGCCGATGTCGTTATTGCCCCGCTTGGTGAGCGGCTGATACTGGTGATAGGCGCCGCCTGTGGGCAGTTGCGTGGCTGCCAGGTCCAGGATGCGCTCCCGTGCCCGGGATGGAACCATGTGCACAAATCCCAGCAGGTCCTGGTTCGAATCGCGGAACCCCAATCCGCGCCCGATACCCGACTCATAGAACGACGCCGAGCGCGACATGTTGAAGGTCGCCATGCACTGGTACGCATTCCAGATATTCACCATTCGATTGGTGTGGATGTCGGGCGTATTTACCTGGAAGACGCCGAGAGTGGCTTCCCAATACTGGCGCAGTCGCTCGAAGGCTTCGTCGGCGGCCGTGGCGCTCAGATACTTCGCAATCACCGGCTTCACCAGCTTCTTGTTGATAGTCTGCGAGCCCGCGGGATCAAACTTTTCGGTTACCGGATTCTCGTGGTAGCCCAGCACAAACACAATCTGCCGCGTCTCTCCCGGCTCCAGTTCGAGATTCACCTGGTGAGCCCCCATGGGCGACCACCCATACGCAATCGAATTGGTCAGTTGACCCGCTTCCACGGCCGCGGGCTTGTCCCAGCTGCGATAACGGCCCAGAAACGCCTCGCGCTGCGTATCGAATCCCGCGCCCGCCTCGGAACAGCCAAAGTAGGCAAAGTGGTTGCGGCGCTCGCGGTATTCGGTTTTGTGATAAATGACTCCGTCTTCCACTTCCACCTGGCCGGTATTGAAGTTCCGCTGAAAATTGGTCGCGTCGTCCTGCGCGTCCCACAGGCAAAACTCGATGCTGGCGAACCCCGACAACGTCGCCTTCGTTGCCCGCCGGTTCGTAACCGCCAGTTGCCAGATCTCAAGGTTCTCATCCAGAGGAACAAAGTAGCGCGTGTGCGCTTCAATGCCCTTGTAAGTCGACCCGATCACCGTGTAGCCCATTCCGTGGCGGCAGGTGTAGTTCTCCAGGTTGTGCCGCGTGGGCTGCCACGAGGGAGACCAGAACTCCTTCGACTCGCCGTCGCGCAGGTAAATATACCGGCCGCCAAAATCGAACGGCACATTGTTATACCTGTAGCGGGTCAAACGGCGCAGCCGCGCGTCGCGATAGAACGAGTACCCTCCGGCGGTATTGGAAATGATTCCGAAATACGCCTGGCAGCCCAGGTAGTTGATCCACGGCAACGGTGTGTCCGGCTGCGTGATAACGTACTCGCGATTCAGATCGTCAAAATAGCCGTATTTCATCTTCCTTGCCCCCCAAAAAATCGAACCGCCGCAGTATGGCCGCCGGTACAAATTCTAGTCAATCGTTTATCCAGAGCACTTCAAGCCGTCTGGAAACCGAAGCGCGATTATACGTGACCCGGCGTAAGGATAAAAGCACCCGGAACCAGCGCATGTTCTCGATCGTTGCCCCGCTTCGTTGCCAGCACTCGGGCAGATGTGAGAAACTTGCCGTTCTCCTCACATCGGGCTTGCGGTTGCACGAGGCAAAAACTCTCCATGGCATCTCCCTTTTTTCGGGCCATCTTGAATGCGCGAACAGGTCTAAAATCCCCGTTTGCCGCTTTGCTCGCCGGTTTTCTCATCTTCCCGGCAGTTGTTGCCTGCGGAACCTGGAGCGGAATCCATGCCGCGGCAAGCGAACCGCGCCCCATCAAGGTTGACCAGGTGGGTTACCCCCTTGACAGCCCGAAAATCGCCTTCGTAAGCGCCCACGCCGACAGCTTTGAGGTCCGGCGCTCCAGCGACAATGCAGTCGTTTATCAGGGCAAGCTCACGTCCGCCCAGAACGACCCCAACTCCGGCGACATGCTTGAGGCCGCTGATTTCTCCACCGTTCGCCAGGCCGGAACCTACTACCTGAATGTTCCCGGAGTGGAACGGAGTTGGGACTTCAGCATTGGCCCAAACGTCTTTGCACGCACCTACTACATGGCAATGCGCGCCTTCTACGGCCAGCGCTGCGGCACCGCGGTCGATCTGGGGTCGGAGTTCCCCGGCTACTCCCATCCCGCCTGCCACCTGCACGGCGAGCTTCATTCTTCCTCCGGCGCCGCGGGGGAGCGCGATAACGTTGGCGGATGGCACGACGCGGGCGATTACGGCCGCTATGTGGTCAACTCCGGCATTGCCACCGGCACCTTGATGTGGGCCTGGGAGATTTACGGCAGCAGAATCAAGACCATTCCGCTCAAGATTCCAGAGTCCGGCAACGGCACTCCGGACATTCTCAATGAGGTCCGCTGGAACCTGGAGTGGATGCTGAAGATGCAGGACACCGATGGCGGGGCGTGGCACAAACAGACCAGCAAGCGCTTCTCAGGATTTATCCCGCCCGAAAAGGACACGCTGACCAGCGAGGTTATCGGTACCGGTTCCGCACCGTTCAAAAGTACATGCGCAACCGCTGACCTGGCCTCTGTAGGCGCAATTGCCGCGCGAGTGTATAAGCCCTTCGATGCGCAATTTGCCGCCAGGGCTCTGGACGCGGCACGCCGAGCATGGGCCTGGACGGAACAGCATCCGAACGTGATCTTCAGAAATCCGCCCGGCATTTCCACCGGCGAATATGGCGATGCCAACTGCCAGGACGAACGGCTTTGGGCAGCGGCGGAGTTGAGCCGCACCACCGGCGAACCGGCTTTCAATGACTTCTTTTTGGCCCACTATGCCGAGTATCTTCCCAACCTCGATTCGCCCCCGGCAGAGAGCTGGAGTTCCGTTGGAGCGATGGGATTGTGGACCTACGCACTCTCGAATCAAAAGGGTTCGGATGCCAAAGCGGTTCAGGCAATCCGCCAGAGGACCGTCGATGCGGCTCGCGCCGTGGTGGAGCGCACAAGCGCCAATCCTTACCACGTGAGCTTGAAGCCACGGGATTACGTGTGGGGCTCGAACGGCGTTGCCGCGGGATATGGCATGTACCTGCTGATTGCCAACGTTTTTTCTCCGGAACCGGGCTTCGTTGACGCCGCGCGAGACAATCTTCATTATTTGCTGGGACGGAATACGTTTTCTCTTTCGTGGGTAACGCAGGTTGGGGAAAACCCATTTCAGCATCCGCATCACCGGCCCAGCGCGTCGGGCAAGCTGGCCGCGCCCTGGCCGGGGATGCTTTCAGGCGGTCCAGACGCCGGGCGTAACGACTCGGTGCTGGCTGCCCTATCCGGCAATTTGCCGCCGGCGAAAATCTATGCCGACCAGACCGCATCGTATGCAAGCAACGAAATCTGTATCAACTGGCAGGCTGCGCTGGTGTTTTTGCTGGCGGGTGAACTGCCTGAATCATAAGAAGCAACCCGGCCGCGGCCGGCAACCAAGTCTCTAGTTCTGTTTCCCGCTGAAAGCTGGGAGACCAAGCCTGCGGGCGTCGAGGAGTGGCATGCTGCATCTTCACATTGTCGACATCGTTATCATCGTGGCCTACCTGGTCAGCACGGTGTTCATCGGCTACTGGGTTTCAAAACGCGCTTCGCAGAGCATGCAGAACTACTTCCTCGGCGGCAATGCCATGCCCTGGTACATGCTCGGCATTTCCAACGCTTCGGGCATGTTCGACATCAGCGGCACCATGCTTCTGGTTTCATGGATGTTTGTCTATGGCCTGAAGAGCGTGTGGATTCCATGGCTCTGGCCAACCTTCAACCAGATCTTCCTCATGGTCTATCTTTCCGCGTGGCTGCGCCGCTCCAAAGTCATGACCGGCGCGGAGTGGATCAAGACACGCTTCGGAACCGGCCGCGGCGCGCAGTTCTCGCACCTCATCGTCGTTATCTATGCATTTGTCAGCATCATCGGATTCTTCACCTATGCGTTCAAGGGCATCGGCAAGTTTGCGCAAACCTACCTGCCGTGGCATCTCTCGGCCAATGAATATGCCCTGATCCTCATCACCATTACCGCCATCTATGTCATCAAGGGCGGCATGATCAGCGTGGTTATTACTGAGGTGGTGCAGTTCTTCATCCTCTCCATAGCTTCCTTCGCCGTAGGCATTATTGCCATGAGCAAGGTTGCGCCGGATATGCTTCACCGAGTAGTCCCCGCGGGCTGGGACAACATCTTCTTTGGCTGGCATTTGAATCTCGACTGGTCGACCCTGCTTCGGGCAGCCACCGAAAAGGTTCATCAGGATGGCTATGGGTTGTTCGGATTTTTTGTGATGATGCTGCTCTTCAAGGGCATTCCCATTTCCGCGGCCGGTCCGGCGCCAAACTACGACATGCAGCGCGTCCTTTCTGCAAAAAACCCCCGCGAAGCCTCAATGATGAGCGCTTGGGTCAATATTGTTCTTACCCCTCCGCGTTACTTTCTCGTCATCGGTCTCACCGTGCTAGCAGCCGCGTTCTTTGGCCCCAACCTGCGCGCCATGGGAACCAACATGGACTTTGAGTTGGTGCTGCCCTATGCGCTGGGGCGCTTCGTTCCCGTCGGCCTGCTGGGCTTCCTCATCGCCGGCCTGCTCGCTGCCTTCATGTCCAACTTTGCTGCCACCGTCAACGCCGCGCCGCCCTACTTCGTCAACGATATTTACAAGCGCTACATCAACCCCAATGCGAGCCCCAAAACTTATGTGCGGCTGAGCTACCTGGCATCCCTTTCAGTCATCGTGATCGGCGTAGCAATCGGCTGGAACGTGACCTCGGTGAATGAGGTCGTGGTCTGGATCGTCTCCGGATTGTGGGGCGGTTACACGGCGTCCAATGTTTTGAAGTGGTACTGGTGGCGCTTCAACGGCTGGGGCTACTTCTGGGGCATGGTCACGGGAATTGCCGCCGCGCTTGGCATGCCCTCCATCGTTAAGCAGTTGCCGATTGTGCAGCATCTTCTCGCCGCCCACTCCATCAACATGGAAGTTGTGTTCATCTTCCCCATCGTTGTAGGCATCTCCCTCGTCGGATGCCTGCTGGGCACTTTCCTTACCAAGCCCGAGTCGGATGAGGTGCTCATAGACTTCTATCGCCGCGTCCGTCCGTGGGGTTTCTGGGGGCCGATCCTAAGGAAAGTTCTGGCCGAGGACCCGGCTTTCAAGCCCAACGGAGATTTCCTGCGCGACGTGTTCAACATCGCAATCGGAATCGTTTGGCAGGTGTCTCTGGTTGCCTTGCCGCTTTACGTTGTAATCCGGGAATGGGACCGCGTTGCAATGGCTGCCGGCTCCATCGCGGTCACCTCGCTGATTCTGAAGTTCACCTGGTACGACCATTTATCCGAACGAGAGGTCGAGACAGACAAGGCCGCCGTCGGCGACCTGTAAGACAGTGCCCATGAATGAGCGCTTCAGCCGCGTGGTATTGTGTCAGGGCATGACTTCAGTCGTGCCACAATGATTGCAAGAATTGATGTGGGCTTTAGCCCCTGCGGAGACATTGCTACTCTAATCCGGATGCACCCATTTACGAAGCTGTTTTTCATGCACAACGCCAGGCCTGTTGTGATGCAATGGGGTTTCTCGTTCGAGAGAGGTGAATCGTGGAGAGTATGGACGGGACCCATGCCGAACTGCCTGAACCGGGAATTGTGCTTGCGCAAACCCCTTCAGCCGGTCGTGTTTCGAGTTCAGCTTCAGGTGTGTCCATCTCCCGCGTCTCCTGGCACGGCTGGTCCGATTGCGTCCTCATCCAGAACGGGATGGTGGAAGCCGTCGTCGTTCCAGCCATCGGCAGGGTTATTCACTTCGGCCTCGCCGGCCAGAAATCCGGCTGCTTCTGGCAAAACCGCGCCCTCGACGGACAATTGCACCAGAAGGTATCCAGCGAGTGGAGCAACTTCGGTGGAGATAAATGCTGGCCGGCTCCACAGTCTGCCTGGTTTCGGCTGCAAGGCCGCGGTTGGCCGCCCCCGGCCGCATTCGATTCGCTACCCATGCAGGCGGATGCCGCCAGTGGTTCGATCAGAATGACCTCGCCTCTGGATCCAGCGCTTGGTATTCAGCTTGTACGCCATATTGAGCTCGATCCCGGAAAGCCCGTCATGCGCATTCGATCCGAGTTTCGCAAGCTCTTTGGAAGCCCCACTCAAATCAGCGTGTGGACCATTGCGCAGATGAGGGAACCGGAGCGCGTTTCCATGCTTCTCTCGCCCAAATCCAGGTTCGACGGCGCCTACGTTCGCCTGCAGAAGAGCGAACCCGCAAATCTGAAGATCGAAGGCCAGGTTCTCCTGCTCTCTCGACACCCGCGCGAGCAAGTCAAAATAGGCGCCGATGCCGCCAGCCTGGCCTGTGTCGGGCCCGACTACGTAATCCGCATCGACGCCCAACCCGGACCGGGAGAGTTTCCCGATGGTGGATGTCTCACCGAGGTTTACACCAGCCCCGATCCATTGCAGTATGTCGAATTGGAAACCCTTGGACCGTTGACGACCATCGCTACTGGAGAACAGATTGACCGCACCACGGTTTACACAGTCAGGCCCAGGTCCACTCCAGATCCCGTCGCCGAGGCGATGAGCGCTTTCTGAGGATCAGATCCTCTCCGCTCCAGAACGCGCCTGCACAGAGTGCGGAAGAACTCCCGGCCAGTGCAATTTGCCAGGGCTTTGTATCAGGGCACGACTTCAGTCGTGCCGCAAGTGCCATAGAATCAACTGGGCTTGAGCCCCTGCGTCATACCTCGCGGACATCTCTCCCAACTCGGGCCTTTCTCCTCTGCCTGCCCCCTACTGTCCGCTCGCCGAGGAGATCAACACCGCCGCACCGGGCAGATCCGGAATCCTGCAAACCGCAAACCCGCCCTGCTGGTATGGGCAGGCCATGCCACTGGGCGCTGGTCCGCGGATCACCGCCCACGTCACCGGGTATTGGCGGGCAAGCCGCGCAAAGTCCTCCGCGTCAAAGTGGTTCAGGCCGTTGGTGGCGTCGCTCATCTGCTTCCACTCCACCGCCAGGCTGGGAAACATGGCAACCACGCCGCTGTCTTTGAAGTAGTCAGCCAGCACAGAGCGTTCGCTGATGGAGCGAAACCCGTGCACATCGATGCCCTGGTCCTTGAAGTAGTACGAATCCACGGCAAAAACCGCATCGTTGGGGGTATTTTCGCGAATCCAAAGCAGCGCGTTCACCCACGGGTTGGAACTGGTGTTCACCCACGGCAGCTCAACGTGTGGACTGAAAGGGAAGCTCAGGCGCGCGACCATGAACATTCCGCCCGACAGCGTCAGAAACACGGCCGGGATCACCCAGCGGCGGCCGTTCGCTGCGTACTCGCCGATCACACCGCCCAAAAATACCACAAACACGATGGTGATCACATGGAAGCATCGCAGCGGTTGCAGCCGGGCAAACATATCCAGCTTATGAGAGCTCGAGAATAATGCGGCAACCACGATCGACGCGATACCAAAGGGAATAAGGGCGAAACTCAGGCGCCGGAACTCCGGCGAGGTTCCGCGCAGCTTTCCCTTCCAGAACCAGGCCAGGATAGCCAGCGGAGCCAGCATCCCAAGCCAGTGGTACCAGGTCCAGTTGGAGAGAAAAAAGAAGTCGCGCGCATAAAGGGCTTCGCGGTAGGGCCCCTGTGCGGGAGTAAGACTGAACCCTATCGGCAGAATGCCGGCAGCCGTAGCGAACTCCGGTACAGGCTGCCGCGCCACTGCAGTTGATCTATCCGCAAGCCACACAGCGCCGGTAAGGAACGCCAGGTATACGCCCATCTGCGGATGGACAGCGGCGGTCGCCAGCGTGGCAAGCGCCGCAAGGGCGTAGCGGCGGCCCAGAAACGCCCACAGCGCGAAAATAGTCAGCGGCGTGGATAAGGAGCGTGGTGTAAGGTACGGCTCTATCAGTTCCAGTCCGGTATTGGTGGCCGGCATGGTCAGCACCGCTGTTATCAACAGCACCGAGCACCAGCGGGCTCGATGCGACGAAAATGCGATCGACGCCAGCATCCAGCAGCAGGCCAGCATGGCGAACAGGCTGGCGATGTACCAAAGAAAGATCGTTCCGTCGATGGTGAGATGAGTGATCCGCGCAGTCCAAACCAGAATGGGGTCGAATACCGATAGGTATCCATGCGAGAGAAAAAACTCATCCGCATAAGGGTACAGGTAAGGATGGAGAAGCTTTTTGGCGGACGGAATGTGTATTTCAGCATCTTCTACGCCGAAATGGTAGCCATGAATCGCCAGAGCGGCAACGGTCAAAAGCGCCAGACGAACGAAGGGCAATCGCTGGTCCGGGGCCTTCTCCATTGACTCTCCTTCTACGCTGCGGCGTCCGAAACTTGAATATCTGGGCCTGGTTCCAAAATGTGGCGCGTCGCGGTCTTGAAGTTCTGCTCGGAGCTACGGCTTTGGACTTTGTCTGCTGCTCTTCAGTAGGACGGCGAAATCATTGCACAAGACTACATGCATAGGGAACATTTCTTCAACGCTCCCCGGTTGGCTTCCCAGCCCGGAGGCAAGAAGCCTGAATCGTCCGGAACCGCCGCCAACGCAGGGATTTGCGACGGCGATGGTGGCGGTATTTCGTGCCCGCGCAAACCAGAATCTGCAAGCGGCGGCCCATGTAAACCCGCGTTCCGGTTTGCCGTCTAAATTAACTTCAGGTTCGCGTTCCGTTCGCTCGACAGGAACACTGATTCCCCTCCAGGCGGTGCTGTTCGAAGTGATGAGAATACTGCTGAAAACCTTCCCCATTTTGTTGATCATTGTAGGCGCATCGATGCTTTCTGAGCGGCCTGCTTATGCTTATGCCGATCCCGGTACCGGCCTGCTGGCAATTCAGGCGGTTGGATCCGTTCTGGTTGCCGCCGGTTGGTACTTGCGCCGCAAACTCTCTTTCCTGCTGCGCCCGCGCGCCAGCGCCAAACTCCAGCCGGAGTTGTATCCCGCCTCGAATGAGAACGAGGGTTCATCCCTCCCCTCCAGTGACCAGCCCGGCCAATTTGGCAGAGCGCAGCCGCCTGCGCCCAACCGATCTCCGTGACCCGGATGGGGAAGATGAACTGCCGTATACCTTCCGCGACCCGGCAGGCCAGCTTCACCTCACACCAACCCATGCCGTCCGGCGGGTCCTGCCCGCGGCCCTGGAACAGACCCGCGCCTTTCTTGCTTCCCCTCTGCGGACGGCCCTCGAGCGCGCCGGCGATCTGGTTCCATCCGAGATTCTGCAATCGGAAACCGATCCATCCACAATTGTCGGCGAGCTTTGGCTGCAGCATCCGCGCATCGACCCCATTTCCTATCCCTGGGAGTGGACTACCGCGCAGTGGCGTTCCGCCGCCGAACTCACACTGCGGCTCGCCGGCCAGGCCATTGACGCCGGCTGGACGCTGAAGGATGCCACGCCGCTGAATATTCTGTTTGTTGGCGCACGTCCCATTCTTGTGGATGTGCTCTCGTTCGAACGCCGCGATCCTCATTCCAGCTATTGGCTCGCCTACGGGCAATTCGTCCGCACCTTTCTGCTTCCGTTGATGGCCGCGAAATACCTGCGCTGGCCTTTGCAGGCAACCATGTTCTCCCGCGACGGGTATGAGCCGCGAACAATTTACGACGCTCTCAGGCCGTGGCAGCGGCTCTATCCCGATCTGCTGGATGTGGTAACGCTGGCCACGCTTTTCGAGCTCCCGGGGGCAAAGAAGCCCGGGCAGCCAAGGCTCGCTTCCGTCTCCGATCCCGACCTTGCTACGCATATCCTGCACAAGCGCATCGCCCGCCTGGGTAAGCAGATTCGCCGCGCGGCAAGCCTTGTGAGACAAAGCGAATGGAGCGAGTATGGGCAATCCGCAACCCACTACCGGCCCGCGGATACTGACGAAAAACAGCGGTTTGTAAAGGCGGCGCTTGAGCGCACCCGCCCGGCGCGCGTTCTGGATATTGGCGCCAATACTGGAACCTATTCGCGGATGGCGGCTGAGGCCGGCGCAAAAGTGGTGGCGCTGGACAGCGATACGGCGGCCATCGATGCGCTGTGGCGGACGGCCGAGCGTGCGAGGCAGCCAATCACGGCTCTGGTGGCCAACATCGCCCGACCCACGCCCGCAGTGGGATGGGGAAATGGCGAACAGCTCTCTCTGCTCCATCGTCTCGAAGGTCAATTCGACCTGGTGCTGATGCTGGCGGTTATTCATCACCTGATTCTGCGCGAACAGATTCCGCTTTCGCACATTGCAGGCCTCTCGGCCGGCTTGACTCGACGCTGGCTCATACTGGAGTGGGTTCCGCCATCGGACCCCATGTTTCAGGAGTGGCTGCGCGGCCGGGACGACCTCTACGGACACTTGTCAGAGAATGACCTGATAGAAGCGTTTGCTCCATTCTTCCGTGTTGCCGATCGAACGGAGCTTGGAAATCGACGGGTGCTGCTGCTTCTGGAGCGCAACGACGAAGACTCGAAACAGGGGAGAGCAGCTCGGGCATGATGAAACGAGTGGCCCAGGCCTGGGCCTTTGCCTCCATATTGCTTCTGCCCAATTACGCCGACCTGACCTCTGGCGCCGGTGACGCGCGCATGCGCTCCCCGGTTCCGCTCACAGGCATTGCGCTTGCGCAAATCTCCGATCTTCTGCTGGTTTCGCTGCTCTTCTTCGGGTTGATGGCTTTGCTGCGCAGCCTCTCCGCGTGGCCAAAAATCCGCTGGGTGCTGATGGCGCTGCTGCCGCCGCTGCTGTTCGCACGCAATCTCGACGTAATGCCCTTCGATGTGCCCAATACCGTCGTCTGCGCCATATACCTCTCGTGGGCCGGATTGTTGATCGCTCTCATCCTCAAATTCCCCAGGTTTGCTGCAAAGCTAAGCAATGCCGGCAGTACCCTCCTGGCAGGCTTCGCGGTCTTTGCCCTGGTCATCACCTTCCAGCTTGCCCGCGCAACGCTATGGCGCCCAGGTCCTCAGGCCTTCAAGACTCCAGTCGCCGCACATTCCACTTCCAGGCCCAGGCTGGTCTGGATTCTCTTTGACGAGCTCGCCTACCAGCCCACCTTTGAAGCGCGCGATCCTACGCTCCAGCTTCCCAACTTCGACCGCCTGCGCAGCCAAAGCACGCTCTATACCGATATGACGCCGATTGCATATCGCACCACGCGCGCGGTTCCCAGTCTGCTGCTCGGGCGTCCCGTCACCGACGTTACCTATACCGCGAACAACAACTACCTGGTCAAGATTGAGCAAGCCCCGGAATGGCAGGTTTTCGATGCCAGGGACACGCTGTTCGGAATGGCCGCCAGGCAAGGCCTCACCACCTCCCTAGTGGGTTGGTATATCGCATACTGCCCCGTGCTGGTTGGAATTGCCACAGACTGCTACTGGGCCAATGAAGATGCGCAGGATCGCGGGCCCACCTCCACCGGCGCAACGTATGCCCAGAATGTTTGGTTCCCGTTGCGCATCGTGGCCGAGCAGACATTTGCCCCGGCCCGTGCCTGGGCCGACGTAGCCCAATGGAACGCGAAGGGCCACGCGGACGCCGTCAGGGATTTGGAACAGCGAGCGCTCGAAACAGTTGCCAACAGCCAGGCCGATATCGTTTATCTGCATCTGCCCGTGCCGCATCCTCCTGCTGTGTGGGACCGGCGGACTGGCAAGTACGCGCTTGGCGGTTCTTATCTGGATTCGCTGGATCTCTCCGATCGAATCCTTGGCAGGATTCTCGACCAACTTCAAGCGCAGCCCCGCTGGGCTCAAACAACGCTGATCGTTCATGGAGATCACTCCTGGCGCACGCAGATGTGGAGACCCTTGCCGGGTTGGAGCGCCGAGGACGAGCGCATCTCCCACGCTGGCCACTTCGATCCGCGGCCACTGCTGCTGATCCACTCGCCCGGACAACAGATCCCGCAAACCGTGACCACGCCAACCAGCGTCATGTACATCCACGACCGTATAGCCGCCGAGATTCAGGCCTTCCCGAAATAAGTATCGCCCTGCAAAGCCGAAGGCTGTAGGTAGTGTCCAACGAATCCTGATGCCCTGGGCACTGTGTCAGGGCACGACTTCAGTCGTGCCGAAGATGCTCAAAATTCGTGTGGGCTTTAGCCCCTGCGGGATCGTCTCTCCAATCCGACAAACCACCCGGATTATGGTTGGCAAGAACCCGTCCTCGGAACCCAAAAAATAAACTCCTCTCCGTGAATCGAACAGAATTCTGCGCATGTGTGTAAACTTTTTCCATTTTTGGGCATCTGAGTTTTCATGGTGAAATACTCCATCGTCGTCCCCTTTCACAATGAAG
>Ga0302278_10004501_pt1 | contig 14377 bp, 17 predicted proteins | sample III_Bog_N3_2_FD_194543 | JGI IMG/M metagenome (GOLD analysis project Ga0302278, IMG submission 194543) | Peat permafrost microbial communities from Stordalen Mire near Abisko, Sweden - III_Bog_N3_2 | ecosystem: Environmental > Terrestrial > Soil > Wetlands > Peat | place: Sweden: Abisko... | reverse complement strand
CCGTCGCCGCCCTACATGTTGCTCCCTGTCGATGAGATGATGACGTGCCCCGCCATCGCGGCATCTTTCCGTTTTTCAGCCGCCAGAGCTGCGCGGCTGGAGTACTGGCTTTCGGTGGGGCCTCTGGCCGGGTATGGCTACGAAAGATTTCCGCAGGACGCGCCAAAGCAACTGGTCGACGAGCGCCGGCGGCTGGATGCGCTGTCAGACCTGCAACGCTACCGGGGCTGCACGGTGATGGAGCCCGGCCCGGCCGTAGTCTATGAACGAACCAAGCTTGAGGAATCGATCAAGCGGCCGGGCGTCGTTTTGAAGTCCAAGGGTTGACGACCCGCGCGGGACCAAAGCGTCAGCTAGCGGTCGCGCCGCCAATTCGAAAGCAATCGTCGGCGAGCCCTGGGTCGTCCCGCCGCAGCGTCAGTGTGCCCGGGTCAGGATCTCCGTGACGCCACTCGCGGATCAGATACGGCCGACCATCCTCCGCGAAAGAAACAAGCGCCTCGCGAACAAAGCGAACGCCATCCGCAGTGCTTACATCTGCCCGGATCGTTACGCTGCCATTGACTGGCGCGCCTTGAGCTGCCCCGACGGGGTTCTGAGCAAGTCCGAGCGCCTGGCGCAGCGCCGGCGAAGCCGCCTCCGCCGCCGGCTCCGGACGCCCGGAGCGAACCGTCACGAAGCGCAGCGCGGTGCGAAACAGATGGGGTGAAACCCCGTCAATCTGGTCAAGCTGCATGATCGTCGTGAAGCCGGCTGTCCTGCCATTGTCCGGTTTGCCGTCGGGCGCAGCTGTTGCGGGGTCTTTCGGCTGATTGCCGCCCGGGTCGCGGAATTGCACAATCCGTCCGGTAATCCGTGTTGCCGCAGACTGATCGAGCGTCAGCGCGGTGAACAGGCGGCTAAGGATCGCCGGGGTTGCGGTATTCAGATCTACTTTTCCTGACTCCTGCTCAAGCGTGACTGCCACGCTTTCGCCGCCGGGCATCCGGCAACGTAACGGGAACTTGATCTTCTGGGTGGGCGTTGTCGTTACGGTGGCCATGATGGCGAGGTTGACCGCGCTTTCCGCAGCAGCCGTGGCAGCGGTTACGGAGGCAAGGCTAGACGTCACCTTGGTGCGGTATCGTGCGCCGACGATCAGCGCAGTTCCGAGCAGCGTGATGAGCCCCAGGCTCCAGATCACCGCGACCAGCGCAAAGCCGTCCCGGCCGGCGTTCGATCTGCGGCGATAGCGGGTCCGGGGGGCGAACGCCGGGCAAAGATGCGCCTGGTCGGGCCGGTACCATCGTGTTGCCGGCAATCTTGCCACGTCGGTGCCTCTTGAGGCGGCGGTTTTGAATGTAGAATCCACCCCATAGCCGTTTACGCCGAAATGGCAAAAAAAGCGTCAAACAGCTTGTGTTAATGAAAATCTCCTAAAATCCGGCGATCAAAGCCAGCCCTGTCGGGACCGCCGGACAACGCCATGTCATTTGAAATCCAGCAATTATTGCGGCCGGCTCCGTCCGGCGCCGTTGGCGGCGGTGTTGCGCCAGGGCATCCCGATTTTGCCAAGGCGTTCGCCGAGCTGCTTGCCGGCGAGCAGCTTGTCGACGCCGCCGCAATTTCACGGGCCCGGCGGGCGGCTGAAGCTGCATCCGAGCGACTGGATTTTGTTCTGGTGAAGCTCGGGCTGATCTCCGAAAGCGACCTGTGCATCGCCTATGCGGCTTACTGCCATCTGCCCCTGATTGGTCCGGGCGATCTGCCGGATAAGCCCGTGCTGGCGGACAGGCTGAAGCTTGCCTTCCTCAAGGCCAATCGCATCCTTCCAATATCGCTCGACGGCAAAGACCTGCTGATTGCAACCGCCGACCCGTTTGTCGATGAGGCAGCCAAGGCCATCAGCTATATGCTCGACTTGCGGGTCAAGCTTGCCGTCATTGCGCCGGCGGAAATCGAACGCGCGTTGCGGATGCTCTACAACGATGTGGGGGGAGAAAGCCATACCGATGAGGAGGTGGTCGCTGCTCTTGTCAGCGGTGATGGCAGTGAATTCGACATCGAGCGTCTGCGCGATATCGCCAACGAGGCTCCGGTCATCCGCCTCGTCAATCAAATCATCTCGAGAGCCGTCGAACGGGGAGCCTCCGATATCCACATCGAGCCCGGGCGCGACGCCGTGGCGGTAAGGTACCGAATCGACGGTTTTCTGCAGCAGGAGCGGCTTATTCCCGCAAATCTGCGCGCTGCCCTGACGACGCGGATCAAGATCATGGCGAGGCTTGATATCGCCGAGCGGCGGCTGCCCCATGATGGCCGCATCAAGACTGCGGTGCGCGGCGTCGAGATCGACATTCGTGTCTCGACGTTGCCGACGGTGTTCGGCGAGAGCGTCGTGATGAGAATTCTGGACCGGACCCGGGTGGAACTCGACTTCACCAAGCTTGGCCTCGATGAGGTGATTCAGGCGAGCCTGCATCGTCTGATGTCGCTGCCCAACGGCATCGTTCTCGTCACCGGCCCGACAGGCAGCGGCAAGACGACGACGCTGTACACCGCGCTGAAGCATCTTAACCGGCCGGAACTGAAATTGTTCACCGTGGAAGATCCGATCGAGTATCAGCTTTCCGGAATCAACCAGATCCAGGTCCAGCCCCAGATCGGTCTTGATTTTCCAGCGGCATTGCGCTCGATCCTGCGTCAGGATCCGGACGTCATCATGATCGGCGAAATTCGCGATCTTGAGACGGCGCGAATAGCGATTCAGGCGGCTTTGACCGGGCACCTGGTGTTCTCGACACTGCATACCAACAGCGCGGTGGCCGCGATCACGCGCCTGATCGATATCGGGCTGGAGCGCTATCTGCTTGCCTCGACGGTCTCGGGAGTGATGGCACAACGACTGGTCCGAAAGCTGTGCCAGTCCTGCTCGCGGCCGCATGGCGTGACCGAACGGCTGCATGGCAAGCTGAGGATGGCCGTGCCTGAAGGTTCGTCGATCGATCTGTCGCGCAGTCGCGAAAAAGTGGGCTGCGAAGCCTGTGGGGGCACCGGCTACAGCGGACGAACCACGATATCCGAGCTTCTCGTCATCGACGACAGCGTCCGAGAAGCAATCGGCAGGCGAAGCCAGGATCAGCGCGTGGTCGAGCAACAGGCGCGCGCAGCCGGTTTTCGCTCACTCTATGAAGATGGGCTTGTCAAAGTCGGTGCCGGCGAGACGACACTTGAGGAAGTCCTGCGCGTCACGCGGGCATCCTGAGGGAGTGTGAGCAATTGGCAACGTTCCGGTACAAGGCGTATACGGCTCAGGGCGTCATCACCGCCGGCACGATCGTCGCTGACGGGTTGGAGGCGGCGATCGACGCATTGTATGGTTCGGGGCTGACCCCGTTCGAGACCTGCGGTCTGCCTGGCGAGAGCGTTGGCCGCGCCAGCCAATCTTTGGCCTTTCATGGCAAAACCGTTGCGCCGGTCTGGAAACGTGAACTGTTCGGGTCAAACCGCTTCAGTTTGAAGGAACTTACGGCATTTACGGTGGAGCTTGCTTCGCTGACAAATTCCGGACTTCCGCTCGATGCGGCATTTCGGGTTATTGCAGGCCCCGGCGCCTCGCCGAAGACAGTTCGTCTCGCCAATGGGCTTTTGAAGGACGTGCTGTCGGGGTCACAGCTTTCCGAGGCAATGGCACGGCGTCCGGAGATATTCCCATCCGACTATAGGGCTATCTTGGGCGCAGGCGAGGCCGGTGGTGTCACCGGCAAGGTTCTCCAGCAGATTGCCGACCTGCTGGCGCGCCGGCTCGAAATTCGCGGCAAAGTCCTATCGGCGCTGGTCTATCCTGCCATTCTGGTGCTGATGTCGCTGGTTTCGGTGCTGGTCATCGTATTTGTTCTGGTTCCCAGCATTTCCCCGATCTTCACGGATGCGGGTCTTCCGCTTCCAGGAATCTTGAACACGCTCGCCGATTTACAGGAGAACTGGATAAGGACGTCAATCTTAGTGATGGCTTGCGGCCTCGCCGGGGCAATGCTGTGGAAGAAGGCAAGACAAAATGCCGACCTGATGCTGGGGTTTGACCGGCTGAAGTTTTCGTTGCCGGTCATCGGCAAACTGATCCAGATCCGTGATGCCGGCGGATTTTCGCGGGCGCTGGGAACATTGCTCGGCGCCAGGGTCCCTCTGATGTCGGCTCTGCAAACGGCGCGCGCGTTGGTGACCAACCGGTATCTGAGAGGGCTCTACCAGCAAGCTATCGAATGCGTCCCGGAGGGAACGCCGCTGCATCAGGCATTTGGCGGAATTGGGCTTTTGCCGGCGACCTCGCAGCGCCTGGTGGCGGTCGGCGAGGAGTCGGGACAACTTGGTGCAATGCTGATCCAGGTCGCGACCGTTCTGGAAGGTGATCTGCAACGCCAGATCGAGCGCCTGGTCGGTCTGGTAACGCCAATATTGACGCTGGCGATCGGCGGCAGCATTGGAGGGCTCATCATGCAGGTGATGAGCGCGGTGCTGTCGATTAACGACCTTGCATTCCAATGAAGCGCCTTGCGAAAAAGTCTGCGGGTTTTACGCTGGTTGAGCTGCTTGTGGTCATGGGCATTGTGTCGATGATCCTTGCTGCCGTCCTGTCCGCCAAGCCAAAGACCGCTGCAACGCGTGTCGCAGTCACCGCCCGTGCCATCGCGGCCACCCTGCAGCTGGCGCGTGCCCAGGCAATGGCGAGCAATACCGAGACCGTGGTTCGCGTCGACACCGGGAAGCGGCAGATTGGTCTTGCAAACTCCATGCATCCGCTGCCTCGGGGGATGACGGTTGCGATAACGGTGGCGCAGACCGAGCGTGCCGGAGACACGGGCGGAATGCGCTTCTATCCGGACGGTCAATCGAGCGGCGGAGAGATTTTGCTGACGTTAGAGGGACGAGTGTCCCGCATCGCCGTGAACTGGCTGACAGGCGAACCGCAGTTAAGCCGATGAGCCGAAGAAATTCAATTCAACTGCCCGATATTCCAGCCGGGCACTGCGGCGAGCGGGGTTTTGCACTGCTCGAGGTTCTCGTCGCTTTCGTGATCCTTGCGCTCGGACTTGGCGCGATATCCACCGGAATAGCGCTGGCGATGCGGTCGGACGGCCGCACGCAGACCAGCCGCGCCGCCTTGCGTATCGCACAGTCGCGTCTGGAGACTGCCGGAATAGCCGAGCTGCTGGCGCCGGGCCGTCGCGAGGGCAGGGCGGGCAATGGCTACAAATGGCAGGAGAAAACCACGGCCGTTCATATCGCAGCGGACCCGGCGCTGTTGCGCGGCGGCAAGAACGATCAGACCGCAGCCAAAGGCGGTATCTCCCCGTTCTGGGTTGAGATCACCGTGGAAGCACCAGACGGCTCCGTTGCAAGGCTTTCGGGCCTGAAGCTCGCCCCGGAACAAAAGCCGTGAGGGCGATTGCGCAAGACAGGAGACATGCGCGTGCCGGGCGCCGAAGGTCCGGTGAGCAGGGCCTGACACTGATCGAGCTTTTGCTGTCCCTTGCCATCCTTGCGGTGCTCACGGGGTTTCTGGCCGCCGGATTGTCGATGGCGCGCCGGGCGTTCGAGACCGATCGGGCGAGCGGAATCGGGGCCGAGACGGACGCCGCCCTCCAGGCGATTTCCACCGTCATTGGATCATCACTGCCAGTCCGGGCCAGCAGCGCCGCGGATCAGCATGCGGCTGTCGTGTTTGATGGTCGCAAGGGGGCGCTGGTATTTGTGGGCTTGAGCGAAGGAAGGTCGCTTCGAGGCGGGCCGCACAGGATCGGCCTTCGGCAATACGGCACGGACCTCGTCATAGACGTGATTGGATCGGGATCGAAAGCGCAGACTGCCGAGTTGTCGGTACCTGGGTCCATCCTCCTCAGCGGCGTGCGGCGGATCGAATTCGGGTATTTCGGCAGGGCCAACTCTTCCGCTGCCCCTGGCTGGCGAACCGAATGGGTCGGCCTTGACCATTTGCCGGAACTCGTGTCGGTGCGGATCGACTTTGAGGACGGGCGACGAAACGAGCTGGCAACGATCATCGCGCTGCGTCAAGGATAGGTATTTGCGGCGCCGGAGCGGGTCGGCAGGCGCAGGCAGAACAGGCTGTCTCGTTACCCTTCGTAAAGATTTAGTAAATAGACTTCCGAACTCGAATCGAAGGTGTTTGGCGCGAAAAAGGACAGTCATTCCATGGCTGAGGTATCGGCTGCCCGCTCCGATGGCTTGCACGTCCTTGCGACGCGGTGGCGGGAATTTTCGCAATGGTGGATCTCGGAATTGCGGGCCGCCGTGCCGGCGGGCTGGCTTGGCTGGGTTGATGACGAAGTCATTCCGAGATTGCTGATCTGGCGAGAGCAGGATTTCGCGCTCTGCGCGCTGGCGACCGCCGGGGGGCCGGTCGAGGCGCGATTTCCCCTGCATCACTTTGGAACAGCGACGCTTGCCGCGTGGCTTGCGCAGATCGGTCTGGGGCGCAACCAGGTGATGGTCGGGCCGGTGATCGGGCGTGATCTGTTCCTCCTGCGCGACCTCAGCATACCCAGAGCAGCTCTTTCGGCCCTGCCGAAAATTCTGGAGCAGGAGGTTCAACGGCGGACACCTTTTCAACTGTCGGACATCTGGCACGCTGCAGTCCCCAGCGTTGAGGGGACGGCCGATATTCTGAACATGGCTCACTGGATCATTCGCAAGGATCGCGCGGAGGCCGCACTGGCCGAACTTGGTCTCAACGCAGGTGAGGTGGATTTCCTGGCGTCCCGCGCGGCCGATGGTCAAGCCGTACCGATCATTAGTTTCCGCGCTACCGATAAGCAGGACCCGCCCTGGGCTCGACGGGCGGTCAAAGTTCTTGGCGCGGCCGGACTGGGAATGGTCATGCTCGGACTTGTGGCCTTCGAATGGTGCCAGGCCAGCGTCGCGAGCGGTATCGAGACATCATTGATCGAGGCGCGGGAGAGTGCGCAGGGCAGCCAGGGCGGTTCCATCCAGGCGGCCCGCCTCTTTGCCATCAAAGCCGATGCGGGTGTACTCGATATCTGGGACGAGCTGTCGCGCATCCTGCCCGATCATACGTTTCTGACCGAAATGCGCATCGCAGAAGGCGGTGTTACGGTGTCCGGCTTCTCGGCGGATGCAGCCCACCTGGTTCGGATCATCGATCAGTCGCCGCGGTTCTCGGGCGCGATGCTGGCGGCTGCGATTACGCCCGATGCGACCGAGCACAGGGATCGCTTCAGCATTAGTTTCAAGGTCCGCGGCGGGCGGAACGCACGGCCGGCTGGAACTACCGGGAACCATTCATCATGATCGATCAGGTGACGGGCAGGCTGCCGCGCGGCGCTTTGTTTCTGGCATTCAACGGTTTCGCCGTTCTGTTCCTTGCGCTGTTCGTCATCGCGCCGGTGTGGAGCCATTTTGCAAGCCGAAGCGAGGAGATTTCGGAAACTGCCGGGCAGCTTTCGCGGTTTCAGGCGCTTGCTCGCAACGCCAAGGCCTTGATGGAGGAAGCTCCGCACGCCTCAGACCCCTTCCTTCCCGGTGTTGAGGAGCGGGTTGTCAGCGCCGATCTGCAGGCCAGCCTCAAGGCGATTGCGACAGCTGCAGGTGTGCGTCTATTGGGCATTCGCGGACTGCAGAGCAACCGGTCGCAGCAATTGCACTCGGTCGCCGTTGGTGTGGACCTGGAAGGGTCCCTGCCGTCAATTCGAAATGTGCTTCTGGCCATCGAAAACCAGACGCCCTTTCTGTTCGTGACGGCGGCCTCGTTACGAAGTGCCACTGACGGGGATGACGGCCTGATCCGGGCAGAACTCAAGGTCCAGGGCGCCATGCGGGACGACGGGGCCGCAGGCGGCGCGGGGGAGGCCATCTCCCAATGAGCGGGTGCGCACTGGAACGGGACCTCAAGACCATGGCGGAGTGCTGGGCGTGACCTCGCTGCCACTGGCTACCCAACGGCTGTTTGCACATTTCGTGGGTTCGCCGCGACGCTCGTTCGCATTCACCGTGCTGGGGCGCGCGGAGCTGCCGGGCAGGGCCGAGCTTGCGGGGCTGCGGCCGGCCACGCGGTTGCTGATCGTGGGCCTGGCTGGGTGGATCTGCCTGATTGGCCTCGTAACCGTCGTCGCCATCGCCTGCGTCGAGATGTCTGGTTTGAGCTTGCCTGGCTGGTTCGGCGTCCGAACATCCGCAACGTCAAACACCGCCGTTCATTCGCCTGCGGGTTTCGAAAGCATTTTGAGCCGCCCGCTGTTTTCGCGCAACCGGCAGGACGCCGCGGCGGCAGTTCCGACGGCGCCGCCCCCGCCGGCGGTGATGCTGGATCAGAACATCATCTTAAAGGGCGTGTTCATGAGCGGCGCTGTGGCCAAGGCATTTCTGATTTCCGCTCAGAATCCGCTCGGGGTATGGGCACAGGTAAATGATGAGGTCGCTGGCTGGCGGGTGTTGGCCGTCAAACCTGGAGAGGTCCTTCTGGAAGCGCAGAACGAGAATTTGGTGATTCCGCTGCAAATCAACGGCACCGCAAAATGATCCGGGCGCTGCGCCGGACAACCAGCCGAACCGGCCAATTCCTCGGTGATGCGCTCGCCTGGCGATCTCCGGAGCGCCAGTACGCCCTGGTCGCGTGGTCCTTGATCGCTGGCGCTGCCCTGCTCATTGCCTTCGGCGACCCGGTCTGGCCGGGCAGGATTCTGGCCGCCCTTTACCTCGTGACCCTGTTGGCAGCGGTCTGTGCGATCGATGCGCGGTACGGAATTATCCCCGACAGCCTGGTTGGCGGGCTTGGCGCCGGCGGGCTGTTGCAGGCCTTGTTGGCGGACGGGGGCGAGCTGCTGCAGCGAGCCATTGAGGCGCTGCTGTTTCTGATAGCCGCCTGGCTGTTCCGGTCGATCTTTCGCTGGGTACGCGGATATGACGGTCTTGGCCTTGGTGACGTAAAATTCGCAACCGCAGGCGTGCTCTGGATCGGGATCGAAGGCGTTCCGCCGTTGCTGTTGGTGGCGGTCCTGTCGGCGCTGGCGAGCCTGCTGATCCTGAAGGCTGAGGGTCACGCACTCGATGGCAAGCAAGCGATCTCTTTTGGGCCACATCTTGCCGTCGGCCTGTGGCTAACCTGGATTTTGGGGCCGCTGCAGCCAGGATTCTAGGGCGAGATGGTGCGGGTTGGAGAGAATTAACCCGGCGTGCCGAGCGTTCTCACCCAGCTGTTATCTGCGCCGTCCATGATGGTTCCTCTTCCTTGTAAACCATCTTCGGTTCTTCGGGCAATTTGGCGCGAAAGACGGTGTATCCTCCCCCGAAGCTGCGACTGCTTGCGAGGAGTTTAAGATCATGCCGCGTAATGCCAAACTGGCGCTATTGGCGCTCGTGTGCTGGGGGCTGGTCTCGGTCCCCGTCGCGTCGGCCCGCGGCGGTTTTGGCGCAGGTGGCTTCCATGCGGGCGGCGGGGGGTGGCACGGAGGCGGGGGCCTTGCAGGGGAACGCAATTGGCGGGGCAGAGGCGTGGGATGGCGCGGAGCGGTCGCCGTCGGTCTTGGTGTTCCTGGAGGTTACTACGGTCCTTCCTACGGCGATGACTACGAAGAACCCTGGGGATACGGCGAGTACGCCGAGTATGGTCCCTGGGCCTACCGCGGCTACTATGGCGGCTGTTATCTGGCCCGACGGTCTGCCCGGGACGGTTACGGCTGGCGTCTTCGCACGGTCCGGATATGCAGCTGAGGCCGCCTGGCGTCAACGCCATTGCGAACAGGCGGAAAGCCGCAGCCTGGTTTGCAGAAACAGTAAGCGGCGGGTAGGGCGCGATATCTGCACGATAGAAACGCCGTGGTGCGCAGGCCTGGCTGTGCTTACTCTTCGAATTGAGCAGCTCAAGCCGGCGCCAAGATTTCCATCCGCGCGGCCATGAACGCGGCAGGGGCGGCTTTTCGCCATGACTGTTTCGACGCCACCCACTTCAACGGTGATGCTGTTCGTGAAGGTTTGGCTATTCGTGGGGTGTTCTTGCGAAAAAGCCGCCGCTGGGACGATTCAGCGACGGCTCTCAGCGTTTTCGTGTGACCTCCAGCAGGTCAAGGCGATTGTGCGCTGCGATGGTTAACCCCGGGTTACGACAGCCAGCTTCTTCTTGATCGGGGCCCTGCCTGCCAGGCCGCAGATCGATCGATGTTCACGGGATCATCAACATGAGCCTGTCCGCGATCCGGCAGCCGGCGCTGAGCCCGGCACCCCCATCATCGGGCGGGACCACTGCCCTCGGTTCAGGCCTCCCATGATGGGAAATTCGGCTTGCCTACGCCGGGTGGTTCCGGGACAATCCGCCGTCTGGTTTTCAGGATTGCCGTGGCCTGGCGCCGAGGCGGCAACAAGCCGCCGGTTCGGGCAAAGCGGGGAGGGCGGGATGCAAAAAGGCGGGGACGCTCAGGGGCTGACGGCCGATGAACGCCTATGTCGGAGCTCAGGGACGCGGCACCCTGAAAGCGCACTCCTTGCCCTTGCAGACAAAAACAATAGCCCCGGGCTGAAGGCCATGAGGCCATGGAAGAGATCGACCGTTTTGGGAAGCCATTTATGAGCGATCGCGACCCGGTCGAGCTGGCCATGCAGGAAGCGCAGCGGTTAAAGGCTGAACCGGTTGGGCCAAATCCATGGAAGAGTCTGCCGGCGATCGAATCTTTGCAAAGCGTTTTGGTTGCTCGACAAGAGCAAAATGCCGTCGCCGATCCAGCGGTCCAACCGGAAGTACCGCTGGCCCGTTTCGATCGTGACCAGGCGATCCACCTTCGCTGGACGTTGCGCGACATTAAAGCCAAGCGAACGAAATTTTCTCCTGTCAGCCCGGATGATCTGAGAATCTTGGTTGAAATGAACCTCGTCGAGATGCGGGACGATGTTCCGGTGCTCACCAACGAAGGTCATCGTGCAATCGAATGAAGCTCCGGGCTTGTCGAACTGCCCAAGGCCGAAGGCAAAAGAAGCAACGATCATGTTTGACCCGGCTCCCGAGCTGTCCGACGAAACCCTGATCGAAACGGTCCGATTTCCAACCATCCTGCGAAACGCCTTGATGTCGGCGGGACTGAAGTCGATCGGCGAAATACGCGCCAGGCCGGATGATGAGCTGGGCAGGATCACGCGGATCGGAAAAGAATCGCTGACTTATCTGCGTCGCACGATCGGACGGGCGCGATAGGCGGGCTTGGCCGGGGTCAGCACTCCTAAGGGTCTCTTGCCGCGTTTGCGCGAAAAGATGCCGCGCTCAATTCACAACTTTGCGGCAGAAACGCCTTCTCGCCTTCACATTCAATTGTGAAAACGGTGAAGTGTCATCACTTCGACCAAACGGGACGCAATGGGCAGACATCCAGATCCGGATCCCGATCCCGAGATAACTCAACTCTTGGCGCTGTTGGATGCCTACGAGAGTTTTCCGGAAGATGTACAGCCTGTGGGGCCGTTGCCGCAGCCGCCAGGGCTTTCTGCAGAAGGGACGAGAGACGAAAACAGGTTTGCCGCCAAGGTTGTTTCGGTGATGTCAAGGGGACGCGCCGGATAAGGCATTGAATCGCGTCGGCGCGGGTACAGCGATTTTTGTTCGAAGAGTTGGATGACGGTCGATCCTGGAAAACATCCGCTCGAATTTTCTTTCAAAATGCCTTTTGTCATTGTTGCGGCATGCATTGGTGCACCATTGACGACGCGGCGTACATGGTGCTCGCGCTGATCGGATTGCTCAAAAGGCAAAAATATTGCGGAGAACCCTGATAAACGGGAGAAAGTGAGTAACGGCGTCACTAATTGGGTAGAGGACACAGTGTTTTTTGAATATTTATTGCGCGCGCTGAACGGGCGATGATCGCAGGTTTCGGATTTAACCTCCTGCTCGGACATCAAGCTTAATAAGCGAGCTTCGTTGTGGCTTCACAAAATGCCGCTAGGGTATTTTTGCCGAAGCGACAATTCATTGCCGCTGAAAATTCACTCAATTGCCGGGCTGGAGCGAATCGTGAAGCGCCAAAAACTAACCAAAGCAAAGATTTACGTCGGGCCGCCGTCAAGAAAGCCGCTCAGTGTTCGCTATGCGGAAGTATTGAGGTTGCGCGAGGCCATTATGCAGACCCAATCCGGGACGAAGCAGCCGAAGCCCGATCGACATACTTCCGGTTAGATCGTGCGCTCCATTGTCTTTCAATTTCTCTACCTTGTTGCGATTGCAATCGCGATGATCGGCTGGACCTGGACGATTGTTGGCGGCTTGGCGCGGGTGCTTTAGCCTCCTGTGGTGGTGACGTCGCTTGCGGCCGTTGATCGGCCGTTTCAGGGGCGGCCGCCGGATGTGCCAGAAACCATCTCGGAGCCCGCGAAGGCGACCGCATCAACGCGGTATCGCGCTGCCGCATTCAGCCTGTTATTGCGCTGGTTGAGGTGCTTATTGCGCAACTCCGGTGCTGTCCCGCCGTCTTCAGCGCGCTTTGCCTGGAATCAGACATCAGAAACGAAAAAGCTGGGTTCTCGAAGCGGAAATCGTCGCTAGAGCCTTTGCGAAGCGGGCAGTAGCCTAGTGTCGAGCAGCCACCATCCGCACTTCGCCGATAGCGCCCCGAGCGCTGTGCAAGCAGGATGTATCAAGATCCGGCCAGACCTGATTTGAGCAATCGCGCCCGATCGGCAGGCGGTCGGCTTTGGCCAGCGCAACCGGTTCGCGCGCTTGCAGAGTTGGAGCGACCCCGGGCAGCACCATCAGGCTGCCGCCAAGGAGGGTGAAGATTGTCAGTGCCCAGATAGACTTCATTTTCACTTTGATCGGCCTCGAGAAAGGCGGGGCCGGCGGCCGGGGGAAATAACCGACGGCCCCCGTCGCATGATTGACACGGCTGACCAGTGGGGATCAATCGGCCAGCCTGCGCGACGACCGACGATAGATAGGGTTCCTTGTCACCGCAACCTGATCGGCGTTTTAACCTAACCGCTCAACCTTACCGGCATTTCGAACAAGTGCCTCACGGCGCCATGTGGCAATCGCCGCACCCCATCGGCTGACCGGGTATGCGAACAGCCGGCGTCGCCGGAATCCCGCCGCCGGCAACAGACCCCTGGTGCGAGTTCCGAAAGGGCTCAAGCGCCGCAAAATTGCGGCATCGGTCAACGGCAACGCGCCTTGGACCCGCACTGCGTTGCGTCAGATCCGCTCGCTCCTGCATCGGAGATCTGTCTGCCGCTCACCCCTGGGGCATCGGGCAAAACCAGGGCCTTCGGAACGGGTCCGTTTCGCGGACGAGGGTTCGGCGGGCAGCGGCGCCTTGTCCCGCATTTTAATGAAGATGAACCGAATATGAAGCGGGTGTGCTGCCGCCATTCACCTTGGTCGCCGCAAAATTCTTCTTCAGATTGAGAGGGCCCAATGCGAAGTCTTCGCAGAATTCGAACGGTGCCAGGATCGGTGCGCCGGACCAAAGCCGAGGGTATCCCAAGGAGGGCGGTTGGCAGTCGACCGACCAATGGGCGATCGGATACGCCGGCAAGCAACGGCGTCGACCAGAGGCATGATAAACCAGTGAAGCAGGACAGCACCCTGGCGGCGCGCTATCAGGAAGTACAGCGCCTTCGCAAGCAGGTGCTGGAGGCGGAATCGCAAAAAGGTCCCTGGGGCGCTTGATGAGCGCCGTCACAAACATGCTGATACGGCAACCCCTGCGGGGGTGCGATCGGCTCTATTCGGTTGCTAAGGTCAGCGTGCGATGAGCGATCGAGAAAGCGATCGAGAATAAGTCTTGGCCGATTTCTTGGACTCATTGGCCGCCGTCGGCAAGCCGGATCAAGCTTTCAGCGCGGACGGTTCAACCTTTGACATGTCGTTATGGTGGATCGAACTGCTGCGGCCGTCGTCCCATTTGATGACTACACCGACCCATCCGTTGTTGGTGACCACGCCGAGATCGCTGGCGTTGCCGTCCCAGCACACCCGATCGCCGAGCTTGAGGGTTCTGGATTGACTGCCGTTCATCGCCCAATCAATCCACCATTGACACGCTGCGCATCGTGAATTCGATCTGCCCGTCCGGCAGTTGCCGCCAATGTTCCACGATCGTCATGCAGCCACCTTGTGGAGGTTGGCCGAGAATTTCCTGGGCTTTCCGTCGAGCCGCTTCCACTGGCAACCTGAAGGTCTCCCGGGCGGGCCCGTCATCCGGAACGCGGCCCCGGGACATCCGCTCGGCGAGATCGCGCGGTCGATTGGCCATGTCGTAACTCCATACAGAGCCCCCCACTATAGCGGGTAGCCGAAAGGATGACTGTACGGGCAGCAGGTGTTTTCCAAGATATCCACTGACCCGCGGCTCGCAGTAGCGAGATGCTCCCGGGCGCCGCCAGATCA
>Ga0302278_10004496_pt1 | contig 14384 bp, 23 predicted proteins | sample III_Bog_N3_2_FD_194543 | JGI IMG/M metagenome (GOLD analysis project Ga0302278, IMG submission 194543) | Peat permafrost microbial communities from Stordalen Mire near Abisko, Sweden - III_Bog_N3_2 | ecosystem: Environmental > Terrestrial > Soil > Wetlands > Peat | place: Sweden: Abisko... | reverse complement strand
GTTCCTTCGCAGGAACCGAACGATATGGGAGAGAAGAGCATCACAACTGCCATTACCTTCCCCACAATGCCCACGGCGGCGGTTGTGAAGCTCTACGCGGCTATCAATCTACCGAAGAACCTCCCCGGCTCTACGGGGTCGGAATGGACTCTTGTGGGTACGGTTGCAACTGTGGCTGCAAGTGCGCAGACTATAGGGCCGCTATTCACTGAAGACACCAGTGCAAATACGGCGGCTCTCGCCGGACGCTTCTTCTGCCTTCAGACGACTGGAGTTTCTGGGTCTGGCCAGATTATCGCAAAAATGGTGAGCTAAATGGCAACTTACTACAGACGTGACGACGATGTACAGAATGGACTAGGCGAAGCTGTGCCTAACATCGCCGTCACATACTATGCGGCTGGCGGTGGGTTGGCAACGATCTATGCCGATGCTGCTGGTTCCGTGATGGCTGCAAATCCGCAGTACACTGATGGACTTGGGCAGACACACGCTTATATGGCGTCTGGGTTCTATACGATCACCTATTCTGGGCCACAAATCCAGACTCTAACGTATACAGATCAGGCTATAGGAATTGGCAGCGGCGGTAGTGGTACCACGATTGTTCCGTTTGCAGGTATCCCATCGGGTACAATCAACGGAGCAAACAAGGTTTTCACCCTCACCAATGGTGGAACTCCACTTACATCAGCACCTACTCAATCAGAAGTATGGCTAAACTTTCCTCTGGTCGAAGGCGTTGGGTACACGCTTACAGGAGTAACTATTGTGTATACGAATGCTCCGGTTTCAGGAGACACGCTTTGGGCGCAAGGAGTGACAATTTCGTGAAGGAGATTAACATGCGTAAGATCATTGGACAACTAATTTTTGTGCTGCTTGCCTCTGGGGCTGCATGACAGCGCGTAGGGTTCACTAGGAGAAAGCATGAAGCGACTTATCGGATTTTTGCTGATGATTTCTGGCGTGATGCAGGGGCAGACTATTGCTCCCAATCAGATACGTCCAAGCGCAACTAACGGTCAGGTACTTACAACAACCGCTGGAGTTACCGCATGGAGTAATGTAACCCCATCCGCTGGTTATGTTGTTACTGCCCCTACTGCAACGCAGACGATTACGCAACCAGCAGGAACCACTCTTTCGGTGAATGGTCTACCAGTCGTAGCCGGTACATCCTCTTGGCCCGGCCTGACTGCATTCGGTGATTCGATCTGCGCCTACACGGGAAGTACGAGCAATGCTACAGCGTTTATCTCGTTGCTTGCGAATCAGACTGGCGGCTTGCTGAATAACACATGTATAGGAGGGTACTGGATTCAGGACGAGATCATGGAAATGTATCTCGCCGGAACTGCCGGATGGAACGGCACGACCGTCCAGCAACCCACGCAGGGAAACAATCCCCTGAACACGGAAGAAGCAGGACGCAACGATGCCGACACATGCAACGCCGATGCTAACTGCGATGCCACATCTGGCCTGGCACTAAACGCTATCATCGCTCATCGCGCTTCTAATAATTGGGTAAAAGTATCTTCATGCTCACAGGCGGGAACGTGGGCAAACGATGCGGGCCTGGTGAACTCGGCTAACGGGACGCAGGCGTTGGCCGCTACAACGGTTGGCGCGTCGCTGACCTGCACCGTTACAACGTATGGAAGCAATGGCGCGATCCAGGTTCCGGCTCGCGCATGGACGAGCAACACAGCTACGGCAACAGTGGCGATTGACGGGGGGAGCCCGACGACAATTACCGCTACGGGCGTTGGCGGATCTTCTATTATTGTCGGGTCGCGTACAACTGTTTTAGGATATATGTTTCCCGTTTCCGCTGGGACACACACAGTTGTCATTACGACTGCGACTGGCACGTCATCGGGTAACCCTATCTCTATCCCTGACCTGGTAGGCAATCCAAACCCGTCTAGTCAGTATACGTCCGCACCCTATCTCGGTGTGATGGAGGTTATTCCAGAGCAGGGAAACATTAACCCGACATGGACTACTTCTATCAACGCGACCAAACAGGCCGCTGTTACTATGATGGCCGGATATGGCTATAACGTCCAGTGGCTCCCAATCACGAATGTCCCTTGCACAAACGGAGTGGCAGGGTGTTTGGGAGGGTTTAATAACTCAACCTATATATCCAACCAGCCCAGCGCGTACAATCCTGATGGCCTTAGTTGTGCCGGTGGTACTAGCGATGCTGTTCACCCCAACAATTGTGGCCATCAGCAGATTTTTCAGGCTATTCAGAAAGACTTGAACATCGTCCAAGCCTCATCTGATACACCACTCAATAGTTGGTGTGTTGCTAACCTTAGTTTGGTGACTGTTGTAACCACTTCATACAGCGTGGTGAACAACCAGTGCACGGTGTATTCTAATTCTTCGGCAGGCGTATTTCTTCCGACTCTACCAACAGGGCAGCATATTCGTGTGGTGAACATTAACAGCACTGGGGGAGCGAGTGTCCCGGTCTATACAGCTATTGGATTGGCTAACCCGATTCCTCCGGGCTACACAGAGACATTCGACAATTACGGGGCTAGCTGGTTCTGGACAGGGGGGATGCCATATGAAGTCCCGGGAACTTTTATTGCGCATGGATCACTTCAAGGAGTTGGCGGTATATACGCAGGGAGCGCGCTACAGTTTCAAGTGGATGGTTCGGGAAATGTGCAGGCTCCAAACGGTGTATTCACTGGTCAGCTTCAAGTAGGCTTTTCCGGAATTCCTAATTACGCGCTTTTCAGTGAAACTGCGATCAGCCCACTTACTAGCTCTACTCTAAATTCCATTCTTCTAACACCTATTACTAACAGCGCAGAAACCGGTGCGATTCAAGGCGTCGTGAGTTCCCCTGGTATCTGTGCTTCATGCACCCCGAGCAATGTTGTCGGGTTCAACTCCAGTTTTGCTATCTCGGCTGGCGGTTCCGTAGGAAGATATACGGGGTTTTTAGATGCGCGGGCTAAAGCTCACGCTGCTACAAATAATGCAACATTGGCTGATAGTTTGTCGTATACGGGAAATTGGTTTATCAACCAATCCGGTACGGATACAAGCTTGTTCTCAGGTCTCGTGGATATAGGCAACGCTACTACCCTCTCTAGCAGTGCGTCACTTTTAGTGGGTGGCAGCGGCGGCCAGACGCTAGAGATTCAAGGCACTAATACGGCAAATTCAAGGGCTGCTTTTACGTTTTCTGGAAACTATGGCAGCACGAGAACGTCGAATTTTGAATTCGGCACTGATATTAATCTTAACGGGCAAAAATCATTCTATATATATGATTATTCCACTGCGCAAGCTGCTCTTCAGATTGCTCCGACCACGGATAATGTAACTCTGGCGGGGTCGCTGACCACGCCTTCGGCTGTTATCGGAACATCTGCAACTGTGGCGGGGTCGCAAGTATGCCGTGCGGATGGGGTTAACTGCCCTACAGTATTTGGGGTACAGCCTCATTATTGGCACATTCCCGCACTGAACCCCGGCACACTACTTGGCCCTGTTTATTACGCGCTAGACGGTGCTGTTATTTCATCTTCCTCCCTGTTTGCGGTTAGGCAACAGGGAGGGATATTATGCTCTGGCAGTTCGCCTGTAATTTCACTAATGGACCTGGGTACATCACCCAGCACTACGCTTAGTGGTGCAACCACTGTAATCTTGCTCAGCACTGGGACCAGCGACGGGATGTATTCTAACTTGTCCGGATCATTCACCACCACAACCGGACACTGGTATGGGCTATCTGCGATGACTGATACCACGTCGTGTACGACTTACCCGATGTTTGACGTTACTATTTATTTCTAATTGGAGGGCGCGTGAAACTTATCTACCTATTCATCACCATTGCACTTCTCGCCTTTTTCCTTGTGCTGATGATCCCGGCGCAGCCCACACAACACAATGAAACAACAACGCACCCTCGTAGCACAAGGTTGTAAAGTAGGAGTAACTAGCATCACCTCTCTGAGCGGGTAAAGCTCAAGCCGCAAGGCGAGGGACGCAGCACACGGAGGAACGATGGTGGCGTGGTTGATAAGGTCGAGGTCGCGGATCGAAAAAGCTGTCAAGTGGGCCTATGCCCTCGCCGCGCTGACAGGAGCACTAATCCTGTACGCGATGGGGAACACTGGCGTGCAGGCCCAGCAGAACTTTTCTGACGATCACTATCAGCAGCAGGCCAACTACTCCATCAACTCAAAACTGATCGACTCTATGTCCGTCCGGCAATCAGAGATGAACACGCGGCTGGATAATATGGACTCGCGAATTAGCACCATGAGTGACCGGGTATCGACTATGCAGGGTGTTGGCGAGGGCATATTCATCGTGCTCGCAGCACTCCAGATACTCGCGATCGTTCTGCCGCGACTGGGATTTAGTAATGGTAGAGCCGAGCATTACAATTATGAGGACTTTAAATGAGCAACCCACTGTCAATCGCATATCTGCCAACCCTAAAGCGTTGGGAAGGCAGCGTGCCGTGGATGTACCGGGACTCACGCGGATACGTCACATGCGGGATCGGGTTCATGCTCCCTTCGGCGACCGCAGCTTGTGCGTTTCCATTCTTTGGGCTGCACGGTGTGACTGCTACGGCGTCGGAGATTACTGCGGCATACGATCAGGTGGCCCAGATGCAGGAGGGGCGTCTACCCAGCTTCTATGACTACTACGGAGCGTTGCAGCTCCCGCAGGACTGGATTGACACGCACGCCGCGAGTGAGTTGGATATTCTGGTCGATACGCTTGACAAGGGAATCAGCGGGTTCTATGGGATGCGGCAAGAGTGGAAGATGGCACTACTGGATCTTGCATATAACCTAGGCGCATCCGGGCTGTTAAAGGGATACCCTCAGTTGCTGGCGGCGGTAGAGCATGGCAACGGGCATCGGGCGGCGCAGCAGTGCCACCGGATCGGCGTAAGCGAAGATAGAAATTCATGGTGTGAACAGCAGTTCTTGGCAGTAAAATAGACGCAAAGGAGAACCACAATGGCACTATCGGTTACATAGAAGGGATGGCTTCATTCACTAGCAGCGGCGGCGGTTGCTGAACAATCGGTGTAAGATGGAGGGGTTATGAATCTGAACTTTGACGCATGGGTTTACGGACTGTTCTCGGCACTGATTGGAGCCTTTTCGACGGCTGCGATTGGTGCGCTCACTATGCCCGGGGTCTTCAACTTCTCCCATAACGGCTTCATCAACTTCGCAAAGATTTGTGGCGCACCGGCTCTGGTTGCCTTCTTCTCTTACCTTCAACAGCATCCGGTGCCGACCGTGGTAACAAAGCTCGATCAAACCAAGACCACCGATCCAGAGACGGGCGACACGCATCTGGTTCAGACCAAAACCACCACAACTGACGCACCTAAATAGGAGAGCACGATGATTCAGCCCACGATTGGCCGAGTAGTTTTGTACCATCCACCTTTCACCCCGGACAGCGGATCGAAAGCATTGGAAGCACAGGTCAAAGCACAAGTTTAGCAACCAGTAAGGCCGGGAAACCGGGGAGAAACACAATGTCATTTTTCTCAGCAATCGAAGGAGATGTAAAGACGTTCGCGAGATGGGCCGAAAAGGAACTTGGCAAGCTCTCGACAGAGGCTCCGGCCATCGGCAAGGTTGTGGATACCATCGTCGGCTATATCGGCGGTGCTGCAAGCATTCTCGCTGGAGTGGAAGGTGGCCCGGCTGCATCCGTAGCAGTGACCTCCGCAGTAAACGAGGTACAGTCTGGGGTCACGGCAATCTCGGGCCTCGTGACGGACTTCGGTGCTACACCTACGGCGGCAAGCATGGCGCAGAGCCTTGCGACTAATGCCTCAGCTCTGCTGGCGGCGGCCAAGGTGACGAATCCGACCAGCGTATCTGCTGCGACGGCGATCATCACCAACCTTACATCGCTGGCTACTGCTCTGGCCAACGCGGTTCCAGTTCCCACGGCCTAAAATGGCAACACTGCGTACCATCATGCACGACCTCGCGCTCGTTTGCCTCGTGGCAGCGGGCGCGTTGGCGTGTGCGGTGCTATGGAAGGCGTTGGGAACAGTGGACGCGGTGAATGTGGCTTTGGCAACCGTGAACGCTCCCTGCAAGGATAACGGCCATCAGGTCATGTGTGGAACTCTGGCGCAAGTCGGGCAGACCACAAAGAACACCGGCATCTTGGCTGCGCAAGGGGCAGAGTCAGCCATGCAGTCCCGAGTCTTGATTGCAGGAGCGGTGAAGAATCTGGACAAGATTGGGGATAGCGTCACCGGCGAGGTCAGTGCGCTACAGGACACCACCAAAGCCCTCACCACCACGGCACAAACGGCCTCCACAAGCCTTCAGACCATCACAGACGGTATAACGCCCGTTCTGGCCTCCACGAAGAGCACTGTGGACGACGTAGGAGTGGCATTGGGCAGCGTAGGTACAGCGGCAAGGGGTCTATTGCCCCTCGAAAGCGATGCTGATGCAGCGGTGAGGGGTTTGTTTCCTCTTGAAGCCAACGCCGCGACCATTACCGGTAACCTCGGCGCGACCACAACCGACTTCCAGACTAAGTTCCACGTCTTCCTCTTCCCGCCGCCGTGTAAGACGTTCGGATGCAAGCTGGCGCGGACATGGCCATATGTGAAGGGCGCAACGCAGATGGTCGAGCCGGGATATTGGCTGCAACAGACATGGGAAAACAGGGTTCCGTAGCGGAGAGGAGATCGCGGCGAATCGTCAGAGCAAGAAGTAAGGCCCCAGATGGAGCCGCCGTGGGGGAAGGGGTTTGCGATGAGGAGCGTGACGGAATCATTGTACGCCCGCCTTCTTCGCTTCGTACACGCAGTTATCGCAAAGCACTTCCGCATCCTCTGAAATAGGAGTGGAATCTGGAATCATCTCGCACATAAAGATCCCTATAGATCGCAACTTGGCTGCATGATCGTCGCAAGCTGCTGTGTCATTACCGGGCCAGTGAACTATCTGCGTTGCTTTCATTTCACTCCTCTCGACCACTCAGGGCTACTGCTACAGTCAAACCGACGTTATCTTGTCCCACATATCGCGGCAGTCCCTCATGCTCTGACGGTGCGCCGGATCGTAATCCTCCATCTGTGCGAGGTTGAAGCAGAGGTTTGACATCATCTGGCCGCACTGCCGACGCTGGCGGAGTTCCTGTAGGAGCAACTCTTCATGGGCCTTCCCGGTGTTGATTTGACGCTTTGCGTGGCGCAACTGCGTTTCTGGTGATTGCTTTCTCATCACTGTACCTCTTTCTCGCCACCCACAGACCGAGAGAACTCACAGCAACAAATTTCGCAGTAGACGACTCGCTCCATCGTAATGTAATCAATTTTAGCCTGCCATCTATGAGGGCATTTCCCCGGCTCTAATTTGGAAACCGCTTCCGGCACATCTGGCTCTGGCGCGAGGAACATGCGGCGTTGCCACTCGGTAATCATCCATATCCACCCGCCGTATCCGTATAATGACTGGCTGAGTTTCCCGCATTCTTTGACGACGGGGCCTAGTTGCTCCTTCGTCGGCACAATCGGATTCTCCGAGAGCCAGAGCAGGGCCCTCGACCAGAAGTGCTCCACCTTCTCAAGACCGAGGAACTTCAGAATTGTCCCGTCCGGCATCGCAGACAGTGGTGCAGTATCGTTAGAGACTTTCATCAAAGCACCTCCGTGCATCCGTTCAGCGCAGCGAACGCGGCCTCGATCGATGCGAGCTTCTCTTTGGCGAGGACGATCTCTTTGGCCTTGTATTGCCCCCCAAGATACGTTGCATTCATTTGTTCGGCGTGCAAGATGGCCACCTCCGCGGCCATCTTACCATCAAATAGGGCGTTCCATATGATTTGCCGTACAGCCTTCGGCATGAGCAGCGCATCGCAGTCGTCCTCTGCGCTTTCCTCGCCATGGATGCCGCCTTCGGGGGACAAGCCGTAAGCAACTTCCTCAGGGTCGTCCGCACCGCCATAGTTTATTTCCCAATCGTTCATAATAGGCTCGGCCTGCTTTCGATATTCCAGCATCAACATGGCCCCGAGATGGTATCGCCGCAACACCTCCTTCCCCGCCTCATCCTGCGCTTCGTACATTGCCTGGGCGCGGTGAGCCTCGCAGCAGAAATTACCTTTGTCGCACTCCACGGGTACATTCACAACTGGCACTGGATGGTCGTCTTCATCTACGTCTTCCTCGATTTCGAACTGATTGTGGCAGTAGTCACAGAAGTCCTGTTCGTCTGCTACTATACCGCGTTCTTCGCTATCTGTTAATTCAAAATGTGCCATTTTGTTTCCTCCACTGGTGGTCTACTTGACCATACAGTCCCGACTGCAAAACCAGATTAGCGCACATCAAAAAGAAATGCAAGCGAAATTTATCGCTTGACAAGAATTTTCTTTTGCGCTACTGTTGATACATGGAAAATCACATCCGGTTCTATATTGATCTCGCACCTGATGACGCGGCCTTGCTGGTGAAGCTGGCGTTGCATTACTCAAACAAGAATGGCGTTGTCTATACCAGAGCAGACGCGGTACGAAGCGCAATTCGATCACAGGCAAAGAAGGAACACATTATCGCCCGGCGCGTTCCGGCTGAACATGTAGACGAGGAGGCACAATGAGCACAGAGCTTGCAACGCACCGAACTACCGGCATGGAGCTTCTTGCGGAGATTGCCCGTAAGAACAGCGATCCTCAGGCAGCGATTGAGATTGCTAAACAGATTGTCGAGCTTCAGATAAAGCAGGAGAGTTTGAAGCAGAACGCTGAAAGGTTTGAGTGGGAGAAGCTCGACCGACAGGCGCGAGTGGCTTATGCTGAGGCATTCGAGCGGTTCAAAGCAAATGCTCCTAAGATTCTGAAAACCAAGCATGTTCATTTTGAGACTAAGTCAGGAGGTGCAACCGACTACTGGCATGTTGAACTAGACAAGGCTTGCGATCTCTTGATTCCTGCGTTGCTGAAAGAAGGGTTGACGCATCGCTGGAAGTCTAACGACCTACCGGGTGGAGCAGTGCGCGTTACTTGCTTCATCCGCCATAGTCTAGGCTACGAGGAGGAAGGGGCTTCTCTGGCTGGTCCCGCCGACCAGAGCGGAGGGAAGAATGCGATTCAGGCTATTGGGTCGTCCACTAGTTATCTTGAGCGTTACACATTTCTCGCCACTTGTGGGCTTGTGTCTAAGGGGTTGGATGACGACGGGATAGGCGGTAGCGGAATCACGCAAGGTGAAGCCGAACCGTTGATCTTGGCTATAAACAGTGCTGAAACTCCAATTTCTGTCATGGCGGAGTGGACTAAAGCTCACGACGCGGCAAAGAAGTCCACTCCGTGGGACTACCGCGCAATGACGCTGTTCACGGAAGTTCGGGACGAGCGGCTGAAAGCTTTGAAGAAAGAGGCGAAGCATGAGTAGGATTATCCACTGCACACAGGGCAGCGACTTGTGGATTGCGGCGCGGGTTGGAAGAGTTTCCGCTTCCAACCTAGACGCCCTGCTTGCCCCTCCTACGACGCGACAATCAACGCGCAAGGGTGTTGTATATCCGGCTGGTACTGAGGCGTTGGAGCTTGCCGAATACCGACAGAAGCTCATCGTGGAGCGCATCTACGGGCGAGCGGTGAACAACGTAACCACTAAGTACATGCAGGATGGAAGCGACCGGGAGCCGTTCGCTCGGATGCTGTACGAGGCTGAAAATCAGCAGGCAGTGGAGCAAGTCGGATTCTCTCTACATCCTGTTTGGGATTGGTTTGGTGCTTCACCGGACGGCTTGGTAGGAGACGAAGGTGGAGTAGAACTGAAATGTCCAGCGGAGATGACGCATGACGCCTATGCTGCGAACATCGACCTGCTAGTTCAGGAGTACAAGGGTCAGGTACTTGGCAACATGATCTGCTTCCCAGAGCGCGAGTGGTGGGACTTGGTTAGCTTCCAGCCATACGCCCCAGATTCATTGAAGCTGCTCAAGGCTCCACGCTTCCATCGCTCAGACTGGAAAGATACTATTGACCAGATCGAGGCCCGAGCGCAAGAGTTGAATACGCAGATTGAGGAGGCGATTGCGAAACGTGGATTGCCTCCTACACAATGGAGCATTATGCCGGATATTATTTACGAATAAGGGGATAGCATGGCAATAAAGATAGGCAAGACGGGGACGGTGCGGCTTACGGGTAAGGACTTGGAAGAGTTGCGCCGTGCCTGCTTTGTAAGAGACGATTACAAATGTCAGCACATTTTTAATGATCGTCCATATCCTAGAAAGTGTCTGCATTTCGTGACGTGGGAAAAAGGATTCCTTCAATCTGGTCACATGGCGCACATCAAAAGCCGTGGTGCCGGCGGATCGGACACGCTTGATAATGTAGTAACTAAATGCAGCCGATGTCATATTGAACTAGAGCATAACTGCGAAGGAAAGCCATGCCCACCAAAAAACTAAGCAAAGGGGAAGAACTTTTCGCTCTGCATTGCATGGCTATAGGTTTGCATCCCCAGCGGGAATATCGTTTCTGCCCAGATCGACGATGGAGAGCCGATTTTGTTTTCGAAACTGAGCAGATCATCGTGGAGATTGAAGGCGGAACGTGGAGCAATGGACGGCATTCACGGGGTGCTGGAATGGAAACCGACATGAAGAAGTACAACAGAGCAACCATCATGGGCTACAGGGTGCTTCGCTATACGACTGCGATGGTGCAATCAGGCGAGGCGATAGATGATGTTATGGAGATTCTTGGATGAGCCGCAAAGACGATCTCTGGGCGCAGCTAGGCGAGGCTACCAGAACCGGCAAGCCTACTGGCGATATACTGCGCGAATACTTGGCTGAGATGAGCGGAAAGGCAAAACCAGCGGCCCCATCTGAACCCAATAATTCGCCACCCCGCCAAGGCGTTGTAACTGTGGATGCTATGGGCAACAAGCATTACGACTTTGAGCTGTTCGGCACCGGCATGTTGGAATCGGAGTGGATCAAAGAGCATGGAGATGTTTTCAAGAAAGGGGAGCGATGACGATACTTGCGGCAGTAAAGCAGGCACTGAGCGGCAAGAATTGGCTTACTGAAAGCGAGCTACGCGTAGCAGTATGGATTCTTGCAGGACGCAAGATAAGTGGATCAAATGCAACCGCGCGTTGTCGAGAGATCAAGGCGCAGTGCAGGCACCTGAGCGGTCGTCGCTGGGAATATCATATTTAATGTGCTACACTAACCATATCGTGCGCCCTGCATGATATTCGGCAAACGCGGTTGATCCCCGCGCAATGGTCTGGGGTGTTCTCAGCACCCCAGTACCGCCTTACTGAGAGAGGGATGTAAATGTCAGAACGATGGCAGCAATGGATGCCTTTCCATATTGACCGATTCCGTGGTTCACCGGATGTACAGGCGATGCACCCCATAGCCCGATGCGGATATATTTATCTTCTCACCGCACAGTGGCAATCTTCCACTTGCACCCTTCCGAGAGACTCAGAAGACCTATCTGCGCTCTCAGGGTTGGGTGATGAACTGTGGGAGAAGTATGGCCCAAAGATTCTACGAAAATTTGGCACAGACGCCCAAGGAAACATTTGTAATCTTGTACTTATAGAGGAATGGAAAGAAGCAAAACGCATCTTTGAAGCACGGCAATCGTCCGCTCGCCGAACGAACACCGCACGGTCACCGTCACGGTCACCGTCACGGTCACCGTCACGCCCAGCCGACACAATAACATTAACAGGAACAAGTACATTAACAGAAACAAAGACAAATACTCTTGCGCTCACGTCTGACGACGTTCCCGCTGAAAATCCAAAGAAGAGAACTAAGACCTCAGAAGCAAAAACGCGGCATTCATCTTTCAAGGCCGCTTTAGAGTCGTACTGGAAATCCAAGAATGGGGTGGTTGAAATGCCTTGGGGCCCAGCGGAGGGTAGAAATCTTGAAATGTGGCTCCGTGAATCTCCGAATACGACCATTGAGCAATTCACTGGATTTCTACGTAACCGCTTCCGATCTGACGTTAATCACTCAGAGCGGCCTAGCCGGTGGATTGGGAATATCACAAATTTTGCATCTGGTCCGATTGACAAGTATGGGAAGCCAAAGGAAACGCAATCGCACCCATTGTCTCCCAGGATTGATGTAATCGCTGAAATCCGCGCTCGCAACGCTGCGGCACAGGCTGAAGTGGAGGCTGCACATGGCTGAAGACAACCTAAAAAGCGTAGAAATGGCAGTGTTGGGCGCAATGCTGCAAGACCCGCTTGCAATCTCAGACGCTTCTGCTGGACTTCACTGGGCTGACTTTTACCTTTCATCGCATCAAGTGATTTTTCAACGAATTTGCACTTTGGCTGATTCAGGGGAAAGCGTTGATATTCTATCCCTGCAATCATTTATGGCACCATCTGAGCTTGCGAGTGTGGGAGGATTGCCGTACCTTTGCCATCTGACAGAGCTGACCCCGCGCAATTTCAATGTGCAAGGATACGTAAAAATCGTCTACACGCGTGCGCTGGCGCGTCGGGCTGCGTCTGCCTGCATATTAGCCCAGAATCGCCTCCTAGACCCCTCAGACGACGTTCTGGATACCCTTGACGAGCTTTCCCGATCTATCACAGAGGAGCGCAAAGAGAATTCCGTATCGGCACAAGACGCGATGCCGGAAGCATTGAAATACCTAGAGGATTCTGATTCAAGGATTATTCCCACCAGAATAAGTAAGTTAGATGAAATTACTGGCGGAGGAATGAGGACAAAAGAGCTTTGGATCATCGGGGCGTTGCCATCAAGGGGTAAATCATCACTTGCCAGGCAGTTGGAGCGCGGAGCTTTGAGAGGTGGAACGCCTGTTCATACACATACGGTTGAGATGCCTAAAGAGGATTGGCTGTTGCTCCATGCGGCGGCGAGTGGTGGGGTCCCGGTTTGGAAGTTGCGCCAGCCGCGACTAATGCCCCCAGCGGATAAGCTGGCGTTGCTCACAGGTGCCGCTATGGTCCAGAATTGGCCTCTCATGCTTGACGACGGAGGTCGGGTACACATTGATACCATATTGGCAAAAAGCCGATTGTCTGTGATGCGCCACGGAACACGTGTTGTTGTTGTTGATTACCTACAACTTTTAGATGGAGACGAGAAAGAGATTCGTCATCGCATGGGAACGGCAGCGAAGAAGCTGAAGCAATTTGCAAAGCAGTACGATTGTTGTGTTGTTGTGCTTTCCCAGCTTGCGCGTAAGGGAGACATAAACTCACGCCCCACCATGCAAGACTTGAAAGAGTCTGGCGACTTAGAGGCTGCGGGTGATGTTATATTACTGAATTATATGCCTATTGACATATCTGAAGGAATTTTCACAGGGGAAGACGAAATCATTGTTGCTAAGCAGAGAAACGGCCCAATCGGTTCAATACCAATGAGATACGACAAAAAATCACTAACATTTCAGGAGCGATAAATGCAGAGCATTAAAGAAATTGTCGAAGAGTTGGCGTTAAATAGTTTACTTCCAAGATTTCCCGCTGCGGCCAGCGAGGTGGCCGCATGAGCCGACCGAAGAAGAGAGTGTTGCTCTACTGCGCGGGCGAGGATATGTTGGGGCGGTTTGGCTATCTGCTGAGTGTTCGCGGCGGGTATAACGTGACCATCTTTGCGGATTATGTGGTGTTGGGCTACGACCTGGCGAACGCGTCGCCGGGAATCTTCGACGCGGCGGTGGTGATTGGCTTCGGGCGCGAGCTTGAGCTGGCGATGCAGGTCGTTCGCGCGATCAAGCGAGCCGACCCAGGGATTCGCTGCCTGCTGCTGCACAACCTGGCCGAGCCGAGCGGTATTTGGTCCCGGAGCTTGGCCGATATTGCGGTCAATGCCAGCTCGGGCGTGGCGGAGCTGCTGGAGCGGCTGCGCACGCTGACGGCGCGCAAGCGGGGGCGGAGGCCGGTGGTTCGTCCGGCGCGGGAGGTGGCGGCATAATCCATATCCCCATGACGGCAGAGCAGTACGCCAAGGCTCGGGCCGCACTAGCTGCGAACAGGGATGTGCTCAGGTAAAACCTTGAAAGTCAATGCCCAAACCCAAGGGTTTGCATCCCATGAGTAATCTTTTAGTGCCGCAAGATGTGCCTTGTTGTGGGTTTTTCTCCCGCCTTCGCGCAGACCGTAGATGGAGTTCCAGAGATCTTCGTAAATTTCTTCCAGAGAGTGGCCAGAACAAGAGCAATCGCCGGGTTCAGTGAATACACCATCGGCGTTGTAGATGGGGCTAAAAGTCCTGCAATCTCTTCGATGATATTTATCTATTCCTTCCGCCTCGGAGTCCTCTTCGCTAATCTCCTGCAACCGCTGGACGCGAACATCAGTG
>Ga0302278_10004490_pt1 | contig 14398 bp, 14 predicted proteins | sample III_Bog_N3_2_FD_194543 | JGI IMG/M metagenome (GOLD analysis project Ga0302278, IMG submission 194543) | Peat permafrost microbial communities from Stordalen Mire near Abisko, Sweden - III_Bog_N3_2 | ecosystem: Environmental > Terrestrial > Soil > Wetlands > Peat | place: Sweden: Abisko... | reverse complement strand
CGCAAATTACCGCTGGAATGAACCCGCGCCGGACCAACAAAAAAGGCACCGTGCCCCGTTTTCGCGCCTTACCGGGGTCCCCGCGGACAGGTCTTCGTCCGTAGGGTGGTCGGGCGCGAAGGCGGGAGAGCACAAACCTCATCAACCCCGCTCATCAGGAGCGCAGCCGAAGGACCTGCTTTACTACAGCCTTTTATAAACAGGAGATTACCGCCCCACCAAAACCGGAATCTCCATCGACCCCGCGCGCCCCGCCCCCAAATCGTGCACCGCCGCCCGCAGCGAGAGTCGCCCCTCCGGAAGATCCAGCGGCAGCCGGATCGGAATCCCCGCAGTCATCGCGTGCGCAAAGGCGTCCGCCTTCAGCTTCATCTGGAAGCCCCGGTCCAGGTGATTCACCCGCCGCCCGTCCGCGTCGTAAGCCACCAGCACAAACTCCACCTGCACCGCATGCGCCCCATCCGGCGCGGTCTGAAAAGCAAACCACCGCGGATCGATCTTCAAATCCACAATGTACCGGTGCACCGGCCCCTTCAGCCCCGCCGAATCCTCTCCGCCCTGCCCCTCAGGCAGCTTCGAGCCCGCCAGCAGCGGGTCCGTCGCCGCAAGCACCCGCGCCTCAAACTGGATCTCGGTCGACGGCGGCGCACCATGCAGCGTAGCCGCCACAATCAGGCTCGTTTTGCCTGGGTTGTGTTCCGATGCTTTATCGTTTGGGTCCGCGTAATACCCGTGCCGGTAGGCCAGCTTGTACGCCCCATTGTCCACCCGCACTTCAATCTTCCTGAACTTGCCATCCAGTTGTTTCGCCGCCGGCACATAGCTCACGCTGTAGTAGCTCGAGCCGTTCTCCACCGCGCTCGCCACCGCTTCCTTCAGCCCATTCGTATTCAGATATTCCTGCCCGCCTGTCTGCTCCGCAATCTGCTGCATCGACGCTGCTTCCTTCATCAGTTGCTTGGTCGCGTTCATGTCGTCGATCGCCGTCGATGGACGGTTGGCCGTCACGCTCCGTCGCGACCCGCTGCGGTTCCCGCTCGTCGTCCCCGACATCAGGTTGGTCGATTGCTGGTACGAGGCGTTCAAACTCGGCGGCGTCATCAACCCGCGTGCATCCACCGGATACACCGCTACGCGCGCCGCCGCCAGCAACTCCGCCGTCTCGCGAATGTCGTCCGAGTAGGTGCGCATCGCCTCAAACGGATCCTGCTGCGAGTCGTCCGGGTCTAGCGAAATCGGAAACGAGCCGGAAAACCAGATCAGGTTCTTGCGCCCCGGAATCGCGCTCAGGTACCGCGCCAGTTGTTGCATCGCATCCAGCGTCATCCGCACCCGCATGTCCGTCTGGAAGGCCGTCGCATCCGCTTCAAACTGCTTCATCGAGCTCAGCGCGCTGATGCCCGCAGCATTTAGCGAATCCATGCCCTGGGTCATCGTGGCCATATCCCCTACCGCCGAGTCCACCGCCTGGTCGCTCGCCGGGTCCAGCACCACAGACGTCTGCGGCCCCGCGCCCGGGCTCTTGAAGACCTTCGCTAATTCTGCGGCGTCGGTCGTAAAACCTTCCACCAGCCGCAGCCGCGACCCCAGCGTGAAAATGGCCAGCGATGTCCCCGCCGGAATCTTGCCCAGGTATCCCAGCATCGCCCGCCGCGCGTCTATCTGGTTGGCCATCGGCGTATTCAGCCCATCCAGAAGCAGCACATTCACCGCCGGCCCCGGCGGGTAAGCCGGAACGTTGCTGAACGTCCGCGGCGGAAGCGGAGGCCGTGCCGAAGCCGCCTCCAAGGCCGTTCCCGTATGCTCGTCGAAGCTGGCAATCGGCTGTTCCCGGCCATCTTCGTACACATGAAACCGGCTCTTGGGGAGCCCGTGCACCGCGCCGCCCCGCTCCGTCACCACCACATCCACCAGCACCAGGTTCGCGTCCGTCCGCAGCACAGTAGCATCTGTCGCCGCCGGAGCCTGCCCAGCCCCGGGACCAGAAACAGTTGCGGTCTGGCCGTGTGCCCGCGCCGCATAAGCCGAAATCAGCAAACCCGCAACCGCGAGGCGAAGAATGAGGGAAGTGGAATGCACAAATCAGCGCTGCCTTCTCATGAGAATAGGGAAGCAGTCGGGCACAATTCTGCTCTCCTAGCTATTTTGCACCAGCGCACAGAAAAACTCGCTCGTGTCGCCATTCATGACTCTGTTTTGAAAGGGCACGATTTTAATCGTGCCATCAACCATCGTGAATGAGGTCGGCTTCAGCCGCCGAGGGATGCTTTCCACAATATCCGATTCGCCTTTCAAAAATGGCGTTTCAGCTTCAATATCTGCGACTCAAACCCATACCAAAGCCCCGTCGCCACCGCCGTACACATCACCAGCCTGAATCCCACCACCGCCAGGTTCCCCGCCATCCCGTAGTGATCCATCCGCACATCGAACCACCCAAAAAAGATGAACACCGAAATGTGCGTCATGTAGAACCCGTAGCTGATCCGGCCATAGAACGCCAGCGGCCCCCGCCGCAGCACCGCATTCAACGGGTTCCGCGCGCCCGTCGAAGCAATCGCCGCCAGCAACGTCCCGGCAAACGCCACCGACAACGCCGAGTCCAGAAACGCCGTCCCGCCCGCAATCGTCCCCGCCACCACCACTCCCAGCGGAATCGCCGCCAGCCCCAAACCCAGCCACACCCGCCGGCTGATTGCCAGCCTATGTAGTCCAATCGCCAGCAAACTCCCCCATGCAATCCCATCCAGATGCGTCACCGTGTGCGTCGGCGTAAGCCAGCCGTAGTGCGTCATGCGCATCAAGGGAGAAACAATCAGCATAGCCGCCAGCAACGTGCACAGCATCCACGGCCTGCGCAGGAACCGCACAACAGGCGCCCAAACAAAGTAGTACTGCTCTTCAATGGCCAGTGACCACGTCGGACCAACAGCCGGCGGCAGCGCCAGGTGAAACAGGTTCTGGACAAATAGGATGTAAGCCCACCACGGCGCAGCCTTCACTGCATCCACAATGCTGGGGCCAATGAACCACGGCGCATTCAGATACACCACCACCAGCACCAACACATACACCGGCCAAATGCGCAGCGCGCGCCGCCCATAAAAGTTTCTAAAGTAGTGTTCCTTGTTCCGCGCCTCAAGCAGGATGGAAGTAATGAGGAACCCGGAGAGCACAAAGAACAGGTTCACCCCCGCCCACCCCCACAGCGAGGCGTAGTGAACCCACGTCCCCTCAAGCCGCGGATGGCAGTGATAGAAAAACACGGCCAGCACCGCAACCCCGCGCAGCCCCTGCAGTTCCGGGATATAACTAGGCAGCCAGGTTGGGCGTTGAATGGAAAAGGTGGGGCGTTGTGTGCTCAAGTTTGTTTTTCAACTGTCCTGTTGATCTTTGCCAAAGCCTTCCACAATCCATCCGGCCAGCCACAGAGCCGCTCCCGGCAGCGCAATCGGCAAAAGCACCGGGACAACCTCCAGCATCCCAAACCCGTGGAAACGATCGCTGCCCGGGAGATACGCAATCACCAGCGACACTCCCATGAACAGCAACGACAGGGTCAACGGAATGAAGACCATCCATCGCCCCGCCGTCTGCATTCGTCTGGCTCCCTCGGCAATGTTCACCGCTCCCCTCCTTACGCGCAAATTCTATCTTGCCAGGCTCGTGGAGCGCGGACCTAGTTCAGCTTGAGTTCAGTCACTGGACTCGTCTGGTGGTAACGCTCCTTGTCCACCCATTCCCAAATATCGTTCTCGTGGACGTTGAATGCTTTGGCTACATGACGCACCACATCTGCGATGAGAATTCCGTATTGCGCAGAGCTCCGTTCGCCTGGATAAAGGTGCGTCTGAATTTTCCCGTCGTTTTCGAAAACGACGATGAGCGGCTTTTCAATTTTCATGTTCCCGCGTACTCCTCCTCGGTCCACCAAGGCTCGAAACCTAGTCCCCAAACCTAGGGAGTCAACCGGGCACTAAATACTGATCACTGACAACTGATAACTGACCACTGCTTTTCACCCCGCCGCCAGCTGCTTCGCCCTCTCGGTCGCCCGCATCACAGCCTTGATCAGCGTAACCCGAAGCCCGCCTTCTTCCAGCTCCAGAATGCCGTCAATCGTGCACCCCGCCGGCGTAGTCACCGCATCCTTCAGCAGCGCCGGATGATACCCAGTCTCGAGCACCATCTTCCCCGCTCCAAACACCGTCTGCGCCGCCAGTTGTGTAGCCACATCGCGTGGCAGGCCCACCTTCACGCCCGCCTCCGCCAGCGCCTCGATAATGATGTAGATATACGCGGGCCCCGATGCCGACAGCCCGGTCACCGCGTCCATGTGCTTCTCGTCCACCACCACCACGCGTCCCACGGTCTCAAAAATCCGCTGCGCCAGCTCCATTTGCTTCGCGGAAACAAACCGCCCCTTGCATAGCCCAGCCGCCCCAGCTCCCAGCGCCGAAGGAGTATTCGGCATCGCACGAACCACCGCAATATCAATCCCTGCCGCCTCCTCAATCGCCCGCGTTTTGACAGAGGCCGCAAACGACACCAGCATCTTGTCGGTCGTCAGCGCCGGCTTAATCTCCGCAATCAGGTCTGGCACCTGGAACGGCTTCACGCCAATCAGGATCAGGTCCGCCTGGCTCGCCGCCGCCAGGTTGTCCGTGCTCACGTCCACGCCCCACTGCACGCTCAGCGCCACAGCCTTTTCCATGTGCCCCACGGTGGCGTGGATCTGGTCCAGGGCAAAAAGGTTCTGCTTCAGGAAGGCCTGCAGCAGGATCCCTCCCATCTTGCCCGCGCCCAGCACGGCGATGCGGATGTTGGGCAGTTGCGCGGGAATCTCAGTAGGTTCAACGGCAATATCAGACATGTCTATCCTTGGTTTTCAAATGGTGGGTATGTGCAACTTCTAAGGATACGCGCATCCATAGCCCGCCGCGTGCCCGATCTTTCCTTCGAGGGTGCCCCATTCATCGCAGCATCATCGCGATGAGTGGGTTCCCAGGTAACCAAGCAGGTGCGAGCCTCCCGCGATCGTCTGCGCCACCACACAAGCTCAGTGCCCCGTTCATTCGCCTTTTTTCTGGCGAATGGGCGGGAAGCATTACTCCGGGTGCCCCGGGTCCGGGCGGTGGAAATCCCTCGGACTTGGGGACCTGGGAACGCAAGAAACTCAATTCGGCCCGGCTCCGTTGTAACCAAGCCCGTGCGAGCCTCCCGCGAGCGTCTGCCGCACCGCAGGTGCCCCGTTGGTAACGCACCGGCGGAATCTTTCGACGTATTTTCATGGACCGGACTTTCTTGTAACTTTTCCCAATACAGGTAGTGATCCCGGGCTACTTTTAAAGGAGAAAACAAAGATGAATCGGATGCTGCTCTCCCTCTACGTCAAAATCCAGGACCTGATGAAGCGCGAGGAAGGTCAGGACCTGGTCGAGTACGCCTTGGTCGTCGCCCTCATTGCACTTTCCGCTACCGTTGGCATGAAAGCTCTGGCCAGCGGCATCAACCATGCCTTCGACAGTGTCAGCGTAGCCCTCGCCACCGACATCTAGCTCCTCGTAACTCAGTTCCCTGAATCCCCCTTCATGGGATCAACGCGAAAATCAAGTAGCCCGCCCCTCCGCCCGCAGCCTGCAAACCACTCGGAGGGATGAACGTCGAGCAACATCCGAAATCCTCAAGCGTTCGCCGGCCGCACCTCCTGCCGCCTTCGTGATCCCCTGCCGCCAGGCGGGCCGTCCTCTCATCACATACACCCAGCGATGTGCTGTGTTACTATCGCCGCTCCAAAATACCGCGAGAATAACAACGGGAGAAGAACGGCCATGAACCGGATGCTGCTTAGCCTTTATGTAAGATTCCAGGATCTGATGAACAATGAACAAGGTCAGGACCTGGTCGAGTACGCCCTGGTCGTGGCCCTCATCGCGCTCGGCGCAACTGCCGGGATGAAGGCGGTCGCCGGAGGCATCACCAAGGCCTACGACTCCGTCAGCGTAGCCCTCGCCACCGACATCTAGAGTCCTCAGTCCCTGGTTGCTACGTCCCTATTCCCTGTTCTCTGCCTCTTAATCCACGCATCAACCCGGTCGCTCAGCACATCCAGCGGCAGCGCCCCCGCATCCAGCACCTGGTCGTGAAACCCCTTCAGGTCGAACTTGTCTCCCAGCGCCGTCTTCGCCCGCTCCCGCAGTTCCAGAATCTTCAACTGCCCCACCTTGTACGCCAGCGCCTGGCTCGGCCACGCAATATACCGGTCCACTTCCGACTGGATATTCACATCGTCAATGTTTGAGTGGTCATGGAAATACGCCACCATCTGATCCCGCGTCCAGTGCTTTGAGTGGACGCCTGTGTCCACCACCAGCCGGATCGCCCGCCAGATATCTCCCTCCAGCCGCCCGTAATCCGAATACGGGTCCTGATAAAGCCCCACGTCCTTCCCAAGCCGTTCCGAATACAACCCCCAACCCTCCGTATAAGCCGTGTAGTGCTGATACTTCCGGAAGGTCGGAATATCGTCCAGCTCCTGCGCAATCGAAATCTGCAAATGATGCCCCGGAATCCCCTCGTGGTACGCAATGTCCTCCACGCTGTAAAGGTTCCGGTCCGTCGCGTTATAGGTGTCGATAAACAGCCGTCCCGGCCTGCTCCCATCCGGCGCGCCCTGGGAGTAGTATGCCGGCGCCGATGTCTTCTCCAGGTAATCCGGCACCGCCACCACTTCAAACTTCGCCTTGGGCAGTCTTCCGAATAGCTGCGGCAGCCGCGCCTGCATCGGCGTCAAATACCCGCGATACGCATCCAGCAGCGCCGCCGCACTCGTCGCCTTCAATTTCGGATTCGTCTTCAAGCTCGCGCGAAATGTAGCCAGGTCCGCGAACCCAAGCTTCTTGGCAATCGCCAGCATCTCGGCTTCGTCCTTCTTCACCTCGTCCAGCCCAATCTGGTGAATCTGGTCCGGCGTCAAGTCCGTCGTCGTCGTCCGCTTGATCCGGAACGCGTAATACTTTGCCCCATCCGGCAGCGCATCAATCCCCGGCGCCTCGCGCCCCGCCGGCACGTAGCTCACCTCCATGAACCGCGCAAAGCGCATGTATGCCGGCAGCACTTCTTTCCCAATCGCATCCAGCATGTCTGTCTTGATGCGCTCCTGCTCCGCCGGCTTAATGCTCGCCGGAAACTTCTTCAGCGGCAGGGCCAGCGGACTGTCTTCCGGCTTCTGCGCGGCCAGCTCTTTCACCTGCGCCAGCGCCTTCTCCAACAAGAATTTGGGGGGCACACGGTGGTCTTCCATCCCAATCGACATGTTCTGCGTCACCTGGTCGAACGCCGCCGGAATCAAATGCAGCCGCGCAATCCAGTCGTCGTAATCCTTCACCGTGGTAAAGCTCAACTCCGCCACCAGTTGCGGGTAATCCGTATGAATCCCCGCCATCTGGTTCACCGGCATCTCCCACTCTTTGAAGTCCGCCGCCTCCTGATCCTCGGCAAACTCCCGCAGCAGCAGTTCGCGGCTTATCTTCTCCTGGTCCGTCAGCCCCGCCCCGTCCACCGCGCCCAGCCGCATCATCAGGTTCTGCTCGCGCTCCAGGCCCTCGTTAAACGCCTTCACCGAGTAATCCGAGATCTGGTCGTTATACCGCTTATCTCCCAGCGTCGAAGCAAACTCCGGATCGTGACGCAGCCTGTCTTCCCAGTAGTCCTTGAAAATCGCGTTCAGCTCTTTGCGGTTCGCGTCGACAAGGGCAGCAGGGGGAGCAGCATTCTGCCCACCCACCGCAGCGGGAACAACCAACACAACCGCAAACACAGCCAGCAAGGGAAGACGCAAATTTCTCAAGAGCAGCAACCTCAACATGAATTAGAACCACCCCCAAAGTGTAGAGCAAGGCGCAGGGAATCGAAGGACCTGCTTCTTATAGCTGTTTACAAATACCTGTCATCCTGAGCGCAGTCGAAGGACCTGCTTCTTATAGTTCTTTACAAATATCTGTCATCCTGAGGGCAGTCCAAGGGCCTGCATCACTATAGTTTTGTTTGAAATATCGTCTACGGTTCTTTTGCAGATAATTACCCGCCAATCAGCTACGCTCAACTCATAACAACAAAGAACGAACACCGGAAGGCATGAAGCCTTCCCATATCGAGTACAGGCCATCTCCGCGGCGCGCGTGCGCAGGGAGACTTCATGTACCGAACTCATACCGTAATAACAACCAAGGCGTTTTCGGGCGGGCGATTTCGTAGGAATCGCCCGAATCTCCCCTTCGCGATCGCGAAAGTTCGCGGAACGGTGGCCGGAAATGGCGGAAAGATGGCCGTAAAACAGCAGCAATCAAGCAGCAACAAAGCGAGTAGGAGAACCACAACAGCAGCAACCAGAAAGAAGAATAGCGGCAAGCACAGAGCGCCTCCGGCGACAGGGAAGCGAAGCGGTCGTAAGCACTACGACAGCAGTCAGCAACAGCCAATTCAGGCAAACGTGTCCGAGCTCAAGCCAGGTGAAGGCGGTCGCAAGTTTATCAGCGCCTTCAATCAGGTGGTCGCTGTGGACTCCCTCGAAATCGCCCAGGCCGTTGTCAACAAGGTCAAGAAAGGCGACATAAACGGAGCGCGTTTCCTGGCCGAAATCACCGGGGCCAAAGCCCAGTGCAACCAGCCGCCTCAAAAGCCGCACCGCCAGCTCCTCGCCTACTCACCGGACCAGTTGGCAGCGCAGCCCGAGTGGCCGGACTCGCACGACCCCGAATCCGACACCGGCTTCGGCGGCCGCGAGCCGGAAAACTAAACCAGCACCACCAACCCGCTCCAATTCCCCAGCGCGGCATCGCACCGGCCTCTTCGCCCGAAGAGGCCGCCCCAGGTACTGTCCTTATTCTGCATTGCCATAAATAGAAAGCCACAGAGCACAGCCGGTGCGAGCACCCCGCGAGCCTCTGCCCCACCGCAGGTGGTTGACAGACCTTCGATTAAGTTGATATCAAACTATCCAGACCACCAAACGGCAGAACCTTGGTGCGTCGGCAGACAAGGAGATTCCCCGCCATGTTCACTCCCAAAGGAAAGTTCGCCTGGTACGAGCTGATGACCAGCGACACGCAGGCAGCCGGCAAGTTTTATTCCGACGTTGTGGGCTGGACCACACAAGAGATGCCCGGCGGGGACGGTCCTCCCTATACCACCTTCAACATCGGCAATGTCGGCATGGCCGGCATGTTGGCCATGCCCGGACACTGCGCGTGGGTCGGCTACATCGCGGTCGACGATGTGGATGCGCACATCGAAAAGATCGTCGAGGCTGGCGGCAAACTCTGGCGACCCGCCACGGACGTTCCCGGCATGCTGCGCTTCGCCGTCATGTCTGATCCCCAGGGCGCGGCCATTGTCGTCTTCACGGCCAACCCGGCCATGCCTTCTCCGGTGCGCCCCGCGCCACCCGCTGCCGGCACCATCGGCTGGCACGAGCTCTGCACCACCGATATCGATGGCGCATTCGACTTCTACAGCAAGCTCTTTGGCTGGACCAAGGTAAGCGATATGGACATGGGCCCCATGGGCCTCTATCGCATCTTCGACGAAGGCGACCATAAGGAAATGGGCGACGGCGGCATGATGGCCAAACCGCCGCAAATGCCCGTCTCCTGCTGGAACTTCTACTTCTGCGTCGACTCCATCGGCGCGGCTGTCCAGCGCGTAGAATCCAGCGGCGGCAAGGTGATGAATGGCCCCATGCAGGTACCCGGCGGCGGCTGGATCATCACCGGCCAGGACCCCCAGGGCGCCGTGTTCTCGCTGGTCGCAAGCAAGGAATAGGGCGTCCTCAGCCAATCGCAACACAGCCGGGTGCCCCATCCATCGTGCAGCGGGTGCCCCATCCATCGTGCAGCTTCATCGCGCGATGGGTGGGAAGCAGTACGCCCGTGCGAGCTTTACCGGATTGCGATATCGGGCAGCACAACCGGCTGCGGATTCCGCGCCGCCAGCGCGATCATCAGCCCCGAGCCAATAATCAGCGCTCCACCCAGCCACATAAACAACCCCGGCTTGTCGTGCCACACCACGTACGAGATCAACGCCCCCGTAAGCAACTGCGTGTAGTGGTACTGCGACACATTGCTGGCCGACGTGTGCTTCACCGCGAAATAAAAACTAAGCGTCCCCGCCGCGCAAAACACGCCCATCATGCCCAGCGCCAGCCACAGCACAGGCGTCAGCGGATGCGGATGAAAGCTGGTGAGCGCGAGGCCGGCCACCGCCGTCACCAGCCCGGAGCAGAAAGCCAGGCTCTCCGGCGGTTCCGTGCGCGTGAGCACGCGCGACCACACCATGTTCACTGAAAAGCAGCTAACGCACACCGCACAACTCAGCAGGCCAATCAGGTCCACATGCTGAGCATGGCTCCAGGGCGCCACCGCGATGACCACCCCGCAAAACCCCGCCACCAGCGCCACCGTCTTCTTCGCCGTAATGCGTTCGCCAAGAAACACCGCCGACAGCAGCGCGATGGTAAGCGGCGACGTGAACACAAGAATGTAGAACATGGTCAGCGACAGATGCCGCAGCGCAATCACCACGCACACGTTGTTCGCCATGTCGAGGCAGGCGCGCAGCCCCTGGCGCACCACCGATCGCGGCCGCAAATTGCCCAGGTTGCCGCGCACCGCAGCCTGCAGCGCCAGCGTCAGCGCCATGAACAAACCCATGAACGCGACAACCTCTTCGGGTGGCAGCCCGAACTGCCCAATCCACTTGATGCAGCTATCGCCCAGCACCCAGCAGGTAAAGCCGAAGCAGGCGAAAAAGATGGCCGTCAGGTCAGAGACGCGGGCTTTCATCGTAGGCGACAGATTACAGATTACAGATGACAGTCAAACGCGATGGCAACGAAATGTCGGCCGTCTTCTGGAACTGCGGATAACAGCCTGCAGATTGCAGACGTCGGGTTTCTAACCTGTCATCCGTCATCTGTAATCTTTCATCTGTCTTGTGGCACTCAAACCACCAGCAATCACGCTCGCGCGGAACTGGGAGCCGGCTTCTCCCTGGTCGATGCGGCCTGGGCACTGTAACTGTTGCGGACTGACTCGGTCAGTCGCGGCTGATTCATCTCGCTTTTGACACGGGCGAGAATCTCTCTTGCAAGCTCGATCCGGTTTTTCTTTTTCATCAAGCACCCTTCATTGAACGCTGAGCAGTGAAATTCCGTATCGAACTCGGAGCCAGTCTTTCATCGGGCATCTGGCAAATAAAGATCAACCCGCACACATGCGGGTTGATCCGCCAGCCGTGTTAACCACGCCAGCGCGAATATCCCCAGCCCCCGCCTCCGAGCAGAAAAAGCACTACCAGAACAATCAGGATAGTTTGCATTTTGTAACCTCCGACGCAAGACGAAGCGGACTCGCCTTTGGAACGACGGTCCCACTTCTTCCCTGCACATGATCCTAGGGGTGGCCCAGACCATTGTCTGATCAAAGTGGAGCAGGGTGAGCGGGTTCTATAAAAGGGGACCCCGGACCTGGGGCGCCCATCCTCAGTGGGGGATTAAGACACGGGCCAGCCAGCTAAGTAACACCGACCTCACTCCTAACCGTCACCAACTCGTAGTCGCGTTTGCCCATCTTCATCTCTTCCATATACGACAGTTGGCGAAGGCCCTTACGAGATTCAATGCGTTCCTTCAGGTCGTGAAGTTCCGCTTCAGGCAGCTTATACACCATGTCGATTGAAGCCTGGTCCACCGCCAGTATGTCGGTGGAAGCCAGAATGCCGAGGTCGTGCGCCTTCGTCGGCACGGCGCTCACGCCCACGCAGTCGCAGTCCACTGACATATTGCGCAGAACATTGATGTAGACGATTCTGTTGCCGAAATGATCGATCGTGGCCTTTGCCGACTCCACCATGTTTTCCATGAACGGTTCGCCCTTCAGCCAGCTCGCAAGATCTTCATTGTCCGGGGCGGCGTGCACCATTTTCTTTCCGATTGTCCCGTCCGCGCAGCCAATGGCGATATTCTTCAGCGAACCACCGAACCCGCCCATGATATGCCCTTTGAAGTGGGTGAGCACCACCATCGAGTCGTAATTCAGCATGTGCTTGCCGACCGACATTTCTTTAAAGTGCTTCCCGCCTTGAACGGGGAGCATCACCGCTCCGTCCTCGTCCATAATGTCGACCGGGCAAAAATCCCAGCCATTGATCTTGATGGTCTCGCGATGATTGGCCGTCGTGAAGCGCTTGCCCTTGTAGAACGTGTTGGTTTCAACCAGGCAGCTATCGGGGATATGCTGCTGCAAGGCTTTTACCATTGCGCGAGGGACAATGTTCGGCCCGTGCGGTTCGCCGGTATGCAGCTTGATGGCGACCCTTCCGCCGATCCATTTATTGATCTTCGAATAGGCTCTCAACAGCCCATCGGCATTGAGGTCCGGAGTAAAGAAGACGTGCGATGTGTTTTCCTTTGGAAAGGTACGGCGTTCCATGTTGCCTTTCATGCTTGCCCCGTCAGCAGCCGGCGTTAAAACGGACCAGAAACACAGTCGTATTAGGCGGTTACTGGACCATGCTAGATCTTCGGTAAACAGCAAGCTGTGCAGTTAGCGACACCTTACAACCCAATCCGGCCAATCCAGCGAAATCATCCTGAGTAGGCCATAACAAAGCCCGTGCGAGCGAGGAGCGAGCGCCTGCCCCAACGCGGGTGGAATCGAGCGGAGTGAGCAGGAGCGGGATACCCACAAAGTGGGTCGAGGCTCCTGAGGCCGATGACAAACCTTCTGTTTTGAAAGGGCACGGATTCATCCGTGCCGTAAGCCGAGGAAAATTACTGTGGGCTTCAGCCCCTGAGGGATGGTCTTGAACTATCCCCTTGTTTGTCGGCAATCTGAGGAGCCTTCAGGCTCCTGAATGCAGCCCTCCAAGATGAGTGGCTTCAGCCACGAGCTTTCTCGCACGGTAGGCCGGGGATTCATCCCCGGCACAATCCCGTCCACAAAAATCTGAGAAATCATGCACGCGGTGCAAGCCGCGTGCCAGGTCATTCGCAGACGCTCTGTAACAGGGCACGACTTCGCAGCTTGGTGAAAAACTCATTCGAAGCCACGACAAGTGTCAGGGCACGAATTCAGAGCCTGCCCTGAGCGGAGTCGAAGGGTGCCGAAGGGGTCGTAAAAGCAACGCCGGGCTTTAGCCCCTGCGGAAAGGTCTTCAGACCCTGCGATCAGCTGGTCCAGCTTCCGCCACTACGCAACAGGAGTAGCGGGGGCCATGGAGATCGAATCGGAAGGTACCGCGATCCGGCGAGGCAATCAGCTACCAGAACATCTGCGTTACGCGGAGAAGTGCGGTTGAGGGCGAAGTCCTCCCTGGCCCCAGTCTCGGCGACGTTTTCCAGCCCAGTTGAGGGTGCCCCCGGTCCCTCGCCTTTGGGGACCGGGGATGCCGGCAGTCCCGGTCCTCACGGACAAGAGACTCGTAAACCGGGGAGGCCCTCAAAATCCTTGAGGTTGGTTGTCAACAGAGCATAGTCATTCTCCATTGCCTGGGCAGCTATCCAGATATCGTTGACCCGTGTTCCTGGGGACCGGCCCGACTGTTTCATGAAGGCGGCCAGGATGCCGAAGGCGGTGGCCGTAAGGGAAGAAACAGCGAGAACGGGCCGCTGTTGCAAGCTGCCCAGGGATCGAATGCGCAGCATCCGTGTTGCTGGATCGGTGCACGATTCGACACCAAAGCTCAGCTCTCCCAGCGAAATGGCTGAAATGTAGACTTGCTCGTCTCCGGCGGCCCGGAGGACGGCTTGACTGGACATTTGCCCGCTGGCCAACCCAACCCAGATAGAAGTGTCGAAGATCATCCCCACGGGGCTACCTCCACGAATCTAGCTCCACGAATTTAGCTCCACGGATCTCGAACCTCTTCATCGAATTGGACCCGGCTGTCCTTGAGCCAGGAATCGCCCTGGGCGGGAGTTAACTTTCCTTCAAGGCCGGCGATGGCTTGCGCAGCGGTCATGGATCGCTTAGCGGGAACAATATGGGCTACTTCAGTGCGATTCCGCATCACGCTGACCGTTTCGCCAGTGAGGATGCGTTCCAGAATGGCGCTCGTGTTGCGTGCCAGATCGGAGGCGCTGATGACACGCATTTTTCTACCTCACACCCAAGAGATGCGCAACGATACGTACAAGTACGTACTATTCGTATTTTCGGCAAAAAGAAACTGTTGACTGATCACAGGTGACGAGAAGCCCGCTTGAAGCAAGCCTCCCGCCACCCATCGCCGTATCTCGCGCATGTTCTTATTTCGCCTGCGCCAGCCCCGCAACAACTGCGGCAATTTTATCGAGTACCTGGTTCCAGCCCTCCATTTGACCGCTGTTTTTCGCGCT
>Ga0302278_10004488_pt1 | contig 14400 bp, 5 predicted proteins | sample III_Bog_N3_2_FD_194543 | JGI IMG/M metagenome (GOLD analysis project Ga0302278, IMG submission 194543) | Peat permafrost microbial communities from Stordalen Mire near Abisko, Sweden - III_Bog_N3_2 | ecosystem: Environmental > Terrestrial > Soil > Wetlands > Peat | place: Sweden: Abisko... | reverse complement strand
GCCTTCGAGATCGTCAGTGTCCCGGGTGCCGAGCCTGCATGGTTCGTGTCGTTGATCGTGCCGACCACGGCGTAGCTACCCGCTGCCGTCGGTACTGTTGAACTGCCGTTGTAGGTGAACGAGACAGTCAGGCCGGACGGCGTCGTCGTGGCTGTCACAACCAGCGGAGATCCGCTGTAGGTCTGGTTGAGGCTGCCTAGTGTGACCGTGGCCGCGGCCTTCGAGATCGTCAGTGTCCCGGGTGCCGAGCCGGTGTGGTTCGTGTCGTTGATCGTACCGACCACGGCGTAGCTACCCGCTGCGGTCGGTGCCGTTGAACTGCCGCTGTAGGTGAACGAGACACTCAGGCCGGCCGGCGTCGTCGTGGCTGTCGCAGCCAGCGGAGATCCGGTGTAGGTCTGGTTGAGGCTGCCTAGCGTGACCGTGGCCGCGGCTTGGCTCACTGTCACGTCTACCGTACCAATAACTGCGCTGTAGTCTGCTGAATCTGAGGGAGAAAAGGTCACGCTTTGCGACACTATGCCAGCGGTCGGCGCCGTGCCTGGCGTCGTGAAAGCGAAGGTTCCGTCTACCGAAGAACTGCTGCCACTCAGCGTGGACGAAGCCAGCGTTTGGCCATAAGTGATCGCGCTCGCAGTCGGCCATGTCATCGTGGGCATGCCCTGATTGGCCGTACCGCTCAAAGAAATGTTCTGCGCGACCAAATTCGCGCTGGTGGTAAGCGTCAGATTTTCACTCTTGGATCCGACTGTTGCGGGTGTGAAGTCGATGGGAAGCGTGCAGCGGGCTCCCGCCGGCAGCGACGTGGTTGAAGTACAAACATTCGGCACGGAACTGTCCAGAGGAAAGTCAGCCGCGACGCCTAATCCGTTAAAGGTCAATGTTGCATTTCCAATATTCTCAACCGTCACCGATTGCGGACTATCGCTACTCTTCACGCCAACGGCCGTCAAGAGGTAGCTCAACGCCGGAGTCTGCGAACGCTGCAACTCGACCACGCGGCTGTTGCCATGATCCGCGATGAACATGTCGCCCGCACCGTCCACAACAATGCCGTTTGGGTGTACCAGAGTTAGCCCATTCACCGTCGTGGCAAAAGCCGTGGCCGCACTGCCGTCACCTGGCACCTCCACCATTCGGCTATTCAAGGTATCCGCGATAAATAAGTCGCCAGCACCGTCCACGGCGATGCCGCTAGGATAATTCAAAGTCGTGGTATTCACAGTCGGGGCGATGGCTGTTGCCGGGCCGCCGTTGGCCGGTACTTCTACCACGCGGTTGTGCAAGGTATCCGCGATAAATAAATCGCCTGCACCATCCACGGCGATGCCGGATGGGTAACTCAACGACGTACCATTCACCGTGGGAGCGATGGCTGCTATGGCGCCGCTTGCTGAAATCTCCACCACGCGGTTGTTCCATGTGTCTGAAATGAACAGATTGCCTGCGCCGTCCACGGCGACGTCAACTGGGTTATTCAGTGGCGTGCCATTCACCGTCGGGGCGATAGCGACCGCCGCGCCGCCGCCAGCCGGCACCTCCACCACGCGCCAATTGAAGACATCCGCAATAAACAAATTGCCCGCGCCGTCGACGGCGATTCCGGCTGGATTATTTAAAGTTATGCCATTCACCGTCGGGGAGATAGCTTGCGCCGCACCACCGCCGGTTGGCATCTCTATAACGCGGCTGTTTCTGATATCTGCGATGAAAAGATCGCCTGCTCCATCCATAGCAATACCTGTGGGATTGCTCAATGCGACGGAATTTGCCGTCGGAGCGATGGCCGTCGCTGGAGCCGTGCCGCCGCCGAACGCGGTCTGCGGCGCGGTGCCGATTCCACTGATAAATGCGCTGGCCAGTACATTGCTGGAGCTGTCTTCAACCACCACAGCGCCATAGCGGGGACCTGCGAACGCCGGCGTAAAGATCACATTCACCGTGCAGGTGTCGCCGCCGCTGTGGATTCCGGAGCAGTTGTCTCCAAATGCCCATTCTGCAAAGTCCAGACCTTGCGCACCCTGGGTGAGCGTGTTGACACTGTTCACCGTGCCCGCCGCCGTGAAGGTCAGCGTCACCGGATAGGAAGAGGTGGCGAGCCCCACATTCGAACTGGGATTGACCGTCGCCGAACCGGTTCCAGTGCTGCTCTGGAAGTCTGCGCCGCCGTTGCCGTCGGAATAGGTAGCCGTGATGGTATGCAGCCCGGTTCCAGTCAGACTGATGCCTGGCAAGGTCGCTGTGCCACCAATCATCGTCACGGACGTGCCGCCGGGCAATGCGCCATCCACGGAGTCGGTGAACGTTACCGATCCGGTGGGTGTATGGTTCGAATTCGTTGTGTCGGTGACGGTCGCCGTAATCGTGGCGGCCTGTCCGGCCATAAACGACGACGGGGTGACTGCAACCACAATAGATGCCGAGTCGGCCGGCGGGATTGCAAGGGTGCCTGTGCCGGACACAACAATCTGCTGTGTCGACCCGAAGTTATTTCCCGTGTTGTCGGTCAGCACTACGCTGGTGCTGTACGACGTCGCGGTTGTGGGCACGAAGTCGATGCTCAGACGGCACGTGGAATTGGCCCCGAGCACTTCGGCGTTGAGCGCGCAGGTTGTGGCATCGCTCGCAAAGCCTGTCGGTATGCTGATGGTGGAAATGTTCAAGTCCGCATTGCCGTAGTTGAAGAGAGTTGCCGCCCTAGGGCTATCCGCACTCTCGATGTTTACGAAGCTGCTATCGAAGGCGAACGATGGCGCCGTCGAGACGTTCAGTTCGTCGATCACAGCGGTGTTTTCGTCGGCGATATAAAGATCTCCAGCCGCATCCAGCGCCAGGCCGACCGGACGGTTCATTCCCGTTGCCAATATCGTGGACTGGGTAAAGGACCCGCCCGATGGCGTCGCTTCGACGATTCGGGAATTCCCAGAATCGCTGATGTAGACATTGCCGTTCGGGTCGATTGCAAGGCCTTCCGGAAAGCTAAGTCCGGAGTTCGCTACGGTGGTTTGCGTATAGCTGCTGCCGGATGGAGTCTCCTCGAGCACCTGGTTGTTGCCGGTGTCCGCTACGTAGACATTGCCGCTCGCGTCCACCGCGACGCCATTCGGAAATCTGAGACTGGAGACCACCGTGCTTGGGGTATAGCTGCCATTGTTGAGGGTTTCCTTCAGCACGTCGCCCGAGCCGTATTCCGCGATGTAGACGTTCCCGGAGCCATCGACCGCGACATCGTAGGGGCCATTGAGACCGCTGAAGGCTATCGTTTTCGTGTAAGTTGACGGGCTTGTGAGCGTTTCGAGAACGACGTCATTTCGTACCCATTCCGCCACCCAGAGGTTCCCCGCTCCATCGACCGCGATGCCTAGGGGACCGGTCAGGGTGCTGTCGAGCATGATTGGTGTCGGGCTGCCGTTCGCGTATTGATACAGGTAATTCGAGGTCAAGTTGGTTACATAGAGGTTTCCCGCTTCATCGAGGGCCGCGCCGAATGGAGAGACGAGCCCGGAGAGCCCGGAGGAATACGGTACGACAGTCGAGAACGTGCCCGGCTGAAACGCCATCGAGGGAGCCACGCCCACACCGTAGAAATAGTTGGTGCCCAGCACATTGCCAGCTTCATCGATGACGACAAGCGCCCCGGTGCGCAGGCCTGGCGCCTGCGGCGTAAACGTAACGTTCACAGTGCAGCTCTGCAAAGCGGAATAGGGACCGGCCCCGCAGCTGCCGCCCGTCGTGGCCCGGAAGTCGCCCGCTGACGCGCCTTGCGTGGTTACATTGAAGCCGCCCGCCACGGCTGCATTCGTAAAGTCCACGGTCACTGTCGCCACGGGGGCCGGCGTGCCCACGGGGTAAGTGCCCAGGTTGTGGGGCGGAGTGCCGCCGGTCCAGACCACCGCCTTGTCAAGGCCGGCATCCTGGTACCCGAAACCGTAGACCTTGCCGGCGCTATTGACCGTGAGCGTGCGGATTTGGCTGATCGATTGGAAGGGGATCTGGTTGTAGCTGCCCGAGCCGTTGGGCATCAGCGTGTAGATCGTGTTGGCGCCCAGATCGGCCACCCATATATTGCCCGCCGCATCGGCCGCCGTCGCCGTTGGGCTCGTCAAGTCGGAGTCGATTTGCGTGAGCGTGCACGCGCCGCCGCCTGAACCGGTTACCTTGAAGACCCCGGTCGTCAAAGCCAATCCCGGCGACTCCATGCCGTAGTTGTAGGAGGGGGGTGCGGGGACGGAGTTGAAGCCTGAGACGCTGCTGTCGCTCGAGGAGGCCACGTAGAAGGTGCCCGAGCTGTCGATCGACAGCCCGGTCGTGTTGAGAAGACCGGTGCTCGAGCACACTTCGCTTTTCGAGTAGCCACCCGGCGTGAGCTTATAAATTGTCCCGGTTGTCCCGCTCCCGGTCCCGGCGTCGAGCACGTAGAGGTTCGAGCTGGCGTCGACCGCGACCGAGGTGGGAGCGTGCCAGCTTCCATGGTCGATATAAGACAGGTTGCAGTTGGTGGGACTCCCTCCGATAAGGGCGATCTCTTCCACATCAGGCACACCGTCCGGCCCACTGAGATCGGCTCGGAAGAGGAGGTGGTTCGTCGTGTCGATGGCCATGCCCATCACTGCACCGTTGCCGGGCACTTCGCCGCTGCCGGGCGAACAGCTCACGTTGGTGTTGCTGGTGGGATTGCCGTTGGCGTCGACCGGCATGTAAACCAATGCGTGAGCGCCGGAGACGTAAAGGTTCCCGCTGGCGTCGGTCACCAGCCCCTGCGCGTAGGCAGCCCCGTTTTGGCCGTAGGACTGGAAGGATCCAAAGAACTGGACTTGAGCCGCCACAGGGATGGCGCCAACAGCAACCAACAGCGCCGCAAGCGCAAGCACAGAAGGCACGCCAAATACGGCGGCGGGCAGGCCGAAAACCCTACGAAAAATTGAAGCTGCGAAATTGAATGTGGAGGCGGTAAGAAAAGAGCGGACAGTTCCTTCTTCTGATCTCTTTGCTGCAGAGTCCATTGCGGTCGATCTCCCTTGCATAGATGGAGAGCTCTACTCATTGAGCCCGACCGCACACTGCATGTCCCACGTTTACGCTGAGCAAGCTGTTTGTGGAGCACCTACGGAAGAGCGCACTCCGAGAAGCGCCTTCGCGAGTTTCACTGTCAGTATCGGCTGCTGGGACAGCATTATGAATGTTGGGTGCGAAATCGTCGGAAGCTGGAGTCCTGCGCTGAAACGCTTCTCTGCGGCTGTCCTGATTCGGGACAATGCGATGAAAGTTCGTTTCAAAGATTTGTACTAGGGAACGCACGGCTCTGCTGCCATTACTCCGGTGGAATCGACTTTGACTGAAAATCGTACGACGGCCCTGGCTCTGGACAATGCGGCCGTGATTGCCGATAGACATATTGAGGCATCTCCCTTGATTGACGGAATCGTCGCTGACATTGCGGAGCCCATCGACGCGCGGCTCCGATCTCACCTGCTGGCTGCCGTCGTGCGTTGCTCTGAAGACGCCATCTTCTCTGTTTCGCCTCAAGGAATTATCCAAAACTGGAATCATGCCGCAGAGAGAATCTACGGTTACTCTGCCGCGGAAATTGTCGGAAAATCGGTGCATACCCTCTCCCCCGCCGATCGGGCGGATGAGACCGGCGAAATGCTCGAAAAGTGCGAATCCGGCGAAGAAATCCAGAATCTGGAACTAGTTCGTCAGAGGAAAGACGGTCAGCGGATCCTGATTCAGCTCACCATATCCCCGGTCACGGACACGGCGGGGAGAATTCTTGGAGCCGTTACCATCTCGAGGGATATCACCGAGAAGCGGGGCTCGGAAATTTCCCTCCGCAAGTCGGAGGAGCAGTACCGGACACTCTCTGAAACCAATCATACTGCGATGTATATCTATGACGCTAAAACGCTCTTCTTTATTGCAGTTAACCAGGCGGCGATCCGCCAGTACGGCTTTTCAGAGCAAGAGTTCTTGGCAAAAGCCATAACAGAAATACGTCCCGAAGAAGACATTCCGGCATTCTTGCAGGACATTACAAGAAATAGTATCGGGCTGGAACCGAATCGCGGTCTCTGGAAGCATCGGACAAAGACCAGCGCGACTATCGATGTCGAGATCGTCTGCAATCGCCTTGAGTTCAATGGGATCGACTCAGTGTTGGTCGCCGCGCACGACGTTACCGAGCGAAAGCGCTCCGAGGACCTGCAGCAGGACAGCATGAACAAGTACCGCGTCCTGTTCGAGGACTCCGGCGATGCCAACTGGCTCATGGATGAAAAGAGGGTCCTGGACTGCAACTCCGCCGCGCGTCAGATGTTCGGATACGACGTCAGCGATGCCATGCCGAAACCGTATGAAATGTCGCCCCCGAACCAGGCCGATGGAAGGTCTTCCAGCGAAGCCGCCAAACAGAAAATTGCCGCTGCATTATTGACCGGAAGAGAACGATTCGAGTGGTTGCACCAGCGCAGGAACGGAGAAGTGTTTCCGGCTGAGGTCTGTCTCACAGCCTTGACGCTGAGCGGTCAGCGAGTCCTGCTGGCCAGCGTGCGCGACATCTCGGAGCGCAAGCATGCTGAGGAGGCTCTCCTTTTCAAGAATGCCTTGCTTGAGGCACAGACGGAGTCCGCCATTGACGGTATCCTCGCCGTCGACGAGTCCGATCACATCATCCTGACAAACAAGCAACTTCAAATTGACTTCGAAATACCGGATGAAGTGCTGAAACAGGGAGATGACTCCATCTTGCGTCAGTACGTGATGCGTAACATCCAGGGCGCCGAGGCTTTCATCGAGAAAATCAAGTACATCGAAAGCCATCGTGATGAAAAAACCTACGACGAAATCCGGCTCAAGAATGGGAAGATCTTTGACCGGTACACTGCTCCCCTTGTCGATGCAAGAGGTCAGTATCGCGGCAGAATCTCGTACCACCGCGATATCACAGAACGCAAAGCCGCTGAGGAGCGGATTCAGTTCCTCGCCTATTACGATGCGCTTACCGAGTTGCCTCATCGGACGCTTCTGCAGGATCGCATGGAGATTGCCTTGGCTGACGCTCGCCGCAGAGGCGAAAAAATCGCAGTGATGTATCTCGATCTCGATCAGTTCAAAGCAATCAATGATTTGTTTGGCCATGCGTTCGGAGACATCCTTTTGAAGGAAGTCGCAAAGCGCATTCAAAAATGCGGACGGGAACAAGATACGGTGGCCAGGGTAGGCGGCGACGAATTCGTCATCCTGGTTAAAAGCGCGAAAGACGCAGCCGACGCAGCCATTGCGGCGGAACGCCTGATCGCCACGTTGAAAGAGAGCTTCGTGATCCAGGGGCAAACGCTCTATGTCAGCTGCAGCGTTGGTGTCAGCATGTTCCCCCAGCATGGCGCCGACAGCGAAACCTTGATCAGGAATGCAGATGCCGCGAAGTGTTGTGCAAAAAACGACGGGCGCAGCAAGGTATGTTTCTTTACGGACGAAATGAATGCCGATGCCCGCGAACGTCTGTCCATGGACAAGTATCTGCGGCTGGCACTCGACCGGGAAGAATTCCTCCTTGTGTATCAGCCACAGATCGAAATTGAAACCGGAAGGATCACTGGATTCGAGGCGCTCATTCGCTGGCGTCACCCGGAATTGGGCCTCGTCCCGCCTGACCGATTCATACCCATTGCAGAGAACAACGGTCTGATTGTGCCTATCGGTGAGTGGGTTCTCAAAACTGCATGCGCACAGGCCAAACAATGGCAGGACGACGGACATGCTCCAGTCACAATGGCAGTGAATGTGTCAGCGGTCCAGTTTCGCCAGGAAGGTTTCGCCGATCTCGTCAAACGAGTCTTGACAGAGACCGGCCTTCCCCCGGAATACCTCGAACTCGAACTGACGGAAAGCCTGTTGCTCTCCAATGTGGACGTGGTATTCGCAACTCTTCAAGGTCTGAAGGAGGTCGGCCTGCTGCTTGCCATCGATGACTTCGGCACCGGTTATTCCAGCCTCAGCTACTTAAAGCAGTTTCCAGTTGGTAAGCTCAAAATCGACCGCTCATTCATTCGTGACATTGCATTCGATATCGATGACGCGGCCATCACCACCGCCATCATCAGCATGGCAAAAAGTCTGCGCCTTAAAGTGATTGCAGAGGGTGTGGAAACTGAAGCTCAAATGTCTTTCTTGCGCGAGCACCGCTGCGATGAGATGCAAGGGTATTACTTCAGTAAACCCATATCGCCCGACCAGGCAGCAGCGATGCAGCACAACTGACTCGACTCAGCGCACTGAATGCTTCCACGCGACTCCTCAGAACACACATTGCAATATTCTCACCGGAATTTACGCCTTTAGTACGTAAACTCGTATGACTTATACAAACAGAGTCCGATGAAGAAGACACCAACCAGGAAATACAGCGCGACATTCCACCAGAACCATTTTGGTTCACGTGCGCGATAGACCCATCCGACAGAGCGAACCCACACTCTGCCCGTATGCATCCAAATGATCGCGGCGGCAATTGAAATCCCTCCGAGAATCAAGAAGCCATACGGTGACATTGGACGGTGCCACCAATCGTGCATGATGAATGTCCTTTCCAGTCCAACCTACCTTATTCCCATCGGTCATTGCGACCAACAAGAGCTTTCAATTTAAGCAAAGCGCGGCGAGCAGATGTGCCCGCATCTTATAGCTCTTTACAACTACAGCCGCGTGCCCCATCTTCGCCGGGCTTCATTACGGTTAAGGCGGCATAGTTCCATCTATTTATAGCTTCTTATGGCCTTTTCCGTGTACGCTGCAATCCTTGGACCACGCCTCCAGAGTCACTAAATCGCCTCGCGCTTCGGCGAACCCTCAAAGCTCCTAACAACCTCAATCAGCCAGACAAGGTGTCGATTGAGTTCGCCAAGTTCCTCCGCCGGCGCACAGGCTTACACTGGTAGGGAATATCAATCACGCCCAATGAAGTGCTGTTGTGCCGGAGAACGCGGCAGGGCTCTGGAGAATGACTTCGTGTACCAAGGATCGTGAGGACAGAATTGAGTTTACGTCGGCGACACCGATTCGGAATTGGAGGTTTTTCGAAGCATTCTTTCGATCTCACGCCCCCTGAGAATTTGCGCAATGCCATTCGGAGTGGCGATGTGGCGCAGCTAAATTCGATTCTGAAGCAGAATCCTGATCTTGGTCAATGCAGAGACAGGCGAAGCGGGGCGACACTGCTCCACGGATCTGCATTCTTCAACCAGCCCGAGATCGCAAATTACCTGATCGAAAATGGTGCACCCGTAGACGCGGGAGACAGACGAGGTTCCACCGCGCTGGCGTGGGCCGCGTCCAAAGGCCACAAGGCCATAGCGGAACTGCTTCTTTCGAATGGAGCCAATGCGAACGCCAAAGACCAGGGCGGATTTAATGCGCTGTACTACGCCGCATCGGGTGGTCAGTTGGATCTTGCAAAACTGTTGCTGTGCCAGGGCACTGATCTGAATGCTCAGAGCAATGACGGATGGACGGCATTGCACACCGCGGCGCACAGAGGCCATTTGCAAGTAGTGGAATGGCTTGTAGGGAATGACGCAGACGTGAATGCAACAAATTCGTGGGGCCAGACACCGTTATTTTGGACAGCAGCCGGAAATGACGGACCAGCCGCTGAAATGCCCCCGACAATGAATGTCGATAAAACACAAGGAAGTGAGACCGGAAAGGAAGAGGCGTCGACTGGTTCGAAAAAGATCGAAGTTGCAGAATTCCTGCTTGCAAGAGGAGCAAACGTCAATGCGAGCGATGAGCTAGCCGAGACTCCGTTGTATTGTGCGGCGTACGTAGGTGACCTCGAAGTTACTAAGTTGTTGCTTGCCGCAGGCGCTATGCTGAATGCCACCGCAAAGGACGGATGGACAGCCTTGTGCGTTGCCGCTAAGCGTGGACACACCGAAGTGGTGAAATTGCTCCTTGATCGGGGTGCCGATGCCGCTCTCAAAGTAAAGAATATCTACACGCCATTTAACTACGCAGTACAGAATGGGCGCAGAGAGGCCGCCGAATTGTTGCTTTCATTAGGCCCGAAAAACGAAATGATGGTGAATGCTCGTTGCCCCGGGTGCGGCTCGACAAAGCAGATTCTAATAAGCGCACCATTGCTTGTTTCCGCTCGACAAACGCGGAAGCTCCTCCGCTGTACAGTATGTGGAGCGATATGGTCGAAAAGGAAAATCGAATTGCGAGCCTCGGGATCCGGCTTGTTCGCCCTATTCCTGGCGGCATTTTACGGTATCTACGCGTTCCACGACCCGCACGGAATGGAGATTCTCAGGTTTGCGCTTGTTGTGTGTTGGGCCGGGATTGCACTTGGACACTTCAGCAAGTCTTCTAAGGGGCCACACACCTGGATTCAGGGCGCACCTCAAAGCTCCGTCACGGAGTAAGACCCGCACATCCCCCTACCTAAACCGGCTAGAAGCAAACGCCGCGGAAAAAGCTTCCGTCCACCCCGGAACCGGTTCCCCATTCGGCCCGCACTGCGAACATAGCGGCGCGGACCCGTTCGGCGGCACCTCCGTAGGAATCGGAAGACTAGGTGCCGGCGGCTGATTGATCGCCAAATAATACCCATGCTGGTAGTTCCAGTTATCGGGAATCCCATACGGGGCCGTCATATTTTCAGGCCATGGTTGTGCCGGCCCCGCGTGCCCCAGCGCCCCATGCCACCACGGATGCCCCACAGCAATAATCCCCGAAGCAAGATTGCCGATCGGAAACGCCCAGGTCAGCACTTCGTCCTTTGCGGATGACAAAACGGAAATCTCCCCAATCTTCCCCGCCGCATCCGCAAACTCGTTCGTCAGTGCATTGTAATCCACCGCGCCCGCCATGATCGTTACCTGCCGCACCGGTAAACTCATATGCGAAATTGTCGAAAGTATCACCCGCGCCCCAAGGCTGTGCGAGGCAAACGACACGCTCGCCGCAGTGGCAAAGTTGGCGTCCACAAACTCCGCAATCATCACCCCGGCATCGTCCGCAACCTTGGCTTCCAACCCGTAGTCCAGCCCGTGCGCCCAGATCGAATCCCCCGGCCACAGCAGCCCTACAAACGCAGACGCCTGCGGCAATTGCAGAATGCTGCCCCAGTTTGAGAGGCAGGCAATTCCGTCCGAACGGTTCACGTTGAACCCGTGCGTCGCAATCAGCACATGCCGCCCCCGCACCGACGCAACCAGCTCACTCAACGCGAGCCCCATGTAGTCATTCAGGCTCGTGCCCTGGTTAGCCGCAACAGAAGTCGCCAGTTCGCCGCCTACGGCCGAAAGCCGGCAATCGATAAACTGAGTCATCACCGCCTACTTTTTCTTGACAACCTGCATAGCGTTCACAGCCGCTGCCAGCGCACTTGAAAGGTCCTTCGCCACCGGGGCCAGCGGAGTCGCCAACAGCCCTACGAGCACGGAGAGCGCCAGCTCCTGCGACTTCCAGAATCCATCGCCCGTCAGCGTCCATCCCGCAGCCACAGCCAGCAGCACGGCCACCAGTGCCGCTAATCCCCGCGACATATTTCGATACTTCTGGTCTGAGCACTGGTACGCCTGATCCAGCAGCGCCGTCACAATCAGGTCGAAGCGCGCATACACATCCACTTCCGCTTGTGCCAGCGACGCCCCCGTCGAAATCTTCGTTGCAACCGACCTCAGAATGACTGGATCCACATTGGTCTTCGCCGCCAGTGCCTCTGCATTTCCGGCGGCCATATGCAGCTTGACCAGCGATTTCGCGATCGCCTTCTGGCTCACCAGGTCATTCCCATTCACCCAGTTCGCCTCCACCGTTTCCAGCACATTTTTACGCGGAAGCGTGTTCACGGGCCTGGTCGGAAGACCCTCCCCCGTCTGGTCCGGCGTCAAACCGGCCACCACGTCTTTAATGTGCTTCAGGCCGATCCGGTTGAGCCCGGGAAGCACCGCCTTCGAAGCGTCCACCACTCCAAACGCTGCCGTCCCCAGTCCTCCAATGGCGCCCACAATCTGGCTGAGCGGCATCTTCTCCAAATCCATATGCATACTGCCTGGATCAACGAACATGGTTCACTCCACTCCAGCGGCTCTCCAATGCCTGTTGAAGGAATCGACAGATCAAAGTGGCCTTTTCATCAAGGAAAAGCCACCTCGTACAAGGTTTGCAACTCGACGTAAATTGGAGAACTGCTCACAATCACAAGCATGTATATAGGCAATCCCGCTCAAAGTAAAGGAGATTTCGCCAGGGTGTCAGTTAGAACCAAACCGCTTATAGTCCCGGAACTCCATCGTATTCGTCAGCGCCTCGTGCATTCCTTTCTTCACATCCAGTTCCGCGCTCACCGGCATCAGGTACTTCAACCCATTGATGGCTACAAAATCATAGTCCACATCCATCGCCGTACCTTGCGTGGGAATATCCGCCGGCAGATCGTCTGCCTTCAACGTCACCCGCCGCACACGCCGTGTGTTGCTGTCGATAAACACCTGCCCACTGAACCCCACAGTCAACTGTTTCCCATTATTCCCGGTCACTGAGAATGAAGAATTCCCGCGATCCACGCGATAATCAAACACCTGAACCGTCGCCCCGTTCAACACCGCCGTCGCATTCCATTTGAAGTCCGCCTTCGACGCCTCACGGAACACCGCCTGCAGAATCCCGCCAAACTCCCCTGAAGAAAAAATCCCCTTCATGCTTCCGCGTTCCGTATGGCTGGCGTTCCCATTCAATTCCAGCATGGTCCGCGTTTCAACTCGGTCCTGGTAGCTCAGCATCTCAACCAGCGAGTCAATCGACCGCCACTTCCCATCTCCATTCGAATCGACAGCACGCTTCGTAACTTCCGTGCACTCAAAATTCGGCAACGATTCGATATAGCCAAGCGCACGCTCCCGCGCCCCCTCCAGAAGCTGATGTGCATCCTCCTGCGCCAACGCCGCTACGGGCTTATCCAGCGCCGTAATCGCCAGCAGATTTGGCGCATGCGGCGGCCCTTCCAGCGCTCCTCCCGCTGCACCCTCACTCAACCCCGCCATCTCCAGCGAATTCGTATCATCCGCCGCTCCTGCCGTCCCCGTCACCCGAAATTTCCCCGATTGCTCCGCCGTCTTCCCACCCTGATTAAGGAACGCCTTCACCTCGTAGTCCCCAGGCGCCAGCGACCCCGACTTCACGCTCGCCACATACGACATCGCAGTATGCTCGCCATCCGCCTCCAGCAGCGGCGTCCTCGGCCCCGCCTTCCCATTGCGGATCAACTCCATCTCCAGCTTCATGGGCTCATCCGACGCCGGGTCAGGATGCAGAATCAGAAAGAATGAAGCATCCTTTGCATTCGCCGGCAACTCCCCTGTCAAATTTGGTGTCACCTTCGAATGCTGATAGCGCATCGGCTCCAGCGGATCCCCATCGTCCGCCGCCTTCGTCCGCACCAGCACCATGTCGCTCACCGACACAACTCCCGTCATGTCCGGAATCTCAAAGTCCCGCCGAATCGCCCCCGCCTTCCCGCTGTTCTGGTCCAGCACCGCAACCTCCATCGTGTACTTCCCCGGCGTCGAAACAAAATGCCTTTCCAGCGCAATCGTTGCCGACCCATCCCGCTCCAGCGTCTCCTTCGCCCCGCGCTTCTTCACGTCTTCGCTATAGTGTTCAACCACCGTTCCGCTCGTATCCCGGATCTGCGCCACAATCGACACGTGCGCCATCGACACATGCGACTTCTCATCATCCTTCGTCGCCAACTCTGCCAGCGGAACCTCCACCGCCATCGTGTTGCTGTTTCCATTCGGCAAATCGCCAAACCGCAACACCGCAGCATCGAATTTCAAATCCCTCGGCAAAGTCGCATCCCCAAGCGCCTTCTGCAGCGGCCCCTCAAACGGCTGTATATCCGCATTGCTGCCCGCAGCCAGCGCAAAGTACCCCGTCTTCGTTTGGATATTCAGCCCGGGCCGCAGCGGCTTCACTGAAATCGTGCGGAACTTCCCGTCATACTCCTTGAACGGAGGAACATAAGTCGCCTCGTAGTAACTCGCCAAATCCTCAGCCATCTGCGCCAGCGGCTTCGTCGTCGAGTTCTGCCCATCAATGTAAGCCCCTCCCGTCGCCTTCGAAAAATCCGCCATCGGGCTCTTCGAATCGGCAAACGGATCGGTCAGGTCCTCAACCCCGTTACGTGAGAAATCCGTCATCACTCGAATGTCATCCTGCTGAGTCCAGACATATCCGCCCGAACCGAACCCTGCGTTTTGCACGCCTGCAGCGGAGCCTGCTCCTGCTGGTGGACCGGTGGGAATGAGTTCACTCGGGGTAGAAGACGCCTGCGCAGGAATATTGGCGGGAGCTGCCGCGTTCATCATCGCATTCGCGTTATCCCCAAGCCCC
>Ga0302278_10004487_pt1 | contig 14401 bp, 10 predicted proteins | sample III_Bog_N3_2_FD_194543 | JGI IMG/M metagenome (GOLD analysis project Ga0302278, IMG submission 194543) | Peat permafrost microbial communities from Stordalen Mire near Abisko, Sweden - III_Bog_N3_2 | ecosystem: Environmental > Terrestrial > Soil > Wetlands > Peat | place: Sweden: Abisko... | reverse complement strand
GGTCCATTTCGCTATGACTTGGACCAGTTAATTGCCTGGGAAAAGTCACGAAGTGCGCGACTCCAGCTCAACGAGGGGAAACGCCCGGCGTAAAACGAATCGGAAAGTGCTCTATTTTGAAAGATCTCAGGTCTGTAGGCTGCGGAAAAACCTTCGATCTAACTGCTTTTGGAAAGGGCACGAGTTCCAGAGGCTGCGGAAAAAACTCCACTCCCGCCGCTTTTCGGAAGCGCACGAGTTCCACTCGTGCCGTGCCACAAATCGCTGAAAACGGGCGGCGCTTCCAGCGCCTGAGGGAGGCTCTCTAGGCCTCTTGGACTTCCCCGCAGACTCTTCATCTGCGCCGTAACATCCTCGAAATCAATAGGGCTTTTTAGCCACTGAGGGAACCTATCCCTCGATCGACGAAGCAACCGCACTAACGCGTTACGCGCCCACCGGATGCATCTGGCTCTTATACCACTCTACCGTTTGCCGCAGCCCGTCCTCGAAATTGACCAGAACCTTGTACCCCAAATGCTTTTGCCCGAGCGTGATATCGGCCAGTGAATGCTTGATGTCTCCACCCCGCTCCGCAGCGTATTTCACGCTCCCTTTGTAGCCAGTCAGTTCTTTCAGCGCTTCGAAAGTCTCATTCAGCGTGACCCGCCGTCCAGTAGCACAGTTGAATACTCGCCCCGCGCACTCTGCGGCAGGAGCCGAGCAGGCCAGCAAATTGGCCGAAACCGCGTTGTCGATATACGTGAAATCGCGGCTCGTCTCGCCGTCGCCAAAAATCGTCGGTTGCTCCCCACGCAGCATCTGCATGCTGAACTTGGCCAACACGCCCGAATACGGCGAAGAAGGATCCTGCCGTGGACCAAAAATATTGAAGTAGCGTAGGCACACCGTCTCCAGACCGTAGCAGCGAAAAAACGACACCATGTAAAGTTCGCTCGCCAGCTTCGCCACCGCATACGGCGAGATCGGATTCGGTGTCATCGCTTCCTGCTTGGGCAGCGTCGGCGTGTCGCCGTACGCCGACGAGGATGCCGCGTAAACCACTCGCTTCACCTTCGCGTCTCGCGCCGCCACCAGCACATTGACCGTTCCATCAATGTTCGCGCGGTTGCTTCCGATCGGGTCCAGCACCGATTTTGGCACCGAAGGAATCGCCGCCTGGTGCAGTACGTAGTCCACGCCTGCACAGGCTTTGTGCATCGCGTCCAAATCAAGAATGTCGGCCTCGCGGAAGTCTATGCGGCTTAACACTTCGCTAAGATTTTCCTGCCGTCCCGTCGCAAAATTGTCGATACCGCGTACTTCTTCGCCACGCTCCAGAAGAGCACGGACCAGAGACGATCCTATAAATCCGGCTGCGCCGGTCACTAGATATTGAGCCATATACCCTCAATCATAACGGATAGATCAGGAAGAGTCCTCGATCGCCGGGGTAACTTTCGTTTAAAGTGTGCGGCCAGTTTCCGTTGCTTGGAGCCATAGGTCGATCTGGAAAAGTTACATTCTACGGCTGGCGGAGCTGCTCAACCATCTTTCGGAAGTCTTCGCGCGAGAGCTTCTGATTGCTTTCAAAGAACTCCGTGATGTCGCGTAGTAGGTCGCCTGGGGTAGATAGAGCCACCGCGGCCCTTGCCTCATGCTCTTCGCGAGCATGGCCCCGATCGGGCGGCGCAGAGTGGTGTCCCGCCAAGGCATCGATCAGTTGCTTCAGGTGCACGCTCTCTTCCGGTTTGATTTCGCCGAAACAGATTCCCATGCCGAGAAAAGGATACGAAGTACAAACCGTGCCTGGAGCCACAATGCGAATGCCAAACGATTTCATGACCAGATCCACCTTCGTGTCGACCGAATATGTGTCGCTGAGTTCCACATAACATCCATGCAGGCTGATGTCTGTCAGCGTTCCCCACTTCCGAACATTCTTGCCTTGGTCGCGCAATTCAACGCTTCCCGAGCAGCGGATCCTCGGACTGCCACGCCGTTCTTTCCACTCGACCGCAGCTGTCGCAGGAGGCCTGCCCCCGCCCTTCGCCCAAGCTCGCCTCCCTGTGTTTTCCCCTTCCGTTGCGGATGTAACCGGCAGGCCGCGTTCTTCCGGAGGTCCGTCTACGCCCTTTTCTTGCAGCCGTCGCGGATGACTCGTCCCCTCTTTTTTCGCAGCGGCGTGTACGGACCGCTCCGCTTCTCTCCGGTGGGTTTCTGAGTCCAACGAGTGCCTCCGAAAGTGCCGCTCTTAATTAATCGGAAGATGCCGGGAAAACTTTAGAGGGGTAACTCCAAATGTCGGGGCAGTACCACGTAACTTCCTGTGCCACACCGTATCAATCGCGAGCTTTGGTTGCCGCGAACCGCAGTCGTACGTAGTCGGCCACCCAGGTTCCATCGGCATCCCGCAGTTGCGGTTCCAGGATCATCCGAACCTCCCGCAGATAGTCGCTCCGCGCTTCGTCGGAGAAGCCTCGATAAAAGTTGAGAGCAAAAGTCTCCAACCAACCAATGATGTCGCCCGGCAACGGCGTTGGACGCGGAATGAGCGCAAAGCTATCGACGCGAAACCCTGCGCCTTCCAGCCTGGTGGCATAGTCGCCGGGTGTGGGGAAATACCACGGAACCCGAGCCTCGCCATCAACCCCACGGCGGTCCAATGCTTCAACCAGGGCAGCCTGAATTTTACGAACGCAACCGTGCCCTCCACATTCCGCAACAAATCGCCCGCCTGGTCTCAAAGAACGATAGACCCCAGCCAGCATCGCATCCGCACGCTTAATCCAGTGCAGCACGGCGTTACTAAAGACGGCATCGAATTCTTCTTGGTATTGCAGGTCTTCGCCGCTCATCGTGTGGGCGTTCAAGCCAAGCTTCCTCGCGGCTTCGATCTGCGGAACGCTGGAATCGACCGCCACCACTTCGCAGCCCAGATCCGCTAGCTTTTTCGTTAGTACGCCGTCTCCGCAACCAAGATCGAGAATCCTTTCGCCGCGTTTAGGCGCCAGCAAATCCACGACGGGCGATCCTAAGTCGGATACGAATCTCGCGTTTCGTGCATAAGACGCCGGGTCCCAAGTTTGTGCCGTGGACATGGCCGCCATCATAGCAGCTCAAAGTTTGATCGAAAAACCCGCACGCTCACCCCCCCTCGAGCAGTCCAGGGGTAGGTATTGATTCACGCGCAAACCGGAGCAATGCCGAAGGCGACCAATCCGCATGAAATTGCTTTGGGAAAGACGTTCCGGATATACGTCCCGGATATACGTTCCGAAGATACGTCTTAGAGAGCAGGGAACTGCGAGATCGCGGCGCGAATCTGTTGCCACAGTTCCTCTTTGCCCGCCCCAGTCTTTGCCGAAAATGCCACAATCGGCACGCCCCCATGGGCCTGCCCTAGTGCGCGCATCGCCTGCTGCAACTGGTTCGCTGACAGCCGGTCGCATTTCGTGGCAACAATGGCGTGCGGTCGTCCTCGAGCCGACAAGAACTCGATCAGCCTCCCATCGCTCTCCTGTGGAGGAATATTCGAATCAACGAGCGCCAGGCACAGCGCTAAACTGCCGCGCTGGTGCAGGTAGGGATCCACAAACCGTGCCCAGTCAGCGGAGATTTCCCGCGACACCTTCGCATACCCGTATCCCGGCAGATCGGCAAACAGCACGTCGGGCTTGGGTTGTCCGGCTCGGCGCACCTCATAAAAGTTAATGCTGCGTGTGCGCCCCGGAGTGTTACTGGTCCGCGCCAGTTTCGCGCCCACCAGCGAATTGATCACGCTCGATTTCCCAACATTCGAGCGGCCCAAAAACGCGATCTCCGGCAGCGTGGGAGAAGGGAAGTGCAATAGATCGCTCGCCGACAGCATGAACCGGGCCAGAATCCGCATGATTCTAGTTTCTAGTGCGCAGGCCGCACATGGCAAGCGCCACAGCCAAAATAACTTCAATCGAGTCCGAACGGACGCTTATTCTCCACATCCGGTTCTTCGATGGGATGCAATCTACGCCTGAGCGCATCTTGCCTTCAAGATTTTCCTTCGCACACCTTTCCTGCCCTTGGTGGTGAATGCTTCGTGGTTGACGCTTTCGCAAATTGGACTCTACTTGGCAAGTGTGATCTCCGTCGCGGTCTGATCCTCTTTCTTGCGTATATACTCGCAAGCGGTTCTCAAGGAAATGCGAGACAGAATGAGAGGAAAAGTATGAGAAGACCGCTGGCGTTGGTGTGCACCGTGTGCTTCTTGGCTCTGCAGGCAACTCTTTTTGGCCAATTAAAACAAGCCTCGCCGCAACCCTCGTCAGTGAACACCCTGACCGGAGAGCAAATCCGCAGCAAGGTCGACAACCTGCTTCGGCAGATGACCCTCGAAGAAAAAGTCGCGCAACTGTCCCAGCTACCCGGCATGGATGTCCCCGACTTCAAGGACCTCATGCATCAGTCCGGGGAAGAGGTTCTGAAGCAACACGGTGCCGGCTCCATGCTCTGGGTCTCCGATCCAAAGGAGATCAACCGCCTCCAGCACATCGCCGTCGAACAAACGCGGCTGCACATTCCCGTGCTTTTTGGACTCGATGTTATTCACGGATATCACACCATCTTCCCGGCGCCCATCGCCATGGCGTCCTCGTGGGACATCAAGCTGGTTGAAGAGGCGCAGACCGTTGCTGCCCGCGAAGCTCGCGCCGCCGGCATTCATTGGACCTTCGCACCCATGGTCGACATCGCCCGCGACGCGCGTTGGGGACGCATGGTCGAAGGTGCCGGCGAAGATCCTTATCTCGGAGCCGCCATCGCTCGTGCCCAGGTGCTCGGCTTCCAGGGCACACAACTTGGGGCTCCCGACCGTGTCCTCGCCTGCGTCAAGCACTTCGCCGGCTATGGGGCGGCCGATGGAGGACGCGATTACGATTCCTCCTACGTGCCTGAGGAAGAAATGTGGAATGTCTACCTCCCTCCGTTCAAGGCCGCATTGGACGCGGGTGTCGGCTCAGTAATGAGCGCCTACATGGATCTCAACGACGTGCCCGCCAGCGGCAACCCGTGGCTGCTGCATGATGTGCTCCACTCGTCTTGGGACTTCAAAGGATTTGTCGTAAGTGACGCTTTCGCGGTCAAGAGCCTTGTCACTCATGGCTATGCCCGCGATCTGCAGGATGCCGCCCACAAAGCCTTTACCGCCGGACTGACCATGGATATGGCAAGCGGCACTTACCTCAAATATCTCCCGCTCGAGGTGCAGCAGGGAGGTATCTCGATGCGGCAGATCGACGACGCGGTTCGCCCCATCCTCGAAACCAAGATCCGCATGGGATTATTCGAACATCCCTATACCGATGAATCTCGCCTTGAGCCAACCCTCAACGACCCTGCGCATCAAGAGGTCGCCCGGCGCGCGGTGCAACGCTCGGTGGTCCTGTTGCGCAACGAGAGCGCACTGCTTCCGCTGGATAAGACCGGGAAGACGATCCATTCCATCGCCGTGATCGGTCCCTTGGGTGACGCCCAGACCGATCTTCTCTCCATGTGGGGCGGAGCCGTCAAGGCGGGCCTAACCGTCAGCATCCTGCAGGGCATTCAGGACAAGGTCGGGTCCGCGGCGCACGTCGCCTTCGCGCACGGCCCGAACCTCCGGCGCGTTATCCCTTCGCCATTCGAAGGGATCGACCTCTTGAAGGATCTGAAAGAACAACCGGAGCAAACTCCGCAACAAGCACGCCAGGCAATTGACGAAGCCGTGTCTTTGGCTCGGCAGAGTGATGTGGCCGTACTCGTTCTGGGCGAGATCGATTTGATGAGCGCGGAATCCGCCTCACGCTCCTCGCTCAAACTGTCGAACGGCCAGGAAGACTTGCTGGAGGCGGTGTCCGCGACCGGTAAGCCTGTTGTTCTCGTCCTCGTTAACGGACGCCCCCTCGACATTTCATGGGCCGCCGAACACGTTCCTGCGATTCTAGAGGCTTGGTATCCCGGCAGCCAGGGCGGTAACGGAATCGCCGACGTCCTCTTTGGCGACGCGAATCCCTCGGGCCACCTGCCTGTTAGCTGGCCGCGCAGCACCGGTCAATTACCGCTCTATTACAACCATAACCTCACGCAGCTCCCAGAAACTTCCTCCGACTTCAAGTCTCGCTACTGGGATATCAAAAGCACACCGCTCTATCCCTTCGGTTATGGCCTGAGCTATACAACGTTTTCCTTCGACAACCTGCAAGTTACGCCGACGGCGCGCGCGGGCTCTGTGGTCGAAGTCTCCGCCGACGTGACCAACACCGGCAGCCGTGCGGGCGATGCCGTCGTGCAACTCTACATCCATCAGCGTGCTGGCAGTGCCTCTCGCCCAGTGCGCCAATTGAAAGGCTTCGATCAGATCGCATTGCAGCCCGGCGCGAAACGCACCGTGCACTTCACTCTCGGCAAAGACGAACTGCAATTCTGGAGCCCGCTGGAGAAAAAATGGGTAGTAGAACCAGAGCAGTTCGATGTTTGGCTCGGGGGAGATTCGCGCGCCGACCTGCACTCAGAATTTCGCCTGACCCAATGACCTTACCGCTGAGAGTCGAGCCAGAAAATCAGAGCTGGGTTGTACGGGACGAGTGGGGCTCAGTTTCGTCGGGCGAGGTTTCGTGGCTCGGGTGCCCCACTCATCGCGCATTTTGCGTTGAGTGGGATTCCACTGAACCGTTATTGCATTTCTACTGCCTGGCCGTCGGAATCTCGCCGGCTGGCGGCGTCACGATGGGAGCCATGGTCTCGCCTTCCGACGCCATCTGTGGCAGGGGACCTTCTAAGGCGATACTGAGCACCTGATCCATGTTGTCGACAAAGTGGAGCTTCATCGCCGTGCGCAAATTCTCCGGCACTTCCGCCACGTCTTTTTCGTTTTCCTGGGGCAGAATCACTTCGAACAATCCCGCACGATGCGCCGCCAGCAACTTTTCTTTCAGTCCACCGATGGGCAGCACCTTGCCGCGCAACGTGATCTCTCCCGTCATCGCGATGTCGCGACGAACCGGAATTCGGCTCAACGCGCTAGCCAGCGCGGTCGCGATCGTAATCCCAGCGGACGGTCCATCTTTCGGAATCGCGCCTTCCGGCACGTGCACGTGTATGTCCATATTGCGATAGAAATCGCGGGACAAGCCAAGTCGAGCGGCTCGTGACCGAATATAAGACATCGCGGCCTGCGCCGATTCCTGCATCACGTCGCCCAGCTTTCCCGTTAGCGTGAGCTTGCCTTTACCGTCCACCACCATCGCTTCCGTGCTCAAAATCGAGCCGCCGACTTCGGTCCAGGCCAAGCCCGTTACCAATCCGACTTCGCTCTTTTCATGCGCCAGCGTGTCGCGGAACTTCAGCACGCCCAAATAGTCGCCAATCTTTTCCGCCTGAATCGCAGCCGAGAACGTCGCGCCTTCTTTTACCACCTTGCGCGCGACTTTACGGCATACGTTGCCAATTTCCCGCTCCAGGTTTCGCACCCCTGCTTCGCGAGTAAACCCCCGAATGATCTGCCGTAGGGCATCGTCGGAAAACTGAATGTTCTTATCCGTCAGTCCCGCCTGCGCCATCTGCTTTCTGACCAGAAACTGCTTCGCGATCTCCACTTTTTCGTGCTCCGTGTAGCCGTGCAGGCGCAATACTTCCATGCGATCCTGCAGCGCTGCCGGAATGGTATGCATCACATTCGCCGTTGCCACGAAGAATACCTGCGACAAGTCATACTCAACGTCAAGATAGTGATCGACAAACATGAAGTTCTGTTCCGGATCGAGCACCTCGAGCAACGCCGCCGACGGATCGCCGCGGAAGTCCATCGACATCTTGTCGACTTCGTCCAGCATGAATACGGGATTCTTTGTCCCCGCCTTCTTCATCATCTGGATAATCTGCCCGGGCAGGGCGCCAATATAAGTCCGTCGATGACCGCGGATCTCCGCCTCATCCCTTACTCCGCCGAGAGACATGCGAACAAATTTGCGCCCGGTAGCTTTGGCAATCGACATCCCGAGCGAAGTCTTGCCCACGCCCGGAGGCCCGACAAAGCAAAGAATCGACCCCTTGGGGTTCTTCACCAATTGGCGCACGGCCAGAAATTCAAGAATGCGTTCCTTGATTTTCTCCAGCCCATAATGATCTTCGTTCAAAACTTTCTCGGCGCGCGAGATGTTTCGGATTTCCTTCGACCGTTTCTTCCACGGCACGGCCAGCAGCCAGTCCAGATAGTTGCGCGAGACGGTCGATTCCGCCGACATCGGCGGCATCGCTTCCAGTTTCTTCAACTCCTGGATCGCCTTGTCGCGCACTTCCTTCGGCATACCCGCGGCTTCGACTTTCTTCTTCAATTCGTCGAATTCACTCTTCTCGCCACGGCCCAGTTCCTTCTGAATGGCCTTGATCTTTTCGTTCAGGTAATACTCTTTTTGCGCCTTTTCCATCTGCCGCTTGACCCGCGACTGGATCGTGCGGTCCATGTTGAGCTTTTCGATCTCCACATCGAGCACATCGCCAATCCGATTCAATCTCTCAGCCGGATCAAAAATTTCCAGCAACCCCTGCTTTTCTTCGATCGATAGTTGCAGGTTGGCGGCAATGGTGTCGGTCAACTTCGCCGGATCTTCCATGCGCACCGCCGCGATCATCGTCTCGTAGTTCAGCGATTGGCAAAGCTTTACATACTGCTCGAACATGCCTGTCACCCGCTGCATGCCCGCTTCAATCTGCGCCGTAGTTTCGGTGGCGTAACGAGCCACCCGCACCGTCGCCTGCAGATAGCCATCGGTTTCGATGACTTGCAATATCTTGCCGCGTTCAATGCCTTCGACGAGAACTTTGATATTTCCGTCGGGCAGTTTCAGGCTCTGCACGATATTGACAATCGTCCCCACCTGGAAAATGTCTCCCGCTTTGGGTTCATCGATCGACGCGTCGTGCTGCGTGGCAAGGAATATCTTTTTGTCGCTGGCCAAAGCTTCTTCGAGCGCTCGAACACTGGATTCCCGGCCCACTACGAATGGAGTCATCATGTACGGAAAGATGACTACGTCCCGGATGGGCATCATCGGTAGCTTCTTGCTCTCGAACTTTTCTTTAGGGTTCGACAAAACGTAATCTCCCGTCTCTGGCCACTATCTTTTTCCCCACCACGGGGTGCCACATCCTCGCGACGCACTTTTCGCGCCGCCAAGAGGTTCTAACTTGCCGCTTTCTCGATCATGGCGAGCGATACATTCCGCTTCTCCACCATCTCCCGCGTCACTTCAAACTCTTTTACCTTCTTCTGGCTTGGCAGGCTGTACATCAACTCCAGCATCAGCTCCTCGAGAATCATACGCAGCCCGCGAGCTCCCACTTTACGCGCCATGGCTTGACGCGCAATCGCCCGGTTCGCGTCGTCGCTGAACTTGAGCCGCACGTTCTCAAACTCGAACAGCCTCTGATATTGCTTCACGATCGCGTTCTTCGGACGCGTCAGAATTTCCACCAGCGCGTTCTCATCCAGTTGCTGCAGCACCCCCATCACCGGCAAACGTCCCACAAATTCCGGAATCAATCCGAATTTGATCAGATCTTCCGGTTGCGCCTCCGACACCAGCTCAAAGTTGCGTTTGGATGATGCCACCGTCTGTTCGGTTTCCTCTTCTGCTCCCGTGCGGAAGCCCAGAGCCTTTTTCCCGATTCGCCGCCCAATAATCTTTTCCAGGCCAACAAAGGCGCCGCCGCAGATAAAAAGAATGTTGGTGGTATCGACCGGAGTAAATTCTTGGTGGGGATGCTTGCGTCCGCCCTGTGGCGGCACGTTGGCGATGGTGCCTTCCAGAATCTTCAGCAACGCCTGTTGCACACCCTCGCCCGAAACGTCGCGCGTAATCGAGGGATTCTCGTCCTTACGACCGATCTTGTCGATCTCATCTATATAGATGATGCCGGTCTGGGTGCGATTCACATCGCCCTCCGCCGACTGCAGCAGCTTCAGGATGATGTTTTCGACATCCTCTCCAACGTAGCCCGCTTCGGTCAGGGTCGTGGCATCGACAATTGCGAAGGGCACATCGAGCATGCGCGCCAGCGTCTGCGCCAGCAGGGTCTTGCCCGTTCCGGTCGGCCCAATCAGCAGGATGTTCGACTTCGTCAGCTCCACCCCATCCGATGGCTTCTGGCGATTCATGTAGATACGTTTGTAGTGATTGTAAACGGCGACCGCGAGCTTCTTCTTGGTCTGCTCTTGCCCGATGACATATTCGTCGAGGAAGTTTTTCACTTCCTGTGGCTTGGGCAGCTGATTCGGCACCGCCGTCGCCGGAGTCGCCGTCCGGTCGTCTTCCAGAATGGAGTTGCACACCGCCACGCACTCGTCGCAAATGTACGCGCGGGGATAATCGCTTGGCGACGAGATCAGTTTCGCGACTGCGTCCTGCGATTTGTGGCAAAACGAGCAGCGCAGCATCTCTTCCGTACCCGATCTGGTTTTCACTCGGCCTTACTCCTTTTCTGGTGGCCTGACCGTCCCTGGATTGCTGCCCCAGGTTTTCCCTCTGCATCGCAGATTGGGCCGGCTCCGCTAACGCCGAGACCTGCTGGTACGAAGCATCTCTCAGTACCCTCGGCTCAAGAATCGATCCGATGGCTTGGGCGATTGCCGATCATACCCTCTATCTCGTCTTGTAGATGATATCGTCTATGATTCCGTACTCTTTTGCCTGCTGCGAATTCATGATGAAGTCGCGTTCCACATCTTTTTCCACTTTATCCAGCTTCTGGCCGCTGTGCTTAGCCAGTAACTGATTAGTAATCTCGCGCATGCGCAGAATTTCTCGCGCATGGATGTCAATATCCGTCGCCTGCCCTGACAGTCCGCCCATCGAGGGCTGGTGAATCAGGATCCGCGAATTCGGCAGCGCCAGCCGTTTCTTCGCTTGCCCCGCCGAAAGCAGAAGCGCCGCCATCGATGCCGCCTGCCCTATGCAGATCGTGGTTACATCGTTCTTCACATACTGCATCGTGTCATAAATCGCCATCCCTGCCGTGATCGAACCGCCAGGAGAGTTGATATACAGCTGGATGTCTTTTTCCGGGTCTTCCTGCGCCAGGAACAGCATCTGCGCAATCACCAGGTTGGCAATATTGTCATCAATCGGCGTGCCTATAAAAATAATGTTGTCGCGGAGCAGCCGGGAATAGATGTCATAGGCCCGTTCCCCTCGGCCCGTCGACTCGATTACCATCGGTACCAGCATTACGTTCACCCTTTCCACACTCCTGCCCTGCAGTCGGTTTTGGCGGCTCAGGGGAGGTTCGAAATAGTCTGCGTCTTTGATCGGTTACGCAGACTGGCGATACAGAAAATCGAGGGTCTTCTCGTTGCGGATTCGTGTTCGGATTCTATCGAGGCCCCCATCCTGTGTCAAACGAGCTCGCACCGCTTCGGACGTCTGTTTTGATTGTCTCGCCAGTGCCTCCAGTTCGCGTTCGAACTCTTCGTCACTGACCTGTATATTCTCTTCCTCCGCCACCCTCTCGAGCAGCAACGCCGCCTTCACATCATGGACCGCCTGATCGTGTTGTCCCGCTCGCAAACGGTTTAAATCCATTTTCTTCATCTGCTCCGCTGTCAACCCCTGCGCCGCCAGCGCCCGCAGTCCGCGCTCAATCCGTATGTCGATTTGTTGCTCGATCAGCGACTCGGGAACCTCAAAATCGTTCCGCTCGATCAGTTCGCCCACCAACTTTTCCTTCGCCGTACGTTCCGCTTCGTGCTTGCGCTCCGCTTCCATCTGCTCCCGAATCGCTTTGCGGACATCGTCCACCGCCTCAAATTCGCCCAGGCTCTTGGCAAACTCGTCGTTCAGCTCGGGAAGACTTTTCTGCTTTACCGACTGCACTTTCACCGTATACGCAAAAGTCTTGCCCGCCAGCCGCTTATCTTGTGTATCTTCCGGATAATTTACGTCGAACGTCCGCTCATCCCCGGCATTCGTCCCGCGCAAATGTTCAGTGAACTCCGGCATCGTGTTCTGGCCCGCGATCTCAACCAGCACTTCATCCATATGAACCGGCTGGCCTTTGTCAGCCTTCGCTTCGCCCGGCTTCACCTCTCCCAATTTGGGATGACCATCCAGCGATACTTGTGCGAAGTCCCCATCCGCAAGCGCGCGTCCCTCCACCGGATTGAACGTCGCATGACGCTCGCGCAAGTCCGTCAGCGCCTTTTCCACGTCTTCTGCGGTGACGGCAATCTCCGGCTTGTCGGCGCGCAGTTCCTTGTATCCCTCCAACTTGATCTCCGGGAGCACCTCGAACGCAGCCTTGAAGCGCAGCGGTTCGCCATCATGGAGATGCAGATCCGTCACTCGCGGCTGCGATACGGGATGCAAGCTCAACCGTTCCGCTTCCCGCCGAAAAAACTGCGGGATCAGAGCCTCCACCATGTCGGTCTTAATCTCTTCCGAAAAACGCTGGCGAATAATCGACGCGGGAACATGTCCGCGCCGGAATCCCGGAATACGCGCCACCTTCTGATATTTCTGGATCAGCGACTCGGTCTGCCGGTTGACGTCCGCGACCGGGATCTCCACTTCAATCTCGCGCTTCGTGCTGCTTGTGTTGGGAGTCTCTTGCTTGGATAAACTATCGTCGTTCGAGCCGTCTTTGCTCGGGGTCTCTTTCGTTTCTGCTGGGCTCACAATTACCTTTCAAGATGCAACAGTTCAAGGTGCAACAGCTTACGGTGCGGAAAACGTGCGCCAGCTAAACCTACGGCAATGCAGCCTAACCGCTCCTCAGCCTACTTCGCTGAATCGTATGTCCGTAGACCTGAGTGTAAAGACTGATGAACAGCAACGTCAAACGGCGGAGCCCAATATCTCACCCACCAAAGTAACAAGAAGGTGCGATCCCGTGAGACACTCTGAGGAATCTGAAAATTGCCGATCATTAATCTGTGATCAATCTGTGATCAAAGCGGTCGGTTTTCAAATTACAAGACCAAGTCGCCAAATTACAGAAATTATCCATGTCCGTTCCCACCTGGCTAAAAGTGTTGAACGCCGAAGTCATTACGTGCACGCGCTGTCCCCGTCTGGTCGCCTATCGCGAACGCATTGCCCGCGAAAAACGCCGCGCCTACCGCGATCACGAATACTGGGGCAAGCCCGTTCCCGGCTTCGGAGATCCCCTCGCCCGCGTACTCATTTTAGGCCTCGCTCCCGGAGCCCACGGCTCCAATCGCACCGGCCGTCCTTTTACCGGAGACTCCTCCGGCGCCTTCATGTACCCCGTCTTGCACGAAACCGGATTCGCCTCTCTACCCACCGCAATTTCCCGTGACGATGGCCAGGTGCTCACCGGTCTTTATATAACCGCTGCCGCCCGTTGCGCCCCGCCCGATAACAAGCCCTTGCCCGAAGAACTTGCCAACTGTGCTCCTTTCCTCGAAAGGGAACTGGAAGGACTAAAGAATCTTCGCGTCATCGTTGCCCTGGGAAAAATTGGCTTCGAAGCCTATCTGAACTACCTGCTCCGCAAACGCCAGATCGCAAGCAAGCGCGGATACGAATTCCGCCACGGTGCCGAGTACGCCCTGCCCGATGGACGCGTGCTTCTCGCTTCCTACCATCCCTCCAAACAAAACACACAAACCGGCAAATTGACCAAGGACATGTTCCAGAAGATATTCAAGCGCGCCCGCGAACTGGCCGATGATGCTACGGGGCGGATCCCGCGGTAACCGACACCTCTGGGCCGGCATGGGGGGACGCTTGCTTCGGGATGCGCCGCCCTGTCTTCTTCGAATCCCAGCTTTTTTATCGTTATTCCCGTGCAGAAAAATTCGCGTCCAGACGGGAAGCAATCGTGCAGCAATTCGCGTTGTCTCGGCCAAGTAGTGAAATGAAGATATTTCAACGGCTACGATGGTTGGCTCGCAGGATTGCTAAACTAAGGCTATCTTCTTGCGTCTATGACTGCGTTCTCCAATCATCTCGACAGGGGCGTCACCACCCGGAACCTCCGCTCAGATAGACACAGCTGCGGCGACGGGGAATAACAGGAAGTCAGATTTGGCGTGGGAGGGGCGATCTTTGTTGAACAACGTTGAACAACGTCGAACAACGTTGAACAACCTCAGGCTGGCCGCGGCTTCGGCCCGGTTTGTTCAGATGTTCCCAAAAGGCGAAGCGACACCCCAGAGGTTTCGCTGCCGAGGCCTAGGCTGCCACGTTTGTAACCGAGAACTAAGAACTAAGAACTGAGAACTAAGAACTAAGAACTAAGAACCGAGAGCTGACAGCCGAAAGCCGAAAGCCGACTGCTATCCCGCGACCGCCGCCCGTTCCACCGCCCGGCGGCGATGATAACGCAGCGCGACATTCATGAAGACATTTCCACTCGTCGTGCGAAAGCCCATCACCAGCGCCTCCGT
>Ga0302278_10004485_pt1 | contig 14402 bp, 14 predicted proteins | sample III_Bog_N3_2_FD_194543 | JGI IMG/M metagenome (GOLD analysis project Ga0302278, IMG submission 194543) | Peat permafrost microbial communities from Stordalen Mire near Abisko, Sweden - III_Bog_N3_2 | ecosystem: Environmental > Terrestrial > Soil > Wetlands > Peat | place: Sweden: Abisko... | reverse complement strand
CCCGGTATCTCCCCGAGGACAATCTCCCGGCGGTGAAAGCTGCTTTTAAGAGCTTCGAGGACACTTCCCTGCGCGGTCATGCCGAGACCGCCCTCAAGAACGACTGGGTGATCAAGACCGGCAAGGTATTCAACAACGCCAAGGTCTCCGATCACCATGCCATCATCCCGACCGGTGCTTCGGTCGCAGGACTGGACGAGACGGAAGCCAAGCTCTTCCAGATGGTCGCCCAGCGCTTCATCGCCGTCTTCTATCCTCCGGCCCGTTTTGATGTCACCACCCGAATCACCCGTGTCGAGGGAGAGCCCTTCAAGAGCGAGGGGAAAGTCCTGACCGACCCCGGATGGCTCGCCGTTTATGGCAAGCAGCTCGCCGGTGAGGACGATGCCAAAACCCTCGTCCCAGTATCCGGAGTAACAGCAGGAGCAGCTAACCAGTTGGAACCGGCCCGCACCGATTCCGTCGAAGTCCGCGAGGCTCAAACCCGTCCCCCGGCCCGCTTCAACGAAGCCACCCTCCTAAGCGCCATGGAAGGGGCAGGGAAGCTTGTCGAGGACGAGGAGCTCCGCGAGGCGATGAGCCAGCGAGGCCTCGGCACTCCCGCAACCCGCGCCGCGATCATCGAGGGACTCCTTGGAGATGGTTATGTCCTGCGCGACGGCCGCGATCTCTCCGCCACCAGCAAGGGGATTGCACTGGTCAATTTGCTGCGTCACATGGGCGTGGCAGCGCTCACCTCGCCCGAACTTACCGGCGACTGGGAGTTCAAACTCAAGCGGATGGAGGCGGGTGAATTCAACCGTCCCGAGTTCATGGAGGAAATCCGCCTCTTCACCCGCGACATTGTCTCCAAAGCGCAAGGCTTCACCGATGATTCCGAGGGGGCCTTTCCCGATCTCGAGATCACCTGTCCGAAATGCGGCAAAGGGCCTTTCAAGGAGACCGTGCGCCAGTTCAAGTGCCGCAGCTGCGATCTGAGCCTCTGGAAGTCGCTGGCCAGCCGCCCGCTTGACCGCTCCGAGATCACCGAACTGCTGACGAAGAAAACCGTCGGCCCGCTGGAAGGATTCCGCAGCCGCTTCGGTAAACCATTCGCCGCTGAATTGGAATTCGACCCCGAGTTCAAACTCCGTTTCGTGTTTGGTGAGCGTGAGGGAGATCCCGCCGCCGAGGAGGCGCTCCGCAATGCGGAAGTAATCGCCGACTGCCCCGTCTGCAAGAAAGGAAAAATCCGTGACGGGGCCACCAGCTTTGTCTGCGATCAGTCGATCGGATCGGAGAAAACCTGCGACTTCCGCATGGGCAAAACCATCCTTCAACGCGCCATTCCGCGCGAGCAGGTGGTGAAAATCGCCGAGACCGGCAAGACCGATCTCATCGCAGGATTCGTTTCCAAGAAGGGACGCAAATTTGCCGCCTACCTCAAGCTGGAAGGAAAGAAGGTCGGCTTTGAATTTGAACCGCGCAAGGAAGGAGAGGCCAAGACGGCACGCGGTAAATTCGGCAAACCGGTGAAGCCGAATCTGACCACGGAGGCCGTTGCCGCCACCGTCGAGAAGAGCAAAAAAGCTCCGGCAAAGAGCTCGAAAAAAGTTGCTAAGCCGGGGAAAGCGTCACAACCTGCGGCAGCCTAGAGAACTTCCCTTCTCGGGCAACATCCATGCCCCTCCGCAGCATCATCGTCGTTTTTCTCCGTCTGCTCGCCCTTCAGTGGGCTGTACAGTCTCTAGGCTGGCAGGCGCCGATGTTGTTCCAAGCCCATCACTGGACGACATCATTTTATTTAATCTACAATATCGTTTTAGTTCTGGCGTGCTGGATATTTGCAGAGCCCATTGCCCGACTTGCCACCCAGAACGATGATGTGACGGTTCCCCTTGGTGGACTCACGCGTCAAGATCTGTATGCGTTCGCCTTTGTGTATCTGGGGCTGAATTTTTTTGCCCTTGGCATTGGTTCGGTAGTCATGACTGTGGCGGCCCTGTTCGCTAATACCACCACACATCCGGCAGCTAACGAGGTGCTTCAACTCCCATTTCTCCCGCAGATTGGAAAGAGCTTTATTCAATCGCTCATAGGCCTGATCGCCTTATTCAACGCCAATCGTTTTGCAAAAAAGCTGGCGAGCCGCGACTCCTGATACTAAGGATCTGGGGTAACCCCCAACAACACCATTTCCGATGAACCTACGCCCACTCTTCCTCACAGTTACCCTACTGACGGGTTTGCTCACTCCTGCCTGTGTGCATTTTTCTTTTACCGTGGTCACGCCGCAGAAGGCAGGCGCGAATGATCCCCGCCGAGCGACACCTGATGCGGCCCTTGCCGCACTGAAAGCGGGCAATGAGCGCTTCCGTGCTGGTGCTCAAACAGCCCATCACGATGCGATGTCGAAAGTCGCCGCCACCGCCTCCGGGCAGTATCCCATTGCCTCGGTGATCGGCTGTGCTGACAGCCGCACACCTCCGGAAGCGATTTTCGATCTCGGAATCGGGGAACTCTTTGTCTGCCGCGTGGCAGGTGTCGCCGCCGAAGTGAATGATGTCGCAAGCCTCGAATATGGATCCGAACATCTCGGTGTCCCGCTGATTGTCGTCATGGGTCATACCAATTGCGGTGCGATAGCTGCTGCCGTAGCCGACAAACCGCTTCCCGGCTCGCTACCTCATCTCGTCGGCACGCTTCGTCCCGCCGTCGATCTGGCCCGCACCAAGTATCCGAATGCCGACACCGCCTCGCTGGTCGCCGCAGCCACACGCGAACAGGTGCTTCTGGAAGTTCGCCGCCTCAAAGCCAGCCCAGTGCTAGCCGAGCTGATTCATGAGGGGAAACTCAAGATCGTCGGAGCCATTTACGATATTGGGAACGGCTCGGTCAACTGGCTCTAACTTCTGGCTATAATCCGCCGTGATCTCCGGAATCGTCACGGCCTTCACGTTGGGATTTCTCTATTTCGTCAGCGCCATCCCCGCAGGAGTTGCGGCTCATGCCCCAGTCTGGGCTGCCGCAATTGCGGCGTGGTGTGGCTACTCGGCCGGAGGAACGGCTGTCTTGCTAGCGGGTGTCCCCATGCGCGAATGGCTTCTCCGAAAGCTAAAAATTAATCCCCGTCCTGATCCCACCAAACTTTTCTGGCGCATCTGGCATCGCTTCGGCCTCTGGGGGCTTGCACTGATCGCCCCTATCACGATCGGCCCGCAGGCAACCGCAGCGTTGGCACTCGCCTTGGGTGAATCACCTGGCAGGATTCAGCTCGCCATTTGTGCGGGCATTCTGCCGTGGGCACTCCTCTTCGGGGCACTTACCGCACTCGGAATCCACGGGTTGCACGGCAACTAGCTGAAATTGTCTGCGGAGGACGATCTTAGAGCGTTTTAAATAATAGTGTGGCCATCGATTTGCGAGTGCCATGGGGTTGGTTGGCAAGGAGCAAGCGAAGCGGCTGTAGTCACTGTGCTACAGCCCGAGCGATGCGACACCGCCAAACGCCCTATGCCACCACAAAGAATGGCTATAGAATTACTTAAACCGCTCTAAGCCTTCTTAATCAGATTGTTCTCGTCGAGAACGATAACCGAGGGCTTGTGCCTCTTGCTCTCTGCTTCATCGAGCCAGGCATACGACATGATGGTCAGCCGGTCGCCAATCTTACCTAGAAAGGCGGTGGCGCCGTTGAGTTCAATCACCCCGGAACCATGCGGGCCGTAGATGACGTAGGTCTCAAACCGTTCTCCGTTTCCCATGTTGCCGACGAGGATTTTCTCATAAGGGAGAAGTCCCACGCGCTCGGCGAGATCGGAAGCAATGGTGAGACTTCCTTCGTAATCCACGGAGGCGCCGGTCACCACGGCGCGATGGATCTTGGACTTGAGCAGGCAGATGGTCATCGGGCAGCCATTCTCTATAGTTTGTAACAGCCACCCCCGCCAGTTTTTTAACCGCATCCGAAAAACTATACCGGAACGACTTCTGCGGGATGTTCTGCGATCTCCGAAGATCGCACGGTTCCGGAGGCGATTTTATCCAGCGCTCCACAGACGGCCAGCGTGCGCAATATGTCTCCTGTTTCAGAAAATTGGAGCAGTTTCAGGCCTCCATTCCTTTCCTCAACAAGAGCCGTACGACTCTCCACCCAGTCTCCCGTGTTGTAGTAATCGAGGCCCTTAATTTTGCGGATGGCTGCGGTGTGAATGTGGCCGCAGATGATGCCCTGCGCCCCCGCGTCGGCGGCGAAACGGATCATGGATTCCTCGAAGCTTCCGATGAAGTTCACCACGTTCTTCACGCTGCTTTTTACATAGGCGCTCAATGACCATTGGCCGAAGCCAAAGAGACGGCGGCAGAAATTCACGGGCGCATTGAGTCGCAGCAGGAACTGGTAACCAATGTCACCGACATGGGCGAGCCATCCCATGTTCTGCACAACGGTGTCGAGCTCGTGTCCATGCACCACTAAAAGCTGCCGGCCATCCTGCGTCGTGTGCATGGCACGGGGCTGGATGTGCACATTGGCGTAGTCACCGGTGAAATCGGTAATGTTCTCGTCGTGATTGCCAGGAATGTAGATGACCGTGGATCCCTTGCGGCCCTTGCGAAGGATTTTTTGAATGACATCGCTGTGCTCCTGGTTCCAGAAGACCCCGCGCTTCATGGCCCAGAGATCAATCAGATCGCCGACGACATAGAGGGTGTCACATTCGAAAGTGCGCAGAAAGCCGAGTAGAGCCTTTGCCTGACTCCCTCGCGTCCCGAGATGGATGTCGGAGATCCAAACGCTCCTGTAGTGATTGACGTCCGACTCATGCACAAGATCATGTGTAGTTTGTTTCCACCCCGAAATCCAAGGGTCGTATTGTGACAATTTCGTCACATTGAGCTATTCAGGTGGGGAGTTGCTCCGTGGGTCCTATCCGTGGCAAGATATCACGATGTCCGATGGCACCCCCCGTTCTCCTGAGAAACCGCTCTTCTCCGAAGAGCTGCTCTGGTATTGCGTCCGGGCCAAACCCAAACAGGAAGGCCTTGCCACGCGCCTGTTGCGCCAGGAGCTGGGGCTCGAAGTCTTCTGCCCAAAGATTCGATTCAAACGTGCTCGCTCCACCGGCGTTGCCTGGGTACAGGAGGCGATGTTTCCCGGCTATCTCTTTGTCCGATTCGTCTACCCGCAGTTCTACCGCCGGATCGCCTCCATCAGCGGTGTGGCCAAGACGCTCGCCTTTGGAGGACGCCCCTGCATTCTGGAAGAGTCCATCATCGCTGATCTCCGAAGGCATGTGGATGACGGGGAAGTCATCGAGGTCTCTTCAGACATCAAGGAGGGTGAAGAGGTGAAGGTGATCGAAGGCCCCTTTCTCGGTGTGCGTGCGCTGGTCACCCGACTCCTCCCTGCCCGCGACCGTGTCGCGATCCTGCTGAGCCTGCTGGGTCAGGAGCGGGAGGTAGAGGTCTCCGCTGGAGCCCTGTTGCCGGATGTCCGTCACCCGCTGGCGGGGTAGGAAAGCGTCGGTTGTCATCTTGTGTTTCAGCCTTCGCTCCGCTTCCCACCTTCCCACCTTTAACTTTTTACCTTCCCACTTCTTGGTACAGGTTCAAGACATAGGTAACACAATAGGTTCAGGAGATAGGTAACACCTTGGGGTTCTTACTGGCAGGGTAAGAGACTATGCCGTGGCAACACCGAGACCTAATGAGCCAGAGAACAGAGTTTGCGCTACGAGCGCTACAGACAGAGAACTTTCGAGCCTTGTGTCGGGAGTACGGGATAAGCCCGAGAGTGGGCTACAAGTGGAAGAAGCGCCTTCTTGAAGAGGGGATGGGGCGCCTGGAAGAACACAGCCGTCGCCCCAAAACATCCCCGCATTTACTCAGTGAGGAGGAAGTTTGCCGGATCGTGGCCTTACGGGTGCGCCACAAGCACTGGGGAGCCCGCAAGTTACAGGAGATCTATGAGAGAAGGCATGGAGAGGCACCGAGTGAGAGCAGCTTTAAGAGAGTCTTTGAGAGGACGGGTTTAGTTGAGAAGCGACACAAGAGACGGGCATCGCTCGGAGGCAGGATCGGAGACACCCGTAAGGCCCAGTCATCCAACGAGGTTTGGACGATCGACTTCAAGGGATGGTGGCATGATGCCCAGGGAAGATGTGAGCCCCTGACTGTACGGGATGAGTGGAGTCGTTACCTGCTTGAGGTAAGAGCTCTGGAGAACGCGCGCACCGAGACGCTGAGAGTCTGTTTTGAGAAACTCTTTGAGCGCTTCGGAGTACCTCAGGCCATCCGGAGTGACAACGGAGTACCCTTCTCCAGTTCCCGAGCCATCATGGGACTCTCCAAGCTCTCTGCCTGGTGGGTGGCTCTTGGGATCGACTTACTGAGGGGGCGTCCCGCCCATCCGCAGGATAACGGAGCTCATGAGAGGATGCATAAGGATATCAGCCGGGAACTGGAAGGAACAGGTTACCCAGATCGTCAGGCTGCTCTGGATGTCTGGAAGCAGGAGTTCAATGAGGAGCGTCCCCATGAGTCCCTCGGGATGAAGATGCCCTCGGAGGTCTATGAACCCTCTAAAATAAAGTGGGAGGGAACCCCCGATCAACTCGACTATGAGGGGCTCATGACCCGTAGGGTCAAGGGCACCGGGCATATCCGCTTCGAGAACCAATCAATCTTCCTCACAACCGCTCTCCATGGCTGGGATGTAGGACTCAAGGCTCTGGGAGATGGAACCCTTGAGCTCTACTTCGCAAAGCTCCTTCTGGGGCATCTCGACCCTGATACGGCAAGTTTTATCCCCATCCTGCCAGATGCAAAAGAGAGTATAAAGGGGGCGGCCTAAACCGCCAGGCAGGCAACTCCGCTTCAGGGGCTCTCGCCCCTTCCGCTGCGTTGCCTGCTTCCCAAATCACCCTGTCATTGACCAACAATAAAAACACCAACACCATAACCAAACACTCACGGCATGTGTTACCTATGTCTTGAACCTAAAGTGTTACCTATGTCCTGACCCACGCCCTACGCCAAAGCCCTTTCAGCTTTCAACTTTCAGCTTTTTTCTCTAACATCCATGCCTCCGACTTATCTCTGTCAACGCTGCACGGCCTGTTGCCGCTGGCCCGGATTTGTCCGGGTAAGTGCGGAGGAAATCAGCGCCATCGCGGGTTATCTCGGGATGGATGAGGCTCGTTTCATCCAGAACTACACGCGCCTGCGCCCGAATCGCGGAGGACTTGCCCTGATCGACCAGGAGGATGGGGCCTGTTTTTTTCTGAAGGGAAACGACTGTTCGATTCAGACGGTGAAGCCGCAGCAGTGCAAGGACTTTCCCAATGGGTGGAATTTTCCCGGCTGGCGCGAAGTCTGCGAGGCCATCGAAGTGCCGGTGCGCGATGAGGCGTAGTTGACTCGCTCGCTCATTTACAAAGAGTAATTTCTATCAACAGGCGACATTCCTTCTTTGACCGCGCCCTCGCTCTCCGTTAAATCAATGCATCGTGGGACGACGACCGAATAGGAATAAACGCTTGCCCGAGCCTCCGTCACCGGTGGCTGGAGAGAGGATATTCCAGGGGACACCCGTCGCGCCAGGCATCGCCGAGGGGAAAGTCCTGATCCACTTTCAAGAGGAGGAAGTCATTCCATTCCGGGATGTTCCTGAATCTGAATTGGATGCGGAAGTTACTCGTTTTGAGGGGGCTTTGCTTGCAACACGGAAGGAGCTCCAGGAGCTTCAAGCCCGTCTGACCGAGTCTGCAGGGGCAGGCGATGCCAGTATTTTCGACGCGCATCTTCTTGTATTGGAAGATCCGAGCCTCATTGATGAGGTGAACAAGGGAATACGGACACAGCGGCATAACGCGGAATTTGTCTTTCAGGGGGTCTCCCATCATTTCATCAAGACCCTCTCCGCCATCGATGATGCTTATCTTCGGGAGCGTGCGCTCGATCTGGAGGATGTCGCCCGACGCGTCATCCGTCACCTGCTTGGCAAATCAGGGCAACGGCTCTCCGGGCACGATCGCAATCACATCATCGTTGCCGATGAACTCACCCCCTCCGACACGGCCACCCTCAATCGGGGTAATGTCGCCGGATTCGTCACGGAGAAGGGTAGCAAGACCTCTCACACCGCCATCATGGCGCGCGCCCTGGCTATTCCGGCCATCGTCGGCATCGAGAGCATCTGCGACTCGCTCGAGAACGGCGATGTCATCCTCATCGACGGCTACAGCGGAAAACTTTTCCTCAATCCCTCTCCTGATACACTTTACGTCTATCAGCAACTCGCCCAGGAAAAGGAACACATCGAAGAGGGATTGGAAACGCTTAGGGAAAGCGATTCCACCACTCTCGACGGACGTCACATCATCCTCTCCGCGAACATCGAGCTTCCGGAGGAGCTTGATGATGTCGCTTCCTGCGGCGCCGAGGGGATCGGCCTCTACCGGACGGAATTCCTCTACTTCAACCGCTCGACGCCACCGAATGAGGAGGAACAGTACGCCATCTATCGCCAAGTTGCGGAACGGATTGCTCCGCAGAGCGTCATTATCCGCACACTCGATATCGGCGGAGACAAGCCGACGGAATGTCTCGATCTCGGCGAAGAGGAGAATCCCTTCCTGGGTTGCCGCGCCATCCGTTTCTGCCTGCTAAATCCCGAGATTTTCAAAACCCAGTTGCGGGCCATTCTCCGTGCCTCCGTGCATGGGCATCTTCGTCTCATGTTTCCGATGATTTCCGGACGCGAGGAACTTCTGCATGCCAAGTCCCTGCTGGAGGAGTCGATGGAGGAACTCCGCGAACGCGGCGAGCCATTTCACGCCGACATCGAGTTGGGGGTCATGATCGAAGTACCCAGCGCTGCAATCATCGCCGACCTTCTAGCCAAGGAAGTGAAATTCTTCAGCATTGGCACCAATGATCTGCTCCAGTATCTCATGGCCGCCGATCGCGGGAATGAACGTATCGCACATCTTCACGACGCAGCCCACCCAGCGGTCACCCGTGTCCTCAAAGCGATCGTGGACGCAGCTCATGCAGCGGGGATCTGGGTCGGTGTCTGCGGCGAACTGGCGGGCGATATCGAATTCACCCCTCTCTTGGTCGGCCTCGGCATTGATGAACTCAGCGCGAGCGCGGCCTTGGTGCCACGGGTAAAAAAGGCGATCCGCAGCCTCGATCTGCCCGCCTGCCAGGAACTCGTCTCCCATGCTCTTTCCGGCGATCGCGCCGTGGAGATCTACGCCCGTACCACCGGTATCGCCCGTACGCGCTACGGCGATCTGTTCTAGCATCATTTCAATTCCACCCAATCCGCCATGAACACCTCCCACCCATCCATGATCCGTTCCTCCCTCGGAACGCTCCTGCTGCTCTGCCTCCTTGCCTGCACGGGAGCCTCGTTAACCGCCGCGCCCGATCAGAATCAGCCCGCTACGGCACAATCATCCTCTGTCAAATACAAGGTGATTTCCGGCTTCAAACAACCTTTTAACGACGACCTTCGACTTCACCTCTCACAGGGATGGACTCCCGTGGGTGGCATTTCCGTTACCGTCTGGAACAACGATCTCTACTTCGCCCAACTTATTTCGAAGCCTGCTTCAGAATAAAGGCCGCGATGTCGCAACTGGCTGCAGGACGGGAGATGATCTGCAGATTCTTCTTCCAGCGCTTCCATGTCGCCTCGTGATTGGCAAAAACCTCGGTAACTGAGGCCGCCAGGGTTTCAGGGTAGTGGGCGGCGAGACGGCCGATATCATGCCTTTCAATCAACTCGATATTCCCCTCCTCCTGCCCCGGAACGACATGACTGACTAGAATGGGGCATCGAGCCGCCATCGCCTCGTGCACGATGGCACCGCCCGCCTTGCCGATGTAGAGATGATGACCGCAGAGCAGTTCGGGCATTTTATCCGTCCATCCGATCAGATGGGTCCCGACCCCGTCGATCAATCCCGATCCGGCGATGGCTTGATGCAACCCCTGAAGCCGTCCGGTAACAATGGTGATCTCTATGTTGGAAAGCTTCTGCAACTCACGGATCACGGCAAGCGTGTGGGCCCTGCGCGAGGAGGGGAGATAAAGAACTCTCCTGGCACCATGGATGATGCCCTCGCACGGTTTGAGCGTGGCAAGCCGGTGGGCCACCGGGAAACCGAGCACCTGTAGGGTGCAGGGATCCACCCCCCCTTTGCGCAGCACCTCCGCTGTTTCTTCATCGGCAAGCAGAAAGGTCTCGCTGCCTGCCCGATACCAGGAGGAATTGATCGCCGTTGAATCGGTCACCACGGTGAAAAGAGGAACCGTAGCTGCGGCCTGACCTTGCTCGCGCAACTGGCGCAGCAGATAGGCATAGAGTGGATAGGTCGAGACGATGACATCCGGCCTGAAGTTTTCCACCACGCGTTTCAAGGCGTTGCGAAGATTTCCGGCGAAGGGAAGGCTTTTTTCCAATGCTCCTGGCTTATCGAGCACCGAAAAAATGGCGCTCCAGATGAAGGGAAATTTGTTAATCGCCAGGCAATAACCGTACTGGAGCACCTTGGTGAACCGGGGCACCGTCTCCAAATAGACATCCACCACGGAGATCTCCACGCCAGGATGCTCCTTCAGCGCCTCGGCGATGCAGCGGGCGGCGGTGTTATGACCTTCGCCAAACCCAGCAGTGAGCAAAAGAATACGTGGCATCAGAAAATATGTTTCAGCAGTAAGCAATCAGAATTCGGTCACCTAGCAAACTCCGTTTATTTTTCGAAAAGATAATGGGAAATCATCCATTCCTCACCCTCCCGGTAACTCCAGAGCTCGGCGCACGCCATGAAGAAAACGTCCCAGTAGGCATAGCGCTGCCTGGTATCAACACGGCCATGAACTTTTTCCAGAACGGGCAGAATCGCCTTCCGGTTCATACGCAATGCATGAAGCCATGCCTCGGCCGTACGGGCTGCATGCATCCCGTTGATTCGCCAACGATGAACAATCCGAAGATCATGCTGAAAATGAAGCAGAAGATCATGGGAGGGCATCGTGCCCCCGGGTAGAAAATTCCGCCCAATCCAATCCAAGGAATTTGCGTTATCGAAGTGATAGGAGTATTCCCGATGCGTTGTGGTCTGGACAAAGAGTTTACTCTCCGGTTTGAGCCATACCGAGATCCGGCGCATGACCTCACGGTAATTTTTCAACTGAGGAAAAAGTTCCACTGAAACCACACGGTCATAGCTGCCCGGCTCGGGAGCTGAAAAAGTGTTGATGTCCGCAGTGATGACCCGGACGTTGTAAAACTCCCGGCGGTTTGCCTCGGCCTCGATATGCAACCGCTGCGTGTAGGAATTGGAAACCGCCGTGATCGAGGAGTTCGGAAACTGTTCCGCCATCCAGAGCGTCATCGCTCCCCAACCGCATCCAAGTTCCAGGATCTTCTGTCCGTCTTGAAGTTCCGCGCGCTCACAAACGAGCAGCAGCATTTCCTCCTCGGCTTCGGCGAGGGTCGTTTTCTTCGAACTCCAGTAGCCGCTGCTCCCTTTCAACCGGGGGCCTAGCACCTGAAGATAAAACTCCGTCGGCACCTGATAGATCAGCGTATTGGCCTCCACCGTGTTCAGGGCGATCGGGGATCCATCCAGTCCTGTGAGGAATTCGCTGAAACGCCGATCCCGATCCTCGACATCACCACGTGATTCACTCGAAAGTCTGGCCGAGAGACGATGCCGAATGCCACTGCGCACCAAGGCATCGGGCAGGAGCCCGGAGGAAAGTAACGAATCAAAGATGCTCATAAAACAAACGTCAGTTCCCCTTTTTTGGGAACCAGGGAATGAAGGCACTCGTCGTACGCTGGTATGTCCGATAGGCCTCCCCTCGCGAGCGGAGTGCTATCTCCTCAGTGTAGGGAACACCACTCACACCAAGCAAAAAGAAGAGCATCAGGGCAGGCGCGAACAGTGATGTCCATCCCCACGGGGCAGGAAGGACAAAAAGAAAGATAGAAACCCAGACCAGCCATTCGAAGAAATAATTCGGATGTCGGGAGTATCTCCAAAGACCGCCAGAGCAGACCTTCCGACGGTTTGCTGGATTTTTCCGAAAGAGATCGAGCTGACAATCAGCAAGCGCTTCACCACCGAAGGCAACAAGCCAGAGAGCAAATCCCAGCACATCGGAAAAGCAAAGACCGATACGCGAATCAAAGTTGGAAAGAAGCACCGGGATACTGAGGAGTGCCAGCAACAAACCCTGTGCCTGGAAGTACCAGAAGAAGAAAAAACCTTCGTGACCGCTCACGCTGCGCCGTAATTCCCGATACCGTTCATTTTCCAGGGGATGGCGGTTTTTGATCCGCTTCCAAAGATGATGTCCCAGTCGCAAACTCCATGCGACCACCATGAGGGTGATGAGATTCTGCCGAATCGGTTCCCCATCGCCGAAAATCCGGTAGAGCAAAGCCAGCGGAGTGAAACCAAGGACCCAAGCCACCTCGACCACCCCGGCATTGCCAACCCTCATGGCGATTTTCCATGCCGCAACCATGAAGAGACTGGAACAGACCAGACTGATCAACAGAAGAAGTAGAGGACTCATGGAAAATTACGATGCGGGATGGACAACCGGGTTAGGATGTCCGACCCAGCAGATATTCCGCAATCTGAATCAGACGTTCCCCATTTTTGCCTAGCGGCTTGAGCGCAGCGTGGGCCTTTAGAGTCAGGCGCGCTGCTTCCGCCCGCGAAGCCTCCAGGCCGATCACCGCAGGGTAGGTTGCCTTGGCCGCCGCGAGGTCTTTTCCGGCACTCTTGCCGAGTTTCTCACTCGATTCAGTCACATCCAGAATGTCGTCGATGACCTGAAAGGCGAGGCCGAGAGCGAGACCAAACTCGCCGAGAGCTTTTAATTGTGCAGGGGTGGCATCGGCAACCATCGCTCCCAAACGAAGTGGAAGGACCACCATGGCCGCAGTCTTGCGCTCATGGATAAAGCGGACATCAGCGAGCGTCGGCTTCTTCCCCTCAGCCTCGAGGTCGGCCACCTGCCCCGCGATCAGCTGGAGCGAGCCAGCCGCCGTGGCGGTCTCTTCAATCAACCGGGCAAGCGCATAGCGCTTGGGCAGGTTGATGGTCGCCAGCAGCCCAAATGCCTGGGTCAACAGGGCATCCCCCGCCAACACCGCGACTCCCTCGCCATAAACCTTGTGCGACGTGGGGCGTCCACGCCTCAGGTCATCGTCATCCATGCAGGGCAGATCGTCATGGATGAGCGAATAGGTATGAATGAGTTCAACAGCGCAAGCCGCGGGCAGCGCCTGGGAACAATCCGAGATGCCACACGCCTCGGCAGCCGCCAAGGCCAGAATCGGTCGCATTCTTTTGCCACCGGCCAGAAGGCTGTAGCGCATGGCCCGATGAATGGTATCCGGGCGCACACCTGCAGGCGGAACAGAGCGTTTCAGCGCCGCCTCGACCAATGCTTTCTGTTTCTTCAGATAAAGAGAAAGGCCGTCAACACGTTGGTGTATGTTGACGGCCTTCCTGGAACTCATGTTGTGGAGTGGAAAACTCCGGAATGTTTAGAGGGTCTTGCAGAATTCCTCAAAAGCATCAAGACCCGGCTTGATGACATCAAGGCCCGTCGCGTAGCTGAGGCGCACCACGGAATCATCACCGAAGGCGATGCCCGGAACCACGGCCACATTGGCCTTGCTGAGCAGACGGTCGGCGAAGTTCGTCGAGGTCATGCCAAGCTTGGAAATGTTGGCCAGAATATAGAAGGCACCCTTGGGCTTCACAGCGGTGACATTCGGGATCGCAGAGAGGCGCTCGTAGATGTACTCGCGGCGGATGTTGAACTCCTCGCGCATGTCAGCGACACACTGCTGGTCGCCGGTGATGGCTGCAAGCGCACCCTTCTGGGCAAAGGAACAGGGGCCGGAGGTGCTGTGGCTCTGGAGGGAATCGATCGCCTTGGCGATCGGCTCGGGAGCTCCAAGGTAGCCGATGCGCCATCCGGTCATGGCGTAAGCCTTGCTGAATCCGTTGACAGTGATCGTCAGATCACGGGCCTCGGGGGTGATGGAAGCAACGGAAACATGTTCGGCACCATCATAGGTGAGGCTCTCGTAGATTTCATCGGAAAGGATGATGATCTCCTCGTCGGCGGCTACTTCCACCAAGGCGCGCAGTTCCTCCCTGGTGTAGACGGAACCGGTCGGATTGCCTGGAGAGTTGATGATGATCATCTTCGTGCGGGGGCTCATCGCCTCCTCGAACTGCTGAGCGGTCATCTTCCAGTCGTTCTCCTGAGTGGTCTGAACGATGACGGGTTCAGCCCCGGCGAGGCGAACCATCTCCGGATAGCTGAGCCAGTAAGGGGCGGGAATGATTACTTCGTCCCCTTCGCCACAGACGGCG
>Ga0302278_10004472_pt1 | contig 14419 bp, 14 predicted proteins | sample III_Bog_N3_2_FD_194543 | JGI IMG/M metagenome (GOLD analysis project Ga0302278, IMG submission 194543) | Peat permafrost microbial communities from Stordalen Mire near Abisko, Sweden - III_Bog_N3_2 | ecosystem: Environmental > Terrestrial > Soil > Wetlands > Peat | place: Sweden: Abisko... | reverse complement strand
CATCTATTACCTCCGGCACGCCCCAGTTCAAAACTCCAAACCCATTGTCCTGCTCCATTGTCCCGTCTTCTGATCCATTCCAACTTTGATCGCACACACTTTTCCAACTTTGAATGCTACACGACAGTAAAACTGATTTTGCGTGCGTCCGGCCATTAGGTTTGGCATCCTTTGGCCTTATGTTTTCCATTCAGCAACTCTTCAGCAAAGGCGACCGTTTTCAAGAACTGCTCGAAGCCGCCACCAAGGAATCGCACGAGAGCGTGCGGCTGGCCATTGAACTCATGAAGCCGCCGCGCAATTCCCAGAATCTGGATGACCTGGTGCTGACGCGCCGCAAAGAAAAGAAGATTTCCGACCAGATCAGCACCGAACTGGTCAAGACCTTCATCACCGGCCTGGAGCGGGAGGATATCGAGGCCCTGGCGCGCGCGCTGTACCGCATTCCCAAGGCGGCGGAAAAGCTGGCCGAGCGGTATGTGCTGGCGGCCCCGCATCTGGAGGGGATTGATTTTGCCAAACACGCGGAAATGATGACCAAGTCCACCAATGCCATCCAGGACATGGTCCAGCAGCTCCGCAACATGAAAGACCTCGAAAAGATGAAAACCTTCAATGACCGGCTGCAACTGGTCGAGGTCGAGGCGGACAAGCACATGCTGGATTTTCTGCGCGATGTCTATGGCGGCAAATATGAGCCCATCCGCGCCATGGCCCTCCGGGATGTTTATGAACTCATGGAAAAAGTGGTGGACCGCTGCCACGATGCCGGCAATGTGGTCATGTACATCGTCCTGAAAAACTCCTGATCTCAACGGCGATGCTGCTTACTTTCACGGTCATTTTCGTGGCGCTGGTGTTCACCTACATCAACGGCTTTCATGACACCGCCAACTCCATTGCCACCGTGGTCTCCACGAAGGTGCTGTCGCCCCGGCAGGCGGTGATGCTGGCGGCGGTGACGAACCTGGCCGGGGCCTTCCTGGGCACGGCCGTGGCGGCGACCATTGCCTCGGGCATTGTGGAAACGCAGGTGGCCACGATGCCGGTGTTGTGCTGCGCGCTGCTGGGGGCCATCGCCTGGAATCTATTGACGTGGTGGCTGGGGTTGCCCTCCAGTTCCTCCCACGCCCTCGTGGGCGGGCTTTGTGGCGCGGCGCTGGCGGCTTCCGGCCGCTGGTCTGCCATCATCTGGTCCATCCCAGGCAAAGTGCATTGGTGGCAGGGCAAGGGCATTCTTTGGAAAGTCCTGGTGCCCATGGTCACCTCGCCCGTGCTGGGGTTTGTGGGGGGCATGCTATTGATGGGGCTGTTGTATTATCTGCTGCGCAACTGGCGGCCGATGGTGGTGAACCGCAACTTCAGCGTGCTCCAGCTTTTCAGTGCCGCTTACATGGGGCTGGCCCATGGCATGAATGACGCCCAAAAAACCATGGGTTTGATCACCCTGGCGCTGATCGGCGGCACCGCTGCGGGACAATTTGATTCCCTGCCCGGCTGGCTTTCGTTTTTGAAAACCACCAATCCAGCCGGCCAGCCCGTGCATGTGGCGGCCTGGATCATCATTCTGTGCGCCTTGACCATGTGCGCTGGCACGGCGGCGGGGGGGTGGCGGATCATCAAGACGCTGGGCCATAAAATGGTGCGGCTGCAACCCGTTCACGGCTTTGCGGCGGAAACCACCGGAGCCACGGTGCTGGCCGTCGCGGCTTATTTTGGCATGCCGGTTTCCACCACTCACGCCATCACCACCTCGATCATGGGGGTGGGTTGCGCCAAGGGTTTCGGCGCGCTGCGCCTGGGCGTGGTGGAGCGCATCATCTGGGCCTGGGTGCTCACGCTGCCGGCCAGCGGGGCCGTGGCCTATGGTGCGGTTTGCCTGGCGCGGCTCTGCGGGTGGCTGTGACCGAGGATACGAGGTTGAAAAATAGCCACCCAGCGGATGAAAACCGTTGGCGGACTGAATTCCATTTGGCGAGCGGTCAGCATCCGGTTGGTGTCGGGCAGTCATTTTGATTTTCCCGGCACCTTGCCCGATCATTGGAATCCCGAAGGCCTCAAGCCCCTGCATTCGCCAGGGATGAAACATTTTGCGGTGCTGCCGCGCCGCAGTGGGGAGTGGTGGGGAGTGGGGCAGCGGGGATGGCGGCTTTACAGGGCATTCCGCCTTTGCTACCGTTTTCTAATATGCTTTCGAAGTTTATCTTAACAAACTCGGGTGGGGGAATGTTTGCCTGCTGGCTGCTGGCCCTGGCACCGGTGGCACGGGCGCAGCCGCTGTTTGACGCGAGCCGGGGGACCCTGCCGGCCGCGCAGGGGTGGACCTATGGGGCGGTGGGCATCGCCGCCGAAAGTCTGGTCAACGACTCGGTTTTATTGGATACGACCGCGATCCTGACCACGGAGGCGGGGTGGAGCCTGGTGCCGGCCACGCCGCTGGATCGCGCCCAGGGTTACAGCCTGTTGTTTGATTTGCAGGTCAATGCCGAGACGCATTCCTCCACGAACCGCGCGGGCTTTTCGGTCATTTGCCTGGGGTCGGACACCAACGGGATTGAGCTGGGGTTTTGGAACAACACGATATTTGCCCAAGGGGATTCCGGGGATTCGCCGACGCTCTTCACCCACGCGGAAGAGGCGGCTTTCAACACCACGGCGGGCTTCATTAATTATTCCCTGACGTTGCAGGGCACGAATTATGTTTTGCAGGCCAATGGCACGACGGTTTTGAGCGGGCGGGCGCGCAATTACACGGCCTTCAGCGGGCCGGTGAACCCGTATGAGACGCCGAACTTCATTTTCTGCGGGGATGACACCACTTCGGCCAGTGGCTCGGTGAACCTGCGTTCGGTGGGGCTGGTCCTGCCGCCCAGGCTGACCTGGGTGGCACCGGGGGCGTTTACGTGGACCGGGGTCAGCAACGCGACTTATCGCGTGCTGGGGAGCACGGATTTGGTGGCGTGGAGTGCGGCCGGCACCGTGACCTCGGCGAGCAATACATTCCGCTTCACGAGCACACCGGGGCCGGCCCAGCAATTCTTCCGGGTGGTGTTTCCGTGAGTTGATCTGGCTGACGGCTGATCCGGCCGGCGCGTTTTAATTTGTTTCCGGCGGCGGCGGGGCGTAGTTTCATGGAGGGTATGAAAACCGCAATCAAGTTGGAACAAGCGGCCGCGCTGGACGCGGCCGTCTGGCGGGCCGCAGCGGCGCGCAGGGCGCGCAAGAACTGCGGCGTGGACAATGGCAGAACCCTGGCCTGGGCTCATGACGCCAGCCGCAACCGGAAACGGCTATGATTCCATTTCAATTGCTCAACGCGGAGGCGGTGGCGGAATATCTGCATTTGACGGTGGCCGACGTGGCGCAGCGGGTGAAGGACCGGGAAATACCTTTTGAACGACGGGGCGACCGGGTGGTTTTCCGCAAGAGCGACGTGGATGCCTGGGCCTCCCAGCGCATCCTGGGTTTTGCCAGCCAGCGGCTGACGAGCTACCACGAGAAATCCACGCGCAGCACGGGGCAATTCCTGGCGCACGAAGCGATCCTGCCTGACATGCTGAAGGCGGGGGCGGTGGACTCGGCCATGCGCTCCAAAACCAAGGCGTCGATTCTGCGCGACCTGGTGGCGCTGGCGGACAAGACCGGGCAATTGAATGACCCCAAGACGTTGCAGGAGAGTCTGGAGGCACGGGAGGATTTGTGCCCCACGGCGGTGCCCGGGGGCTTTGCCTTTCCGCATCCGCGCACGCCGGAACCGTATTTATTTGAGACTTCCTTCATTGTGGTGGGCCGGCCGGTGCAGGAGATCCACTTTGGCTCGCCGGATGGCCTGCCGACCCACATGTTTTTCCTGATCTGCTGCCAGGACGACCGCCTGCATCTGCATACGCTGGCCCGGCTGTGCCTCATGGCCATGAAAACGAACATCCTCCAGCAACTGGTCGCCGCGCCCGATGCGCAAACCCTCCGGGACGCCCTGATGGCAGCGGAGGCGGAGATTCTAGCGGAACGGACCAAATCGTGACCCGGCCGTCAAGGATTTTTCCACCACGAAGCGACCCGAATAAAGAAAAGTCAGGACCGCTTTCCGGCCCGGCCCCCGCGTCCGGCCCGGATGCAAGCCGGGGACCGGCCCGAAGGAGTTTTCTTACGCGCAGGAGGCCGGGAGCGCGGGGAGGCGGATATTTGCCATTGAAAAAACGCCGCATCTTTTTTAATATGTTCTTATGTTCAAAAAGCTATTCACCCCTTCGGACGACTCCGATTTGACACACATGGCGTTGCTGGTGGCGCGGTTGTGTTTTGGGTTGACGATGTTGTTTAATCATGGCTGGGATAAGTTGACGCATTTTCATGAGATTGCGGCCACGTTTCCGGACCCGTTGCGGGTGGGACCGGAGGCGAGCCTGATTCTGGTGATGCTGGCGGAGGTGGTGGGGGCCTTGCTGCTGGCGGCGGGTTTGATGACGCGCATTGCGGCGGCGGTGCTGGTGATTGACATGTTTGTGGCCTTTTTGATGGTGAATAACGGCACGCCATACGGGAGCGGCGAGCTGGCCTTTTTGTATCTCAGCGGCTTTGGGTTGCTGGTGATCTCCGGTGGCGGTTTGTTCTCCCTGGACACGGTGCTGTTCAAGTCCACCCGCAGCCGCCTGCAAGAACACACCTGAGCCGAGCTCAGGCCGCCTCACGATTGGGGACATCCGCCCGGCAAATCCGCCGGAAGGCAGCCCCCCAGCCAATATATTTTGACGCTGGCGGGGGCAAAACCTAAGCCGTATCCATGCAGTAAAAGATTTTTTAACCACAGATGGACACAAATGGACACGGATATCTTTCGGATTTCTGGCTTCAGATTTCGGGTTTATTGGCTCGGTCACCAGCTCTGTATGACTTCCTCCACCCAGTCCGCGCCGGGCTGGGCGTAGGGGCGGAAGGTTTCCAGGCTGCCTTCGCGGTCGTTGTAGAGCAACGCCCGGTGCAGGCCCAGGGTGGCGGCGGCGGGGGCGTCGATCAGGCTGGCGGAGTCGCTCGCGCTCATCTGGAACACCACGCGCATCTCAAATTCCGTCAGCGCCTTGCGGCCCAGGAACCGGCTCACATTGTTGTAGGTGTCGGCGGTGATAATCAGATGGATGCCGCGCGCCGGTCCTTCGGTCAACAGGCTCATCAGCGTGCCCGCCGGAGTGGGGCCATCGCCGCTGCTGCTGGAATAGCTGAACTCGTCCTCCTGCCGCAATTTCTTGAAGTTCTGCAAGCCCTGGATCAGCACGAAAATCTCCGGCCCGGACGCCTCGTTGTCCGCGCGCCGTTTCCATTCCCCGCCCAAGGCACCCATGATTTCCGCCAGGTTGGCGTTGCCGCCCGGCGTCGCTGTTTGCGGCGACGCCTGGACCAACCGGTCCAGCATGGCGCGCAGGGGAAAGCCCGCCGGCGTGCTATCCAGCACCACCAGCTCCACGCCGCCTTTGGGATATTGCGCCACCAGCGCCACGAACGCCACGGAGAGCAGCGTGGCGGTGCGCTCCTCGCTCTGGCCCACCACCAGCAGGTGGCTGCCGCTCTGGCGTTGAAACCGCGCCTCGGTGGGGCCTTTGATGGAATTCGGCGCGCCCAGCCAGATCGTGGCCCGGGCCTCCCGCCCGGGCGTTTCGGAACCCGCGGGCGGGACGCCCGCGCCACGACGCGCTTTGGCCGTCTTCAGTAATTCGACGAGCAGCAGATTCTCCCGCACCTCGGCCGGGGCGTTGCCCTCGAACACAATCGGGCCGGGATACAGATTGCCACATTGATCGGCCCGCGTGCGCACTTGCGCCAGATAATTGTCGCGCGTGCGGTCGGAGAGCCACACCGCCTGGAACGGACTGTTGCCCTCCATCGCCCCGGCGGCGTCATTGTAAATGCCCTCGCCCGGACGCGACAGCAGCCGCGGCGCGGGGTTGTCCTGGTCCATGATGAGGTAGGCGTCCGCCTCGTTGCATTGCAGGGCGATGCGGATGACCATCTGCCCGAGCGTGGCGCGCGCCAGCGTGTACGCGCCGCCGAGCGTCTGCGAGCCCAGCAACACATGGATGCCAAAGGCGCGGCCCTGCCGCACGATGCGGTCCAGCAACACCGCCGCCCCCTGCGAAACGCGGTCTTCCTCGGTGAAAAACTCCTGAAACTCGTCAATCATCAGCAAGGTGCGCGGCACCGGCTCCGGGCCGCCCGCCCGTTTGTAGCCGGCCAGATCCTGCGCCCCCACGCGGCGGAACAGGTCGCCGCGCCGGCGCAATTCGTCATCCACCCGCTGCAGCACGCTCAGGCCGAACTCGCGGTCGCTTTCGATGGCCACCACCTTCGCGTGCGGCAGCCGGCGGCTGCCGTAGCACTTGAATTCCACGCCCTTTTTGAAATCCACCAGATAAAACTCCACCTGCTCGGGGCTGCAGCGCAGCGCCAGGTTGGTGATGATCACATGAAACAGCGTGGATTTGCCGGAGCCCGTCTTGCCCGCGATGAGCGCGTGCTGGCGCGTGCCAACCCCGATTTCCAGCAGTTGAAACTTGGTCGCGCCCGAACGGCCGATGGGCACCTGCAATCGTTCCGTGGTCTCCTCCTGCCACAGCCCCGCCGGGGCCACCGTCTCAAACGGCACCTCGACCCGCGTCGAATTCCGGCTCAATTCCCCGAGGCGGCGCAGAAAATCCGTGGCAAACTCCGCCGGCGGCGGGGCGTCCAGCGCCAGCCGCAATCCCGGCACCCGCCAGTCGGCCAGCTCGAATCCGTTCTCGGTGCGCGCCAGGCAGACGCTGTTTTTGCGCAGTTCGTCGGGCACGAATTCCTGCGGGGCCGCCGTGCGCTGGTCCCAGTGAATCAGCGTATAAACGCCGCAGCGCGCGCCGTTGGCCGCAATGTTGCGCAGCCGCTTCGCCGCCGTCTCGGAGAAGTTCACGGGAAACGACGCGATGACCAGGAAATGATATTTCTCCGCCACGCTGCCCGCCTCCGCGTTGTAATCCGCGATGGTGGCATATTCGTTGCGCAGGTACATCTGGATGATCTTCTCCATGTGCTCGTTCAGCTCGGCGAGCTTTTCCTCGAACTGCGCCGGCTGCGTCCAGATGCGGCTGTTGATGCTGCTTTCCTCGTAATCCGCCAGATGCGTCAGCGCGGCAAAATTCTGGCCCAGCCCCACCGGATCAAAAATGGTGAAACTCAGCTTGCCCGGCGGGGTGGCGGCCAGCAGCCGGAAAATGATGTTGTTGATCACGCCAAACGCCTCGTCCCCGCTCGTCTTGCCGGATTCAAACAGAATGGAGCCCTGCTGCGGACACGCGAGCGCAAGCGGGGCGGACAGCGTGGCCGGGCCAAACCATTTCAGGCGCGGGTCTTTGGGCAGCGGGCCGGTGAACGATTCCACGCTGCCCGCGAGCCGCGCAAAGCGGGCCGCGTTGATGAATTTCGCCGGAGGCGTCCAGTGCTGCCACGTCGCCGCCGTCCACGCCGGACACAGCGTTTCCGCCGCCGCGCTGGCCGCGCGCAATTGCTCGCACAAGGGCTGGAGGCCGTTTTTCCATGCCAGTTCCAGCTCCTGCCAGCGGCGCTGATGCTCGCTGACCATCCGCTGCATCCGGCCATGGTGGTTCTCCGTCAGTTCCCGCACCCGCTGAAGATCCGCCGCCCGCAATCGGGCCAGCGTTTCATTGTAGCGTTGCTGGATCCGGTCCCGCCGGGCTTCCTGCTGGCGCTCATTTTGGCCGGCCAGCCGCGCCGCCCGGCTGTCCACCACCGCTGGTTCCTGGGCCCGCTGCGAGCTGATGTCCCGGGCGGCCTGCCGCCATTCTTGATTGAACCGGCCCTTGGTGGCTTCAAATTCAGTTTTGATCCGCGCCTGCTCCTGGCCCCATTCTTGCGTGGCTTTCCCGGCGCAAACATCCAGCAGGCGCCCTGCCTGGGCCAGTTCACCCGCCAGGCTGCGGGCCGCGGCGGACGCCAGCTGTCCGCCCAGGAAATGAATGCCCAGGATCAACAGGGCTCCGCCCACCGCCGCCCCGGCGACCCCGTGCGAAACCAGATGGGTCGCCGGGTCCGCCAGCGCCCCGCCCAGGAAGCCGCCGACCGGTATCCACACGGGCAGAAATTTGAAGAGCAGGGGCAGGGGCTGCCGGCCAAAAGCCGCCAGTTCACCGCGAATTTTTTCGTGCAGTTGGAGCTCGCAGGCCAGCAAGGTTCTGGCGTCCGGGGTGGTGTCCGGTTCTAGCCAGGGCTGCCCGGGCGAAAGCAGCCGCCGGAACTTGCGGTAACCGCGAAACGCGCCGCGCACCGAGGCTTGCAGTCCGGCCAGCTCCTGGCCGGCCGCTTCCAACTGCGCGCGCAGGTCCTCGTGGGCGGCGGCGGCGGCGGCGAGCGCCTCGTCGCGCTCGCGCTCGGCATTCTGCACCGCCTGCTGGGTGCGCTCCCGCCATTGCGCATCCTGCGCACTGATCTGCTCCAACACCCGCCGGCTCATGGTCGAGTGAATCCGGTTGATCCATTCCTTGCGCCGCGCGAACCGCGTCTGGCTCTGCGCCAGCTCGGACTGGTGCTTGACCTCCGCCCCGGCTTCCAAGCCGGCGGCCGCGGCTTCCTGCGCCTCATTGCGGGCCTGAAAATCGCGCAGTTCCGCCGCCGTGCCCACCCGGTAATCCACCTCCAGCTTCTCCTCGCGCGCCGCAATATCGCGCACCTGTTTCTTCAGCGCGTCCAGCAGGGCGAGCATCTCGTTGACTCCAGGCAGGCTATTCACAATCGCTCCTCACTTTTTTCAATAATTCATCGAGTTTTTCCACGATCAACACCGCGCGGTTCACGCTGGCATTCAACTCCACCAGGTACCGGCGCTCAAATTCCTCGCTTTTGGCGTCGCGCCAGAAATTTTTCGTCTCCCCCCAGCGCAGGGTGATATCCCGGGTCAAGCCCACCAGCCGGCCTTTGTTGCCGCTCAGGCTCATGGGTTGCCTCCAGGATTGCTGGTGCTTCCCGCGGTTCCGGCGGATGGAGTTGTGTTCCGATAAGCATCCAAGGCCCGGAGCGCCTGGTCCAGATAGGCCACCGCCCGCTCCATTTCCACCGTTAAAAAGCCGTGCAATTGCTCCATTTGTTTCACCAGCGGCGCGGTTTTGTTGTCCAATTCCCGGTCCCACTTCTTGATCACCACCAGCTTGTCCTCTGCCGCGCGCACGTCGCGCTGCGTCCGCTGCACCAACATTTGCTGCACCCCTGAAGCCTCGCCCGCTCCCGAAAGCGTGGCGGTGAACAGCTCCTGTTTCGCCTCCTCCAACCGCCGGCCGCGCACCCGCATCTCTTGCAGCCAATGCCGCCGCCGGTCATCCTCCAGCCACGTCCGCGTCCGCAGCACCTCGCTGGAAATCTCCTCCAACGCCGGCCGCATCTGCGCCAGATACACCACCAGCGCCGACCGGAACGACTGGATGGCTTCCACGGACGTGATTTTGGCTTGTTCAGGCATCGCAAACAAAATGGATTAATGGATTAATGGATTGGTGAATTGGTGGATTGCCGATTGCCGATTGAAAGCACCTGCAACGGACGCGCTGGATCCCATCCCATCCCCCAACCGGAATGGATGGCGATTGCGGTATGGCGCTGGTCTGGCTTTCCACCCACCAATCCACCAATCCACCAATCCATTAATCCAGGCATCGTATCCATTAATCCGGGTTGCAGGAGGGGCTTCATCGCTGGTTTAGATATTCCTCAATCCGCTGGGCTTTGCGGAGCAGGAAGGGCGTGTGTTCCTTGGACATCTCCGTGAACTTCTTCAGCGCCTTCATCGCCTGCTTGAATTCCTCCGAGAATTTCTCGTGCTCCTGATCCGACCACGTGTCGCCCAGCGCGGTGAACCGCGCATGCAACATGATCATGCGGTTTTCGATCTCACTGTTGAAGCGCTGCAGCTCCTCAGCGAACCGCCGCACTTTCTCCGGGTCCATGATGGCTTGCGACATAATTTGACTTTCGGCTTGTGCTGGCGGAAAGATGCCCGATTCGCCCCCACAAATCCATAGGCGTTTTTATTTTTTCTTCCGTGCCATTTCCCCCCGTTCATGGCTTAATGAAGCATGAATGTTCAAGTGGCCGTCTTGTGCGACGCGGCGACCGATGAAAATGCCAAGCTGTTTCTGTTGGGGGCGTTTGACACCATCTATGCCCCCCAGATGCCGGCCGTCCATCCGCAATGCGCCATCGCCCTGCGCGTCACCTTCCAATCCGGCGACGAAGGCACGCGCAAATTGTCCTTTAATTTCATCAACGCCGATGGCCGCGCCATCCTCCAAGGCGTGGAGTTCTCCGTGGAAGTCGCCCTGCCCGACGACGCGCATTTTCTCACCCGCAACTTCATTGTCAACATCAGCCCGCTGAAGTTCGATGAACCCGGCCTGTACTCCGTGGACGTGCGCCTGGACAACGAAACCGTGGCCAGCGTGCCCCTGTGGGTCCGCCTGCTCCCCGCCAACCCGGCCGCCACCTGAGCGGTCCGGCGCGTCGCGCGCCGCCGGGACCATGCCGTTGAAGATGAATTCAACCACGGATGGACACCGTTTTCAAGCGGTACCCAGCTTACCCGGATATTTAATAGTGAAACCGGCAAAACCATGGCAAACCCTTGCAGCGCAGGCTTCCCAGCCTGCCGTATCGCAACCCCTGAGCAATTCCGTCAACGGAAAATCCATGACTTTCTTCATCCAGAATGACGCCGCAAAGAGCAGGCCTGAAAGGCCGCAACCTGACAGCCCAGGGCAACGCCCTGGGTGCGGTGCCATCATTTCCATCCAGCGCTGTAAGCGCGCAACCATTCTTGCGCTGACACGCCAGCATCCCAACGTCGTAGCGCAGGCTTCCCAGCCTGCTGTTAGCAAGCCGAGCTTCGGCTCGCAGGTTTCCAAACCTGCGTGCCGTGTCTTTTCAACCACGCATTCGAACGAGTTTGCGCCCCTTTTTTCGCAGGGTTCTTCGCGACTCTTTCCCAAATGGCTATGAAATATCCGGGCTAAAGTCGGCTAAAGTGGGCTAAAGCGCCCCGTTTAGTGATCGGCGGAAAAGGCGCAATCCCTCCTTGACATCGTGTCTGAACGACACTATTAATTAAACGTGTAAAACAAACACGAACAAGATGAGCCAACAAACTGTCACCTGAGTTCAAGCCCGAGACCAAATCATGACCCCACCCTTGAACTTTTATCGCACCGGCGACGTTTACGGCGAATTCTCCAATTTCGCCGCCTACCCCATTGAATTGCAGGGACGCACCTGGCCCACCACCGAGCACTATTTCCAGGCGCAGAAATTCGCCGGCACCGCGCACGAAGAAACCATCCGCCTCGCGGACTCGCCGTCCAAGGCGGCGCGGCTCGGCCGCCACCTGCATCCCTTGCGCCCCGATTGGGAGACCGTGAAAGAAGACATCATGCGCCAGGCCCTGCACGCCAAATTCACCCAGCACCCCAAACTCAAAACCAGCTTGCTGGCCACCGGCGACACCCACCTCGTGGAACACACCAAGAATGATTCCTATTGGGGCGACGGCGGCGACGGCACCGGCAAGAACCGTCTGGGCCACCTCTTGATGGAACTCCGCGCCCGGCTCCGCGCCAAACCCGGAACCAAATGAACACCGCACACCATTGTCGCGCCACACCTGACCTGCGCACCGGCGCTTGCATAAAGCCCGGAGGGCGGAAGACAATAGCCCAGCGATTTATCGCTGGGTCGGCGTGCCCCAGCGTAAAAAGTCCCGTCCGGGACAAAAGAATCAGTCGGCAGAATGTGGCTTCGGAGAAAAATCCCACCCACGCCACGAACGTCGCTGGTTTATGGTCATTCGGGCTTGGTCATTCTTTCGTCATCAGGAATTCGTCATTGGACATTTCCCGCCGCTCTTTATGCCGGTTTACGGCTGATTAACCCCATGTTCACCTACCAACACGCCCGTCCCGCCCTCACCGTGGATTGCGTCGTCTTCGGTTTCGACGGCGGCGGACTCCACATGCTGCTGATCCGGCGCGCGCTGGCCCCCTTCCAGGGGCAATGGGCCTTGCCCGGCGGCTTCGTGCGCGTGACCGAAACCCTGGATGCCGCCGCCCGCCGCGAACTCGCCGAGGAAGCCGGCCTGAAAAACGTGTTCCTGGAACAGCTCTACACCTTTGGCGGCGTCGCCCGCGACCCGCGCGAACGCGTGGTGAGCGTGGCCTATTACGCCCTCGTCAAACTCTCCGCGCACCGCGCCATCGCCGCCACCGACGCCACCGACGCCGAATGGTTTCCCGTGGCCAAGCTGCCCCGGCTGGCCTTCGACCACGCGGATATCGCCGCCCGGGCGCTCGCCCGGCTCAAAAGCAAAGTGCGCTACCAGCCCATCGGCTTCGAGTTGCTGCCGCCCAAATTCACCCTGTCCGCATTGCAGCACCTCTACGAGGCCATTTTGGAAACGCCCTTGGACAAGCGGAATTTCCGCAAAAAAGTGCTCGGCTTCGGCCTGCTCGTTCCGCTGGCGGAAACCCAGATGGCCGGCCGCCACCGGCCCGCGCAACTCTTCCGCTTCGACGCCGTTAAATATGAAGGCCTCAAGCAGCGCGGCTTTAATTTTGAACTGTAAACCACGGACCCAAACCTCAACCCATATATATTATGTTCGGCATAAAATTCATCAAAGCTCAGCCCACGACCTATCTATTGCAATATCGCGGTGGCAAAGTCGTGCGCGAAGGGCTGGGCCTGGCTTTCTTCTACTATGCACCCACCACGTCTTTGGTGACGGTGCCGGTGGGCAGCGCCGATGTCCCCTTTATTTTTGAGGAGACCACGGCGGATTTTCAGACCGTGACCCTGCAAGGCCAGGCGACGTATCGCGTCGGCGATCCCAAGCGGCTGGCCTCGCTGCTGAACTTCACGCTGATCCCCAACGGCCGCGGGTACGCGTCGGAAGATCCCAAGAAGCTCCCCGAGCGCATCATTCAAGCCATCAACGTGCTGGCGCGCGCGGAACTCCAGAAACTGCCCCTGCGCGACGCCATCCGCGCCTCCGACGTCATCGTGGAAACCGTGAAGTCACGGCTCGCCGCCGCCGAAGTCATCACTTCGCTGGGCCTGGAAATCCTGGGGCTCTCCGTGCTGGCGATCAAACCCACGCCGGAAACCGCCCGCGCGCTGGAAGCCGATGCGCGGGAACAATTGTTCCGCAAATCGGACGAGGCCATCTACGCCCGGCGCAACGCCGCCGTGGAACAGGAGCGCGCCATCAAGGAGAACGAACTCAACACCGAGATTGCCGTGGAAAACAAGAAGCGCCAGATCCGCGAAACCCAGATGGAAGCAGAGCGGTCGGTGCAGGAAAAGAAGCACCTGGTTGAGAAAGAAGCCATGACCGCCGGCATCGCCTTGGAAGGCGAGCGCAAAAAACTGGTCGCGCTGGCCGCCGAGAACGCGCGCGCCGAAGCCGACGCCCGGGCGTACGGCGTGGAAACCACCATGAAAGCCCTCGCCAACACCGACCCGCGCGTCTTACAGGCCCTCGCCAGCACCAGCATGAAGCCGGAACAGTTGATCGCCTTCGCCTTCCAGGAACTGGCCGGCCAAGCCGAAAAGATCGGCCAGCTCAACATTTCGCCCGACCTGTTGCGGGAATTACTGGCCAAAAAATGAATCCATGATCACCGATAAAAAAATCATTTTGGTGACGCGCCCAACCCGCCTCGCGGAACTGGTGATCCGCTTCAACACCGTCAGCCAGGCGCGGTTTTACGTCGAGCATCAAGGTGCGGATTTTTCGGATTACCAGCGCGAGGACGAGACCTATCACCATGCCTTGAGCCAAACCCGCGAAATCCTGGACCAAGCAGGCCGGGTGCAAATGGTGGACCGCAGTTTCCTGCCCAATTTCGTATTCGCGCCCGGGGATACCGTCGTCACGTTGGGCCAGGACGGGCTGGTGGCGAACACCCTGAAATATCTCGACGGCCAGCCGGTCGTCGGCGTCAATCCCGATCCCGAACGCTGGGACGGACGCCTGCTGCCGTTTCAAGTCCGCGATCTGGCCAGACTCATGCCGGAAGTCCTCGCGCGCCGCCGCCGCACGCATTTGGTGACCATGGCCAAGGCAGCCTTGAACAACGGCCAGACCTTGTACGCGGTGAATGACCTGTTCATCGGCCCCAAAACACACACCTCGGCCAGGTACATCATTCGCTCCGGCCGGACGAAGGAAGTCCAATCATCGAGCGGCGTGATTATTTCCACCGGCATGGGGGCCTCGGGCTGGTTGAAAAGCCTGCTGACCGGCGCAGGTGCCATCGCCCAAGCCACGGTGCCGCGCGGCCCCAAGGAACCGCGCCGCCCCGGCTGCTACGAATCCGCTGTGGCAGGTTTCCAATGGGAATCG